>FWPV01000607.1_pt1 | contig 112074 bp, 90 predicted proteins | sample 2228371 | NCBI WGS metagenome assembly FWPV01 (sample SAMEA103939776, study PRJEB20133) | metagenome
CGGCCAGGAGGGGCGGGGAGTCGGGGGCGATGTGCTGGCGGACCTCGATCGAGGAGGGCAGCGTCGATTTCAAAAACTGGGCGGTTTCCTTGACCACGGGCTTGAGGTTCAGGAGGATCTTCTCCTGCACTCCGCGGCGGCTGAAGGCAAGGATCTGCTTGATCAGCTCGCGGGCGCGGGAGGAGGCGGCGAGGATCTGGGCGACGCCGTGGCGGTCGGCCGCGGAGAGCTGCTCGGAGAGCTCGAGGAGGTTGGCGTTGCCGATGATGACGGCAAGGATGTTGTTGAAGTCGTGGGCCACCCCGCCGGCCAGGGTTCCGATCGCCTCCATCTTCTGCGCCTGCTGCAGCTGCGCCTCCAGCTTGCGCCGCTCGGCCTCGGCCTTGAGACGCTCGCTCACGTCGGAGACAAAGGCGTAAGAGAAACCCTGGCCTCCGTGGACGAAAAAACTGACCGCAATTTCCACCGGGATCCGAGTTCCGTCCTTGCGGCACAGCTCGCGATCAATGACGGCCGAGCCCTCCCGGCGCAGTTTTCTCCTGAATGCGGCGAAATCCTCATGGCTGCCGTAAGCCGGGTCCAAGTCGAGGACCTTCAGGCGGAGAAGCTCTTCCCGCCGGTAGCCCAGCATGCGGCAGGCGTGCTCGTTGGCGTCCAGGATGCGGCCGTCGTCGGCGATGCGGAAGATGCCTGTCGCCGCATGGTCAATGCAGAAGCGGGCCAGCTGGAGTTCGTCCTCGGCCTTTTTCTTTTCGGTGATGTCCTGAACGAGCGAAATGAAATGGATGGGGTTGCCCTTCTCGTCGCGCCGCAGGCTCGATGAGATTTGCGCCCAGACGATCTCCCCGTTGCGGCGAATGAGGCGCCTGACCTGCTGGGCCGACGATCGCCTGCCGGAGAGCAGATCGTCGATGTAGCGTTTTCTTTCTTCGAGATCCTCCTCGTGGGAAATTTCAAATGCGGGCTTTCCGATGAGCTCCTCGGGGCGGTAGCCCAGGATCGCGCAGAACGCGGAATTGACGTCGAGGAAGATCCCCTCGGGCGATACGAGCGTCATGCCGATCGAGGCTTCCTCGAAGGCCTTGCGGAAACGCTCCTCGCTCGCGGCGATTTCAGCCTTCATCTCCCGCAGGCGGACGAGAGCCTGCCGCAAGCGCCGGATCTGATCGGCGATGTGGAGCCGCATGCGGTCGTAGGTGCGGGCGAGCTCGCCGATCTCGTCTCGGCGCTCAAGGAAGGGGGGCGGGTCCCCGGCCCTGGAGGGGTCCTTCCCGAACTGCTCGACGGCACCCAGAAGCTCGCGGAAAGGTTGGACGAACCGTCTCGCCGCGCGGCCGTTCAGGAGCGCAACCGCAAGCAGGGTGAGGCAAAGGATCACGCAAACCGTGAGGACGCTTAAGAAAACCTGCCTTTTCACAAACTCGGAGTATTCGCGCTCGATCGCCGCTCCCTGGGCCCGGGTGAAGGCCGAGTGGGCAAGAAACTCGTCGATGTAGATCGTGGCCGCGACCATGAGGGTTTTCCCTTCGCAGGGAACGCCGACCGGCGTCATCACCATGTACTTGTAGGTCGTGCGGCCGTCCGGCTCGATCCAGTCGTAGAACCCTGCGGTCTCGACGCCGGCGAGCGAAGGCTCGAAGGTTTTCCAAAAAGATGGCAGTTTCTCGGCGAGAAGGCTCAGAGGCTGGTCGACGAGGTCGGCGTTGGGGTGAAAGCGCATGATGCCGGTTTCGGCCTCGTAGAGACAGCTGTAGCCCGAGAGCCCGACCCGCTGGACGGCGACGCGCCGCACCACCTCGCTTTGCTGCATCAGCTCCATGGTCACGCCGCGGTGGGTCTTGAGAATCGCCTCGATCTCGCCGGCGATGTCTCGGGCGCGGGCTTGGATTTGAAGCTCCGCGTCCTTGATCGCATGCCGTTCGATTTCGAGCTCGAGCTTTCTCATGGAGCCCGTGATCAGACCGGCCACGTGGCGTTGGGCGATCCAGGCGCCGGACAGGGTGATCACGAAAAAGGCAAGAAACGGGGCGAGGGAAAGCGCGAGCATGCTGCGCCGCAAGCCGGCCGCGATGGATTCTGAAGGCGGGAGTGAGGGGGCCTTCATGATTCAGGGCTCCTTGTTCGCTTGGAGGGGCCGATCCGGTGCTTCACCCGCAGGAATAGCGAGGGGGGGGGAATTTGAGATCGGCAATATAAAAAATTCTAACACACACGGTTTCATGAATCCAATTTGCATCCATGGCTATCCGATTCACACCGGGAATCGTCGGTTGCAAAAATGAATGCCCGGCATCGTTCCCAAGCGGCGGGAAGGATGCCGGGCCTCAGGCTGTCCGCTAAGCGACTATCGTTGGAGATGCCGGATCGTGCGGTCGGGCGTGGTCATCCTTCAAGCCGCCATCTGCTGGAGGAGGCTTTCGGGAGCATCCTTAGTCAGGACCCGATCGATGTCGAGCAGGATCTTCACCCCGTCGCTGCTCTTGGCCATGCCCAGAATGTACTCCGTCTTGACGCCTCCCCCGAAGGCGGGGGCTTGTTCGATGTCTTCCGAGCGCAGGTTCATGACCTCGGAGACCGTATCGACGACGATCCCGATCCGGACGACACCCCCTTCACTCGCCACCTCGACCACGATGATGCAGGTGCGCTCGACGTATGCTTTCTGCTCGAGCCCGAAGGCGAGCCGCAGATCGACCACCGGGATCACCTTGCCGCGCAGGTTGATGACGCCCTTCACATGGGAAGGCGTCTGCGGGACGAAGGTGATGGGCATGATGCCGATGATCTCCTTGATCTTCGTGATGCGGATGCCGTAGTGCTCGTTTGCGAGCGTAAAGGTCAAATACTTTCCGGATAGATCGAAAGCGGTTCCTTGTTCCCGTTCCATGCGTCTCTCCCTGCCACAGCCTCGTTTCCCGGGACGAGCGGCTGTTCTCCGTCGGCTAGAAGTCCTTGAGATCGTCGGCGTCCGCCATGGGGATCACCTCTTCGGGCGCTTTGGCCGCTTTCGGCTTGACCCGGGTAGCGATCCGCTGGATCCCGGAGGGGTTTTTTTCGGCCGGGGCGTTCTCCTTTTCCGGCTTTCCGGATGAGCGCGCCTTTCGGATGGAAGCGTTTCCTCCGATGATCGCGACAAGCTCGGCGATGGCGGCCTTCATCTGTTCGGCCTGGGCGTTCAGTTCTTCCGAGGCCGAGGCGGACTCTTCTGCCGTGGCGGCATTTTGCTGCACGACCTTGTCCATCTCGGACACCGCCTTGTTGATCTGGTCGACGCCCTGGGCCTGCTCGTTCGAGGCGGCGTTGATTTCGGCGACCAGGTCGGCGATTTTCCGTGCGCTCTGGGCGACCTCGGCGAAGGCGGTGTGGGTGCTGTCGACCAGGCCGGTGCCGTCCTGGATGCGCTTGACCGAGCCCTCGATCAGGGAGGAGGTGTTGCGGGCGGCCTCGGCGGCCCGGATGGCGAGGTTTCGCACCTCGTCGGCGACGACGGCGAAGCCGGCCCCGGCCTCGCCGGCACGGGCGGCCTCGACGGCGGCGTTTAAGGCGAGGAGGTTGGTCTGGAAGGCGATCTCGTCGATCGTCTTCACGATCTTTTGGGTTTCGAGGCTCGAGGAGGATATCTCGCGCATGGCCTCGATCAGCTGGGCCATGGAGCGGTTGGCGCGCTCGATGATCTCGTTCGCCTCGGCGACCAGGCCGTTCGCCTGTGCGGCGTGGGCCGCGTTCTGCTTGGTCATGGAGGAGATCTCCTCGAGCGAGGCCGAGGTCTCCTGGATGGAGGCCGCCTGCTCGGAGGCGCCGGCGGCGAGGTTCTGGCTGGAGGAGGAGACCTGGGAGGCGGCGGCGGCGACCTCCTCGGATCCGGCGTGGACGAGATCGACCACACGGCCGATGGGCCGCGAAAGCGAGCGGGCGAAGAAGAAGACCGAGAGCACGGTCACGGCGAGGAAGAGACCTCCGCCCAGGGCGACGGCGTTGCGGATGTCGCGGGCGCTTTCGAGGAACTCGGCCTCGTCCTGGGTGACGACAAGGCTCCATCCCGTGAGCGAAACGGGGGCGAAGCCCGCGATCTTGTCCACCCCCTTGAAGCGGTAGGCCTCGACCCCGGTCTTGACCGTACCGAGGGCCTTGAAGATCGCCCCCATTTCAGGGATCTGGCTGATATCGGTCTTGAGGATGTGCTCCTTGTTCGGGTGCCCGATCACGAGGCCGGCGGCATTGACGACGAAGGGGTAGCCGGTTTTCCCGATCTTCACGTCAAGGATCTTGTCGGTGAGAAAGCCGATGCGAAGGACGCTCGCCAGGACGCACGTCGTTTTTCCTTGCTCGTCCTTCACCGGGGCGGCAACCGGCAGAACGAGGTTGCCCGAAGAGCGGGAGACGACCGGATCCGAGATCGCGATCTCCCCGCCCTTGGCTTTCTGGAAATAAGGGCGGTTGCTGATGTCGATCCCTTTTTGCGTTCCCCCTGTGCCGTCGGCGAAGACTTTGCCCTCCAAGCCGACGAGGATCAGAAGCTCGTAGTCTTGGCCGAGGGCCTTCTGGGCGGCGGAGAGCTCGCGGTTCAGCAGGGCGATCTCATTGGAGGCGGCCTCCGCGCCGGCCTCGCGCACGCGGGCTGCGGCCTCTCTGAGGCCGGGCCGCGCGGCCTGCTCGGAGAGGAGTTTCACCTCCTCGGCGAGCACGAGATCGACCATGTCGGCGAGGTTGCGGGCCGTCACGACGGCGCGCTCCCGGGAGAGCGAGGTCAACGAAGCGCTTGCTTTCCAGAGCGCATAAGAGCCGATCGCGGCCACGGGGATGAGCGCGATCAGGATGCCGCCGGTGATGAGCTTGAAGGCGAGGGATCGTTTCTTTTTCATTTGAAGGGCTCCTCCGGGTGGAGATTTTTCTGCGCAGGGCCTTGCGCAGAGGTTTTCGAGCCCCTCTTTCGGCCGATTTCGAAAATTGCTTAAGCAAATTGTTGCCGGCCCTCTTCGGGGGCGGTCGCCGAGAGGGATGGACCCCCCCGGGAAAAGACGATTTGTGGGTTCGTCAAAAACGAAAGAGGCGGGGGACAAACCGCGGGTGAGGCTTCAGGGGATGATCTTCCAGGCTTCCCAGTAGTCGAGGCGCTTTCCGTCGTTCATCGTGATGTAACGGGGTTTGAGGAGCTCGTAGCCGAGCGCGCGGTAGAACCGCTCGGCCGGAAGAGACACGCTGAGCGTCACGGAGCGCAAGCCAAGACCCTTTGCATGGGACTCGAGAACGAGCATGAGTTGCCTTCCCAGGCCTTTGCCCTGATGGTGGGGGGAGACGAAAACGCCGAGGATCTCGTTTCCCACATGCGAGCCGGTGGCGATCAGGCGGTTTGTCCTCTCGAACACCAAAACGACACCGCCTCGGAGGCGCTCGAGGATCTTCTCCCGGCGGTGATGATTTTTGAAGAACTCGAGCGCGCTGTCCGGATAGAACCCGCGGTAGCTCACATCGATGGTGTCGTGGATCAGGCGGAGGAGGGACCCGAGATCGGATTCGCGGGCGCGGCGAAGAACGAGGGGGGAAGGGATCGGTCCCATGGAAAGCAAGGCCGCAAGCGGTTTTATTTGCCCAGGGAAGACGCGGTGCACTTTTATCCTGGGTGGGGAAGTCTTGTCGAGAACCACGATGTGGCAAAGCATGCTGATAATGCTAAAGTTTTTCAGGTAAAGGCGATCGGGGGGATCTCCATGGAAGAGTTCGCCGCCCTACTGATCCGCAAGGCGGGCGAAGGCCGAATTGTCGAGAGCCTGGGTACCGGCTTCGTCGCCAGGTGGCGGCAGTTCTTCGAAAGAGAGCGGGAGGTTGCCGTCGTTCCAGACAGCCTGCTCATGGCCGTCCTGCTCTGCCTCTCCGAGGTGTATTCTTTCGGCAAGCAGCTCTCCATCGACGCCCCCTCGATCCCCTGGCGCCGCACAAAGGGGGGAAGAGCCTGCGGGCGGGCCGGGGCAAGGGGCTTGCTTCAGGCCTTTCGAATCCTTTTTCGGCGCCCGGCGGAATATTTCGACTCTCCAAAAACCCAGCTTCCTGAGCCGGGTGATCCGCGAGGGTCCAAGGTTGTCCTCGAGACCGGATACTTTTCCCCGGAGGCGATCGGGTTGGATGCCCCCCGGCGAATCGATGCGTCGGAGAACTTTCCTTCTTAACGCATCAATAATGAGACCGCCCTGGTCTTTTCTTCGAAGAACCCTTCGGTATCAAGCTTCTCGATCGCCAGGCCGCGGTTTTCGAACACACCGTGCGGCACGGCCGCCGGGTGCCCGGAATCGGCTTCCCAGGCAAAAGGGTCGACTCCGCGTTCTTGAGCGTGTAGTGATATGACAATGGACGTCCCCTATAATTGATGGTTGTTGCATCTTCCTTGGGCCGTCGTCTATGATCAGGCTGTCGAGTTCAAACGGGGAGCGGTCCGTTGCCGGGCACACCGTTATGGCGCCACATCGAGGAGTCGCTTTCACGATCCCTTGTCCGCGGGCTATGCTGGGAGTACGAGCAGGCCTTGCGGAAGGCCCCGCCCGGTCTTGACGCGCGGATCGCTCAGCCTCCGAATATCTTGCTTGTTGTCATGCGAAGGCTCGGCACGGCCGACGCCGGAACCTGGACGATCCAAATCAACGCCGAGTTCGCCGCCGCACAGCGCTTCGATGCCGTGCGCGATGTGTTTTTGCACGAGGTCGCCCACCTCTGGGCCTCCGTCCACCCGGAAGGCCGAAGCCAATCGGATCACGGCCCCGTCTTTCGTTCCCTGTGCACCCGCTTGGGTGCGGATCCCGCAGCCACAAGGGCCCGAGAGTCTTTTCCCGCACCCGACCGGAGCCGACGCGACAGCAGCGATGAACCCCTGGCTCGGCTGAAGGTGAAGGTGAGGAAGCTTCTCTCGCTCGCCCGAAGCCCTTTTCCGGAAGAAGCACATGCGGCCGCCGCCAAGGCAAGCGAGCTCATCGCCCGCCACCATCTTTCCGAGATCGAGGAGGGCAAACCGCGCGACTTCATCAGTCGTTTCCTGTGCGAGCCCGCGAGAAGGCACCCGCGGCATGTTTTTCTCCTCGCGAACGTCCTGCGTCGTTTTTTCTTCGTCGAAGTGGTCTGGGTCCCCGCCTGGGTCGTTTCGAAGGGATGTGTAGGGAACGTCCCGGAAATTTCCGGGAGGCCCCACGAAGTCGAAATGGCTCTGTACGTGTTCGACTTCATCGAGAACACGATCCGGCGGCAGTGGGACTCGGTCCGTGGGGCTCACGGATTCACCGGCCGCGACTACCGGCAGTTCGCCGTGGGGGTCGCCTCCGGTTTCCATGACAAGCTGCAAGAGGAGCGGCGTCGCCTTTCCGCGCGGATCAGGACGGAACGAATGGCGGAAGCGTGCGCCGGGCAGTTGGCAAAGCGGCCGTGCGCCGACTTGCTCAACGTCATCGACCCAGGTCTCGGAGCCTATGTCAGGGAGCGCTACGGCAGGCTGCGCTCAATCGGCCGCGCGGGGCCCAAGCCGCGATCGTCCTATTACGTTGGAAGACAGGTCGGAAGAGAAATCGTTCTTTCCCGGGGCATCGAGTCGGCCTCCAACGCCGCCGTTGCACCAAGGCTCCCGAGATGAAAATGAGCCGTCTAAGGGACTCCCGCGGAGGCTGAGGCTCGATTCTCCACCCGCCGCTCAAACGCGGACGAAGATCGTTCGATTTGCGTTTCGCCTTTCGCAATTGCTCTCAGCGCCGAGGGCTCACGGGTCATTCGCGACGGAAGTTCATGCTTCCTGCGATCGTCGGCCGTGGCCTCGGCGTTGAAGATGCCGTCGCCTTGCTTTCAGAGAATCCCTGCAGATCACGACGTCTCGCCCAAGCCACCCCTTCTCCTGATGTCTGTTTCCAGAAGCGTCCGGCGGGAAAAGGGGGTTGTCTTAAACCTACCGTGTCGAGGAGTACTCTCCGGACGGCTGCGACGATGTTTTTCGGAATCCGGCAAAAAAATCCGCCGCGTCGGAGGACCGATCGTTCAGCGGAACGCGGGGAGAAATGATATGTCAATGGACGTCCCCTATTGGGGCGTCCCCTATTGGGGGGAGGGTTTTCTCGAAAAGATCGCCGCGACGCCGCCGGTGAGGGAGATCGCGGCGGCGACAAGGAAGGGAATCGTAAAGGTTCCGCACGCATCCGCGAGATAGCCGCCGAAAGCGGGGCCCGCGGCCTGGCCGATCCCGAAAAAGAGCGTGATGAACCCCAGCCCCGCGGGCGCAAGCCGCGGTCCGAGATGATCACCCGCCGCCGCCGCCATGATGGTCGGGATGCTCCAGGCGCTGAGGCCGAAAATGACGGCGGAGAGGATGAAGCCGAAAGGCGATCGGACGAGCGCGAAGACCGCGTAGGCGAGGGCGAGCACGAGGTAGGCGAGTGCCGCCCCGCGGTTCCGGCCGAGGCGATCGGAGATGCCGCCCCAGAGGATGCCGCAAAAGGTGCTGAGGCCGCCGACCGCGGCCCACAGCCCCCCGGCGAAAGCCTGGGACATGCCGATTTCCTTGACGAGGTAGGCTGCGAAAAACGTCATGTAGACGATGTAGGAGGCGCCGTAGAAGAAATAGACGAGGCCCAGGTACCAGACGGCGCCCTTGCGATAGACGGCGGACCATTGCAGCGAGGAGACGCGGGGGCCGGCCGTCGGCGCGGTGGGAGAGGGTTGCGCTGCGGCCCCGATCGGCAGAAGCCCCTTGTCTTCCGGCCGGTTGCGGATCAAGCAGGCGACCAGCGCTGCGATTCCCAGCGCGATCCCTCCGAGCACCTCCCAGGCCGTGCGCCAGCCCTCGACCCCTTGAGCGGCGAGGATGGGAGGAACCAGCAAGCCCGAGATTAGCGTCCCTGCGCCGATCCCGCCGGAGACGATGCCGGTCGCAAACCCTCGGCGGTGCATCGCAAACCAGGCCGAGCCCAGGGCCATGGCGGGCACGTAGGCCGCGCCGTTGGCGAGCCCCGTGAGGAAACGCATCGCCAGGGCGAAGCCGAAGCCTTGGGCCAGGCCGGTCGCCATGAGCGACACGGCGAGAATCAGAAGTGCCAGGCCGATGACCCGGCGGGTCCCGAAACGAGCGGCGAGGAACCCCCCGACGATGGCCAAGGCGAGGTAGCCGACGAAATTTCCCGTCCCGAGGAGCCCGAGCTGGGTGTAGTCGAACTTCAGCCCGTCCTTCATCGCCGGCAGGATGAGGGTGTAGGCCATGCGGCCGAAGCCGTGGGCGGCGATCGTCGTCAGCATGCCCATGAAGATGACAACCCATCCGTAGTGGGGCTTTCTCATCGTCCCCTTCTCCATGGGAGGGTGGCGCCTGCGGCGTCCGGTGAGGGCAAGGCGAGGCGGAAACGAAACCGCTTTCGCACCGTGCCGTCGTGGGTCATTATTTTATCCGCACGCGGATCGGCGACAGGGCCACGGGCCCGGAGTCGTCCTCCGTCTCCAGGGACCTGCTCCAGATCCGACCCGTGTGGGTGTCCATCAAGATGACGTCGTTTTCATCGATGTCGACGACGGCATACCGGCTGTGTTTTCCCATGACGTCGTGGATCACCCAGGAAAGGGTGAACAGCGAGGCGGCGATCAGAAAAAGGGCAAGCGTCTTCAGGCCATCCTGAACCTTCATCGCGGAATCTCCGTGGTCGGGCAACCGGCGTTTGTGTGTGGGAAGGCTGGTTTCAGCGGGGCCGCGGCCTTGGTATAGTCGAGTTCTTCGCGATCATCAAGAGGAGGGGAGAGATCCGACCTGCCGCGCCCAGCCGTTGTGCGAGGGGAATCGCGGTCCAGGCCCGGGAAGAGCGCCTTGCGTGCAGGCAAGCGCCCGATCCGGCAGTCGCCTCGTCGCGGCGACGGGGGGAAAAGGGCGGCCCCACGGCCCTTCATCCTTCGACCAGGATCAGGTTCGAGGACAGCACGGCATGGATCACGATCGCGGTCAGCAGGCCGTACGAGAAAACCCCGAGGGCGGCCAGGCGGGACTGCATCCGGGGAACGATTTCCCCCAGGCCCGGCAGGCCCGCGTAACGGCCGAGGATCCAGGCGCCGGCCGCGGCGAGGGTGCCGGCGAGGAGGACGGCGTAGATCGCGTAGCCGATGTAGGCGTATTCCCGCTGCAGGATGCAAAACGGGCAGTGGTGGGTCGGAAGCTCGTAGAGATAAGGGGAAACGAAAGCGATCAGCGACACAAGCGTCAGGGGAAACCCGGCCAGCCCCAATCCTCCGAAGAGGGCTGCCCCTTTGCGGCGGAGGAGAACGTGAACGCCCGCGGCCAGGGTAAGCGCCATGGCCGAGAAAAAAGAAATTTCCACGGGCACGACCGGAAGCGAGGAAATCCTGGCGAGGGCGCTTTCGCCCTCGGCGTCGAAGAGGGCATCGCAGCAGGAGACGGGCCCGTCCGCGGCGAGATTCTGGAAATAATCCCACTGCAGCTCGAACTCGAAGGCGGCCAGGGGGAGGATCCCCAGGAGAATCCGGCACCGGGTGGGCAGAAGCCCAAAACCTTGCGCCAGGCGGTCGGTGCGGTGCAGGATCCACCATAGGCCCAAGAGGATCCCGTTTGCGACCTTCATCAGCAGGGCGGGGTAGCCGTAGGGGTTGGCGCTCAAACTGCCTGCGGCGCACATGGCCCCCGGCAGGATGCGGTGGAGGCTATCCGCGGTGTGCAGAAAAAGGGCGAGACCAAGCCCCTGGGCGAGACAGGCGCGGGCGACCACGGAGGAGACGAGCCAGACCCTTTGCTCCAGCCGAAGCTGGAGCTCGGATGCGCTTTCCGGCTCCCAGCCCTCGATAATCCGCCAGGCCCAGAAGGCCCCCCAACCAAGAGACAGGAGGACGAGGATCGAAAGCGCCTGCAAAGCGATCACGGAGGGCTGGAGCGTCATTGTCTCAGGCCTGGCCGAGGATCCGGCCGTCGCGCATCGTTAGAACCCGGCCGACGAACCCCGCCCCCCCGACCAGCGGGTCGTGGGATGCGATCACGAGGGTTTTCCCCTCGGCGGCGAGGGAACCCAGGAAGGCAATCAGCTCGCGCGCGTGGGCCGTATCGAGGTGCGCGGTCGGCTCGTCGGCGACCAGGACCTTCGGCTCGAGGACAAGCGCCCGGGCGAGCGCCGCGCGCTGTGCCTCCCCCGCGGAGAGGGTTTCGGCGCGCGCCTGCGCCTTCCGGTCCAGCTCGAGCTTGCGGAGCAGCGAGAGCGCCCGTTCCCGTCGCCCATCCCCCGGCTCGTGCCCGGGGAGCGCGGGGAGGAGTACGTTGTCGATGACCCGCATGCCGCGCACGAGGTAAGGCTCCTGGAAAAGGAAACCGAAGGTGCGGCGGCGGATCGAGGAGAGGGCCTTTTCCGGAAGCCGGGTAATGTCCCGGCCCTCGAGGCGCACCCGGCCGGAGGTGGGGCGGGAGAGGGTTCCCAGGACGGTGAGAAGGGTCGTCTTGCCCGAGCCGCTCGGCCCCATCAGGACCAGGCTTTCGCCCGCGGCGACTTCGAGATCCACCGCGGAGAGGGCGGTGTATTCGTCCGGGCGGCCCCGGCCGTAAACCTTCGTCACCTGCTCGAGGACGATCATGCCCCCCTCATGAGCCGATCGGGCTCGGTCGCGGCGGCTCTCCAGGAAGGAAGGAGAGTGGCGAGGAGATAAGGGGCCACGGCCACGGACACGATGAGTGTCACCTGGGGGAGGTCGATCGCCGGGTCGAGCGCAAAGCGGGGATAGAGAACCGACCAGCCCTTCATCAGCGAGGCGAACAAGAAAGCCCCGGCGGCGAAGACATGGAGGTAGGCCAGCGCCGTTCCGAGAAGAAAAGCGGTCAGGGAAACGGCGATCGCCTCCCAGGTCTTCAAGGCCAGCACATCGGAGATCTCCCACCCCACGGCCTTCAGCAGCCCGATTTCCCGCCGTTCTTCCCCCGCGAGCGCCACCGCCTGGCTCCAGGCGAGGAGAAGGAAGCACGCCGCAAGGGAGGCGAAGACGATACAGAGCACACCGCCGCGCCAATCGAACAGCTCCTCGTAGGTCCGGGCGATTTCCTCGCGCAGAATCACCCGGCTGTCCGGGACCAGTCCCCGGACCTTGCTTGCGACGACCGAGCGCTCTTTTTCGTTCGCCACCCGTAGGGTGATGTCGGTGTAGAACCCCGCCGGAATCCCGAAGAACGCCCGCAGATCCTCCTGCGGCATGACGACCAGGTCCGCGGCGACGAGTTCCGAGGCGGAGGAGAAGACCTCGGCCACGGCAAACGAAACCTCCTCACCCCCGCGTCCGCGAAGCGAGATTCGCCCCCCCCTCTCCACGCCGAGAAGCCGGGCGACCCCCCGGCCGAGGGCGACCGTCCGCGGGGCGAGCCGCTCGTCCTCCGCGGCGATCAGCGTGAGCATCGCGCGACTTTTCTCCTCGACATGGTAGCCCCAGAGCCGGCCCCTGGCCCGCTGCACGCCGGGGATCCGTCGCAGCGGCTCCACGTGCTCGTCGCGGATCGGCTCCTGGCGGCCGGCGACGAGTCGCTGGACGACGATCTCCGGGGCCCCTTGAAGGAGAAGGCGCGCTTCCCGCTTCAGGGCCTCGACGCAGAAGACGACCGAGGCGAACAGGAAGACGAGGGCCGTGTAGACCAGGGTGAGCGGCAGGTGCCTTCTCCGATGGCGAAAGATCGCGGAGCAGGCATGGAGGAACAGGCCGCCTTGGCGTCCGGGGAAGTTCATGGGGCTCGGAGGACCGCCGGCGGGCCAAGAAGCATGCCCGCGGGCGCGAGATCCAGCGCCGGGGGATGGGGATGAAAGGCGCCGTGACGGTCGGCGAGCGAAGGGTGACGCGTGTGGGGAGCTCCCGGAAAGAGGCAGAGGTCGGTCAACTCGAGGCGTTCGACGAGCCGCAGGGTCTTGCCGCGGGCGTGTCCCGCGACGCGGTGCAGCCAGGCTGCATGAAGCAGGAGAGCGATCGCCATCGCCACGGCCGCCGCCCCCAGAAGAAGAGGCCATCGGGGAGAAGGGGGCGTCATCGGTCGAGGCGTTTCAAGGTCTCGGGGTCGATGCGCTCGAAGGTGAGGATCTCCTCGCCCCGGTGATCTTTCAGAAACTCCCGGGCATCCTCTTCCCGCGCGAAGGGAATGAGCTCCTTGCCCATCGGCCCCAGGACATCGCTTCCGATCACGTAAAACGCCCGGCGGCCGTCGATCGGCTCGAGCCGGTAGTAGTCGGTGACATAGATGGACCGAATCTCTGCGGGGGTTTTCCCCCGGCCGTAACGGTCCATGCGGAAGCGGTATTTCATCAGGTCCTTGACCCCGTCGAAGAACACGGCCGAGCCGTCGGTGAAGACGACGGCCGCGACCCAGTCCGGGTAGCGGGCGACGAACATGCCGCAGACGGGGCACTTGTCTTTCGGTCCGGGTTGGGGGGCCGGGGGCTCTGCGGCCAGGGTCGGGAGACAAAATGCGGCGAGGAGAACGGCGAAGACCCACACGTTTCCTCTCAAGGGGAAGCCTCCACATTCGCGGTGAGTTGATCCGGCGGGTCTCATTCATGCACGAGGCGCCGCCCCGCGTCAAGGCGGAGGCGGGTTGGGTCCCGCCCCGTCTGCGGCCTCCTCGACCCGCCGCCGGGCCTCGAGGGTCGACAGACGCCGGATCTCGGGGAAAAGAACTCGGCACGCGTCGAACGAAAGCCGCTCCACGAGCCGCGTGCAGTAGGCTTCGTCGCGGAGGTGGGGGAGGCGACCGGGGTCTTCGGGCGATTCCTCTTTGCGGAGGATCTTGGCGTGGATCATGGCCCGGGCGGCAAGCAGCGGCTCCTGCCGGGAACGGAGAACCTCGGGGCGGAAAAGGTAGAGCAGCGTCAGGCGGTCGCCGGGGGAGTAGCGAAGCCGGGGCCCCCCGCTTGCGGCCAGGGCCCGGCAGGGGAGTCCGATCGTCCGCACCCGGAAAGGGGCCGGCAACCGGCGACGCAGCTCTCCGGCGAGACGGGCATGGATCCAGCCGGCTTCCACGTAGGAGGATCGATACCGTTCGATCCTCGGGGCGAGCGCTTGGGCACGAAGCGAGTCGCGCAGCCGCAACCGGGCGGCGTCCGCCCGCGCAAAGCGAAGGACCGCCAGGACGGCCTCCTCGAAGGTTCCGCTGGCCACAGCCCGGTAGTAGGCGAGCAGCGCCGCCGTGGCCGCGCGCTCGGCCAAGTACACCGGGTGCTGGATCGAGTCGGGGGCGATTTCGGTGGGCCGGTGTCCGGCGGCGAAGAATTCGTGGATGGAGAGCAAAATCTCGAGAAAGGGCTCGACCTGGTGGATTGCGGTTCCCGCGGCGTGGAGTTCGCGCAGCAAACGGCACATGCCGCGGCCGAAGGCGGGGTATTCGGTGTCGATCGTGGCGAGGTAGTCCTCGACGCCGAGGACACCGTCGAGCATGTCGCGGAAGCCGGGGTCGGGAGGCTCCTCGAGGAAGACCGCCTCGTGCCCCGCGATCGACCGTACGGTCCATGGGATCATCTCCGGGCGGTGAAGCGATAGCCCGACCGTTACCCGCACGTGCCCCCCCGGGCCCATCGCCCCCGACGTCCGGCCTTGCGGCCTTTCCCGGCCGCCCTCACGTGCCCGCCCATCGGGATCTCCCTCTTCGCCGCTCCGGCCGCGATCGAAGCCGCGGTCGAGCTCTCCTCCACCCGGGGCTGAGGTTCTCTGCGCACCCTCAACCGCATGCGCCGCCTTCTTCGCGCGATGACTCGCACCGGAGGCCGGCCGGTTGGCATGGGGCGCTAAGCCGGCCTACCGCCTTTGCGCCGAGCGCTCCGGACCCCGCGCAGGGCGGTATCGCCCCGGCAGGCCTCCTCCCGTCAGCCGGTGCCCATTCGGGGCGGCTTCCGCCCCGGCTGGGGTCGCCCCCAACTCGCGTTCGGGCTGCCGGTCGTCGTTTTTTCCCTGGAGCCCTTCGCGGGGAAGCGTCGGCTTACGGCGGCAGGGCTTAAGGATGTCGGCTCACGGTGGGGGGAAGCTTGAAAACGATCCCGTGCCCCCGGGTTTCGGCCCGCGCGTCGGGGTCGTCGCGGATCGAGGCAGACGATATCGTCTCCGGGGGTACGCCGCTTTAGGAAATCCCCGGGGAAGCGTCCTTCCCGTCGCCGGTGTGTTTGCGGGGGATCATGCCCCCGCGGCGAAGACGGGCGATCGTCCGGCAAGCTCCAGCCGCGATCCTCCTTGGGATGAGAAACGATCAGGCCTTCAACGCGCGGCGGACGGCGGCATCGATCTCCTGCACCAGGATGGGCTTCATGACCAGCGCCGAAATCCCTTTTTCGCGTGCCCGGTGTTCGTCGATGCGCTGGCTGTAGCCGGTACACAGGATGATCGGGACGCCGGGGCGGATTTTCAACACCTCCTGCGCCAGCAGGTCGCCGGTCATCCCGGGCATCGTCTGATCGGAGATGACGAGGTCGAAGTCCATGGGGCGCCGCTTGAAGAGCTCCAGGGCCTCGAGCGGGCTTGTCCGCGTGACGACCTCGTAGCCGAGGCGATGCAGGATTTTCTCTCCGAGATCGGCCAGCATGGCCTCGTCGTCCACGAAGAGAATCCGTCCCTTCCCGCCGAGAAGCGGGGGGGGAGGTCCCTCCTCCTGGGGCCGGTTGAAGTCGATCTGGGGCAGCCAGATCTCAAAGAGCGAACCCCGCCCGACCTCGCTTTCCATGCGCACGGCACCGTTCAATTTCTTCACGATGCCGTGCACAACGGCAAGCCCCAAGCCGGTTCCGACTCCCTTTTCCTTGGTGGTGAAATACGGGTCGAAGATGCGGTCGCGAATGGGTGCGGGAATCCCCTGGCCGCTGTCGCGCACGGCGATGCGCACGTAGCGACCGGGGTCGAGCTCCGACGGCTCGGCCTCTCGGCCGGCCCCGACGGCGATCGGTTCGACCTCGATTTCGATCCGGCCCGCGTTTTCACCGATCGCATGCACGGCGTTTGTGCAGAGGTTCATCAGGATCTGGTGCAGCTCCACCGAGCTCGCCAGCACGGTGGCGGGCGTGTGCTCTCCCCGCAGCCGGATTTCGATCGTCGACGGGATGCCCGCCCGCAGGAAGTTCACCACCTCTTTTGCGGCGCGGCCCACGTGCACCGGCAGGCGCTCCTCGACCCCCTGGCGGCTGAAGGAGAGGATCTGCTTCACGAGGTCCTTGGCGCGCTTGGCCGCCTTGAGAACCTCCCGGAGGTAATCGCCCGCCTGGCCCTCGCTCAGCAGGGCGAGCTCGGTGAAGCCGATGATGGCCGAGAGGATGTTGTTGAAATCATGGGCGATGCCCCCCGCGAGGACCCCGATCGCTTCCATTTTCTGGGCCTGGAGGAGCTGGGACTCGAGGCGGCTTTTTTCCTCGGCCGCTTTTTTGCGCGCCGTGATGTCCTGAACCAACGAGATGAAATACTGCGGACGGCCGCGGCCGTCGCGCTGCAGGCTCGCCCAGATGTTCACCCACACGAGCGAGCCGTCCCGGTGAATGAACCTTCGTTCCTGCTCGCCCGCGGCGAGACGCCCCTCGGCGAGGGCGCGGACGAATTCCGCCCGTCGCTCCAAGTCCTCGGGGAAGACGAAATCGGCGACCTTCTTTCCGACCAGATCCTGCGGCTCGTAGCCGATCATGGCGGCCATGGCGCGGTTGACCTCGAGGTAGGTCCCCTCGAGGTCGACCAGGGTGATGCCCACCGAGGCGTTTTCGAAGGCGGTGCGAAAGCGGGCCTCGCTCTCCCGCAAGGCCTCCTCGGCCTTCACCTCGGCGGTGACGTCGCGAAAGAGCCCCTGGATGAAATCCTGCCCGCCGTGTCGGAAAGCGACACCCGTCGATTCGACGAGAATCGTCTTCCCCGCCAGGGTGAGCATGCGGTGGCGCCGGGGGGCGAGATGGCGGAGGAGCTCATCCCCCGCGGTCGCCGGGTCCTCGGCGATGCGAAAGGCGCTTTCGATGCGGATGCGGGAGAGGTCCCGGTCCTCGGGGTGAACGAGATCGAGATAGGGGATGCCGACGAGATCGTCGGGACGCGCGGCCCCCAAAAGACGCGCCGCCGCCGGATTGGCCAGCGTGATCGTTCCCTGGCGGTCCCGGATCAGGATCGCAAGCGAACTGATGTCGAAGAGGGCGCGGTACTTTTCTTCGGTCTCGACGAGGAGCCGCTCGGTCAGCTTGCGCTCGGTGATGTCCCGCGTGATCGAGAGGATGACGGCGTGCCCGGCGATCGTCAGCACGCGGGCGGACATCAAGCCGACCCCGATCGCGCCGTTCTTGCGGCGGAATTCGGCCTCGAAGTTTTCGATGAACCCCGCCCGGCGCAGCCCATCGACGAGTCGGGCGCGGTCCTCGGGGTTTCGCCAGATTCCGATTTCGAGGGAGCTCTTGCCCAGCACCTCCTCGCGGGCATACCCGGTGAGTCGGGTGAAGCCCTCGTTGATGTCGATGTAGATGCCGTTTTCGAGGAGATTGAGGTTGACGGCGTCGGGGCTGGCATGAAAGGCGAGACGAAAGAGCTCTTCGCTCTCGTTCAGAATTTGGCGGATCCGCTGCAGGGTGCCGGCATCCATCGGATGTTGCACGGGCGATCGCTTCGGAGGGGTGGGAAGTTCATGACCATTATCCTCCCGATCGGCCCCGTTGGCAAGTGCCGGCTTTCCCTGAGGCTCGCCCCGGCATTCCGAAATCTGCCGGGGACGGCAAAACGGCGCTCAGAAAACGGCTGTCCGCCCCCGTGATCCGCACCCGGGCGAGGCGGTTCATCCAGGCGTCTTCACCGGCAAAGCGGACCCGCAGGTAATTCGCGCTCACGCCCTGCAGGAGCCCGTGTTTCGGGTCGCGCCGCGTCTCGGTCAAGACCTCGATCTCGCGGCCGACGAAGCCGCGATGGAACAGGAGCCGCTTCGCTTCGCCGAGCTTTCGCAGCCGACCGCAGCGCCTGCGGATTTCGGCCGGATCGATGCGGTCGTCGAAGCCGAAGGCCGCGGTTCCCGGCCGCGGCGAGAAGGGAAAGACGTGGAGGTAGCTCAGGGGAAGCCGCTCGATCAGGCGCACGGTGTTTTCGAAGGTCTCGTCGCGTTCACCGGGAAAACCGACCAGGACGTCCGCGCCGATCGCCGCCTCGGGAAAGCGCGCGCGCACCGCGGCCACGACGCGCTCGAAATCTTTCGGTCCGTAAGGGCGGCGCATGCGCTCGAGGACCGCCGCATCCCCGCTTTGCAGCGGGATGTGGAAATGAGGGCAGATGCGTCCGCCGGAGCCCGCGGCCACGTCGAGGAGAGGCTCGGTCAGCTCGAGCGGCTCAATCGAGCTCAATCGCACGCGCAACGGGAAGTCCCTCTCGAGGATGTCCTCCAGCAGCCCCGCCAGCGGGCGGGGAGGGGACAAGTCCAGCCCGTAGCGGCCGATGTGCACGCCGGTCAAGACGACCTCGCGAAAGCCTCGGGCGGCGAGAATGCCGATGCGCTCGAGAACGTGCCGGGGGCTCACGCTGCGCGACGGTCCGCGGGCGTAAGGCACGATGCAGTAGGAGCAAAACGCATCACAGCCGTCCTGGATCTTGACGAAAGCGCGCGTCCGGCCGGACAGCGGATCGCCGGCTGCCGCGAAAGACGACCCTCCCGCGCCCCCCCCCGTGGCGGCCCCGTTTTCGTTCTGCGCCGGAGCCGTTGGGCCGGGGCAAAGGGACTCGGCCAGACCCTCCTTGGCGGTGCGGCCGACCACCCGGCCCACGCCGGGGATGGTCCGCAACGTATCGGGGGCGGTCTCGGCCAGGCAGCCGGTCACCACGACGAGGGCGCCGGGGTTTTCCCGGATCGCGCGGCGAATCGCCTGGCGGGACTGCACCGCGGCCCGTTCGGTCACCGTGCAGGTGTTGATCACGACCAGATCGGCCGGCTCTTCGCCGCGGCAGGAGCGATAGGCCTTCGCACAAAGCCGCAGGCCGAGCTCCTCCGATTCGCACTGGTTGAGCTTGCAGCCGAGGGTCACGAGTTTGAACCGTTGCATGCCGTTCCTCTTCAGGGGCGGGCGGCCTCAAATTTTGGATCGCTCCACGCCGCCTGGATGAACCCTCCGCCCAGGACTTCGTCTTCCCTGTAGAACACGGCGGCCTGCCCCGGGGCGACCGCGGCCTGGGGCGTGTCGAAAACGACGTCCACGGACGCGGGGTCGGCGCTGCAGGGAACGATTCGTGCGGGGGATTCCGGGCTGCGGTAGCGCACGCGGACCCGGGCGGCGAGGGGGGCCTCCGGCCGAGCGGCGATCCAGTTCACGGCCGACACCCGGCAGGAGGCGGTATCGAGGGCGCTCCGGGGCCCGACGACGAGGCGGTTTCCGTCCCGCTCCTTGCGCACCACGTAATAGGGGAAGGCGGCCGGGCAATCGATCCCCCGGCGCTGGCCGATCGTGAAGGCGGCAAGCCCGGGGTGCTCGCCGATGGCCCGCCCGTCGGTGGTCGCAATCGGACCGGGACGGAGGATCGCCTCGTCCCGGCGCCTGAGAAACGCGGTGTAATCCCCGGCGGGGACGAAACAGACGTCCTGGCTTTCCCGCGGCTCGACGGGTTCCAGGCCGTGCCGTGCGGCAAGAAGGCTGACCTCGCCCTTGGTCAGTTCCGAAAGCGGAAAGCACGCCCGGGCGAGCTGCTCTTGGCCGAGCCCGAAAAGAAAGTAGGACTGGTCCTTCGCCGGGTCCTTTCCCTTGAACAGCCGCCAGCGGCCCGAGGGATCCCGGCGCACGGCGGCGTAATGGCCTGTCGCCAAGAGCTCGGCCCCGTGGCCGCGGGCCCGTTCCAGAAGAACGCCGAACTTGATCTGCGGGTTGCAGACCACGCAGGGGTTGGGGGTTTCGCCGGCACGGTAGCCGGCGACGAAGTAGTCGACGACGATCCGCTCGAAATCGTTGCTCAAATCCTCGAAGTGGACCGGGATGCCGAGCACGCGGGACAGGCGCCTTGCCCGCTCGCGGCTTCGTGCGGCGGGATACGGCTCGTATCCGGTGCGGAAATGGAGTCCGATCACCTGGCGGCCTTGCCGGAGGAGAAGAAAGGCCGCCGTCAAGGAGTCGATCCCCCCGCTCAAGGCGACCGCGATTTTGACAGGCTTCCCGCTCACGGCGAAACGGCTCGAGCCTCACGTTGAACTAGGCCGCCTTGCCCGGCGGCGGCGCAAAGGTAGCGACGGGTCCCGAGGCCTGTCAACGAGACATCGGCCCGATCCCGAAATGGCTTCGCAGGGAATCTTCTCGCACATCGTGCATCCAAATATAACATGCCGTAACAATTGAATAAAAATTGAAACCCACGCCGATTTTTTTTGACACCCGGTCCCGCCCCCGCTACAATGGAGACAAAAGCGAATTTGGGCCCAAGGAGCGAAGAGAACAACCCATGAGGGCGGAAACCGCGGCAAAACGGAAAATGTACAACACCACCCTCGACGCCGAGCTGATCCGCAAGATCAAGATCCTCGCCGCGCAGCTCGAAAAGCGTCAGAACGATCTTCTCGAAGAAGCGATCCGGGATCTTCTTCACAAGTACGGCCTCTCGGCCCAGTGACCGGGCCCCTTTCCCTGCGGCCCGAGAAGGGGACCCTTTCCGGCATGGAAGAAGAAAGCTCCGAAAAACGCGCGCGAACGCGCTTTGAACACCATGCCCCGGTGAGGCTGGAGGGGTTTGCGATCGAGGCCGTCCCCGAGGCCCGCATGGGGAACTTCAGCGAACGGGGCATCTACTTCGAGTCCGACTTCTACCTGGTCCCCGGAAGCCGCGTTCTCATCGGGCTGCCCGCCTCCCCGCTCGCCGCAGGGGATCACGTCTACGAATGCTACCGAGCCGTCATCCGTTGGCGACGCTTTCTCGAGGATTCCGCATTCGACTACGGCTACGGGGTCGAGCTCGAGGAACGGGTCGCCTCCGAGGCCCCGTCCCCGGGGCGGGGCCGGGAATCGCGCCTTCATCCTCGCCGACCCTGTTCGATCCCCACCCTCGTTCGCAGCGGCCGCGACAACATTCGCGGCCTGATCGCAAACGCCTCGGTCGGCGGGGTCTTCATCCGCTGCGAGAAACCCTTGGAGAAAGGCCAGCGTGTCCTGCTGAACATCCCGCTGCGGCAAAAGAAAAAGATCGTGACCCGCCCGGGCACCGTGGTCTGGGCCGAGCGGGATCGCGTCGGCATCCGCTTTGACGACTCTCCGGCGGTTCCCCGCGCCTGAGGCGCCCGAGGTCTGCGGGCCGGCCTGCGCCTCACCGGCCCGGCGTTTCTTCCAGGCCGAGGCGCTTCAAGCGTTTCCAGAGGGTGACCCGGCTGATCCCGAGCAGCCGCGCGGCGGCCGTGCGGTTTCCCCCCGTCTTCCTCATGGCCTCGAAAATCCGTTCCCGCTCCGTAGACGGGTATGTTTCCGCAGGCGACGGGCAGGCGCCGGGTGGGCAGGCGATTTTTGCGGGCAGATGCTCGGGCTGAATTTCGCCCTCGGGGCAAAGCACGAGGGCGTACTCGACGGCGTTTCGCAGCTCGCGCACATTGCCCGGCCAGCGGTAGGCGGCGAGCAGCCGTGCCGCCTCGGGGGAAATCCCCGTCACGCCGCAGGCGTTTCGTTGCCGGTGCTGGGCCAGAAAATGCCGCACGATGATCGGGATGTCCTCCGGCCGCTCGCGCAGCGGGGGGACATGGATGGGGAAGACATTGATGCGGAAGTAGAGATCCTCGCGGAAGAGGCCGCGGGCGATCCATTCCTCGAGGTTGCGGTGGGTCGCCGTGACGATGCGCACGTCGACCGGCACGGGGGTGTGGTCGCCCACGCGCTCGATTTCCTTTTCCTCAAGGACACGCAGGAGCTTCACCTGGAGGGAGGGCGGAACGTCGCCGATCTCGTCGAGAAAGATCGTCCCGCCGTGGGCCGCCTCGAAACGGCCGATCCGGCTGCGGTCGGCGCCGGTGTAGGCCCCCCGGACATGGCCGAAGAGCTCGCTTTCGAGCAGGTTTTCGTTCAGGGCGGCGCAGTTCACCTTGATGAAGGGCTTTCCCTGCCGCGGGCTCGCCCAGTGGATCGCGCGCGCCACCATCTCCTTGCCCGAGCCGCTCTCGCCGTGGATCATGACCGGCGTGTCGGCGCGGGCGAGATGCTGCACGAGCTCGTAGAGCCGCTGCATCGGCGCCGAGCGGCCGACGATGCCGAAGAAGTGCTCGTCGAGCTCGAGCGTCCGGCGCAGGGAGAGGATCTCCTCCTGCTGCCGCACGAGTTCGCTGATGTCGGTCAGCGTTTCCACGGCCCCGATCACCTCGTGCGACGAGTTCCGCAGGACGGTGGCGTTCTTGAGAACGCTGACGCGGCGGCGGCCCTTGTCGGAGATGAGGCACTTCTTGGCTTCGACCGCGCCCTCGCGGAAGAGGCGGCACCATTCCGCTCCGGCGCCGCGGCCGTAGATCGTGCATCCCGTGCAGTCGAGGATGCGGCAGTTTTTGCCGACGAGCTCGGCGGCGCTGTAGCCCGTGATGGCCTCGGCGGCCGGGTTGACGGCGAGGATCGTCCCCCGCGTGTCCACGACGATGAGGCCCTCTCTCAGGGTGTCGAGGATCGGTTTCCAGAAGGGCGAAAGGTCCATCGTCCGCTCCGGGGTGAACCCCATTTCCTCGAAGTGTAGGGCCGAGCCTTCGTTTTCGCAAGGCGAGACTCGGCCGCAACGGACCCGACCGCCTTGACTTGACCGGGGCCTGTGCTAAAGAGGCGCCATGCCTGCGGCGACGCCCGATCTCACCACCGACCTCGGCGGCCTTGTCCTCCAGAACCCGGTCATGACCGCCTCGGGGACCTTCGGGTACGGCGAGGAGTTCTCTCCTTACATGGACCTGAAGCGGCTGGGGGCGATCGTGGTCAAAGGCCTGGCGCTCCGAGCCGTGGACGGGAACCCACCCCCCCGCATCGTCGAGACCCCCTGCGGCATGCTGAACGCCATCGGCCTGGAAAACGTCGGCGTCGAAGCCTTCGCGTCCCAAAAAATGCCCTTTTTGCGGCAACTGGGCATCCCGGTGATCGCCAACATCTACGGGACATCGGTCGAAGAGTACGCCGAGCTCGCCGCAGCCGTCGAGGCGATCGACGGCTGCGCCGGGGTCGAGGTAAACATCTCCTGCCCGAACGTGAAGGCGGGCGGGGTGGCCTTCGGCGTGGACCCCGTGGCCGCCGGACGCGTCGTCGCCGCGGTGCGGCGCAACACCCGCAAATTCGTGATCTGCAAGCTTTCCCCCAACGTGACCGACATCACCGTGATCGCCCGCAGCGCCGAGCAGGCCGGCGCCGACGCCCTCTCGCTCATCAACACGATCACCGGCATGGCGGTCGATGTCGAGACGCGGCGGCCGCTGCTCGCCAACGTCACCGGCGGGCTCTCCGGGCCGGCGATCAAGCCGGTCGCCCTGCGCATGGTCTGGCAGGTGTGCCGCGCGGTCCGGCTTCCCGTGATCGGCATCGGGGGCATCCGCACCGCACGCGATGCCCTCGAGTTCCTGATCGTCGGCGCGCGCGCGGTGCAGGTCGGCACGGCGAATTTCCTCAACCCCGCGGCGAGCGTCGAGGTCCTCGAGGGCATCCGGCGCTACCTCGAGGAACACAACATCGACCGCCTCTCCCGTCTCGTCGGCAGCCTCGAGCTCGCCTGACCCCGATACCCCCCCTCACAGCCCCGAGGCTTCCTCGGGGGGGTGGGATTTGAGAAATTCGAGCCGGTTCAGGCCGTTGATGAAGGCCTTGGCGCTTGCGGTGATGATGTCGGGGTCGGCGCCCTTGCCGAGCGCGATCAGCCCGTTTTCGCGCAGCCGCACGGTCACCTCACCCATCGCGTCGGTGCCGCCGGTGAGAGCGCTGATCGAAAAGCGCAGCAGCTCCGCGTTCGTTCCCGTGAGGTGGGCGATCGTGTTGTAGGTCGCATCGATCGGCCCGTTGCCGTATCCCGCCCCCTGGACCGCACGGCCGTTGATCTTGAGCCGGACGCTCGCCATGGGCAACACCGTCGTGCCCGCGGTGACGTGCAGGTAGTCGAGGGCGAAGACCTCCGCGGTACGCAGAATCCCCTCGGTGACGATCGCCTCGAGGTCCTCGTCCATCACGTGCTTTTTCTTGTCGGCCAGCTCCTTGAACTTCGCGAAGACGAGGTTCAATTCCTCGTCCGAGAGATCGTATCCCAGGTCCTTGAGTTGGCTGCGCAGGGCGTGCCGGCCCGAGTGCTTGCCGAGAACGAGGCGGTTGGTGCTCAGGCCGATCGTTTCGGGGCGCATGATTTCGTAGGTCATCGGGTTCTTGAGCACCCCGTCCTGGTGGATCCCCGCCTCGTGGGCGAAGGCGTTTGCGCCCACGATCGCCTTGTTCGGCTGGACGAGCATGCCGGTGATCATGCTCACCAGCCGGCTGGTCGGGTGGATGAGCTCGGTTTTGATGCCCGTTTCGAGGCCGAGCAGGGCGGAGCGGGTGTGCAGGGCCATCACCACCTCTTCGAGGGAGGTGTTCCCGGCCCGCTCGCCGATCCCGTTGATGGTCACTTCGGCCTGGCGGGCCCCGGCCTGGAGGGCGGCGAGCGTGTTGGCCGTGGCGAGGCCGAGGTCGTTGTGGCAGTGCACGCTCAGGACGGCTTTGCCGATGTTGGGGGTGTGGCTGCGGATGTAGCGCACGAGCCCGGCGAATTCGTCGGGGATCGCGTAGCCCACCGTGTCCGGCAGGTTCACGGTCGTCGCGCCCGCCTCGATGGCGGCCTCGAACACGCGGCAGAGGAAATCGCGGTCGCTGCGCGAGCCGTCTTCGGCGGAGAACTCGACGTTGTCGGTGAGGGATTTCGCGTGGCGCACCCCCTCCACGGCGGCCTGCAGCACCTCCTCGCGGCTCATCCGCAGCTTGTACTGAAGGTGGATGTCCGAAGTGGCGATGAAGGTGTGGATGCGGGGGCGGGCGGCGTGCCGCACGGCCTGCCAGGCGCGGTCGATGTCGCTGCGGTTGGCGCGCGCCAGGCCCGCCACCTCGCTTCGCCGGATGCGGGCGGCGATCTGGGAGACGGAGTCGAAGTCGCCCTCGGAGGCGGCGGGAAAGCCCGCCTCGATCACGTCCACCCCGAGCTTTTCGAGCTGCACGGCGATGCGCAGCTTCTCGGCCGGGTTCATGCTCGCCCCGGGACTCTGCTCGCCGTCCCGCAACGTCGTGTCGAAAATCGATACCCGTTCGCTCATGCCTGTTCTCCTTCGGGAGGAATCCGGGGCGCCGGGGTCGCCTGCGCGGCGCCTGCGGCCTGCCCGCTGCGAAAGCTCTTGTCGCGCGCGAGCTTGACCTGGAAGCTGTCGGCCAGGGCTTGCCAGCTCGCCTCGATGATGTCCTCGGAGACGCCGATCGTGCTCCAGAGGCCCTCGCGGTCGCGCGAATCGATCAGCACGCGCACGCGGGCCGCCGTTCCGCGGTCCCCGTCGATGACCCGCACCTTGAAGTCGGTGAGGCGCATGGTGTCGAGGTCGGGGAAGAAGCGGCCGAGGGCCTTGCGCAACGCGTTGTCGAGGGCGCTCACCGGGCCGTAGCCCTCGGCGGCGGTGAGCTCCTGTTTGCCGTTCACGCGGATCTTGACCGTGGCGTGGGCTTGACAGGGAAGGTCGCGATCCTTCTCGATCGTGACGCGGAAGGATTCCAGCTCGAAATGCGGCTCGAACCTCCCGGTCAGCTTCTCGAGCAGGATCTGGAGCGAGCCGTCGGCGACGTCGAACTGATAGCCTTCCTGCTCGAGCTGCTTGATCTCCTCGACGATCCGGCGCGCATCGCCGGGCTTTCCCTCCAAGGGAACGCCGAGCTCGCGGGCCTTGTAGGCGATGTTGCTGCGTCCGGCGAGGTCGGAAACCAGAACGCGGCGGCTGTTGCCGACCAGGGCGGGGTCGATGTGTTCGTAGGCTTCGGGCGTTTTCATCACCGCGCTCACGTGGACCCCGCCCTTGTGGGCGAAGGCGCTGCGGCCGACGAAGGGCCGCGCATGGAGGGGGACCACGTTCGCCGTCTCGGAGACGAAACGCGAGAGGGATTTCAACTGGCGGAGGTCGGCCGCGACGGTCCGACCCATCTTCAGGGCAAGGATCGGCAACACGCTCGTCAGGTCGGCGTTGCCGCAGCGCTCGCCGTAGCCGTTGATCGTGCCCTGCACGAGGCTCGCGCCCGCCTCGACCGCGGCCAGGGTGTTCGCGACGGCGAGCCCGCAGTCGTTGTGGGTGTGGATTCCGAGCGGCACGCCGCCGGTCCGTTCCGCCGCCGCCCGGAGCGCCGCGGCGATCTCGCCGGGGAGCGAGCCGCCGTTGGTGTCGCAGAACACGATGGCGTCGGCCCCCGCCTTGGCGGCGACCCGGACGGTTTCGAGCGCGTAGCCGGGATTGCGGCGGTAGCCGTCGAAGAAGTGCTCCGCGTCGTAGATCACCTCGAGCCCGTGGCGCTTGAGGTGGGCGATCGTCTCGCGGATCATGGCGAGGTTTTCCTCGAGGCTCGTCTCGAGGATGCGCGTGACGTGGAGATCCCAGCTCTTGCCGAAGACCGTGGCGACCGGGGCCCCGCTTTGCAGAAGCGCCGCCAGGTGAGGGTCCTCTTCCGCCGTAGCGCCCGGTTTGCGGGTGCAGCCGAAGGCGGCCAGGCGCGCATGCCGCAGGGGCACCGTCCGGGCGATCTCGAAAAAGCGCAGGTCCCGGGGGTTCGACCCCGGCCAGCCGCCCTCGATGTAGTCCACGCCGAGTTCGTCCAGGCGCAGGGCGATCTTCAGCTTCTCCTCGGCGCTAAAGGAGATGTTCTCCCCCTGCGTGCCGTCGCGCAGCGTCGTGTCGTAGATCCGGATGCGCTCGCTCATGATTTGCGGTTTTCGGGCCGCAGCGAGCGCACGACGGCGCCCGCCCGCCACATTTCGGAGTCGTGCATGGCGGCGAGCTCGCGGTTCAGCTTCTCGCGGTAATCGGGAGCGCTGTTCGCCTCGAGCACGCGCCGGGTTTCCTCCCCGCTCTGGACGCGGCGATAGAGCTCCTCGAAGAGCGGGGCCACCGCGTCCCGGAAGCGCGGGGCCCAGTCGAGGGCGCCCCGCTGGGCGGTCGTGGAGCAGTTGGCGAACATCCAGTCCATCCCGTTCTCCCCGACCAGGCGGATCAGGCTCTGCGTCAGCTCCTCGACGGTTTCGTTGAAGGCCTCGCTCGGGCTGTGGCCGTGGCTGCGGAGCAGCCGATACTGCGCCTCCATCACGCCGGCGAGCGCGCCCATCAGGATCCCGCGCTCCCCGGTGAGATCGCTGTAAACCTCGCGCTCGAAGGTCGTGGGGAAGAGGTACCCCGACCCGATGGCGATGCCCAGGGCGATGGCCTTCTCGCGGGCGCGCCCGGTGAAATCCTGGAACACGGCGTAACTCGCGTTGATTCCGCTGCCGTCGAGAAAGTTGGTACGCACGGTGCGGCCCGAGCCCTTGGGGGCGACGAGGACGACATCCACGTTCGGCGGCGGGACGATGCCGGTTTGATCCTTGTATACGATGCCGAAGCCGTGGGAGAAGTAGAGCGTGTCGCCCTCGTGCAGGCAGGGCTTGATCTTCGGCCACAGGGCGACTTGCCCCGCATCCGAGAGCAGATACTGAATCACCGTGCCGCGCTCGGCCGCCTCCTCGGGGGAGAACAGGGTCTCGCCGGGGACGAACCCGTCGTTCACCGCCCGCTCCCAGGAGGCCCCGCCGCGTCGTTGGCCGACGATGACGCGGATGCCGTTGTCGCGCATGTTGAGCGCCTGGCCCGGCCCCTGCACCCCGTAGCCGATCACGGCGACGGTCTCGTCGTTAAGCACCTCGCGCGCCCGCTCGAGCGGAAACTCGTCCTCGGTCACCACCTCTTCGATCACGCCGCCGAAATCCAGGGTTGCCATCGTTGCCTGTCTCCTTTCAGGGTAGAGTGTCGGCCCGCACCGGTCGCGAAACCGGCGGCGCGGGCTCACTTGGGTTCGCGGATGAGGCCGATCGGCCCCGTCCGCGCGAGCTTCTTGATCCCGTAGGGCTCCAAGAGCCGGACGGCGGTCTCGATCTCCTCCTGCTCGCCCGAGATCTCGACGATCAGGTGGTTGAGCCCGGCATCCGCGATCCGCCCCCCCACGAGATCGACGATTCGCAGCACCTCGGGGCGCTGCTCGGGCTTCACCGGGATGCAGACCAGCGCGAGCTCGCGGCGCACGCAGTGGGGCCCGTTCAGGCTGCGCAGTTTGAGCACGTTGATCAGCTTGCGAAGCTGCTTTTCGATCTGCTCGATGACCGCGGCGTCGGCGCGGGTGACGATCGTGATGCGCGAGACCCGGGGGTCGTGGGTGGGGCTGCCGCAGATGCTCTCGATGTTGAACCCCTTGCCGCTGAAGAGGCCGGCGACGCGGGAGACGACGCCGGGCTCGTTGTCGACCAGCATGGTCATGATGTGCTTCTGGGCCTTCACGCGGCCTCCTTCGTCACGACGTTCGTCGGGTTCGCTCCGGCGTCACACGAGCAGCATTTCCGTGATCGGCGCGCCGGCCGGGACCATCGGGTAGACGCACTCCTCGGGGGTGACCCGGAAATCCAGGATGGCCGGGCCGGGGAGGGAAAGCCCGCGCTCGAGCACGGGGAAGACCTCCTCGGGGCGTTCGGCGCGCAGGCCGGCCGCACCGTATGCCTCCGCGAGCTTCACGAAGTCCGGCTGGGTGTTTTGGCAGGTGGCGCTGTAGCGCCCGCCGTAGAAGAGCTCTTGCCACTGGCGGACCATCCCCAGGCAGCCGTTGTTCAGGATGACCACCTTGACCGGCAGCCGATACTGGACGGCGGTCGCCATCTCCTGGATGTTCATCTGGATGCTTCCGTCGCCTGCGATGTCGACGACGGTTTTCTCCGGGCAGGCGATCTGGGCGCCGATGGCCGCAGGCAGGCCGAAGCCCATCGTGCCGAGGCCGCCGGAGGTGATGAAATGGCCGGGGTGCCGCACGCGGTAATACTGCGCGGCCCACATTTGGTTCTGGCCCACCTCGGTGGTGATGATCGCATCGCCCCGGGTGAGCTCGTAGAGGGCCTCGACGACCTGCTGGGGCTTGATCGTACCGTCGTTGCGGTAGCACAGGGGGCGGCAGGTCCTCCAGGCCTCGATGCGCTCGAGCCACTCGCGCCGGGCCTCCTCCAGCGCATCGGCCGGCGGGTCCTCCAGGAGGGCATTGAGGCGCTCCAGGCTCACGCGGCAGTCGCCCACGAGCGGCACCCGCACAGGCACGTTCTTGCGGATGGAGGTGGGGTCGATGTCGATGTGGACGATCGTCGCCTGCGGGGCGAAGGCGTCGGTTTTGCCGGTGACGCGGTCGTCGAAGCGCACCCCGACGCCGAGGAGCAGGTCGCAGGCCCCGGTGCTCATGTTGGCTGCGTAGGTCCCGTGCATCCCGAGCATGCCGAGAAAGAGGGGGTCATCCCCGGGAAAAGCCCCCAGCCCCATGAGGGAGCAGGTGACCGGAATGCGAAACCGGCGGGCAAGCCGGGTGAGTTCGCCCGCGGCCCCGGCCCGGATCACGCCGCCGCCGGCGAAGATCAGGGGGCGGCGGGCGGCCTGAATGAGCCTTGCCGTCGTGCGCAGCTGGCCGGCATGAGGCTCCGCGACCGCCGCGTAGGGCCGCGGGCGCAGGGGTGCGGGCGGGCGGAACAGGGTGCGCGCGCTCTGCACGTTTTTGGGAATGTCTACGAGCACCGGCCCGGGCCGCCCGCTGCGCGCGAGGTGGAAGGCCTCTTTCAGGATGGAGGCGAGTTGGTCGACGGAGGGCACGAGGTAGTTGTGCTTCGTGCAGGGCCGGGTGATGCCGACGATGTCGACCTCCTGAAAGGCGTCGTTCCCGATCAAATGGGTGGGGACCTGCCCGGTCAGCACCACGAGCGGGATCGAATCGGCGTAGGCCGAGGCGATCCCCGTGACCGTGTTGGTGGCCCCGGGGCCGGAGGTCACCAGGCAGACGCCCACCGTGCCGCGGGCGCGGGCGTACCCGTCGGCCGCGTGCACGGCGGCCTGTTCGTGGCGGACGAGCACGTGGCGGATCTCCGAGCGTGTGAGCTCGTCGTAGATGTCGATCACGGCGCCGCCCGGGTAGCCGAAGAGGGTGTCGACCGATTCCTCGGCGAGCATCCGGAGAAGGATCTGGGCCCCGGTCATTTCCATGGTCCGACGTTCCTTGTCCTTTGGTTCAGGCAAAAAAAAGATCCGTTCCGCCTCGGGGGGTCGGTAACGGATCTTTCGCTGTTTCGGTCTGTCTGGTGCTTTAGGCCATTACCGCCCCCCTGTCATCATCGCCGATGATGACCTCGATCGTAATCAGCAGAATCAGGCCGGCAAGGGGGGTCAAGGCGTCCACCAGATCGTCTTCACTTTCGATATGACATCAGCCTACCGGCCCAGGCGTTTTCTGTCAAGCCCTTTTTCTAATCCACCCGCTCGCGGAAACCGCAATCCGGGTTCGGGCAGAGATGCTGGGTCCCTTGGCGCTTGGTGATGCGCTCGACCAGGTAGCGGGATCCGCAGGCGGGGCAGGAGCGGGCGACGGGCTTGTCCCACGACGCGAACTTGCAATCCGGGTAGCGGTTGCAGGCGTAGAAGGTTTTGCCGCGCTTGGAGGTCTTCTCGACGATTTCGCCCGTGCACCCCTCCTGCGGGCAGGGGACCCCGACCGTTTTCCCCGCGCCGTTCGCCAGCGACTCCGTGTGGCGGCAGCGGGGGTAGGCGCTGCAGGCGAGAAAATCGCCGAAAGGGCCGCGCTTGGCGACCATCGGTTGCCCGCACTTCGCGCAGACCTTGTCGGTCGCCTCGGCGGGCAGGGGCTGGACGGGCTGAATGTTCCCCTTGTCGTCGCGGCCGTAATCGGTGGAATAGGTGCAGTCGGGGTAACCGCTGCAGGCGAGGAAGTGGCCGTTTTTCCCGATCTTGATATGCAGCGGCTTGCCGCACTGCGGGCAGGAGAGCCCGCTCGGCACGCCGACCCCTTTCAAGCTGACCATGTTGCGGGCCGCTTCCTCGAGATCGCGCCGGAAGGGGCGGTAGAACTGGTTGAGGACGTCGATGGCGTTCGCCTCGTTCGCCTCGATGCGATCGAGGCTCTCTTCCATGCGGGCGGTGAATTCGACGTCCAGGATGTCGGGGAAGTTCGCGACCAGCAGGTCGTTCACCAGAAAACCGAGCTCACTGGGCCGGAAGTAGCCCCGCTGCATTTCGACGTAGCCCTTGTCGCGGATGGTCGAGAGGATCGCGGCGTAGGTGCTCGGACGGCCGATGCCGTTTTCTTCGAGTTCCTTCACGAGGCTCGCCTCGGAAAAGCGCGGCGGGGGCTGGGTGAAATGTTGCTTGGGCTCGAGCCCCCGGAGGGCGAGGGGCTCGCCCTCGGCGAGCTCGGGGGGCAGGCCCTTTTCTTTCGCGCCGTTTCCCTCGCCGTTTTCCTCGTCCTCCGCCGAGCGGTACAGGGCCATGTAGCCGGGAAAGCGCACCGCGGAGCCGCTGGCCGTGAAGCCGTAGGGCCCGGCCGCGATCGAGACCGTCACCTGGTCGATCACCGCCTCCTGCATCTGGCTGGCCACGAAGCGCTGCCAGATGAGCTGGTAGAGGGCGAGCTGGTCGGCCGAGAGGTACGGCGCCACGGTATCGGGCGTGTGGAAAACCGAGGTCGGCCGGATCGCCTCGTGGGCGTCCTGGGCCTGCTTGCTGTTGCGGTAGTGGCGCGGCTTGTCGAGCGCGTAGTCGGAGCCGAAGCGTTCGAGGACCAGCCGCTGGGCTTCGGCCGCGGCCGATTCGGCGATCCGCGTCGAGTCGGTGCGCATGTAGGTGATCAGGCCGACCGGCTCCCCCGGCCCGAGATCGACCCCCTCGTAGAGTTGTTGCGCCAGGAGCATCGTCTTTTTGGCGGTGAAGCGCAGCCGCCGGATCGCCTCCTGCTGGAGCTTGCTCGTGGTGAAGGGCGGGGGCGGGGTCTTGCGGACGGTCTTGCGATGGATCTTCTCGACGCGGAACGCGAGTCGCTCGAGTTCTGCCACCACCGCGCGGGCCGCCGCCTCGTCGGGAAGCTCGATTTTCGCCTCGTCCTTGCGGACGAGCTTGGCCGCGAACGTCGGCGGCTGCCGGCCTTCGAGATGGGCCGTGATCGACCAGTATTCCTGGGGGACGAAGGAGCGGATCGCCCGCTCGCGCTCGCAGATGATGCGCAGGGCGACGCTCTGGACCCGGCCTGCGCTCAACCCCCCCTTGACCTTGCGCCACAGGAGGGGCGAAATCTCGTAGCCGACGAGGCGGTCGAGGATGCGCCTCGCCTGCTGTGCCTCGTAGCGGCTGCGGTCGAGCTCCCGCGGCTCGCGCATGGCCCGCAGGATCCCGTCGCGGGTGAGCTCGTGGAAGAGGACGCGGTGAAAGCGGCGGCCCTTCTTCTGGAGCACCTCGGCCGTGTGCCAGGCGATCGCCTCCCCCTCGCGGTCGGGGTCGGGGGCGAGGAAGATGTCGGTGGCGTCGGCGGCGGCCTTTTTCAGGGCCTGGATGACCTTCTGCTTGCCCGGGATCAGGGTGTAGCGCGGTGCGAACCCGGCTTCGATGTCGATCCCCATCTCCCGCTCCGGCAGGTCCTTGATGTGACCGACCGTGGCGGCGACCTGGTAGTCGCCTCCGAGGACCTTCTGAATCGTCCGCACCTTGGCCGGGGATTCCACGACCACGAGTGGTTTTGCCATGGTTGACCTGTTTCCTGTCACGGCCGCGCGCCCGGCGGGGGGACGGCCGCGGTGTAGTACTTTCCGGGGTGGCCGACGGCGAGCCCTCTGAGCTCGAGCTGGAGCAACAGCGCGGCGAGCGAACCCGCATCCCGGCCGAGCGTCCGGCCGAGTTCGTCGATGTGCAGTGGGTACGGCCCGAGCGCCGCGAGCACCTCCTGCTCGTCCGCGGATAAGGACCCGGACTGCAGACCCCGGGGACCGGCCGCGGGCGAAGCCGCCGCCTCCTTCTCCGGCCGGGCGGCGAAGCCGAGCTCCTCCAGGATGTCCTGGACCTCCTGGACGAGCTTTGCGCCCTGCTGGATCAGGCGGTGGGTGCCGGCGCTCCGGGGCGACTGCACGCTTCCGGGCACGGCGAACACCTCGCGCCCCTGCTCGGCCGCGAGCCGAGCGGTGATCAGCGCCCCGCTGCGCACCCCGGCCTCGACCACGACGCAGCCCAGGCTTGCGCCGCTGATCACCCGGTTGCGAACCGGGAACCGCCAGGCCTCGGGCCCCGCCTCGGGTTCGAACTCCGAGGCGATCGCCCCGGAGGCGGCGAGGATGCGGCGGGCGAGCGGGGCGTTCTGGGGCGGATAGAGCCGCTCCAGTCCGCTGCCCAGCACGGCCGCGGTTTTTCCGCATGCGGAGAGGGCCCCTTCATGGGCCGCCGCGTCGATGCCCACGGCGAGGCCGCTCACGACCGCAACGCCCCGGCGGGCGAGGTCAGCGGCCAGGCGGTGCGCCGTCTCCCTGCCGTAGCGCGTGGGCGACCGCGAGCCGACGACGGCCACGGGGAAGGTCGCCAACGCCGCCGGGTCCCCGCGCAGGTAGAGGATCGGCGGCGGGTCGGGGATCTCGCGCAAAAGCGGGGGATAGTCCGCGTCCGCAAGCGAGAGCATCCGGATCCCCCGGCGGGAGGCGGCGCGAATCTCCCCGGCGAGCTCGCGGCGCGGCGAGCGGTTCCGCCGCAGCGCTTCGAGCGCCCGCTCCGTGATCCCCTCGACCTCCGCCCATGCCTCGGGCTCGGCCCGCAGCACGGCGGCCGCGGAGCCGAAGCGCTCGATCAGCCGCTTGCACAGCAGGTTTCCGATCCCCGGAAGCCGCTTCAGGTGCAGGCCGGAAAGAAGCTCCTCTTCGTTTTCCATCGCTTCGCGGGCTTCCTCAGCCGCCCGGGAACGCCGCGCCCCCTTCGACAGGGCAAGGGGGCGCGGGGAAACGGCCGGGGACGCATCCCTCCGGGGTCTATTTCGCCCGCGCGCGCTCCTCCCAGGAGAGCACGATCGGGCTGGCCACGTAAATGGAGGAATACGTGCCCACGAGGATCCCGACCATCATGGCGAAGGCGAAATCTTGGATGATCTCCCCCCCGAGGAAGAAGAGCGCGACGACGACCAGGAGCGTCGTCCCGGCGGTGATGATCGTCCGGCTCAAGGTCTCGTTCACGCTGCGGTTGATGACCACGGCGAGCGGCGAGCGCGAAAGCTTTTTCAGGTTTTCCCGGATCCGGTCGAACACGACGATCGTGTCGTTCAGGGAATAGCCGATGATGGTCAGCAGGGCGGCGACCACGGGCAGGGTGAATTCTTTCTCCAGCACGGTGAAGACCCCGATCGTGATCGTGACGTCGTGGATCAGGGCGACGATCGCGCCGAGGGCGTATTTCAGCCCCAGGACCCAGAAGAGAACGAGCGTCCCCACGAGCGCCACCCAGATCAACACGACCAGGCTGAAGCCGAAGGCGTAGACGGCATAGACGCCGCCGCCCAGGACCGCGGCGACAAGCGCGCTTTGGGCCCATTTGAACTCGAAGCGCCCCGAGATGTAGATCGCGATGAAGATCAGGGCGAAAAAGATCGCCAGCAGCGCCTTTTCCCGTAAGTCGGTTCCGACCTGGGGGCCGACCGTCTCCACGCGGCGTATTTCGACGGAGAGGCCGGTCGCCTCTTGCAGGCGCGGGGGCAGCTCGGTGTCCGGGGAGCCGGGCTTGGCGCTGAAGGCCTCGGTGCGGATCAGGTATTCGCTTTCCCGATGATCGCCCACGCTCTGGACCGTCGCCCCTTCGATGCCGATCGCGCGCAGCGCGTCGCGGACCTTGGCGATGTCCAGCGGCCCGGAGAAGCGGACCTGGATCAGAGAACCGCCGGCGAAGTCCACGCCGTATTTCGGTCCCTTGAAGAGAAAGGCGGCCAGGCTGAGCAGGACGAGCATGCCCGAGAGAAAGAAGGCGATCCTGCGCTTGCCGATGAAGTCGAGGTTGATTTCGGGTTTGATGAGCTCCATGGGGGGCTTCCTTCCGGGAGGCACCGTCGGGGCCGGGTCCGGCTCAGATGCTGATGCGTTTGACCCTGCGCACGTCCAGGAAATAGGTGAACACCAGGCGCGAGACCACGATCGCCGTGAACATGCTGGCGACCACGCCGATGCTCAGCGTGACGGCGAATCCCCGGATCGGGCCGGTGCCGAACTGAAACAGGACGAGCGCGGTGATGAGCGTCGTCAGGTTGGCGTCGAGGATGGTCGTGGTCGCACGGTCGAACCCCGCATCCACGGCCCCGCGCGGGGTTTTCCCGTTGCGCAGCTCCTCGCGGATGCGCTCGTAGATCAGGACGTTGTTGTCCACGGCCATGCCGATCGTGAGGAGGATGCCGGCCAGCCCCGGCAGCGTGAGGGTGGCCCCGAAGGCCGCAAGCCCCGCGCAGATGATCACCAGGTCGAGCAGCACCTCGAGGTTTGCGAGCACCCCGGCCCACCTGTAGTAGACGATCATGAAGGCGAAGACCAGCAGGCTGCCGATCCAGATCGAAAGGATCCCGGCGCGGATCGAATCGGCGCCGAGCGAGGGGCCGACGGTGCGCTCCTCGAGCACCGTCACCGGCGCGGGAAGGGCCCCCGCGCGCAGGACGATGGCGAGGTCGCGGGCCTCCTCCAGCGTGAAGCGGCCCGTGATCCGGGCCTTGCCGCCCGAGATTTTTTCCTGGATCACCGGGGCGGAGTAGACCTTGTTGTCGAGCACGATGGCGAGCCGCTTGCCGGTGTTTTCCCCGGTGATGCGCTCGAAGGTCCGGGCCCCCTTGCGGTCGAACTCGATGGCGACATAGGGCTCGCCGTACTGGGAGTCGAGCTGCACCCGCGCGTCGGTCAGCGAGGCCCCGGTCAAGAGCGCGGTTTTCTTCAATAGAAACGGCGTGCGGGTGACGCGCCGCGTGGCCGGGTCTTCCTCGACCTTGTAGAGGATCTCGCTGCCCGGGGGCACCGTCCCCTGCAGCGCGGCCTGGACGTCGTGCGCCTCGTCGACAAGCTTGAACTCCAGGAGCGCCGTGCGCCCGATCAGCTCCTTGGCCCGCTGGGTATCGCGGATCCCCGGCAGCTGGACCAGGATGCGGCGTTCGCCCTGGCGGCGGATGTCGGGCTCGGCGACCCCGAACTGGTCGACACGGTTGCGGATCGTTTCGAGCGCCTGGTCGACGGCAAGTTTGCGGATCTGCTCCGCCTCGGTGTCGGGAAGATCCAGGACGAGGTGGTGGCGCTCGGGTTCGTCGACGAGGCGCTGGATGCGCAGGTCGCGGAATTCCTTTTCCAGGAGCTCCTTGAAGCGGGAGACGTTCTCGCCGCCCTGGACCTGGGCTTCGATCTTGAAGGGGCTCGGTCGGTCGAGCCTCAGGTTGGCGATCTGTTTCCTCCGTGCGGCCTCGCGCAGCTCCTGCTGGATGCGCTCGATGGCGTTTTCGACGACCTTCGCGGTGTCGACTTCGAGGACGAGGTGCATGCCGCCCTGGAGGTCGAGCCCCAGGCTGATGCGCTTTCGTTCGAGCCACTCCAGGCGCACCAGGCCGGGGAAAAAGGTCGGCAGGCAAAAAACAACCGCCGCCGCGAGAACGGCGGCGACGATCGCCAGTCGCAGAGACAGTCGTTTCAAGAGGGTCTTCCTCCCGGCGGCGGATCCTTCCTCATCGCCGCCGCCCCGGGTCCTCGCGGGGCGCAGTCCGACCGCCACCCCGGTCGTGCCGGGGAACCGGGTTCGGCGGACGGCCGCTTATCCTTCCTTGGTTTCCGAAGAGGCGGGCGCCTGGCCCGGCAGAACGCCGGCCACGTTGCCGCGGTTGATCTTGACGCGCACCTTGTCGGCGATTTCCACGGTCAGCGTGGTTTCGTCCATGCCCGTGATCCGTCCGTGGAGGCCGCCCGTGGTGACGATCCGATCGCCTTTCTTCAGGTTGGCGATCATGTTGCGATGTTCGCGATTGCGCTTCTGCTGCGGGCGGATGAGCAGAAAATAGAAAATCACGAACATCAGGATGAGCGGAATGAAACTCGCGAAGCCGGAAGCACCGGCCTCCGGCGCCCCTCCTTGTCCCATGGCGTAAGCGGTATCGATCAAGACGGGTCCTCCTTGCATGTCGGGGGGTTGCGGCGGAAGGTTTCGGGGTCGGCCCCCCCGTGGCGTGCCCCCTGATAGCCGAATCCTTGCAGGGTGTCAACCGCGGCGGGCCTCCCCGGCCGCTTCAGGCGGCGGTCTCGATGCGGCTTTCCGTGGGCAGCAGCGAGGGGTCGCCGTGAATTTCGATCGCGATCCGGTGCCGGCTCTCGAGCTCGACGATCGCGCGGCGCTTGCGGTTCAAAAGATAGTCCGCCACATCCGGCGGCACGACCGCAACCAGGCGGGCGACCCCCTCTTTGGCCCCCTCGATGCTCAGCCGTCGCAGGAACCCGATGCCCAGCGTCTCGGTCGTCGGCACCAGCCCCTTGCCCTGGCAGTGGCGGCAGACGGCGTGGCTTGCGTACTCGACCGTGGGATGGATGCGCTGGCGGGACATCTCGAGCAGGCCGAACTGCGAAATCCGCCCCACGCGCGTCCGGGCCTTGTCCAGCTTGACCTCGGCCTTCAGCTTGCGCTCGACGTCGGTGCGGTGCCGGGCCTCGCGCATGTCGATGAAGTCGATGACGATCAGCCCGCCCAGGTCCCGCAACCGGAGCTGGCGGGCGATCTCCTCGGCGGCCTCGAGGTTGGTCTGAAAGGCGGTCTGCTCGACGTTCTTTTCGTGGGTGGATTTCCCGGAGTTCACGTCGATGGCGACCAGAGCCTCGGTCGGCGAGATCACGATCGAGCCGCCGGATTTCAGCTCGACGCGGTTGCGGAAAATTGAAGCGATCTGCTCCTCGAGGCCATAGGCTTCGAAGAGGGGCGTCGGCTCCTGGTAGAGACGGACGTTCTGGAGCTGCTTGCTCGCGAAGACCTCGACCCACTGGCGCGCCTCTTCGTAGACCGCCGGGTCGTCGATCAGGATCTCGGAGACCTCGGGGGAGAAGGAGTCGCGGATGGACCGCAGAAACAGGGCCTGTTCCTTGTACAGCAGGGCCGTTGCCCCTTCTTGCCCAACCTTGGCCTTGATGCTCTTCCAGAGACGCAGGAGGTCCTTCAGGTCCTTGGCGAGCATCGTTTTGCTGCAGCCGGTTCCGGCGGTGCGGACGATCAAACCGAAGTGCTCGGGCACCTCGAGTTCGTGGGCGATCTGCTTGAGGCGGGCGCGCTCGGCCTCATCCTCGATCTTGCGCGAAACCCCCCGGACGCCGTGTCCGGGCATCAGCACGACGTAGCGTCCGGGAAGGGAGATGAAGGTCGTCAGCATCGCCCCCTTGGATCCGGCCGGGTCCTTGCTGACCTGCACCATGACGCCCTGGCCGCGCTTGACGAGTTTCTGTAGCGGAAGATCGCCCCGGTCCTCCTCGTGAAAGTAGTCGGGGTGGATGTCTTGTTTCTGGAGAAAGCCGTTGCGCTCGGCGCCGTAGTCGACGAAGGCCGCCTGGAGGCTGGGCTCCACGCGGGTGATGACCCCCTTGTAGATGTTGCCCTGGGTGATCTCCCGCCCGGTGCGCTCGATGCGAAAGGACTCCAAGCGCCCGTCCTTCATCGTCGCGACCCGGATTTCCTCCGGATCGCTCGCATTGATCAAGATCTGGGTCGTCATCCGTCTTCGGTGTCGCCGGGGGAAAGGCGCATCCTCGAGGAAAAAATCCTGCACTCTTTAAAGGAGGAACGCGGGGAAGTCAAACGCTTTCTCTGCGGCTTGCACCGGCTGCCTTCCTGTGGCATGGATTCCTGTTTCAAACGCCATCCGCCCGGAACGCCCCGGTGCGGAGGGGAGGAAGAAAGGAGCCCGTCGATGGAGGAGCGCTACAATCCGCACGAGATCGAACCTCGCTGGCAGCGCCGATGGGAAGAGGAGAGGCTCTTCCGGGTCGAGGCCGATCCCGGGCGGCCGAAATACTATCTGCTGGAAATGTTCCCTTACCCCTCCGGGAACATCCACATGGGCCACGTGCGCAACTACACGATCGGCGATGTCGTCGCCCGCTACAAGCGCATGCAGGGGTTCAACGTCCTGCACCCCATGGGGTGGGACGCCTTCGGGATGCCGGCCGAAAACGCGGCCATCGCCAACCGCACGCACCCCGCCCGTTGGACCTACGCGAACATCGACAACATGCGCGCTCAGCTCAAGCGGCTGGGGTTCAGCTACGACTGGGAGCGCGAAATCGCCACCTGCCGGCCGGAATACTACCGCTGGGAGCAGTGGCTCTTTCTGCGGATGCTCGAAAAGGGGTTGGCCTTCCGGCGGGAGGCCTACGTCAACTGGTGTGAGAGCTGCCAGACAGTGCTCGCCAACGAGCAAGTCGAGGCCGGCCAATGCTGGCGCTGCGGCCGTGCGGTGCGGCAGAAAAAGCTCTGGCAGTGGTTTTTCCGGATCACCCAGTACGCCGATGATCTCCTGGAGTACTGTGACCGGCTTCCCGGGTGGCCCGAGAAGGTGCTCACGATGCAGAAAAACTGGATCGGCAAGAGCCTGGGGGCCGAAATTCGCTTTCCCCTCGAGAACGGCGGCGGGGAGATTGCCGTCTTCACGACCCGTCACGACACGGTTTGCGGGGCGACGTTCCTTTGCCTCGCCCCGGAGCACCCCCGGGTCCTCGAGCTGAGCCGCGGGACTCCCAAAGAGGCGGCCGTGCGCGAATTCGTCGAGCGCATCTCCCTCCAGGATCGCAGCGCCAAGGCGCTGGAACGCTACGAGAAGGAGGGGGTCTTCACCGGCGCCTGGTGTCGCAACCCGGTCAACGGGCGCCGGATGCCGATCTACACCGCCAATTTCGCCCTCATGGATTACGGGACCGGTGCCGTGATGTCGGTTCCGGCGCACGACCAGCGCGATTTCGAGTTCGCCCGCAAATACGGCCTTCCCGTGGTGATCGTGGTTCAGCCCGAGGACCGGCCGCTGTCGGCCGATGGGCTCGAGGAAGCCTACACGGGCGACGGGGTTCTCGTGAATTCGGGCCCCTTCGACGGCCTGCCCAACCGCAGGGCCATGGAGGCGATCGCCGACTTTCTCGAACGCGAGGGCCGCGGCGGGCGGGCGGTGAGCTTCCGGCTTCGCGACTGGGGCATCTCGCGGCAGCGCTACTGGGGTGCGCCCATCCCGGTGATCCACTGCCCCCGCTGCGGCATCGTCCCGGTCCCCGAGACCGAGCTGCCCGTGGTCCTGCCCGAGGACGCCGATCTCCTCGAGGGGGGACGCTCGCCGCTTCCCGAACTCGACGCCTTCCGCCGCGTGCGCTGCCCGGCCTGCGGCACCGAGGACGCCCGCCGGGAGACCGACACCATGGACACCTTCGTCGAGTCTTCCTGGTACTTCGAGCGCTTCTGCAGCCCGGACTGCACGACCGCCATGTTCGACCGCGCGGCGGTCGACTACTGGATGCCGGTGGACCAGTACATCGGGGGGGTCGAGCACGCCATTCTCCATCTTCTCTATTCCCGCTTTTATACCCGCGTCCTACGCGACGAGGGGCTGGTCTCCTACAAGGAGCCCTTCACGCGGCTGCTCACCCAGGGGATGGTCTGCCACGAGACCTACCACTGCGCGGAGCACGGCTACCTCTTCCCCGCCGAGGCCCCGCTCGAGGGCGCAAGCCGCCGCTGTGCGCACTGCGGGGGGGAGGTGACGATCGGACGGGTCGAGAAGATGTCCAAATCCAAGAAAAACGTCGTCGACCCGGGGGCGCTGGTGGAACGCTACGGGGCCGACACGACCCGGCTGTTTTGCCTTTTTGCCGCACCGCCCGAAAAGGACCTAGAGTGGAGCGAGCAGGGGGTGGAGGGCGGCTTTCGGTTTCTCAACCGGCTCTGGCGGCTTTCGGCCGACTGGATGCCGCAACTCCAGGGGATTTCCCCGTACGCCGGCGGCCTGGAGGGACTCGAGGAGCCGCTTCGCGGCCTGGTCCGCAAAACCCACGAAACGATCCGCAAGGTGACGCGGGACATCGAGGAGCGGTTTCACTTCAACACCGCCATCAGCGCGGTGATGGAGCTCGTCAACACCTGGTCGGCCATCGAGCCGGGCAAGGATTCCTCACCGGTCTGCCGCTCCGTGGTTCGTCTTGCCCTCGAGACCGTCGTGCTTCTCCTGGCCCCGATCGTCCCGCACATCGCGGAGGAGATCTGGCAAGCGCTGGGGCACGAGAAAAGCCTGCTTCGGTGCCGCTGGCCTTCCTTCCGCGAGGATGCGATCGAGCGGGAAACGGCGCTGGTTGTTCTCCAGGTGAACGGGAAACTCCGGAGCCGCATGGAAGTCCCGGTCGGCCTCTCCGAGGAGGAGCTCCGCGAGCGGGCCTTGGCGGACGAGACGGTGCAAAAATTCATTGCCGGCAAGCCGGTGCGCAAGGTCGTGGTGGTGGGGCAGAAGCTCGTGAACGTGGTGGTCTAATCGAGGAGGCCGGGGATGGGCACAGGGTCGCCGAGGGGATCGCAGGCGCATCGTTTCGCCCTGCTTGTGCTCTGGATCCTGGTCGCAGGCTGCGGATACCGCTTTCCCGGCGAAATCGGACTGCCGGGCGGCGCCCGCGGGGTGCGCGTCGAGCTCTTCGAAAACCGGACCGCCGAACCCGGGCTGGAGGCGATCGTGACCCAGGCCTTTGCCTTCGAGTTGAGCCGGCGTGGACGCACCGCGGAGTCGGGCGAAGCGAGGGATACCTTGCTTCTGCGGGGCGTAATCCGCGGCGTGGAGGTGCGTTCCGTCTCCTCAGCGCGCCGGGGGAGCGGGGGCGAGCGACAAGTGACGCTGACGGTCGATCTGCGACTGCTGGGAAAGGACGGACGCGAGGTCTGGTCGGCGCTTGGGCTCTCCGCAAGCGAGATCTACGCGATCGACGCCGAGAAGATTTTGGAAGAGGAACGCCGCCGGGCAACCTACAGCCTCGCTGCCCGGCGGCTGGCCGAGATCATGGTCAATCGCCTGAGCGACGATTTTTGAGGAAAACGAAGGCAGCGGCGGGGGGATCAGGAGGCCTTCAGGCGGTTTACCAGTCGCGCAAGGCGGGACACCTTGCGGGCCGCCGTGCGCTTGTGGAGCGTTCCCTTCTTGGCGGCCTTGTCGATCAGGGACTGGGCTTGCTTGAGGCGGGCCTGGGCGGTTTCCGGGTTCTGGGCCGATATTTCCTGACGTACCGTCTTGGCGACGTTTTTCAGGCGGGTCTTGGTCATCCGGTTGCGAAGCCGCCGGGCTTCGTTCTGGCGTGCGCGCTTGAGCGCCGAAGCGTGTCGAGCCACGGATCGATCCTTTCTCGAGCAAGTTGATAAACGATCTCTATACCCGTTTCCTGTGACCTTGTCAATTGATTTTCCGAGCGAAAACGAAGCAGCCCCGCGTTGACCGTCGGCGAGGTTCCGTATTATGATTCGCGCATGCGTCGGGACAGGGGAGGGAAGCCCCCGGAAGGGTCGGGACCAAAACCGCGCCGGCCGGCGATGAGCCGCAGGCACGCCCTGGCGTTGTCAGGCGCCGTATTCCTGATTCTCACGCTGGGCTTCTACATCCTCTTCAGCGAGCGCGGGGTGGTCGACCTGAGAAAGCTCAACGCCGACCGCGAGCACCTCGCCGAGCAGAACCGGCGGATCGTTCGGGAAAACCTCCTGCTCGGCGAAGAGATCGATCGCTTGAACCACGACCCGGCCTATATCGAGCGCATCGCCCGCAAGGAGCTCGGCATGATCCACCGCAACGAAATCCTCATCAAGCCGCGGCAGGCCCCGGAGCGGCCGGAGACCTCGGGACGATGACGCGTTCCATCTGGACGGCCACGCTGGCGCGGCTTTACGCCCGGCAGGGGCTCTGGGACGAGGCGGCTTGCATCTATCGCGAGCTCCTGGCCCGCGAGCCGGAACGCCGCGACCTGCGCGAGGAGCTCGCTTGCGCCGAGGCGCACCTCGCCGCGGACCGGACCGGAAAGCTCCTCCGGCGCTGGCTCGACCTCCTCTTCCATTACCGCCGGCTCTGCCTCTTGCAGCGCCTTGGCCGCGACACCTGAGCTCCCCCTGTCCCCCTCTCTCAGGGCTTTGCCGCGGGCGCCGATTTTTTCTTTTCCTCCCCCGGTTCGGCGTGGAACCGGGCCCTGACCCTTCCCCCGCTGCCCCCTTCCGCCTCCGCCCGGCCTTCCTTGCGGTTGAGCACGATGCGCGTCCCGGCGAGGGTGTTTTCGCCGCGGGTCACCGTCGCCGGCCGGCCGAGGAGAACCAATACGTCGGCGTTCGGGTCGTAGTCGGCCTCGTCCGCGTCGGCGAGGTAGCTCCCGCTGACGATGTGCACCTTTCCGGTCGCGACCAGCCTGCGGACGGTGTCGCGCAGGCCGCTTCCCGGTCCCGGGTTCAAAAGGTCGCCCTCGTAGTGGACTCGCAGCTTTTCCGAGGTCATGACGAGCCCACCGCGGGTCAGGCGGACCGAGCCGGAAAAATCGGCCCACTGTTCGTCGTTTTTCACCACCATGCGGTCGGAGACGATCTCGATCGCTTCCGCTGCCGGATCCGCAGGCGGCGAGGCCGGCGGGCCGGCGGAAAAAGCCGGCCCCGCATACGAAACGCACCCGAGGGCGGCAACCGCGAGGATCCACAAGGCGTTTTTTTTCATCTTCCTGATTTCCTTCCGCGAGTCTCGTCGGTTCACCCCATCCCGCCGAAGACAAACCGGCAGGCGACGACCGAGGCCAGGATGCCCGTCACGTCGGCGATGAGTGCCGGGGCGAGCGCGTAGCGCAGCCGCCGGACCTGAACGGCGCCGAAATACACCGCGAGCACGTAAAAGGTGGTTTCGGTGCTTCCCTGCAAGGTCGAGGCCAGAAGCCCGGTGTAGGAATCCGGGCCGATCGCGGGATCCTGCAGGAGGGAAGCGAGCAACGCGAAGGCCCCCGAACCCGAAAGCGGCCGCGTGAGCGCAACCGGCAGCGCCTCGGCGGGAAGACCGATGGCTGCCGTGAAGGGGCCGACCCAGCCGACCAGAGCCTCGAGGGCGCCGCCGGCGCGCAGCATCCCCACCGCGACCAAAACAGCCAGGAGGTAGGGGAAAATGCGTGCGGCGACCTCGAGCCCGCCGCGCGCCCCTTCGACGAACGCTTCGTAGAGGCGCACCCCCCGTGCCCAGCCGAACAGAAGAAAGCCGACCATGAGCGCGGGGAGCAACCACGGGGAGAGGCTTCGGCCGAACGCGAGCAACACGGCGACCAGAAGAAGGAGAGCACCGAGGAAGAGGGCACCCCCCCAGAGGGGAAGAGGAGGGGGCAAAACGCAGGATGTCCCTTCCTCGAAAGCCGCCGGGGCTTCGCCGGGCGCGATCGGCCGCGGCGCGGCGGCCTCGGCGGAGGCCGGCCGCCGCCCCCGGTGCCTTCCGGCCAGCAGCTTCGCCGAAAAAATCGCGGCGGTCGTCGAGCAGGCGGTGGCGAAGAGCGTGGTGGGCAGGATGGCCGCGGGGTCCGCCGATCCGGCCGCCGCGCGCAGGGCGATGACGCCCGTCGGGAGGAGGGTCACGCTCGAGGTGTTGATGGCAAGAAAGAGCACCATCGCGTCGGTCGCCGTTCCGGGATTGGGATTCAGGCGATCGAGCTCCTGCATGGCGCGGATCCCGAAGGGCGTCGCCGCGTTTCCCAGGCCGAGAACGTTCGCCGACAGGTTCAGGACCATCGCCCCCATCGCGGGGTGGCCGGCGGGGACGTCGGGAAAGAGCCGCTGCAGAAGCGGCTGGAGCATCCGGGCGATGAGGCGGAGGAGCCCACCCGCCTCGGCGATCCGGACCAGCCCGAGAAACAGGGCCATCGCTCCGATCAGGCCGATCACGAGCTGGACGGCGCCGGAGGCCGATTCGAGCATCGCCCGGGAGAGGGCCTCCATGGCCGACCCGCCGCCGGGGGCCGATTTCCCGCCGAGCTCGCGGAAGGCTGCGGTCCCGAATGCGGCGAGGACGAGCAACGCAAAGATCCGGTTCAAGGGCCTTACTCCCGGCGCAGGGCCTCGATGGGGTCAAGGCGCGAGGCCTTGCGGGCGGGGTAGAACCCGAAAAAGATCCCCACCGCGGCCGACACGAGAAAGGCGACCGCGACCGACGCAGGCCGGATCACCGCCGGCCAATTTCCGAAGCGGGAGAACGCAAACGAGCCGGCCAGCCCGAGCAGGATGCCGATCAGGCCGCCGATCAGGGAGAGGGCGACCGCTTCGGTCAGAAACTGGGCGAGGATGTCGCGCCTGCGGGCGCCCACGGCCATGCGCAGGCCGATCTCGCGCGTGCGCTCGGTGACCGAGACGATCATGATGTTCATGATCCCGATCCCGCCGACGACGAGCGAAACCGAAGCCACGGCGGCCAGCAGCAGCGACATCGTGCGCGAGGACTCGGCCCGCGTCTCGAGGGCCTCGGCCTGGTTGCGGATCCAGAAATCGTTTTCCTGGTTCGGCCGCAGGCGGTGGCGCTGCCGGAGGAGCTCGCGGATCTCGGCTTCGGCCTCGCTCACCCGCTCGGGCGAGCGCACCTTCACGGCGATCCCGTTCACGAGCCTCCCGCTGAGGGCCCTCTCGCCCAGCACCTTCTTGCGGGCGACGGCCATGGGCACGAGCACGAGGTCATCCTGGTCCCAGCCGCCCATGGCGTAGCCCTTGGCCTGCAGCACCCCCGCCACGCGGCAGGGGACGCGGTTGATGCGCACGATGGCCCCGGCGGGAGGTTGATCGGGGAAAAGATTCTGGGCGACCGTTCGCCCGACGACCGCGATGCGCGCGTTTCCCCGGAACTCCTCGGCGCCGACCGGTCGGCCGTCCTCGAGGTTCCACTCCCGGGCCTCGAAGTATTCCGGTGTCACGCCGAGGATCGTGGTCGACCAGTTCTGGTTCCCGGCGATCACTTGGCCGCGGCCGCGCAGGTAGGGTGCGCTCACGCGCACGGCGGGGACCTCCCGCAGGATGGCCTCGGCGTCGTCCTCGGTCAGGGTGGGGGTGGTGCCGGCGCCAAGGCGCACGCGTGCGGTCGTGGATCCGGGAAACACGTAGAGCAGGTCCGCGCCCATGTTGTTGATCATCTCGGCGACCTGGATCTGAGCCCCGGTGCCGACCGAGACCATGACGATCACCGCACCGACGCCGATGATGATGCCGAGCGTGGTCAGCACACTCCGCAGAAGATTCGCTTTCAGGGCGCGAAGGGCGTCACGGGCGGGCTCAAGGATCAGCATGTCATGCCTGTTTTCCCGATGGGCCGGGGTCCGACGCCAGGCGTCCGTCGCGGAAGCGCAAGGCCCGGCCGGCATGGGCGGCGATGTCGGGTTCGTGGGTGACCAGCACGATGGTGATTCCCTGCTCGTTCAGGCGCTGCAGGAGGCCGATGATTTCGATGCTCGTCTGGGAATCGAGGGCGCCGGTCGGCTCGTCGGCGAGAATGAGCACCGGGCGGTTGGCCAACGCGCGGGCGATCGCCACGCGCTGCTGCTGGCCTCCGGAGAGCTGCGAAGGCAAATGCCCTGCCCGGTCGCCCAGCCCCACGGCTTCGAGCATCTCTCTGGCGCGCCGGTGCCTTTCCGATCGAGGCAGGCCGGCATAGCGGAGGGGAAGCTCCACGTTTTCGAGCGCCGAGGTGCGGGGGAGCAGGTTGAAATTCTGGAAGACGAAGCCGATTTTCCGGTTGCGGATTTCCGCGAGCTCGTCGGAGGAGAGGTGGGAGACGTCGAGGCCGTCCAGGAAATAGGACCCCGCGCTGGGGGAGTCGAGGCAGCCGAGCAGGTTCATGAAGGTGGATTTCCCGGACCCGGAAGGCCCCGTGACGGCGACGAACTCGCCGCGCGCGATCTCCACGGTCACCTCCCGCAAGGCATGGACCTCTTCCGCGCTCAGGCGGTAGATCTTCGAGAGTCCCTCGGTCCGGATGAGGGGGGAGGGGGCCATGGGGTCAGAAGGCAAAACGACGCGACGGTCGTGCCGCGCTCGATGCCGTGGCGGGGCGTTCGCTGCCCAGGATGACCGGCTGGCCCTCGGCGAGCTCGCCCCCGACCAGCTCGGTGAAGGTGCCGTCGCTGATCCCGAGAAGGACGGGCACGGCGCGGGGCTTTCCGTTTTCGTCCGGCACGTAGACCTTGCCGCGCTGGGTGTGGCCGCTGTCCTGCGCGGCGAGGTATTCCAGGTAGCGCGCCCGCTGCTCGGGGGTGAGAAGGGAGAGGATCGACTTGCGCTGGGCTTCCCGTTGTTCGCGGGCCTCGCGGCGGAGGTCCTCGGGACTGCTTTCCGGATTGCGGCGGCTTGCGCTTCGGGCGTCGGCCTCGGAGAGAATCAGCGCGACCTGGCTTTTCTGGGATTCGCTCAGGCGAAGCAGCGCGGCGAGCCGACCGAGGGCGACTTCGGCCGGGGCGGCGGCCCCTCCGGCGGGGCGGGCGGATGCGGCCTGCGCCTCCTCGGCGTCCTCGGGTTTGAACCGCAGCGCGGCATTGGGGATTTTCAGCGCGTCGCGACGCTCGTCGACGACGATCTGGATCGTTGCCGTCATGCCGGGGAGCAGCCTGAGGTCGTCGTTTTCGGCCGAAACGAGCACCGTGTAGGTCACCACGTTTTGAACGACCCGCGGCGCCTTGCGGATCTGCTGCACCCGGCCGTGAAACTCGCTTCCCGCGTAGGCGTCGACGGTGAAGAGCACCTCCTGCCCCTCGCGCACGCGGCCGATGTCCGCCTCATCCACGTCCGCCTCGACCTGCATGCGCCGCAGATCCTGGGCGATGACGAAGAGCTTGGGCGCCTGGAAACTTGCCGCGACGGTCTGGCCGATGTCCACCGCGCGCTCGATCACCACCCCGTCGACCGGCGAGCGGATCAGCGTGTTTTCCAGGTCCACCTCGGCCTGCTGCAGGGCGGCCTCTTTCTGGCGCACCTGTTCGACGGCGTAGGCCACCTGGGCACGGGCGCTTTTCAGCGCCGCCTCGCGGGTGGCGACCTGAGATTCGGCGGCCCGCCGGTCGGCCTCGTCGCTGCGCAACTGGGCGGCGAGCTGGTCGTGAACGTTGCGGGCGTCGTCGATTTGGCTTTCGGAGACGGCCCCGCGCTCGAAGAGCGCGCGGCGGCGCTCGAGGTTGCGGCGGGCGTTGTCCAGATTGACCCGGGTCTTTTCGAGGCGGGCCTCGGCGCTTTTGAGAGCGGCCACGGCGTTGGCAAGCTCGGTCTGGGCGCGTTCGACCCCGGCCTCCTGGATGCGGACATTGGCCCGGGCGACCTCGAGTTCGGCACGCGCCTGACGGACTTTGGCCTCGAAGGACTCCGGGTCGATGCGGGCGATGATCTGTCCGGCTTTCACCTCGGAGTTGAAGTCGGCCAGAAGCTCCTTGATCTGACCCGAAACCTGGGAGCCCACCTGCACGGAGACGACCGCGCTCAGGGTTCCCGTGGTCGAGACCGTGCTCACGATCGGGCCGCGCTCCACGGTCGCGGTGCGGTAGCGGACCCCGTTCTGGCGCTTTTCTGTAAAGAGAAAAACGGCGCTGACGGCGATTGCGGCGAAACCGATCGCAATCAGGGCGATTCTCGGGAACCGCATGGGGGGATCCTCAGCCACCTCGGCCATGAACGTGGGTCAACCGTGGTTGCATTATTACGCCGAAGAGCATTGCGTGTCAATTCGATACCGAAAAATTTCAATAGATTTTAATTTGTTATCCCGAGATAAAAGAAGCGCCCCGTTTCCTCGGGCGGGAAACGAGGCGCCGTACGACGAGCGGCCGGCTTACGGCTCAGCGTTGCGCGGAGCGAGGCTCTTTGCCGGCCAGGGGATTGTAGAGTTTCATGATGGCGACTTTCATCACGTCGATCACCTTCATCTGGGCGATCACGTCGAGAAGCTTTTTCTCGGCCTCCGGGGGGAGAACGCAGGCGTTTTGGGCGTCGAACTTGAGATCGGGGAACCCCTTGACCAGTTTTTTCTGTTCTTTTTCGTTTAGCGGGACCTGGATCGCCTTTTTGCCTTGGACCTCTTTGACATGACCGGCAAGCCCGGCCGCCTCGATAACCCGCATTTTTTCGTCATCCAGATACACGTTGATCAGATACTCGGCCATGGTCTCCTCCTGGTCTCGGGGGGGATGGGGTGGAACGGGCTTTCGATGGATCGCAAAGCTCCTATGAAGAATTGGGTTTTCTGTCAAGACGCCTTGCGTGGGCCCTTGACGAGGCGGATCTCCGGCAAAGGCTCTTTTTTCCCCTCGATGAGCCGCACCGCCTGCAGCGGGAGATAGACGTTGCCTGTTTTGGGCGCCCAGACGACAACGCCTTCCAGGGCCCGGGTCGCTTCGTCCAAGCGCAGAAAATTCTTGTTCGCCGGAAGCTCGACCGTTTTTCCTCCGTGGTCGATCTGGACGACAGGTCCTTGCGGTGGGGTGCGGTCGACGCGCACCCGATCCGGGCCGAAGGCCTTCATGGCATCCACGAAGAGCCGCCGGTTGAGATTCTCCAAATTGAGGTCCATGGCGCGTGCGCAGATCCGGGCAATCTCGGGCGCCTCGATCACCCCGCCTGAGGGGCGTCCGGGTCCGAAGGCGTGGAGAGGCACATCTCCGCCGCAGTGGCCGAGCGTGGTCCAGCCGATGTAGGTGTGGCGCGGGGAAAGGACTTTGCCGATCGCTGCGGCGGCCCCGTCCTTGAGCGCGGCGGCGAGGGCGAGAATCTCCGTGGCTTCCTCGTCGGAGATGGCCAGTCCCCAGCTTTCCTGAAGGGCTTCTTTGAGGCGCTGCGGCGTTCGGTCGGCGCCGACTCGGTTCCAGATGAACGAGGCCGAGGCCTTCATGCGCCGAACGGGGCCCAGGAGATCCTCGACCCCAAGCTGCGGATAGATCGCGTTCGAGGCCGAATTGCCGATGGAAAAGCCGCCCGTGTTGTGATCGGAGAGGGCGAGAACGAGGGTTTTCCCATCGCGCCGGGCGAACTCGAGAGCCACGCCGACGGCCTCGTCGTAGGCGAGCAGATCGTGCACCAGATAGGCCGGGTCGTTGGCGTGGCAGGCCCAGTCGACCTGGCTAGCCTCCACCATCAGGAAAAATCCGTTCGGGTTCTTGGAGAGCAGCTCGATCGCTTTCGCCGTCATCTCGGCCAGCGTCGGCTGATGCGGATGCGCCTGACGGCGGTCGATTTCGGGGTCCATGTGGTTGTCGGCAAAGATCCCGAAAACACGGCCTTCCCGGATCGCCATCAGCGCATCGCGCGTTTCCGGCATGCGGTACCCCCAGCGCGCGAGATCCGCCGCCAAGTTTTCACCGTCCTTGCGCCGACCCTTCAATTCCGGCGGCAGAAGGTGTCGCTTCCCGCCGCCTAGAACGACATCAAGCCCTTGGTGAACGGCCTGTTCCATGATGTCGTCTTCCATGTTCCGGTTTGGGACGTGGGCGACGTAGGCCGCGGGTGTGGCGTGACTGACACGGGATGTGGCCACGATGCCGGTGGACTTTCCGAGCAGCTTGGCCCCCTCGAGCACGGTGGCAAATGGCCGGTAGCGCTCGGCCTCGGAGGGCGGCTTGATGGTGGAGAGGGTCTTTTCGTGGGGGCCGACCGAGATGTGCTTGTCGCTCGTGCGCACCCCGGTGGCGAAGGCGCTTGCCGCAGGCGCAGAGTCGGCGATCACCGAGTCGGCGATGTAGGTGGCCACGGCGCCGATGCGGTAGGGGTCGAAGCTGAGCGGCGCGCCTTTGAACCATCGGGCGAAGGTGTATTGCTCGGAGGAACAACCGTCCACGATCATGACGATCACGTTTCGCGCGGAAGAAGGATCGCCGGCCGCAGCGTGAAGAACGCTTCCCCCCCCCGAGGAGAAAAGGATGGATAAGAGAAGGATGCCGATGGCCACGAGTCGTTTGCGCATGACGCACCTCCGGCGGTTTCGGGGAGAATGAGGCAAGGAAAAGTCTCCGGGCCGTCTTCGTACCCGATCCGGGACGGCGGGTCAATTGCACGGATTTTGTTCCTGGGCGGTTTTGCGATAGAATAGAAAAACGAAAAGAGGCCTTCGTTGCCGGCTTTCGACAACTCACCGAAAGGAGACGCAGCCTTGAAACACGGAGTTCGTCTATGGATTCTCGGGTCCTGCATGGCGATTCTTGCGGCCGGGGTGGCCTTCGGCCCCGCGGCGCTGGCCCAGGGAGGATCGATCACCATCCAGTGGGGCGACCAGGGCAAGGGCGGACCCCCGGAACCTCACGGCAAGGGGAAAAAAGGCGGCCCTCCGCCGCATGCCCCGGCCCACGGGTACCGGGCGAAGTACCAATACCGCTACTACCCCTGCTGCCGGGTTTATCACGATGTGGCGCGAGGAGTCTGGTTCTACATCAAGGCGGGCGACTGGGCCTTCGGCGCTTCGTTGCCGGCGAATCTCCAAGCGGAACTAGGCCAATACGTAAACATTAGCCTGGACACGGAGCGCCCCTTTGAGTTCAACGAGGAGCACAAACGGCAGTTTCCGCCCGAGCAATTTAAGAAAGGCAAATAAGACAGCGGGTTATCCTCAGATTTGAAGCTTGACAAGAGGGGGCGGGCGAACTAAAGCTGAAATTCCGAACGAATTCTCCCCTCTTGTGCGAGCCTATGCGGCATGAGCCCCGCCGGCAATGATTCCGAGACCCGATCGGCCTTCACCATCGCCGGCCGGTGCCTTATCGCCTTTCTGCTTCTGCTGCTGACGGCGGCGACCCTGGTCGCCGCCGCCGACATGTGCCGGGCGGCCGCCGGAAACCCCAGCCTCTTTCGTTCGATGTTCATCTCCGCCCTGCAATGGGTCGATTCCCTCCGCAACCCGGACCCCGCCGCAGAGCGGCTCCGCCAGGAGCGGCAGGTGATGGAAGCGTTCCGAAGCGAAAAGCAGCGCTGGCAGCAGATGAAGAACGAGCCCCCCGGCCGCCGCTGACGATCAAAACCTACCTATACGACGTTAGCGCGGCTTTTTTCTTTCCATAACGACCCTTCCATTTTCTATCCCTTGACCATCAAATATTACGCAAGATTCGTACCCTTCCGATTGAATATGAATTATATCATGAGATGCAAAACTGGCGTTTAATCCGTATTTCTTAAGTTTTTCGTAAGCGCCATTTAGAAGCTTTATAATACTTGTTCTAACCCTTCTTTCAGGTAAGAATACAAATCCATTTTGATCAGAAAATCTCAGATCTTCCTCTCTTAAATCCAACGAATATTGGATCCATTCCTGTCTTACCGAGCTACCAGCCAATGGGTTTAAGTTTTTATCGACTACATGGAATGTTCTATGTTTAGAAATTACGAGATTATAGGGAAAAAATAATATCACGATTAAAATGAGAAAAGCTGAAAAATAAAAAACCAATTTATTAAGGAGATAATTTTTTCTTAAAATCATAATTTCGAACTCATTGTTCAGTGTTTAGGGTTTCGCGCATAAGTTCTAATGTTCTCTGAAATCTTTCAGGCGTTATAAGCATCTCTTGAGCCCCGTGTAACAAGCCTGCTGGACTAAAAATACCTTTTGATCCATCCCACACTTGGAAGCCTTCATGGGAAGGGGATGTGGAATCCATAATCGGGTGCAGAGCCATTCCAAGAAGAAAATAAGCCTTTTCATGATTTCCTTCATAGATATTTTGGTAAAATGACTCGAGTTTCTGGCTAACGTATTGCTGCATCTTATCGTGTGCCTGTTCAGCGCTTTCTCCAGGCTCTCGCATTGCATGCATATGATTGTATCCTAAGCCTTGAAAACGCATAGAATCAGAAAAAGAGCTTCCTTGAGAAATATATTTAATATACTTTTCTTCAATCTTTCCTAAAAAAAACTTATTTATCATTATTTCATGAATCCACGTTGGCCATAATCCGTCATCGTCAATGAAAACAATTGGATTCTGATGGGCATAAGCAAAACGATTGAAAAAAATTTCGTTTGATCTGTATAAAGCCGATAAAGAATTAAAATCTGGCTTCCTAAAAACCGGTTTAAAACTTATTTTTGGATAAAATTTGTCTTTTTTATTTTGCCAAAAAAACTGAAAGTTAGCGAGATCGGGGGAGCGGAAGGGGTCAGGGGAAAGAAAGAGCGCAAGGTGCGCGTCATAGAGGCGGGCCTTGAAGTTGAACAGTCCGGGCGCAAAGTCGATTTCCTGGTCGGTGTAGGCGTAGCGAGGAAGGGATGTGTTCTCGGCTCGCAAGAGACCAAAAGGGGAATAATCGAATGTTTGCACGAGGGCGCCGTTTTCATCGCTCACCGCCGCCGTGCTGGAAAGATGGTCCTTGTGGAAGTACCGGATCCCTTTCGAGATGATCTCGGCGATCCTCAAGTTTTTTGCAAAGACGTGGCAGACCGGATCGCCGTCGCGGATTTCGAAATGTGGCCCGACGTATTTCACGACAGATGCGGGCGTGCGTTTAACCGCGCGGCGGTTTAAGCCATCGTAGAGGAATTCCAGCCGGTCAGGGCAGAGGGAGGGATCGGTCTTCTGCCCGCAGGAGACCCCCGCCTGGTGGATCCGCACCGTGCGATTTCTGTCGTCATAAAATATTCTTCTATCGACGGAGAGCGCGGTGCCGGAAAAGGTGGGCGCCCGCGTGATGTTTCCGTTTTCGTCGTACTCCAGGGATGCGCTACGCCCGTCCACCTCGATCTCCTGCGGGCCGTGAAAGGGAAAGGAATCGCCGTAGGCGTAGCGCATCCTCAGGATCTTCGAGGGGTGAACGAGTACCGGCGGGTCGGGGTGCTCTGCGAGCAGCCGGTGCAGCCGGTCATAGGTGTAGCGGCGGGTGACCCCGGAGAGGGGGTTTCGGATGGCGGCGATGTCCCCCGCCGGGGTGTAGCCGTATTCGCGATGCAACAAATCGCCGCCGCCTGCTCCGGCGGGGGGCCGCACGCGAATTTCCCGGATCATTCCCGTTTGCGGATCGTAGGACCGGATCGTTTCGGTTCCGTTTCCGAAATAGGCATAACCCGCATTCCCGTCCGCATTGTAGTCCTCGAAGGCCGCGATCTCGCGTCCGGCCTCGTCAAGAACCCGGTGCAAAAGATCCGTCCCGGCGTGGTACGAGTAGCGGATGCGCAGGCTCCCCAACGGGTAGTCGAGAGCGAGGAGATTCCCGGCCGCGTCATACTGCCGCGTGGTCGTGTAACGTCTTTCGTCTCCGCTGAAGACTCTCGTTTCAGCGAGAAGCCTTCCCATCTCGTCGTAGGCCTCGAACCGGGTGGCAACCTGGGAGGCGATCACCGCCGCCAGCCTGCCGACCCCGTTCGGCACCCCGGGGTCGTCATACTCGTAGCGAACCATCTCCCCCGAAGCAAGCGATCGCACGGCCGTCAGGCGGTTGAGCGCGTCATAGTCGAGCCGGAGGGTACGGCCCCGGGCGTCGGTTTGCGCGACGAGATTGCCGTTTTCGTCGTAACCATATTCCCACGAGCCCATGTCCGGGTCGTTCATCGCGAGGATGTTCCCCAAAGCATCCCGCTGCAAACGGGTTTCCAACCCCGCAGGGTGCACGATGCGGGCCATGTCTCCCGCGGCATCGTAGTCGAACGTCGTTGTCAGGTCCCCTTGGTCACCGTGCTCGATTACGCGCACGGTGCGGTTCAAATGATCAGAGACCGTCGTCCGTGATGACCCGTCGGGGTCCGTCACCGTGGTTGCGCCGCCGGCATAGCGGTACTGCGTAACGGTGACGCCGTGCTCGCCGTGGGTTTTCCGGGTACGGATCGGCCGATCCCAGGAATCGTAGTCGGTTTCCTCGGTGCGGCATGCGGATGAACCGGAAAAACAGGGCCCCCGGAGACGAACGACCCTTCCCAGGGCGTCATAGGCCCAGGTGCTCTCGATCGGCCGGCCTTTTTCCCCATAACGGACAACGCGGATTTTTCGCCCCAGCCCGTCATACTCCTCGTCGGTGACCCGAGGGGGTTCCGGCCCGGCAGCGTAAAAGCTCGAACGCACACGGTAGGGAAAGGGGAGGTTGCGGTAGGAGAGAATGTTCCGGCCGCCGTCCGGGAAATCGACGCGCAGAAGGCGGCCTGCAGCGTCATACTCGAAGAGCGTGCGGTTTCCGTTCTCATCTTCCAGGACCGTCGCCTTGCCGGTGCGGTAGTCGAAGCCAGGGGCCTTCCAAACATGGTCGGTCGAACCGGTCCGCGGCTGCACGATGCGCACCGGAAAGGTCGCCGTCGCCGGATCGTATTCATAGCGGGTCGGGTTTCCCCGGCCATCGACCGTTTCGACCGCGTTGCCGAACGGATCGTAATGTCGGATGATCCGCCTGCCGTTGCCGGTTGGGTCGATGCCCTCTTCAATCGTGGGGTTTCCCCGGCCGTCGTAGCCGTAGCGCGTGTGCCGGGCGATGGCTCCGTCGTCGCCTCTCAGAATCTCTTCCTCGATGCGCCAGTTCCAGAAGCCGACGTTGCGGTGGACATAGGTAACCGTCGTCTCCTTCGCTTCGCTTCCCGAGCGTCGCAAGCGCGTGAGACCGCCGTGCAGGGGGCTGTGTTCAAATTCCCAGCGGGAGATGACGGCGGGGTCGAAAAACCGCTCCTCGGTTTTGGCCGCCAGCCGAACGAAACGCGCCTCGCCCGCCAGGGAATCCTCCGTCCAGGTCAAGGTCGTGCGAGCAAGAAGCGCCTTGGCCGCATCGCGTCTTAGCCTGCGGATCTCCTTTCCCGCGCGGTATTCGTCCTGGTGGTACTCGGTTTCGAGGAGCCCCCCGTCCGGGCGGACTTCCTCCATGCGGGCGAACCCGCGGAACTCGCCTCGTTCCCGGTCATACCATCCCCCGCTGTAGTCGTATTCTTGGGCGAAGGTGAGGCCGTTTCCGTCGCTTGTTTCGATGGCGGCGATCGTCGTCCGGGGAAAGGGAAGGTAAGGGTGCTCGTTTTCCGCGGAAGTCCCGTAGCGGATGCGGATTGTCCCGCCGAACCCGTTTTCGAACCCGATCAGCAGGTCCGGGTCTTCGGGTGCAGAAAGGAGCGTCGTGAACCCGCCGTAGGAATCCCGCAGCGTGAGGTCGGCCCCGCCGCTTCCGTCCGCGTTTACGGGGACGAGGAATCCTTTCAGGGGGGGGCCTCCCGGAAGGAACGAATGCGCGGCCGGAAGAAAGGTCCCCCCGTGAGTGGCCAGGTGGCAGGACACGGAGTTGGAGTTGAAGGTGTCGAGCACGATGTCCGACCGGCCGTCGCCGTTCACGTCGGCGACGCGGATTCGGCCAGCGTCGATCGCCGGCCCCCGGAGGTCGGTTTCGATGCCGGGAGCGAAGTCCCCCGTCCCGAGGGAATAGTGGACGCTCACCCGGCAGGAGAGCCGATGCACCTTGAGCAAGTCCGGGAGCCCGTCGCCGTTGAAGTCCCCGACGAGAAGCGACCCCCGATCGTTGGGACCGTTCTTCAGGTCGGTCACGACCGCCGGCCCGAACGTCCCATCCGCCTGCGCGAGGTGCACGAAAACGAGCGAGGAGGTTCCCGTGCGCACGAGGTCCTCGCGGCGGTCGCCGTTTGCATCCATGATAAAGGCCTGGCCGGTGTCCAGCACGGCGTTGAGGTTGGTTCTTACGCCGCCGTCGAAACGCCCCGTTTCGAGCAGGCGATGAACGCTGACCAGACCCCAGCGCGTCTCGAGCCGGACCAATTCGAGTCGGCCGTCTTGGCCGAACACGTCGCCGACGAGGATCCTGCCGGGATCGTTGGCCCCCCCGAGATCGGTACGCGCACCCCGGCTGAAGGAACCGTTTCCGGTGCCGCGCTGAAAGAAGACCGTTCCTTGAAGCCCTCTTTCCTGGACTTTGAGGACATCGGAAAGACCGTCGCCGTCAAAGTCGGCGACGTGAATGAAACCGGCCGTGTTGGCATCCCCATCGAGGCGTGTCGTCGTTTTGGCGCGGAACCCTCCGGCGCCGTCGGCCTGGTACACGTGGACCTCGGGGACGAAGCCGCGTGACTCGAACTTGAAGAGGTCGGGAAAGCCGTCGCCGTCGGCCGCCCCGAAAAAGACAAAACCTGCCGCATTGGCCCCTGCGGTCGAGGTTTTCGCCGCCGGGCGGAAGCTTCCGTCGCCACCGTCCTGATACACGAAGCGTACGGGAGGAAGGGGATCACCGCGGATTTCCTTGAGCCGCGAACGGCCCGAGCGCCCGGTTTCGTAGAAAAACTGAAACGAGCGCGCCGGTTGGCCGTTTGCCGTCACGCGCAGGGATTCGAGCCTCTTCGCCATGACGACCCGGCTGCGGCTCTCGAAGGATTCGAGCGGGTCGGGGCGGGTGCCGTAGACGAACTGCACGCGGTGGGTCGGTGCGAGGCGGTCGTGGCCGGTATAGAGAATCTCGAGAGGGTAGGGCTGCCCCTGGTCGCGGCTGTAACGGACGCGGTACCAGTTGCCGTTGGCATCCACGACCCGGTCGAGCAGCCACTCGAAGACGCCGTACTCGTTTTCTATGCGCGACTCGGCGCTGCCGCCGAACAACCAGCGGCGGCCGTTTCGGTCGGTCATCTCCCAGCCCAGGCGATCCGAGAGAAAGCGATACTTGCGGAACTCGCTCTCCCGCTTGGCCCCGTAGAAGCCCGTCCCCCAGTCGGGGCGGGGGACGAGCTCCGCGGCGTCGTGTTCGAAGCGAATCCCGCGGAAGTCCAGGCCGTTTCGGGTCGAGCGGCGGATCGAACCGAGCGCAAGCTGCCAGCCCACGCCCAGGATCCCGTTTCCTGCGCCACTGCGGTAGGCCAGGAAGAGCTCGGGGGCCATCGCCTTTCTGCCCGGCGGAAGGGGGATGGCGAACTTGAGCTCAAGGGCCCCGCTGTTGGCGAAGGGTGACGGGTCAAGGCGCGGCAGCGGGGGAGCGATCGTCTCCGGCGGAAGAATGGCAGGGTCGTAGGGCGCTTCCTCCAAGGCCTCGAGGGCGCCGGGGAGAAATCCCAAAACGAACAGTCCTAACACCACGGCCGCGTACCGAGCGGAGCGATTTCTTCTTCGCTTCATGGCTCGAACGTGATCTGTTTGTAGACGAGTCTCCCGTAGCGGTCGTACTCGAAGAGGTTGGCAGCGGCTACGGGCGCTTCGCGGCGATCGGCGGCGTGCGTTCCGCTGCGAAACTCCTGAAGGTTGATGAAGCCGTCCCCGTCCGCGTCGCCTGAGGCATCCTGCTCGAGGTTTCCGAACAGTTCGTACTCCCAGGCATCGGCCATGCCGTCGAGATCGGTGTCGGCCCACGGGGAAAGGGCGATCACGAGGCGGGCCGCGACCGTACTCGGAAGAACCGCGCCGGCTTGGGGTTCCTGCGCAAGCACCCGGCCGTCGGGTTCGCCGGTGCCCACCTTGACCGAGATCCGCTCGAGAACGATTCCCGCCTCGTCCAACCGCAGCCGCGCCTCTTCGAGAGCAAGGCCGGTCACATCGGGCATGGCGGCCTTCGAGCCTTCGGCCGTGATGACGATGTACCCGGGAAGTTCTTTTTCCCCTTCCTGCCCCTCTTCGCCATCGCCGCTGCGAAGCTCCACCGCATAGAGCCCAGGGCGATCGGGGACGAGGAGGGTACGGGGGCTTTCCGGATCGTCGATCACGGTTGCGCTGTCGCGGGGCCGCTCGAGCAATCGCCAGCGGTAAACCTGCCGTCTCCGCCCGCCGAGGGAAGAGGACCCTGTCCCGTCGAGGAGAACCGCCTGTCCTGGAAGCACCCGAAGATCTTCCCCGGGGCGGGCGACCAAGGGGAATGGAAGCCCGCGGACGGAAAAGGTCTTCCCGGGGGCTCGATGGTTGGCCGCCCCGGCGAACGGCTTTTGTTGATTGGCCTCCGGCGGAGAAACGACGAAGGGGGCTTCGCTCCTTTCCTTCCTTTCGCCGGTCGTCGCCTTAGCCTGATCGGCGGTTTGTTTTCCTCCTGCCGGAGGGTTGTCTTCTTCGCGGGCCGTTCTTTTCGATTCGGGTTTTTCGATTGGCCCCCTTTGCCTCACCCCCGGCTCCGGGGGGCGAGCCGTTTGAGGCCCGGATTCGATTTTCACCGTTTGATTTTCGGATATGCGGTCGGTCGGCTGGGAAATCGAGGGTGCCGGGATCGCACGGCGGGGGCAGTCGAATGCGGCTTGGAAGGCAAGGCCGAGGAAGGAAAGCGCAAGGGAAAAGGAAACAAGGAAAAGTAAGGAATTCCTCTTCCTTTCCATGGCCCGCCTCCGCTTGGGGACAGCGGGCCCCGTACCAGAGAGGAATCGGTGGGGTCAACAGGAAAATTATTTATTTTACAGCATTTTACGTCATTTTACGCCTGTTGACGCAACTTGACACATCTCCTTGGGACTCAATCCCATCCTTTCTGGCGCGAGGGAATTCTCCTCGGGCTCTCGGTGCCCGCATCCCCGGAGAAAGCCCGGGATTGAGCGGTTCTCGCCGGTCCAGCAGAGTGCCACCCGGAGCTAGGCTGGGTGCCGCGGGGCGTGGAGACGGCGGGCGGCGGTGCGGCGGGCGCATGATCCCGTTGCAGGTGGCGGAGGGGCTCGCGGTTTCTCTCCTGCGGCACGGTCAGCGGGGTCTGAGGCGGGCCGGCCGGCCTCTCGTTTCGGATGCGCGGGGCCGGGGAGGGCTCCCCGCCGAGCTGCGGCATCGGCCGGAGGCGGGGAGCAGGCACCGCATCCCTGCGAGGCTCCTCTGCCGGCCGAGCCCGGGGTGTGCGTTCGGCCTCGCTGATCGGCGTGCGGAGCTCGCGCTGCAGATACCGGCGGGGTTCGCGGTTTTCCCCCTGCGGCAGGACCGTGGGGGACCGTCTCGGGTCGGCCGGGCTTTCGTTTTGGGTGCGCGTGGCGGGAGCGTGCGTCTCGCGCCAGCCAGGCGTCTGCCGGGGGCCGACTGCAGGCCCAGACTCCCGGCGAGGCTCGGGCCTCGACCGGACCTGGGAGGCGCCTTCGGCCTCGCTGATCGGCGTGCGCACCTCTTTGGACCGCTCCCCTTCCCGTTGGGGCCTGCGGCCTTCCCTCACGGTGTCGGGAAGCCTTTTTTCACCTTGTGCTCGCGGTGGCCGGTTCAGCTCCTCCCCCGTGGAAGTCCGGTTGCGCTCATCGCCGAAAACGCGCTTGGAGCGTTCGGGCCGATCATCGCCCCAACCCGGGTGGCGGCCGGCCTCGTCGTTTCCCCCGACAAAGCGGACGTGATCGAATCGTCCGCGGGGGAAGTGGTCTTCGCGGCCCTTGACCACCGCATGATGGATGCGGGCGTGTTCGAACGAGTGCAGATGATGGACGTGAACGACGGTCGTCTGATGGACGACCACGTGGTTCACGATCCGAGGGCCGCCCCAGCCTCCCCACCACGGCCGCCTGAATTGCGGCCGACCCCACCAGGGAACGCAGGGCTCCCCCCAGCCGAGGGCGACCCAGGCCTGAGGCGGCCCGTTCAGGCTGAAGAGAAAGGTCCCGGAAGAGCTCGAGGCGAAGACGACGAGGGCAGGGGCGTAGACGGGCCGGACCGTGCGCGGCCCGGGGGCCCAGCACCAGCGACCGTGTACCCGCACCCAGCGGCCGTAATGAAAGGGGGCCCACCCCCAGGGCTGGGTGTCGACCCAGGTCCAGCCGTAATAGGGGTCGTGAACCCAGAAGCCGGTGCTGTAGGGGACCCACGCCGGCGGAACGTGGTAAGGCGTCCAGACGGGGCCGTACTCCGGCACCTGGCGCCAGTAGCCGTACCGGTCTAGATCCCGTGTCCCGTAAAGATCGGAGGCGACGTAGCGCTCGCTTTCGCTCCGGACCAGGTCGTCGGTTCGGGCGATGTTCCATTCGTCCCAGGCATCCGCCGCCGGGACGGGGGCGGTGGCGAAGGCCCCTCCCGGCCTTGGATCGAGGGTGAACTCCCGGCCGGAGATGACCTCGAGGCTTTCGCCCCTGGAGAGGGTGACCGCCGCTTCGCCCCCGCAGTGCACCTGAAGGACGATCTTGTCCGGAGCGGCCGTGATCCGATAGTACCCGGCCCGACGGATCGTGGTCGAAAGACCGCCGGCACGAACCTCGAACCCGCCCTCGGCCGGCATGTTACGGATGTCCAGGGCGAGATCCCCCTCGATCAGATCGAGCGCCAGCCCGTCTCGATCGCGGCGCTCGAGAGCCAGGGTGGTGTTCGACCAGCCGCGGGCGAACGCTTTCGGACCGATCTGGAGCTCGAAGGAGCTGCGGGAGCCGGTGCGAAGGAGATCCCCCGGGGCAAGAGGCATGTTGACCACGGCGGTCTGGGCTTCGGCGGTGCCTGCGCGCTCGAGGCCGACATCTCCGTCCAGCCAGGCAAGGCGCGGCGGGACGGGTCCGAATTCCTCCTCCACCGCAAGATCTGCGGGCTCAGACCAAGCGGCCGGCACCGCGAAGAAAGCCAAGGCGAACCAGAGCGCAAGAACCAAGCGAGGCGACATCGGGTTTCTCCACGAGGCTTGGGGGTTCATGGCGTGCATCTGGTCCGGTTAGACGGAAAAGCGGGCAAAAGCGGTTACCGGGAGATCCGTGTCCTGCGTTTTCCCCGGCCGGAGGACGGACCCGCGCCGGCCGTGTTCCCGCTTTAGGTGGTTCGAGGGGGCGGGTCGGTGGAGGGATCGACGAAGTATCCGTATTCCTTGGCGTTCACGTTGTACCGTTTTTCCCAACCGATCGTGGAGGAGGGGGTCGGACCGTAATCGTGGCCGGGCCAGACCACGGTGTCGTCGGGAAGCGTCATCAGGCGCCGAATCGAGGCCCCCAGCGTCGGCCGATGGCCGCCGGGCAAATCCGTCCGGCCGCTGTCCCCCACAAACAAGGTGTCGCCGGTGAACAGGTGGCCATCGGCGTAGAGGCAGATTCCACCGGGTGTGTGGCCGGGGGTGTGCAGCACGCGGAAGACGATCCGCCCGACCCGCAGCTCGTCGTCGCCGGTGAAGAGTCGGTCGGCCGGAACCCCGGGCGAGGCGTCGGCGGCATGCATCAAGACGGGGGCGCCGGTCAACCGTTTCAGCTCTCCGCTTCCCGCGCAGTGATCCGGGTGGCCGTGGGTGTTCACGATGGCCGTGATTTTCAGCCCGGCGGCCCGGGCCTCGTCGAGCAGGCGGTCGACTTCGAAGCCGGGATCGATCGCCAAGGCCTCGCCTGTTTCTTCGCAGCCGACCAGGTAGGAGAAGTTCGCCATGTCCCCGGTTTCGATCTGGCGGATGATCACGTGGCATTCTCCTGGGTTGCGTCCTGGGTCAAGTAACCGGCTCAAGCTAGCGGCGGCCCGGCCGGCCGTCAACCCGGCCCGTGGGTCCAAGAAAGCGGTTGAAGTCTTCTCCGTTCGATCGTAGTCTTCCTCATCGCAGGGCGGACCCATCCTTCCCGCGACACCAGGAAACGGCATGCCGCGCATGGGACTTTTTCGGCTTCTGATTCAGGACCCGTGGACCTTCGTCCTGCTTGCGTTCCCCCTTCTTTACTCCATCATTCTCCACGAGCTTGCCCACGGCTGGGTGGCCCTGCGCATGGGAGACCCGACGGCGAAGCGTCTCGGTCGCTTGAGCCTCAACCCGCTTCGCCACCTGGACCCGATCGGGACCCTCATGCTCTTCGTGTTCGGTTTCGGCTGGGCACGGCCGGTGCCGGTCACCGTTCAAAACCTCCACCCCCTGCGACGGGGATTCATCCTGGTTTCCGCGGCGGGCATCGCCGCCAACACCGCGGTCGCTTTTGTCGCGCTCTTTCTGCAACGCTGGCTTGAGCCGGGAGGGATCGCCGCCCCCTTCCTGTACATCCTGGCCCAGGTGAACCTCATGCTCGCCGCATTCAACCTGATTCCGATCCCGCCGCTCGACGGCGCAAAAATCCTGCTCGGCCTCTCCTCGGGGCCGCTGCAGCGGATGCTGATCCGTCTCGAGCGCTACGGGTTCTTCATCGTGCTCGGCATGCTGGCCTTCGGGCTGCTCGACCCGCTGATCCGGCTCTTCCGTGCCGCGCTGCTCGCGCTGATCGGACTCTTTTTGCCCTGAAGCCGGCGCTCACGGCTCCTGCATCGCCAACCCCCGGCCGACCCTGGGGGCCTTTTGCGAGAGGTGCGGCATGCGCCTTCGGCATCTCTTTTCTCCCGTTCGGTTGGGGACCGTGGAGGTCCGCAACCGGCTCGTCATGCCTCCGATGAGCGTCAATTTCGGCGTGGACGAGCAGGGCTTCGTCACCGAGCGCCACATCGCCTACCTCGCCGCACGCGCCCGTGCCGGAACGGGCCTGATCGTGGTCGGCGGCGGGGCCGTTCACCCCGACGGCCTCGATCTCCCCCGGATGCCTCCCGTCTGGGACGACCGCTTCATTCCCGGCCTGCGGGCGCTTGCGCGCGCGGTCCAAGGCTTCGGGGCGCGGATCGGCCTGCAGCTCCTCCACGGCGGCCGGCAGGCCTACCACGACCGCAGGGTCGCCCCCTCGCCGCTTCCGGCGCTTGCCGTGGTGAAAGGGATCCCGCGCGAGCTCGGCATCGAGGAAATCCGCGATCTCGTCGCCTGTCACGCCGAAGCCGCCCGGAGGGCGAAGGAGGCCGGGTTCGACCTCGTCGAGATCCACGCCGCGCACGGGTATCTCATCAGCGAATTTCTCGCGCCCAACGCCAACCGCCGCAGCGACGCCTACGGGGGGAGTTTCGAAAACCGCATCCGGTTTCTGCTCGAGATCGTGACCGCGATCAAGGCGCGCTGCGGCCGGGATTTCCCGGTGGGGGTGCGCTTCAACGGCGAGGACTATGTCCCCGGCGGATGGGGGCTCAAGGAGGCCCTGCGGCTCGCCCCCCGGCTCGAGGAGGCCGGCGCCGACTGGCTGCATGTCTCCGCCGGCGTTTACGGCTCCATGCCGGTTACGATTCCGTCGATGTACGAACCCTTCGGGCTCTTCGTGCACCTTGCGGAAGCGGTCAAGAAGACGGTGCGCATCCCGGTCATCGCCGTCGGCCGCATCAAGGACCCGTTGTTCGCCGAGCGCATCCTGGCCGAGGGCAGGGCCGATCTCGTCGCCATGGGTCGGGCGCACCTCGTCGACCCGGAGCTCGCGCGCAAGGCGCGGGAAGGGAGGCTCGAGGACATCCGCCCCTGCATCGGCTGCTGCCGGGGGTGCATCGAAAGCGTGCTTGCGCTGCGGGAGGCGACCTGCGTGATGAATCCCGAGCTCGGCCGGGAATATCTCCTCGAGCGGGCATCCCCGCGGCCGGCCTCGTGGAAGAAAATCCTCGTGGCCGGGGCAGGGCCCGCGGGCCTCGCGTGCGCACGGGTGCTTGCCGGGCGCGGCCACCGCGTCATCGTGGCCGAAAGCCGCGATCGCGCCGGCGGGAGCCTTTGCGAGGCAAGCAGGCCGCCCGGGCGGCAGGAGCTCTGGGAGATGGTCGAATTTCTCCTTGCCGAGCTCTACCGGCTCGGGGTCGAAATCCGCCTCGGGAGCCCGGTGGATGAGGCCTTGATCCGGGGGATCGCGCCGGACGAGGTCGTGGTGGCGACGGGCGCAAACCCGCGGATTCCCGAAATCCCGGGCCTTTTCGATTCCGGGCTCACCCTGGCGACGGTTCTCGAGGTTCTTCGGGAGGAGGTCGTGCCGGGCAAGCGCGTCGCGGTCCTCGGTTCGGACCAGGCAGGCATGGTGACCGCCGATTTTCTGGCCGCGACCGGGCGCGAGGTCGCCGTACTCGGCGACAGCCGCTTCGCTCCGGAGCTTGCCTCGAACGATCGCACCTCGCTCCGCCGCCGGCTGGCCGAAGCCGGGGTGAGGATGTACAAAAACGCCGTCATCCGCGGCTTTCCGCCGGAAGGCATTCTCTTCGCCCACGACGGCGGAAGCGGGGTCCTGGAGGGTTTTCGCGATCTCGTCCTCGCCCAGGGCTTCCGGCCCGAGCGCGGCTTGACCGGCCTGCTGAACCGGCTCGGGGTGTCCTATCATCTCCTGGGCGACGCCAAGGAGCCACGCACGCTTCTCGAGATCACGGCCGAAGCGGACGAGTTGGGTCGCGCCCTCTGAGCCTTCGCCCTTATTCTCCGCGATCGAGTATCGGCAGGGGGTCACCTGCCGCCCCTCCGAGGATTGCCCGCCTTCAAGCCCGGACAGAAAGGGCCGATATAGGTTGAAAGGAAACCGGCCTGCAGGAAGAGGCTGCAAGGCGGGGCCCACGACGTGACCGAAGCGGATCCGATATCCCGGCCCGGGACGGGCCCAGGGGAAGACGCCCCCTTTCAGGGGCTCGAAGCGGGGGACCTGCGCGATCTGCCCGGAGGGGAGGATTCGCGCCTCGCGGGGGGGGAGCCGCCGACGCCGGATTCCGGGCAGCCGCGAAACGGCGGAGAAGCGGCCCGCGAAGGCCCTGCGCCGGGGGGGGGATCCGAGAACGGGCCGGTCGTCGGCGGCGACACGGCGTCGCATCCCCGCACCCGCCCGGCCCGCCGCTTACCGGGTCGGGTCGTGGGTACGGTTTTCGTTCTTTCCCTTCTATCGCTGGCGACCATGGCCGGCCACCGGTTTTTGCCGCCGGGGCCATCGCCGGTGGGCGAAGTCGAAACGGCCGTGGCGCCTTCCCCCGGGGAGCCTTCCGCGGCTCCGCCGCCGGCCGCCGGACTCGAAAAGGGCCCTCCGCCCGAGTGGTGGGCCCTCGAGTCCCGTATCCGCGGCATCGACGCCCTGAGGGTCCGCCTGGAAGCCAAACGCGTCGAACTGCGAAGGCTCCAGGCCGAATACGCCTACGGGGTTCTCGAACTCGAGGAGGAAGCCCTGCCCCTGCTTCGTGAGGACGGGGGAACGCCCGCGGAGAGGCGTCAGCGGGATCGCGCCCTTGCGCTTCTGGTCGACAATCTCCAGCGCCGTGCGGCCGGTCGCGACGCCACGGGCAAGGCGATCGCCGCCCTGGAACGCGTGGCCGAGGAGTTGCTTTTTCTGAAACGGCGGGCGCTCCTGGAGCGGACGCTCCAGGGTCTCTTCGCCGAAATCGACCCCGCCCTGCGCTTCCCCGAAATCGACCGTGCCCTCGCCTCCGGGGAGGCGCTGGTTGCGCGGCCGCCGGTCGAGGAGACACCCCGGTCGCCCTCCCTCGAGGCCATCCGCCGGGAGCTTTCGGAAAAGGCCAAGACGGCTGATTTCCCCCCGGAACGTAAGCGCGATGTCGCCATCGCCTCCGAGATCTGCGCCGGCGATCGGGGGCGCGCGGCCGAACTGTCGAGCCTCCCCTTGCGCGCGGCCCGCTGCCTTGCGGAATCGCCCGCGGCGGACCTGTTTCTTACCGGCGTGCGGCAAATCCGACCGGAGGCGGCGGCGAGGCTAGCGGCATGGCGCGGCGACTGGTTGTGCCTGAACGGCCTGCAAAGCCTCCCGGTGGAGATCGCCCGGGCCCTCGCCGCGTGGGGGGGAAGGCGTCTATCGCTGAACGGCCTGAGCCATTTGTCCGAGGAAAGCGCGCGGGAGCTTCGCGCGTGGCCGGGCGCCGAGCTCGAGCTCATGGGGTTGAAGGGCGGGGCCGGGATCGAACCGCTCCTCGGCTGGGAGCGAGACGGACGGATTCTCCGCCTGCCGGCAGCGGTTCGGGCCGCTGCCGGCGGCGGCGGGGTTCCCGGGGTGCGGAACGTCGCGAGCGGCCCGGGACTGGGAGGCTAAGCCGTGGGCCGGGCCCGAAACAAGCGATCGGCGGTTTGGCTGCTGACGGCCCTCTGCGCAAGCGGCGTGCTTTGGGCGTTTCCTGCATCCGTCCTCGGGGCCGACGAAGCCGTGCTCCAGGAGGCGCTTGCCGCGATCGATGGGGTCGAGCAGCTCCTGCGCCAACGGGAAGCGTTCATCGCGGAGAGAAAAAACGACATCCTGCGCCTGGGCGCCGAATGGGGCCTCGCTCCTCAGGCGCGCAAGGCGCCCGCCCGCCTCGAGGGCGACCGATGGGGGGAGCAGCTCGCGCGCGAAATTGCGGCCTTTGCCGAGGCGATGGACGAGCGGATGGCCGCTCTGCGCGGCGCGCGTCTGGCCCTCGGCTTTCACCGCGGCCGCCTGCAGGACGAGTTGCTCCGCCTGCGGACGCTTCACGCCATCTCCGGCGAGGAGTTTCTTTCCGCGCTTTCCGCCGAACTCGAGGCCTGCCGCCGCCTTGCCGCCGAGCCCATCCGCCGCGGTCCGCTTGCCGGGCCGGGTTTCTGAGCGGCGGGGGCGGGGGGCTGCCCCTGCGCCCGTCCTCAGATCAGCTTGAGTTCCTGCAGTCGTTCCATGGCCCGCTGGCCGATGGTCGTCGCCCCGCTGATCGCCTGGACGATGTGCCAGCCGGCCTCGGCGGGGACGCCGGAGTTCATCATCACGAGGGCCGTGTTGAGGTTTCGCTCGATCCCGGTCCAGGAATCGCCCGGCGCGATCCGCCGGGCAAGCTGGATTTCGCTCGCGATCATGCCGATCAGCGGCCGCAGGAACCTTTCCAGCCCGTGCTTTTCATGTTCCGGGATCCCCTGGTAGACCTCCAGCAGCTGGGCCACCATCAGGAGCCCCGCCTTGGCCTTTTCGCTCTGGGAATAGGCGAAGATCGCTTCCCGCGCTTCCATCGGCGTTCCTTCCCCCGCGGCCGGAGGTGCCGTCGGGTCGTTCAGGGCCGGTTGATCATCGAAGCCACGTAGCCGGCCCCGAAGCCGTTGTTGATGTTGACCACGGCCACGTTGGCGCTGCAGCTGTTCAGCATGGCGAAGAGGGCCGTCAGGCCCCCGAAGTTCGCGCCGTAGCCCACGCTCGTGGGAACGGCGATGACGGGTCGCGCCACCAACCCGCCGACGACGCTGGGGAGGGCGCCCTCCATGCCCGCGACGACGATCAACACCTGGGCGTTTTCGAGCGCCTCGCGGTGGCGGAAAAGGCGGTGGATGCCGGAGACGCCGACGTCGATCACCGATTCCACCCGGTTCCCCATGGCCCGCGCGGTGTGGTAGGCCTCGAGCGCAACCGGAAGGTCGGAGGTCCCTGCGGCCACGACCAGGATGGTGCCGCGTCCGCGCACCGGAAGGGGCGGGTTTTCCCACACCAGCATGCGCGCCTCGGCATGGTAAACCGCCTGCGGGAAGCGCTCGGTCAGGAGCCGGGCCTTCTCGGGGTCGAGGCGGGTCACGAGGATCACCGGTTCCCGCGCGGCGATGCTCTCGAAGATACCGGCGATCTGCTCGGCGCTCTTTCCCTCGCCGAAGATGACCTCCGGGAATCCGTGGCGCAGGCTGCGGTGGTGGTCGACGTGCGCGTAGCCGAGATCCTCGCAGGCGAGATGCCGCAGTCGCTCCAGGGCCGATGCCGGGGAGATTTCCCCCCGGGCGACCCCCTCCAGCAGATCGTTCAACATCCTTTCGTTCATGGGATCGTGCGGGTGATGCGCCGCGCCCTCCTGGCGCAGAGGGCCGGCGCCGGGTTTCAATCGACGGACTTTTCCTGAATATCGCCCGAGAGGGGGGGAAGCCCCGGCGCGGTGCGGGAGCGCGGAGCGCTCAGCGCGCGTTCGACCTGGTCGATACGGCGCTGCAGGGCGTTCAGGCTCTTTTCGAGACGGCCGACCTCCTGCTCGAGTGCGATCTGGTAGAGGCGCTTGGTCTTGAGGTTTTCCAGCTCGAGGGTTTCGCGGTCGAGCTTGCGGCTCTTGAGATCGGAGATCTCGGTTTTGATCTTGTCCAGGTCGTTCTTGGAACGCTCGACGAATCCGGCGATCGCGGTCAGGTCTTTCCCCAGGCGGGTTTCCAGAGCCCTGAGGCGCTCGCTGAGCTCTTGGAGTTCCTCGCGCAGAGAACGCGCGGCCCCCAGTTCCTCCCGAAAGGGCGACAACCCCTTGATCTCCCCCGCCTGGGCCTGCAGATCCCGGCGCAGGGTCTCGAGGGCCCCCTCGATGCGCGCGACGGCCTCGGCCAGCTCTTTCTTGTCGGCCTTCGACGCCTCGGCCCGTTCGGCGGCGGACAAGGCCTTGCGGACCGACTCCTGAAGCAACGGCAGCTCGCGCGAGAGCCCTTCGCGTTGTTCGTCGAGTTGCCGGGCAAGGCCCGGCAGCTGCTCCTCGATCCGGGCGCGGAGTTCTGCCGTCTCGGCGGAGAGGCGCTCGAGGGGACTTTCTGCGGTCGTCGCGGGCCGCGGAAAGCGTTCGTTCAAGTCCTGCCAGGCCGCGTAGAAGGCGATCGCCAGGAGCAGCGGCAAAAGGATCATGAGCAGGCTCACCCGCCGGTCAAGGCGCGCGATGCGCCGGTCGCGCTCCTCCTCCAGGAGGAAGTCGCGCGGCTCCTCCTCGTCGCTCAGGTCGAAGCGGAATCGATCGCTGTCGCTCATCGGCCGGCGCTCACTCCCACTCGATCGTGCTGGGCGGCTTGGAGCTGATGTCGTAGACGACGCGGTTGACGCCGCTCACCTCGTTGATGATGCGGTTGGAGACGCGGGCGAGAAAAGGGTGCGGCAGGCGCGCCCAGTCGGCCGTCATGGCGTCGGAGCTGGTCACGGCGCGGATCGCGGCGATGAACTCGTAGGTCCGGGCATCCCCCATCACGCCCACGGTCTTCACGGGGAGGAGCACGGCGAAGGACTGCCACAGCCGACGGTACCAGCCGGCGGCCTTGATTTCCTCGAGCAGGATGCGGTCAACGGCGCGCAGAATCCGCAGGCGGCGGGCCGTGATCTCGCCGATCACGCGGATCCCCAGGCCGGGCCCGGGGAAGGGCTGGCGCCAGACGAGCTCCTCGGGGAGCCCGAGTTCTCGGCCGAGCCGGCGCACCTCGTCCTTGAACAGATGCCGCAGCGGCTCGATCAACTGGAGCCGCATGCGCCGGGGCAGGCCGCCGACGTTGTGGTGGGATTTGATCACCGAAGAGGGGCCGCCGTAGGCCGACATCGATTCGATCACGTCCGGGTAGAGGGTCCCCTGGGCGAGGAACTCCACCCCGCGGATGCGCCGGGCCTCGGCCTCGAACACCTCGAGGAAGACGCGGCCGATGATCTTGCGCTTGCGCTCGGGGTCGGTGACGCCGGCCAAGGCCTTGAGGAATCGGCGCGCGGCGTTCACGAAGCGGACGCGGATGTGCAGGTGGCGGGCGAAGAGTTCTTTCAGCCGGGCGGCCTCCCCTTCCCGGAGCAGGCCGTTGTCGACGAAGATGCAGGTCAGGCGGTTCCCCAAAGCCCGGTGAAGGAGCACGGCCGTGACCGTGGAGTCCACCCCGCCGCTCAGGCCCAGGATGACCTTGCCCTCGCCTGCCGTGCGGCGGATTTCCTCCACGGCCTGGCGGATGAAGGACTTCATGGTCCAGCTGCGGCGGCAGCCGCAGATGCCGAAGAGGAAGTTCCGCAGGATGGTCTTGCCCTGGGGGGTGTGGGCGACCTCGGGGTGGAACTGGACGCCGAACAGACGCCGCCTCCGGTCCGCGGCGGCGGCCACCGGGGTGTTCGCCGTCGCCGCGGTGATGCGAAAACCGGACGGCAGCCGCGCGATCGAATCGCCGTGGCTCATCCAGCATGTCCGGGGGGCCTCGAGGCCGCGAAAGAGGGGGTCGGCGGAATCGATGCGCGTGAGCTCGGCGAAGCCGTATTCGCGCTTGTGGGCGGCCGCCACGCGGCCGCCCAAGGCGTCCACCATGAACTGCATCCCGTAGCAGATGCCCAGGACGGGAATGCCCAATTCGAAGATCCCGGGGTCGCAGCGGGGGCTCCTTGCCTCGGTAACGCTCGCCGGCCCGCCGGAAAGGATGATCCCCTCGGGCGCAAGCCCCCGGATGGCTTCCAGCGAAATCGAGGGGGGCTCGATGCGGCAGAAGACCTGCTGCTCGCGGACGCGGCGTGCGATGAGCTGGTTGTACTGGGAGCCGAAGTCGATGATCAGGATCATGGGTCGTTCGAGTCTCGCGGGATGAAAGCGCCCGCCGCGGAGGGCGGACCACCCCCCGCGGCGGGCGGCGCTTCCGCGGCGCGGATCCGTTTGCACGGCATCGTGGCCGCACTATCGCCAAGGCGGGCGCAAAAGTCAATCGGTCAAGGCATCCGCGGAAGAAGGAGAAGGGCGGTGAACCTTGTCGGGAAGGCTTTGCGGGGAGGTCCTCGGCTCGGTTGATCCCCTTGGAAAAGCGTGGTACAACGCGCGCGTTTTCGCGGGGAGAAAACGCGCCCCGCAGCCGACGACGCCGAAAAGGAAACGCCGACATGTACGAAAGCAGCGATCTCCGCAAGGGGCTCAAAATCGAATACGAGGGGGAGCCCTACCTGGTCGTCCAGTTCGAGTTCGTCAAGCCCGGAAAGGGCCAGGCCCTCTACAAGTGCCGCCTGAAGAACATGCTGACCGGGGTCCAGTTCGACCGCACCTTCCGTTCCGGCGAGAAATTCGGGGAACCGCAGCTCGAAGAAAAGGAGATGGAGTTCCTCTACAAGGAAGGCGACAAGTACTGCTTCATGAACACGGCGAACTACGAGCAGGAATTCCTCTCCGAGGAACAGGTCGGCGAGGCGCGGAACTTCCTCCTCGAAAACACCCGTTGCACCGTGTTGTTCTACCGCGACCGGCCGATCGGCATCACGCTTCCCACCTTCATGAACCTGCGCATCGTCAAGGCTGACCCCTGGGTGAAAGGGGACACCGCTTCGGGCGACTCGAAGCCGGCGACCCTCGAAACCGGCTACGTGGTGCAGGTTCCCCCGTTTCTCGAGGAAGGGCAACTGATCAAGATCGACACGCGGACCGGCGAGTACGTCGAGCGCGTGAAGGAGTAGCCTCCGCCCGCGCACCGGTCGGGAAAAGGGCTTTTGCGGACACGGAACCCCCGGCGGTAGCAGCGCTTGCGGGCGCCCGGCCGGCGATCCCGGAAGGCGAAGGCCGCTCGGCCGGTGTGAGGCCGTTTCCTCCGATCGTGCAAGGCGCGGATCACGGCCGGAGCGCCGTCGGGTCCGCGGCCGCGCCGTTTGCCTCCCGGTCCGCTTCGTTTTCCACGAAAAACTGCACCTGTACTCCGCCCAGCGCGATCACGTCCAGATCGGCGAGGCGAAGCGGCGCCCGAAGCGGCCGGCCGTTCACCCGCGGGCGGCTCCATCCGCCGATATAGCTCAAGTACCAGCCGTCCGGCCTGCGGCTCAGGGTCGCTGCCGTGCGGCCCACCCGCCAGCCGCGCACCACGAGGTCGCAGGCCGGGTCCCGTCCCAGGGTGAAGAGGTTCCCGGAAACCTTGAGGGAACCCTTTCCCCCGCTCACGAAGGCGAGGCGCGCCCCTTGCGGCAAGCGGGGGGCGGGATCCCGGGGCGGGGCGGCGGCGCTTTTTTCCACCATGGAGCGGTAGGTGGGGGTGTCCATGACCATGGTGCGGTCCACGGCCGGCAGCGGATCCGCTTCCTCGGCGGCCGGCGCCTGCTCCAGGGAAAACAGGATCTGGTGCTTGCCGATGCTGATCACGTCGCGGTGTTTCAGACGGTGGGAGGCGACCATGCGCTCGTTGACGAACGTGCCGTTCTTGCTTTGCAGGTCGACGAGGATGAAGGCATCGCCCACCCCGTCGATCCGCGCGTGATGACCGGAAACCGCCAGGTTGTCGATGACGATGTCGTTGTCCTTGCGGCGGCCGATGGTGAGGGAGTCCCCCCGGCCGAGCGGATAGCGGCCGAGGACGTTGTCTTTGAACTTCAGCGTGAGCAGCGGCATACCCGGCACCCTGGTTTCATCCCCGCCACCGTGCGGCGAGCCGTCTCAGGCGGCGAAGAAGGCGGCGCCACCCCCCGGCCGTCCCCTCGTCCGACCGCGTCCCGAAACGCAGCACCACGGCGGAGATGTTGTCTTCCCCGCCGCGGGCGTTCGCCAACGAGATCATCTCGCGGCAGGCCCGCTCCGGCGGGTGGGAAAGGACAATGTCCCGGATTTCCTCGGGTGAGAGCTTGTTGCTCAGGCCGTCGGAGCAGATCACCACGGTGTCTTCGCAGAGCGCGCTCACCTCGCAGATCGCCGGTTCGACCGTCGGACGGTTCCCCAGGGCGCGGGTGAGCACGTGCCCCAACGAGACCGGCACGTCCTCCGGCCCCAGCTCCTCGCGCAGGGTGTGCGGCTCCGAGAGCCGCTCGATCTCCCCGCCGCGGATGAGGAAAATCGGGCTGTCCCCGACGTTGGCCGCAACCAGCGAATCGCCCGCGAGATAGACCGCGGCGATCGTCGAGCCCATGCCCTGGAGGCTGCCGGAGGACGCTGCCGCTTCGTGCACCACGCGGTTGCTCCAGCAGATGCCCGCAAGCAAGCGCCGGGCGGAAGCCGAAAGGGGGGCAGGGGCCGCCGCGACGTCGGCGTCGGAGGCGCAGGCGAGGTAGCGCCGGATCGAATCGATCGCCAGCGAACTGGCGATTTCGCCGGCGCGGTGACCGCCCATGCCGTCGGCCACGGCGTAAATCCCGTGCTCGTCGTCGATCAGCAGACGGTCCTCGTTGATCTCGCGGACTCTGCCCGTGTCGGTGAGCCCACAGGATTGAACCGCGCGGCAATCTGAATTATGATTTAGATTCAATGAGTTGTAATGCAAGCGCGTCATCCCCCTGCGGCTGCGGGTTGGCTGACGCAATCATTATCGGCCAAATCGTAGAAAAGTTCACCGCCGGGGACCGAACGGGAAGGCGCCGCCATGGAGACCTGGGACCGGATCTTTCGTCTTCGCCACCGCATCTTGGACTACGACTGGGGCTCGAGGACGGCACTCCCACGTCTTCTGGGAATCGAGAATCCCGACGGCAAACCCATGGCCGAGCTCTGGATGGGGGCGCACCCCAAGGCCCCCTCGAGCGTCGCAACCGAGGCGGGATGGGTCGGCTTGGACGAGCTCACGCGGCGGCACCCCGACCTCGTCCTCGGGCCGGAGCTCAGGCGGCGTTGCGGGGATGCCTTTCCCTTTCTCTTCAAGGTGATTGCCGCCGAGCGGCCGCTTTCCATCCAAGTCCACCCCGATGCCGTTCGGGCGGCTCAAGGCTTCGAGCGAGAAAACCGCGCGGGTTTGCCGATCGACTCCCCGCGGCGCAACTACCGCGACCCCCATCCGAAGCCGGAACTGCTCTATGCCTGCGGCTCCTTTCGGCTGCTCTGCGGCCTGCGCAACGCCCGGAAGGCGGCCGACCTGCTCCGGCGGCTGTGTCCGAGAGGGCTGAGGGAGGAGACCGCCGCGCTCGAGGCCGATCCGGGCCCGGAGGGCCTCAGGCGCCTTGTCGCGGCGCTCCTGTCGCTTGCGGGACGTGAGGGCCACGAACGCAGAAAAGGGCTGATCGCCGAAGCCCTCGCCGCGAGCGCAGGCCTCGAGGAACCGGGCCTGGACTGGATCGCCCACCTGGCCCGCTTTTTCCCCGACGACGTCGGGGTGCTCGCCCCGGCCTGGATGAACCCGGTGGTGCTGGAGCCCGGACAGGCGCTTTACCTTCCGCCCGGGACCCTTCACGCCTATGTGGACGGGCTGGGCATCGAGCTCATGGCCAACTCCGACAACGTGATCCGCGGGGGGTTGACACCGAAGCACGTCGATGCGGCCGAGCTGATCGCCACGGTCGACTTCGCCCGTGAACGGGTTCACGAGATCGTCCCCGAACCGGTCGGCGCCTGTGAAACCCGCTATGTCCCCCCGGGGGGCCGGTTCGCCTTGTCCGTCATCCGCACACAGCCAGGGGTGTCTTTTCGCGGCGAGGCACGCGCGGGGGTCGAGATCCTCCTCTGCCTGGAAGGGCAGGGCGTTCTCGAGGAACCCGGCGCAACCCCGCGACGGCAACCCGTCTCCCGGGGGGCCTGCTTTCTCGTTCCGGCGGCGGCCCCCGCTTACATCCTCGACGGGGAGCTTCTCGTCTACAGGGCGTTTGTGCCACAACCAGGCGAAGTGAATGGATTTTCTCTTGCTCTCGAGCCTTGACAAGCCGGGACCCCTCCAGTAGGCTTCAGACGGAGTATCCATGGCCCATCTCTTTCTTCGCTGGATCGTCCTCTCCGTCGCGGTGCTGGTCGCCGCCTACCTCGTGCCGGGCATCTCGGTGGCCGGTTTTTTTTCCGCCCTTTCGGCCGCGGCCCTTCTGGGGATTTTGAACGCCGTTCTTCGGCCGCTGCTCGTGCTTTTGACGCTGCCGATCACCTTGCTGTCCTTCGGTCTTTTTTTGCTGGTGATCAACGCCGTCCTGCTCATCCTGGTCTCCGGGGTGATCCGGGGCTTCGACGTCGCCGGCTTCTTTCCGGCTCTCTTCGGCTCGATCCTCATCAGCGCCGTGAACTGGGCCTTGAATGCCCTGCTCGCGCGCGCCGCCGAAACACCGCCCTCCCGCCGCGCCGGAGACGACGACGTGATCGATCTCGAACCCAAAGGCCGCGACCGCTGGGAGTAGCTCTCAAGCGCCCCTCATGGCCGGACTGCACCTGATCACCAGCAACCGGATGGAACGGCTGGCCGTCGCCTTGGCCGATCTTCTGCGCCAACCTTCCGGTACGCCGCTGGAGGCCGAGACGATCGTCGTCCAGAGCCGGGGGATGGAGCGATGGCTCGCGCTGCAGATCGCACGCCGGAACGGGGTCTGTGGGAACCTCGAGTTTCCTTTTCCCAACGCTTTTCTCGAGCGCCTCGCGGAAGCGGCCGGCATCCGGCGGGCCGATGAGCCCTCGCCGTTCGACCCCGAGACGCTTGCCTTCCGCCTGTTTGCGCTTTTCGGAGAGCTTCCGGGCGAGGACGCCTTTCGGGCGCTCCGTCGCTACCTCGAAAACGACCCCTCGGATCTCAGGCGCTGGGAACTGGCCGAGCAGACCGCGGATCTCTTCGACCAGTATCTCGTTTTCCGTCCGGAGATGATCGCGGCGTGGGAAACAGCGCCCCCGCCGCGCGGCGAACCCCACCGTTGGCAGGGCCTGCTGTGGAGGCGGATCGTCGCCGAAGCAGGCGGCCTTCACCGCCAGGCGTTGCATCGCCTGCTTGCCGAGGCGATCCGCACGCGTTCCGTGCCGCTCGAGAGATTGCCCGGCCGCATCTTCGTTTTCGGGATCTCCTACCTGCCGTTCTTCCACCTGGAGATGCTGCGCGCGCTTTCCGGCCTGCTCGACGTCTACTTTTTCCTGCTCAGCCCGTGCCGGGAGTACTGGGCCGACCTGCTTCCCCGGCGTCAGATCCTGAGGATGGCGCGCAAGGGCCCCCCACGCGAGGCGGAGGGGCTTTTGCATCTCGAGGAGGGTCACCCCCTCCTTGCCTCGCTCGGTTTGCCGGGACGGCAGTTTTTGGAGGCGATCGTCGGCGAGGCCGCCGATCCGCAGGAGATCTTCGAGGAGCCCGGGGAAGAAACCCTGCTTCACCGCATCCAGACCGACCTCCTTCTCCTGCGCCCGCCCGCCCCGCTACCCCCCTCCATGCGGGACGGCTCGATCCGGGTCCACGCCTGCCACAGCCCGATGCGGGAAATGGAGGTGCTGCGCGATCAGCTGCTCGCCGTCTGGGAAGAGGATCCCGCCCTCGGCCCCGCCGATGTGGTCGTGATGGCCCCGGACATCGAGCGCTATGCCTCCTATGCCGCCGCGGTCTTCGGCGCGGGGGACCCGCCCATCCCCTTCCACGTGGCCGATCGCACGCCGTGGACCGAAAGCCCCTTTCTGCAGAGCGTTTTCAAGCTCCTCGACTTGAAGGACAGCCGCTTCACGGTCGAAGAGCTGCTTCGCCTCCTCGAGGATTCCGACATCGCCGCACGATTCGGCCTGACGGGCGACGCGCTGGGAAGGCTCTCCGCGTGGCTCCGGGGCGCGGAGATCCGCTGGGGGGTCGATGAGCGCCTGCACCCCGTGCTGGCCCATCTGGGGGAGGCGCAGAACACCTGGAAGGCGGGAATCGACCGCCTGCTGCTCGGCTATGCGCTGCCCGCGTCCGGAGGCGAACGTTTCATGGGACTGCGGGGGGCGGACTTCCTCGAGGGAAGCGAGGCCGCCTCCGTGGGCGGCTTTCTCGATTTCCTCGAACAGGCGGCGGAGCTGAGCCGGCGGCTCCGGCAACCCCGCTCCCTTTCGGCCTGGGGCGCGGAACTTCTGCGGGTGCTCGATGAATTTTTCATCGCCGACGAATCCCGTTTGAACGAGCGGCTCTCCTTGGAGAGATTGCTCGCGGGGCTCCCCGAGCTGGAACGGCGCAGCGGTTGCCGGGCCCCGGTCTCCCTCGAGGTGCTGCGGCGCCTGCTCGAGCGGCGGCTCGAACGCGAGGGAGGGGGGAGGGGGTTTTTGCGGGGAGGGGTGACCTTTTGTTCCATGCTGCCGATGCGCAGCATCCCTTTTCCCGTCATCTGCCTTCTCGGCCTGGATCACGACGCTTTTCCGAGAGAGTCACGACGGCTCGCCTTCGACCGCATGGCCCTGGCGCCCCGGCCGGGAGACCGCTGCCGGAGAAGCGACGACCGCTACCTCTTTCTCGAGGCGATCCTCTCGGCCCGGCGGCGCCTGATCCTCAGCTACGTGGGCCAGGACATCCAGGACAACCACAGGCTTCCGCCCTCGGTGCTGGTGAGCGAACTGCTGGACACGCTCGCCCAGGGCTACGGGCTCGAGCTCGAGGATCCGGCGCAACCGATTCTCGTTCACCACCCCCTGCACCCCTTCTCCGAGCGTTACTTCCGGGGAGAACCTCCCCTCTTCAGCTACTCGCAGGAAGACGCGGCCGCATCGCGCGCCTTGCGCGGGGGCCCCGTCCCCGCGGTCTTCGCCGGGGAGCCGCTGCCGGAGGAGCAGACGGGAACCTTTCCGCCCGAGGGCCCCCTGGCCCTGGAGGAGGTGGTCTTCTTTTTCCGCAACCCGTCCCGCTTCTTTCTGCGCAACCGGCTGGGGGTCGCACTCGACCTCCCGCAGGTGGAATTTCCCGGAAGCGAGCCTTTTTCCCTCGAGGGGCTCGATCGCTATCTCCTGGGAGCCCGCGCTTTGGAGGAACGGTTGGCCGGCCGGCCGGCAGACGAGCTGTTCGCGGTGATGCGGGCCGAGGGGAGGCTTCCGCCCGGTCGGGCGGGGGAGATCGAGTTTCGCGAGCTCTGGCGCGTGGCCGGGCGGATCGCCCGCGTGCTTGAGGCGTCGGGGACGGCGACCGGGGTCGCCGTCGAGCGGAGCATCCTGTCCGCGGCGGGGATCGAACTCGCCGCCCTTCTCCCCGGACAGGGCGCATCCGGGGTGGTGCGGACGCGTTTTGCCCGGGTGCGCGCCGCCGACCGCCTCGGGCTGTGGGTCGAGCATCTCGCCTTCTGCCGCCGCGGTCCTTCTCCGCCCCCACCCGGGTCCCGCAGCCTCCTCGTCGGCCTCGATCAGGTGGTCCGCCTCCGGCCCCCCCCCGACGCCGCGGCCGTTCTCGACGATCTCGTGGCCCTCTTCCGCGAGGGAAGGCGGCGTCCGATCCCCTTCTTTCCGGAGTCCTCGCTTGCGTTCTTCCGCCGGCTCGAGGAGGGGCATCCCCCCCGGGCGGCCCTCGCCTTCGCGCGCCGGATCTGGGAGGGGGACGAGGATCGCGAGGGCGAGTCCGCGGATCCCTGGCATCGCCGCTGCCACGGGGACGGCGACCCCCTGGGGGAGGAGTTCCAGGAACTGAGCCGCAGGGTCTGGGAACCGCTCCGCCGATGCCTCGAGGAGGAGATGCTCAAGGCCCCATGAGACGGTACGACGCGCTTGCGATCCCGCTCGAGGGAACCGCCCTCGTCGAGGCCGCCGCCGGGACCGGCAAGACCCGCGCGATCGAGGATCTCTTTCTCCGGCTCGTCGTCGAGGCGGAGATGCCGGTCGAGCAGGTCGTCGTCGTGACCTTCACGCGAGCCGCCACGGCCGAGCTGCGCGAGCGGATCTACCGCCGCGCGGCGGACTGGTCGGCATGGCTGGCCGCCGGTGAAGGGGGCCCGCGAACGGACGAGCTCTTCGGGCGGCTTCTCCCGCGGCTTCGCGACCCGCACCGCGCCGCTCAGCTGATGCGCCAGGCGCTGATCGATTTCGACCGCGCCGTGATCCTCACGATCCACGGCTTCTGCCAGCGGCTTCTCTACGAGCATGCCTTCGAGACCGCGAGCGGTTTTCGCTTCGAGGTGATCACCGACCCCGCCCCCCTGATGCGGGAGATCGTCGAGGATTTTTGGCGGGCCGCGATCTGCAACCAGCCGCCCGAGTTTCTCGCCGCCTTGAGGCCGGCATGGACCACCCCGAGCGGGTGGCTTGCGTTCTGGGGGCGCTGCCAGGCCCCGGATTGCGCGATCGTCCCGCCGGAGGAGGAAACGCCGGCCCTGCAAGCCGAAACCGTGGAAGCCTACCGGGCCGCACGGGAACGGCTGCGGGAGCTCTGGCCGCAAGCCGCACCCCGGATCCGCGAGCTCTTGGCGAACGCCCCCCTGCATGCGAACCGCTACGGACGGGAGGGCTCGCAGGGGGCGGGGTCGCGCGAGGAGAGGCTGGATGCCCTTTTTGAGGCGCTCTCGGCGTTTCTCGAGGAGCCGCCCGGGGGGGCGCCGCCCGCCGGGCTGGAAAAACTCGCCGCCTCGAGCCTACGGGATGCGACGCGGAAAGGGGCTACCCCGCCGCGGCACGACCTCTTCGACCGCTGCGAAGAGCTTCTGCGCTCCTGGGAGCGGCTCGAAGAGAACCTGAAGGCGGAGCTCAGGCGCCTCAAGCACCGGTTCCTCGCCTTCGCCCGGCAGGAGTCCGAGCGGCGCAAGGCCCGCCGCGGCCAGCTCACCTTCGACGACCTCCTCGCCAAGACGGCAAGGGCCCTCGATGGACCCCACGGCGTGGAATTCGCGCGGCTTGCCGCGCGGCGCTACCGGGCGGCGCTCGTCGACGAGTTCCAGGACACCGACGGGCTGCAATACCGCGTTCTCTCCCGCCTCTTCGGAGACCCGCCGCAGTTGCTCGTCCTGATCGGCGACCCCAAGCAGGCGATTTACGGCTTCCGCGGCGCGGACCTCTTTTCCTACCTCCGGGCCTCCCGCCGCGTGACGACGGCCTTCACGCTCGGAAAAAACCACCGCTCGCGCGCCCCGCTCGTGCGCGCCGTGAACACGCTGTTTCGGCGTGCCCGCAAGCCGTTCGTCTTCGAAGAGATCGCCTTCCGGCCCGTTGAGGCCGCCCGGGGCGAAGGGGGAGGCGAGGCCGGCCTCGTGATCTGGTATCTCGACTCCCGCGAGGGCCGCGGGGATGGAAAACCGCTTGACGAGGCCTCCGCGCGCGATATCGCCGGGGGCGCGGTCTGCCGCGAAATCCTGCGCTTGACCGCCTCCCCCGACTCCGTTTTCACCGCGGGCGACATCGCCGTCCTGGTGCGGACGAACGCCCAGGCCCGCTTCATGAAGCGCCTGCTCGCCGCGCGGCGCATTCCGGCCGTGGTCTACGGCACCGCCGACGTGTTCGTCGCCGACGAGGCCCGGGAACTCTACTTCGTGCTGGCGGCGATCGCCCGGCCGGCCGACCCGCGACGGCTGAAGACGGCGCTCGCCACCCGGATGCTGGGCGTGGGCGCGGCGGCGATCGCCGCCCTGGAAGGGGATCCGTCGGCGTGGCAGGAACGGCTGGAACGACAAGCGGAGTACCTGCGGCTGTGGCGAAGCCGGGGCTTCGCCGTGGCCCTGCGGCGCTTCCTCCGCGAGGAACGGGTGAAGGAGCGCCTTCTCCGGCTGCCCGACGGCGAACGGCGCCTGACGGACCTGCTCCACCTGATCGAACTCGTCCACGGCGCCGCGGCGGAAGAAAAGCTCGGGCCGGAGGAGGTGCTCGCCTGGCTCGCCGCCCGGATCGCCTCCCCGGAAACGTCCGGCTCCGGCGAACACCCCTTGCGTCTGGAAAGCGACGCCCGGGCCGTCCAGATCGTCACCCTGCACCGCAGCAAGGGGCTCGCCTACCCGGTCGTCTTTCTGCCCTTTGCCGGGTCGGCGTCCCGCGCGGAGGAGGGGGATTTTCTTTTCCACGACCCCGCGCAAGACTACCGGCCGACACTGGACGTGAGCGGGGAAAAGGAGACCCCGAACCGGGTCCAGGCCAGAAACGAGGCCCTGGCCGAGAATCTCCGGCTTTTCTACGTCGCGCTCACGCGCGCCCGAGAACGCTGCTACCTCGCTTGGGGGAGAACCCGAAACGCCCAGAGCTCGGCCCTCGCCTGGCTGCTTCGCTCCCCGGGAGGCGATGCCGAGGGGGAAGGGGACCGCGTCGGGCGCCTGACGGACGAATACCGCCGCCTGGACGACGAGGCGCTGCGGGCGCGTCTGGCCGAGCTTGCCGCGGCCTCCGGCGGGGCGATCGCCCTGGAGGAGCCGCCGCGCGACGACGCCGGCGCCGTCCAGCGGCCGCCCGCTCCCCATGCGGAGCTTTTCTGCCGCCGTTTCGCGGGCACGATCGACGCCACCTGGGGGGTCACGAGTTATTCCTCCCTGATCGCCGATCGCCGCGAAGACGAGGATCCGCTCGGCGAAGCCGCGCCGGCGGAATTCGCCCCGCGCGAGGATGCCTTCGCGGAAGGGGAAATCCCTTTGGCCGACTTTCCCCACGGGGCGCGAAGCGGGATTTTCTTCCACCGGCTTCTCGAAACCGCGGAACCCGGCGGTGCGGGACTCCGGGAGAGGGTACGGGGGGCGCTTTCCGAACACGGCGTCGAACCCGCCTGGGCCGATCCCGTGGCCGATCTCCTGCGGAAGCTCGATCGGTTCCCCCTCTTTTTCGACCCGCAGGCCGTGTGCCTGGCCGAGGTCGAGCGAACCCGCCGCGCCCACGAAATGGAATTCACGCTGCCCCTGCGACGGATCACCCCCGATGTCCTCGAGGGGCTCTTTCGCGAGGCGGCTTCCGGGCCCGCGGCGATGCAGGCGGAACAGGCGATCGGACGGCTGCGCTTTTCGCCCGTGCGGGGGTTCCTCCGCGGGGTGATCGATCTCGTCTTCGAGCACCGCGGCCGGTTCTACCTCGTCGACTGGAAATCGAACCGGCTCGGCCTGCGCTTCCAGGACTACCGCGAAGAAGCGCTCGCCGCGGCGATGGCCGAGCATCTCTACGTTTTGCAGTACCATCTCTACGTCCTCGCCCTCCACCGCCTGCTCTCCCTCAGGGCTCCGGGCTATCGCTACGAGCGTCATTTCGGGGGGGTGGCCTACGTGTTCCTGCGGGGGATCCGCGGGGAGGAGGACCCCGAAACGGGGATCTTTCGCGACCGGCCGGAGCCGGCGCTCATCCGCCGTTGGGAGGAGGCCCTGCTTGAGCCACCGGCCTGAGCCCGCGGAGGCTCGTCTCTTCTCCGCCCTCGACCGCCACTTCGCGGCGCTGATGGCGCGCCTGGGCGGTGCGGGGGAACCGTTGCGGCTCGCCGCCGCTCTCGCAAGCCGTGCCTGCGCCGAGGGGCATGTCTGCCTCGATCTCGCCGCCTGGGCGGGTGAAATCCTGGACGACCCCCGGTTGGGCGACCGCTGCCCGGAGCTCGCCCCGTGGATCGCGGCCCTGCGCGAAAGCCCCGTCGTGGGACGGCCGGGCGAGCGAAGGCCGCTCGTCCTGGACGACGCCGGGCGGCTCTACCTCTTCCGCTACTGGGAGTACGAAGCGCGCCTGGCGGCGGAGATCCGGCGGCGCGCCAACGAACCGACGGAGCCCCGGGACCCCCGCCGGGTCCGCGCCGTGCTCGATCGGCTCTTTCCCGCGCAGGCGGCCGGCGAACGGCCGGACCGGCAGAAGATCGCCGTAGCCGTCTGTCTGCTCAAGCGCTTCGCCGTCATCGCGGGCGGCCCGGGGACCGGCAAGACGCACACGATCGGGCGGTTGCTTGAAGCCGTTCGCGAACTCTCGAACGGCGAGAAGCCCCGTGTCCTTCTTGCCGCGCCGACGGGCAAGGCGGCCGCCCGGCTCAAGGAATCGCTCGCCCGGGGGGAGGGGGGCGGCTGCCGGCCGCCCGAGGACGCCGAGGTCTTCACCCTGCACCGGCTCCTCGGGCCCGCGGGGGATGGGCCGCGCTTCCGGCACCACGCCGGCAACCCCCTGGCGGTCGACCTGATGGTCGTGGACGAGGTTTCCATGGTCGATCTCGCCCTCATGGCGAAGCTCCTCGACGCGCTGCCGCCCACGGCACGCCTCGTTCTGGTCGGGGACCGCGACCAACTCGCATCGGTGGAGGCGGGATCGGTTCTGGGCGATCTCTGCCGGGGGATGTCGTCGGCGGGGTTTTCCCCCGCCTTCTCGGCCGTGCTCGAAGAGGTTCTGGGCGAGCCGGTGCCGGTCGCGGGCGACGCCGGCCAGCTCTCCGATTGCATGGTCGAGCTGCGGCTCAGCCGGCGCTTCGCCGGCGGGAGCGCGATCGCCCGCCTCAGCCGGGCGATCCGCAGCGGGCAGGCCGAGGAGGTCCTCGCGGAGCTTCGGCAGGGGGCGGACGGCTCGGTCGCCTGGATCCGCGGAACCCCGGCGGAACGCTCCCGCGCGCTGGAGGAGTGGATCGATGCCGGCTACCGGAGCGATTTTTCCCGGGGCGAGCCCGCGGCGCTCCTCGCCGAGCTCGACTGCTTCAAGGCGCTTTGCGCCCTTCGCCGCGGTCCGGAAGGCGTGGAGACCCTGAACGCCCGGATCGAACGCCGGCTGTTGCGCACGGGCCGGATCGGGGGACACCCCGGCGGGGAGCGCGGCTGGTACGCCGGTCGGCCCGTTCTCATCCTGCGCAACGACTATCGGCTGCGCCTCTTCAACGGGGACATCGGCATCTGCCTGCCGGATGCGAAACGCGGGGGGGAGGGGATGGCGGCCTTCTTCCGTGATCCGGGGGCCGGAATCCGCGCGATTCCGCCCTTTTTGCTTCCCGAGCACGAGACCGTCTGGGCGATGACCGTGCACAAGAGCCAGGGCTCGGAATTCGACGACATCCTCCTCATCCTCCCGGAGCGGGACTCTCCCGTCCTCTCGCGCGAGCTGCTTTACACCGCGCTCACGCGGGCCCGCCGCCGGATTGCGCTCTGCGCCTCGGAGGAGGCTGTCCGCTCCGCCGTGGACCGGCCGCTTCGACGCACCTCGGGCCTGCGGGAGGCGCTCTGGGGCAGGGAAGCGTGAACGGGGGCTTCGTGCCGGGCGCACCTCGCCCCTTTCGCTTTGCAACGCCGGCAAAAGAACCCTACCATGGCGGTTGAACCCCGCCGTGAAGGGAGGAACCTCGGCGATGGATCCACGCAGATCGTCTTCCCCCCGGCCCCTCGGCTGGCGCACGGGGATCGGTTTCGATTTTCACCCCCTCGTGGAGGGTCGTGCGCTGATCCTCGCGGGGGTGCGGATCCCCTTCGAGCGGGGGCTTCTCGGCCATTCCGACGCCGACGTCGTCTCCCACGCCGCCTGCGATGCCCTGCTGGGCGCGGCCGGCCTCGAGGACATCGGCGCCCACTTCCCCGACTCCGACCCGCGCTACCGGGGGGCCTCGAGCCTCGAGTTGCTCACACGCACCTGCGAGCTCGTGCTCCGCGCCGGGTTCCGGGTCGTCAACCTGGACATCGTCGTCATCGCCGAAAAGCCGAAACTCCTTCCTTTCCGGGCGGAGATGCTCGCGGCGCTCGGCCGGGCCATGGCCCGCGCGGCGCCCGAGGCCGTGAACCTCAAGGCCACGACGACCGAGGGCTACGGCACCGTGGGGCGGGGCGAGGGGATCGCGGCGCTCGCCACGGCGCTGCTCGTTCCGCTCGTCCCGCCCGAGCCCGAGGGCGGACCATGAACGGTTTTCGTCTCCAGGCCCCGTTTGCGCCGGCCGGCGATCAGCCGGCGGCGATCGAGGCGCTCGCGCGGCGGCTTGAAGCGGGGACGCCGCACACGGTGCTCCTGGGCGTCACCGGCTCGGGCAAAACCTTCACCATGGCCCACGTGATCGCCCGCCTCAACCGCCCGACCCTCGTGATCGCGCCCAACAAGACGCTGGCCGCCCAGCTCTACGGGGAGTTCCGCCGGCTGTTCCCGGAGAACGCGGTCGAGTACTTCGTGAGCTACTACGACTACTACCAGCCGGAAGCCTACATTCCGGCCTCGGACACCTACATCGCCAAGGACTCCTCGATCAACGACCTGATCGACAAGCTGCGGCACTCGGCCACGCGCTCGGTGCTTTCGCGGCGGGATGTCCTCGTCGTGGCGAGCGTCTCCTGCATCTACGGGCTGGGGGCCCCCGAGGATTATCTCGCGCTGCGCGTGGAACTCGAGGTCGACCGCGAGGTGCGCCGCGAAGCGCTTCTCGCCGACCTCGTGGCGATGCACTACGAGCGCACGGACGTGGATTTTCACCGCGGCACCTTCCGCGTGCGCGGGGACCGGGTCGAGGTCTTCCCGGCCTACGAGGAGGACCGCGCGCTGCGCATCGATTTTTTCGGGGATACGATCGAGTCGCTCGCGGAGATCGACGCGCTGCGGAACACGGTGCTGCGCCGGGTGCGCCGGGCCGTTCTCTTCCCGGCGAGCCACTACGTCACCCGGCGTGTCACGCGCGAGAAGGCGCTCGCGGGGATCCGCCGCGAGCTCGCCGGGCGGGTCGAGGAGTTCCGCGCCCAGGGGCGCCTGCTCGAGGCCCGGCGCCTCGAGGAGCGCACGCGGTTCGACATGGAGATGATCCAGGAGCTCGGCTACTGCAACGGCATCGAAAACTACTCGCGCCACCTGACCGGCCGCGCGCCGGGCGAGCCGCCCCCCACGCTCCTCGATTACTTCCCCGACGATTTCCTGCTCTTCATCGACGAAAGCCACATCGCCGTGCCCCAGCTCCAGGGGATGTACCGCGGGGACCGCTCCCGCAAGGAGACCCTCGTGGAATACGGGTTCCGGCTGCCCTCGGCGCTCGACAACCGGCCGCTGCGCTTCGAGGAGTGCGAGGCCCGTTTCCGCCAGGTGGTCTACGTCTCGGCCACCCCGGCCGACTACGAGCTCGGCCGGGCGGCGGGCAACGTGGTCGAGCTGATCGTGCGGCCCACGGGGCTCGTCGACCCGACGATGGAGGTGCGGCCGGCGCTCCACCAGGTGGACGACCTCCTCGACGAGATTCGCAAGCGGCGTGAGCGGGACGAACGGGTGCTCGTCACCACGCTCACCAAGCGCATGGCCGAAGACCTCGCCGATTATTACACCGAACTCGGGATCCGGGTGCGCTACCTGCACTCGGACATCACCACCCTCGAACGCATGGAAATCATCCGCGACCTGCGCCTGGGCCGCTTCGATGTCCTGATCGGCATCAACCTCCTGCGCGAGGGGCTCGACCTGCCCGAGGTCTCGCTGGTGGCCGTGCTCGACGCCGACAAAGAGGGGTTTCTGCGTTCCTCGCGCTCGCTCATCCAAACCGCGGGCCGGGCGGCGCGCAACGCGAACGGCCGGGTGCTGCTCTACGCCGATGACGTCACCCCCTCCATGCGCGAGGCGATCGCCGAAACCGACCGCCGGCGCCGGATCCAGATGGCCTTCAACGCCGCCCACGGGATCACCCCCGAGAGCATCCGCAAGGCCGTGCCCGAGGTGTTCGAATTCGAGACCCCGCCGGCCGCCCGGCCGCAGCCCGCGGCGGACGAGCTGCCCGAACTGGCCACGATGGAGGATGTGGAACGCGAGATTCGGCGCCTGGAGCGCCGCATGCACCGAGCGGCCCGCGACCTCGAGTTCGAGCTCGCCGCCGAGCTGCGCGACCGCATCCGCAGCCTCAAGGAACGAATCGTCCTGGAAGCATGATCCCCGGCGAAGCTCTCCCCGCGGCAAGCGAACCCCTGGCCCTCAAGGCGGCCGAGGCCCCCGCCGCCCCCGGCGTCTACCTCCTGCGGGACGGGGAGGGTCGCGTCCTTTACGTCGGCAAGGCGGCACGGCTGCGTGACCGCCTGGCCTCCTACTTCCGCGCGGGGGGCCCCGTCGATCCCCGCATCGCGGCGCTCGTGGGACGGGTCCGCGATTTCGAGATCATCCTCACGCGCAACGAAAAGGAGGCCCTGCTCCTCGAATCCACGCTGATCAAGCGTCACCGGCCGCGCTACAACGTGGTGCTCAAGGACGACAAGCGCTATCCCTCGCTCCGGCTCGACTGGAACGAACCCTATCCCCGCTTCACGATCGTGCGTCGGATCGGGGGCGACGGTGCCGCCTACTTCGGCCCCTTCGCCTCGGCCCGCGCCGTGCGCGAAACCCTGAAGCTGGTCAACCGCACCTTCAAGTTGCGGAAGTGCCGCCTGAGCGAGTTCCGCACGCGCACCCGGCCCTGCCTGCATTGCCAGATGAACGGCTGCCTCGCCCCCTGCTGCCGCGACGTTCCGGAGACGGAATACCGCCGGCAGGTCGAGGAGGCGGTGCTCTTCCTGAAGGGGCGTGCCCCCGAGCTGATCCGGCGTATCCGCCGCGAGATGGAGGAGGCCGCTGCGCGCGAGGAATTCGAGCGTGCGGCCCGCCTGCGCGACAAGCTGCGCGCCCTCGAGCGCACGACGGAGAAGCAGGTGGCCGTGAGCACCGATTTCGCCGACCGCGACGTGTTCGCCGCCGCGCTCTCCGAGGAGAGCGCGGCGGTGGTGACCCACCTCGAGATCCGCGAGGGCTACCTTGCCGGCAGCAGAAACGTGGAAGTCCCCGAGACGCTCGCCTCCGAGGAAGAACTGCTGGGGCTCTTTGTCCGGCAGTTCTACGAAAGCCGGAGCTATGTGCCCGAGGAAATCCTCCTGTCCGGCAAGCCTGCGGACGTGGAGCTGATCGCCGAGCTGCTGAGCGGAAAACGCGGCGGCGAGGTCAGGCTTTCGGCGCCGAGGCGGGGCGACAAGGCGCAGCTGGTGGAGCTCGCACGGCGAAACGCCGAGCGCGCCCTCGAGGAGCTCAGGGAACGGCGGGCGGGCCGCGCCGATCTTCTCGCGCGGCTCAGGGAACGCCTGGGCCTTCGGCGCACGCCGCGGAGGATCGAGGGCATCGACCACTCCTCGCTGATGGGAAAGCAGCCGGTGGTGGGGCTCGTCTCCTTCGTGGACGGGTCCCCGGACCCGGCGGGGACCCGGCGCTACCGTCTTGCCGGCTTCACGATCCCCGACGACTATGCCGCACTCGCGGAAGTGCTCCGGCGCAGGCTCGCCGATCAGGATCGGCGCCGGCCGTTGCCCGACCTTCTTCTCGTGGACGGCGGCAAAGGGCAGCTGAACGCCGCGCTTGCCGTCCTGCGGGATCTCGGACTCGAGGGGACCGTCGATCTGCTCGCGATCGCCAAGAAGGACCCCCTCCGGGGGGAGTCCCGGGACAAGGTCTTCCTTCCCGGGCGGGCCAATCCCGTCGCGTTCGGCAAGGACGGCGACCTGTTGCTCTTCCTGCAACGGGTACGCGACGAGGCCCACCGCTGCGCGATCGGCTTTCACCGCCGAAGGCGGCGCTCGGAGACGCTCGCTTCCGTCCTGGACGATATCCCCGGGCTGGGGGCGGCGCGCAAACGCAGCCTGCTGCAGCGCTTCCAGGGCGTCGAGGCCCTGGCCGCGGCGAGCCCGGACGAGGTGGCCGCCGTCCCCGGGATCGGCCCGAGGCTCGCCGCGGCCGTCCTCGAGAGGCTCCGGGCGTCGAGCGGGTCTCCCTCTCCGGCGCGGCGGCCGGAGGGGGAGAGGGAAGGGGCTCAATAGGTCAGCTTGGCCAGGGCGTTTTTCAGCTCCTGGACGGCGGCGGCGGACTTTTTCAGCGCCGCGCTTTCCTCCGCGGTGAGCCGGATCTCGATCACCTGTTCGATCCCGCCGCGGCCCAGCTTGACGGGGACCCCGATGAAGAGGTCGCGGATCCCGTATTCGCCTTCCAGGTAGGCCGCGCAGGGGAGGATCTTCTTTTTGTCTTTGAGGATCGCCTCGGCCATTTCCACGGCGGCGGAGGCGGGAGCGTAGTAGGCGCTCCCGGTCTTGAGCAGGCCGACGATCTCGGCGCCTCCGTTTCGCGTCCGCTGCACGAGGGCCTCGATTTTCTCCGGCGGCAGAAGCTCGGGCAGAGGGATGCCGGCGACGGTCGAAAACCGCGGCAGCGGCACCATGGTGTCGCCGTGGCCACCCAGGACGAAGGCGTGCGTGTTTTCGACCGACACGTTCAGCTCCATGGCGATGAAGGCCCGGAAGCGCGCCGAGTCGAGCACCCCGGCCATGCCCATCACCCGCTGCTTGGGGAACTTGCTCGCCTCGAAGGCGACATGGCACATGGCGTCGAGCGGGTTGCTCACCACGATCAGGATCGCCTCGGGCGAGCGGGCGGCCACCTCGAGCGTCACCTTCTTCACGATCCCGGCGTTGGTGGAAAGCAGGTCATCCCGACTCATGCCCGGCTTGCGCGGGATGCCGGCCGTGATGATGACGATGTCGGAGCCCTCGGTCGCCTCGTAGCTGTTCGTTCCGACAAGGCGGGCATCGTGTTTTTCGATCGGGGCCGCCTGGGCGAGGTCGAGCGCCTTGCCCTGGGGAACGCCCTCGACGATGTCCACCAGCACCACGTCGCAGAGTTCCTTTTCGGCCAGCCGCTGGGCGGCGGTGGCGCCCACGTTTCCCGCTCCGATCACCGTGACCTTCTTGTCCATCGCATGGCCTCCTTTGCAAACGCGGCCGGGGTCCGCGACTCAAGGAATGGCGCCATCCGGCCGATGAGATGTAAGGATCTCCGATACCATAAATCTCTCTTTTGTCAAAGAAATTTGTCCGTCGGCGGCCGAGGCGCGTCTTTTGCGGCGGACGGCTCTGTGGTAGAATCGACCCATGGCCGTGGTCAACCTGAAAAAGCGGCAGATCGAGTGCAAGATCGTCTACTACGGGCCGGCCCGCTGCGGCAAGACGACCAACCTCGAAACGATCCACAAGACCTTCACCCGGCATGTACGCGGGAACCTCATCTCGATCGACACCGAGGGCGATCGGACGCTCTTTTTCGATTTCCTGCCGCTCGAGCTGGGCAAGATCCGGGGCTGCGACGTGCGCGTGCAGCTTTACACGGTGCCCGGCCAGGTGCGTTACGCCTCCACGCGCAAGCTCGTCCTGCGCGGGGCCGACGGCGTCGTCTTCGTCGCCGACTCGCTCGAGGTGCGCCGTGAGCAGAACCTGCTGGCGCTCAAGGACCTGCACCAGAACCTGAAGGAGTACCGGCTGAGCATCTTCAAAATTCCTCTCGTCATGCAGTTCAACAAGCGCGATCTCGCCGAATCGGGGATCTCGATCATGAGCCTGGAGCAGATGCAGCACGACCTCAACCGCCAGCTCAAGGTGCCGGCGATCCCCGCGGCCGCCCTGCAAGGCAAGGGGGTCGGGAAAACGCTTCAGGAGTGTTTGCGGCTTGTGCTGCGGTCGCTCCAGGAGGAGCTCCAGTTCTGATCGGCGGCGGGCCCTGGTCCGACCGCCCGGCCGGTGTGGAAAGAAAACATGCCCGGACACCCGGATCTTTCCGGAAACCTGAGCTTTCTCAACCTGGGCGAGGTGCTCCAGCTCGTGGGGGGCGGATCGGCCACGGGAACGCTGCGCATCCACAACGATCGGGTCGCCCAGCCGGGCATGATCTGGATCGAGCAGGGAAACCCCGTCGACGCGCGGAACGGCTCGCTTTCGGGGCTCGACGCCTTGTTTTCGCTGTTCGGCTGGACCGAGGGGCGCTTCGAGTTCACCCGCGAGGAGGTCCATGCCGAGCGGGTGATCCGCAAGGGGAGGATGGAGATCATCCTGGACGGCCTGCGGCTGCTCGACGAGGGAAAAATCCCCAAGCTCTCCGCCGCCGACGCGCCCGTTCCGGATGCGGACGGTGGCGAGGCTTCCCCCGGGCGTTGCCCCGAGGCGCCCGCCGTGATCAAGGGACCGCTCGTCGATTACACCTTGGTGGTCGACGAGGAGAGTTTTTTCGACGGCGACGAAATCGTGCGCGAAGGGTCCCACGGAAATTGGATTTGGGTGATCCTCGAGGGGACCGCCCAGATCGTGAAGCAGACCCCTGCCGGGCCATTTCGCCTGCTCAAGGTAGGGGACGGCGCCTTCATCGGCAGCCTCTCCTCGCTTCTGACCGGAGAAAACGTGCGCAGCACGACCATCGTCGCCGCCGGAAACGTCCAGCTCGGCATGCTCGATTCCCAGCTGTTGATCGCCGAGCTTTCCAACATTTCAAGTGATTTCAAGCTATTGATCAAAAGCCTGGAGCGCCGGCTGCGCCAGGTGACCGAAATTGCGGCCCAGGCCTATGCGGGTGAGGACGGGTACCGCGATTTGCTACGCCACAAGAAAGTCGCTGTGCGCCAGGGCCAGAGGGAAGAGCGGCTCTTCGTGATTCGTGAGGGGGAGGCGGTGATCGCCCGCAACACCCCCGAAGGCTATCTGCCCCTCGGCCGGTTGGAAAAAGGGGACGTGTTCGGATCGCTCCCTTTTCTTACCCTCGGGCACGAACCCTTCGAGGCCGCGATTTTTTCCTCGGCCGATCTCAAGCTGGGGACGCTCGATGTCGCTTCCCTGGAGGCCGAGTTCCGCAGGCTCTCCCCCACGCTGCGCAACCTGACCGTGCACCTGTCGGCTTGCATCTCGGCCACAACCTTGCTAACTCTGCAGCAGATTCGCCATGCTGCCCGGGCGGCCTGAGTGCGGCATGGCCGGGTGAAAAAGAGGATCCGCCATGACGGAAACGGAAAATGAACAGCGCCGCCACCCGCGTTTCCGCTCGCTGCAGCTTTCCTACGTCTGCATCGATGAATGCGGCCGGGCGGTCAAGCAGGGCATGGGTCGGACGCTCAACCTCTCCCGATCGGGGATCCTGCTCGAGACCTATTTCCCGATCAGCTCCTCCCACACCGTTCTTCTCTCGCTGGGGCTCGAGGAAGAGGTCGCCGATCTTCGCGGCCGCGCCGTCCACCTGAGCACCAAAAAACAGGGGGTCTACGAGATCGGCATCGAGTTTCTCGACCCCCCGCCGGAAGCCCTGGCGACCCTGGATCGTTTTCTGGCGACCCTGGCCGTCGCCTGAAGGGCGCACCGGCCGTTTGTGACCTTGCGCATCGTCCCCAACGCCAACCGCATTGCCGAAAAAGGAGGACCGCAGCCCATGGATCAGGCGATCCGCGAGACCCATTTCCCGGATTTGAAACTGCTCAAGCGCGGCAAGGTGCGCGACATGTACGACCTGGGCGAACACCTGCTCATGGTGGCCACCGACCGCATCTCCGCTTTCGACGTCGTCATGGAGGAGCCGATCCCGGACAAGGGGAAGATCCTCACCCAGATCTCGCTCTTCTGGTTCGAACGCATGAAACCGCTGATCGACAACCATGTCGTGACCGCCGATGTGCGCGAGTACCCGCCGGCCTGCCGGCCCTACGCCTCCGTGCTTGAAGGCCGCAGCATCCTCGTGAAAAAGGCCGATCCCCTGCCGATCGAGTGTGTCGCCCGGGGCTACCTCTCCGGCTCGGGCTGGAGCGCCTACCGCGAGACGGGGGAGGTCTGCGGCATCCGTCTGCCGCCGGGGCTCAAGGAGTCCGACCGCCTCCCCGAGCCCATCTTCACGCCGGCCACCAAGGAGGAAGTCGGCGTCCACGACATCAACATCGATTTTGAGGAGGCCTGTCGCCGCGTCGGCCGCGAGGTCGCCGAGCGCCTGCGCGAGCTCACGCTCGAACTCTACCGCGAGGGAGCAGCCTATGCCGATTCCAAGGGCATCCTGATCGCCGACACGAAGTTCGAATTCGGCATCCACGACGGGAAGTTGATCCTGATCGACGAGCTGCTGACCCCGGACTCCTCCCGCTTCTGGCCCCGCGACACCTATCGGCCCGGCAGGGCTCAGGAAAGCTTCGACAAGCAATTCCTGCGGGACTACCTGGTCTCCACCCGCTGGAACCGGACCCCGCCCCCGCCGCCGCTCCCCCCGGAGGTCATCGCGGGAACGCGGCAGAAATACCTCGAAGCGCTCGTTCGCCTAAGCGGCGACCGCCATGGGCTCTGAACGGGTCCGGGCGTCCTTCTTCCGCCTCGTCGTCGCCCCCCTGGAGGCCGTCGATGAGGATGCCCGGTTCCGCATCAGCACCGGGGGCGACGCCTCCGGGCTCGCCGCTTCCGTCGCCCGGGTCGGCCTGCTCGTTCCCCCGCTGGCCGTGGCCGCGGGGGAACGGTTCCGGCTGATCAGCGGCTTTCGTCGCCTGGCCGCCTGCCGGGCTCTCGGGTGGCGGGAGATCCCCTTGCGCGTTCCGGAAAATGAACCCTCTCTCCCCGAGTGCGCGCGCATGGCGGTGGCCGAAAACGCCTGGAGCCGGCCGCTCAACCTCATCGAGCTCTCCCGTGCGGCCGAGCTGCTGGCGCGGTTTTCGCCCTCCGGCAGGGTCGAGCCGGGGGAGGCGGCCGCCGCCGGCCTTCGCGGCGGCGAAGCCTTCCTGCAGCGCATCGCCCCCCTGTGCCGCATGCCGCAGGCGGCCCAAGCCGCGGTCCTCGAGGAAGCGGTTTCCCTCTGGACGGCCCTGGAGCTCGCCCGGATGCCGGAGGAGGCGGCCGAGGCCCTGGCCGGGCTCTTTCGACGGCTCAAGGCCGGCCTCAATGTGCAGCGCGAGATCCTCACCCACACCCGCGAAATCGCCCTCCGGGAGGGGATCTCCGTCCGCGAGTTGCTTTCCTCCCCCGAGCTTGCGGCCCTGCTCGACGACCCGGGCGGCGACCCCAACAAAACCACGCGCGGCGTGCGTTTGTTCCTGAGGCGAAGGCGCTACCCTCACCTGAGCGCCGCCGAGGAGCGCTTCCGGGCGCTTCTGCGCAAGCTTCCGCTGGCCCGCGGCCTCCGCGTGCATCCTCCCCGGGATTTCGAAGGGACCCGCTTCGCTTTGCAGCTTGAATTCGAAACCGTCGAGGAGGCGCGCCTGCTGCGCGGAACGCTCGATCGGCTGCTCGAACACCCCGCCTTCGGGGCCTTGCTGGAGGGCAAGCGGCGCGGTTACGAAACGGGGCCGCAGGAGCGGCCATGAAGATCGAGGCGCTCTTCGTCGATTCCGACTCGACGGCGGAGCCCGAAGTGGAACGGATCGCCACCGCGCTCGGCCTCGTTCCCCGGCCGGTCGAATCCGCCCGCGAAGTCTTCGCGGCCGTCCTGGCCGCACCCGACCCGGTCGGGGCCGGAAAGCGCATGCTCTACCTCACCGCAAACCGCGGGGCCTTCATCCGCGATTGCCCCGGCACGGCGCATTACACCTGCTGCGGCTACCGCATTCTGCACATCGCGGCCTACTGCAGGATGGATTGCGCCTATTGCATCCTGCAGTCCTACTTCCACCCCCCCGTCCTCACCTACTTCCTCAACCGGCGGGACCTCGCGGCGGAGCTCCAGGCCGAGTTCGCCAAGAACGCGATCCAGAGGTTCGGCACGGGCGAATTCACCGACAGCCTGATCTGGGAGGCAATCTCCGCGGGCAACGAAGACCTGGTCCGCCTGTTTGCGGGGCAGGACCGCTGCGTCTTGGAGCTCAAGACGAAAACCGTCGCGATCGAACGGCTTCTCCCGCTCGCCCACCGCCGACGCACGATTCTCGCCTGGTCCTTGAACCGTGCCGCCACGGCGGCCCGCTACGAACGGGGCACGGCCGGGATCGACGCGCGTCTTGCGGCGGCCGCGCGCGCCGCGGCCAGGGGGTACCCGGTCGCCTTTCATTTCGACCCGATCGTGATCGAGGAGGGGGCCCTCGCGGGCTACCTCGAGACGATCGAGACGCTCTTTTCCCGGGTCGACGCCGAACGGATCGTCTGGATCAGCCTCGGCGCGCTGCGGTTCATGCCGGCCCTCAAGGCGGTGATCGAGCGTCGTTTCCCGGGGACCCCGCTCGCTTGCGGCGAGTTTATTTCCGGCCTCGACGGAAAGATGCGTTATTTCAAACCGCTTCGCATCCGCTTCTACCGCGCGATGGCGCAGGCCATTCGCCGCCGGGCTCCGGGGGTGTGTCTCTACCTGTGCATGGAGGACGACGAGGTGTGGCAGGAGGCGCTGGGGGTTGTCCCGGCGCGTCACGGCGGGCTGGCGGCCATGCTGGACGAGGCCGCCGTGCGGGTCTGCGGGCTGTCAGGATGACAGCGAGGACGGGAAAGGCGCTGGCGGCGCTGGCCCTCGCCGGGCTGCTCTGGTGCGCCGGGGCGGTTGCGGCCAAAGACGGCCCGCTCGCGGTCGTCCGTCGCGTGGTCGACGGCGACACGCTGGAACTTGCCGACGGCCGGCTGGTGCGGCTGATCGGCGTCAATGCCCCGGAGATCGATCACGAGGCGCAACTGGCCGAGCCGCTTGCGCTCGAGGCGCGCGATGCCGTACGTCGCCTCCTTCCTCCCGCAGGCGTGCGGCTGGAGTTCGACGTGGAACGAAAAGACCGTCATGGGAGGATGCTCGCCTACGTCTTTCTCCCCGACGGCCGCATGCTGAACGAGTGGCTGCTGCGGGAGGGCCTTGCGCACTGCTTGCCCACCGCGCCCAATCTCAAGTACGACGATCGACTGCTTCGAGCCCAGCGGGCGGCGCTGCAGGAGAAAAAGGGGCTGTGGGCCCTCCTGCAGGAGAACCCCGGCGCCCGCTTTACGGGGAGCCGCCGGAGCCGCCGCGTTCACCTCGCCTCCTGCCCCGAGGCGCGGCGCATCGCCCCCCCCAACCGGGTCACCTTCTTCAGCCTGCGGGAGGCCTTTCAGGCCGGGTACGCCCCCGCCCGCGACTGCCTTCCCGCACCCGAGAAGAAGCCGTTTTGAGAGCGGGCAGGCACTCCCCTTTGCGGCCTCACTCCTTTTCCTTGGCCTTGGCCCCGGCTTCGATCACCTTCTGGGCGATGTGGGCGGGGACCTCGTCGTAGTGCGAAAACTCCATGCGGTAAATTCCGCGGCCGCCCGTCATCGAGCGCAGGTCCGGGGCGTAGGTCTGAAACTCGGCCATGGGAACATAGGCGTGGATGATTTGGTTCTTGCCCGCGTTTTCCATGCCGAGCACCCGGCCGCGGCGGCTGTTCAGGTCGCCCATGATGTCGCCCATGAACTCGTCGGGGGCGATGACCGTGACCTTCATGATCGGCTCGAGCAGCACGGGGTCGGCCTGCTCGGCGGCCTTGCGGAAGGCGAGCGAGCCGGCGATCTTGAAGGCCATTTCCGAGGAATCCACCGGGTGGTAGGAGCCGTCGTCCACGGTGGCCTTGAAATCGATGCACGGGTAGCCGGCGAGCACCCCGCGCTGGGCCGACTCGATGATCCCTTTCTCCACGGCGGGGATGTATTGCCGCGGAATCGCCCCGCCGACGATGGCGTCCACGAACTCGAAGCCCTTGCCGCGGGGCAGAGGCTCGAACTGCACCCAGCAGTCCCCGAACTGGCCGTGACCGCCGGTTTGTTTCTTGTGGCGGCCCTGGACGCGCACCTTCTTCTTGATCGTTTCGCGGTAGGGGATTTTGGGCGTGTTGAGCTGGACCTCGACGTTGAACTTGCGCTTGAGCCGCTCGACGGTGGTCTCGATGTGGATCTGGCCCTGGCCGTGGAGGATGATCTCCTTGGTTTCGGAGAGCCGCTCGATGCGCAGCGAGGGATCCTCCTCGAGGAGCTTCATCAGGCAGGTGAAGACCTTGTCCTCGTCGCCCTTGGACTTGGGGGAGAGCGCGTAGGAGATGAGGGAGGGGATCGGCTCGACGGGGGTGTAGAGGATTTTCTTCGCCTCGTCGCAGAGCGTGTCCCCCGTGCTCGTGTCCTTGAGCTTGGCCACGGCCACGATCGAGCCGGGCCCCGCGCCGGGGGCGGGCTTTTGTTCCTTGCCGAGGATCACGAGGAGCTGGTTGTAGCGCTCGCGGCTTTGCTTGCGCGCGTTGTAGAAGCTTCCCTCCGCCCCGAGGGTCCCGGAGAAAACGCGGAAGATGTTGAGCCGGCCGGCGTAGGGGTCGGACATGGTCTTGAAGACGAGCGCCGAGAACGGGGCCTGCGGGTCGGGGGCACGCTCGATTTCCGCGCCGCTGTCGGGGTCGGTCCCCTTGCGGGGGCCGGCGTCGGCGGGCGAGGGGAGGGCGGTGACCACGAAGTCGAGCAGGAGATCGACGCCGATGTTGCGCGTCGCCGAGCCGCAAAGCACCGGCGTGAAGGTACGCTCCAGGGTCCCCTTGCGCAGCGCCGCCCGGAGCTCTTCCTCCGAAAGGGTTTCCCCCTCCAGGTAACGCTCGACGAGGGCGTCGTCCGCCTCGGCGATGTTTTCGATCAGGGACTCCCGCTCGCTTTCGACGATCTCGGCCATTTCCGCCGGGATCTCCGCGGCCTTTCCTTTCCCGTCCTCGCCGTAGACGAAGGCCTTGCGGCTGATCAAGTCGACGACCCCGCGGAACCCCGCCTCGGCGCCGATGGGCAGCTGCAGGATGATGGGCTTGGGTTGGAAGAGGCTTTTCGCCTCCTCGAAGGCGCGCCGGAAATCGGCGCGCTCGCGGTCGAGCTTGTTCACGAAAATCGCGCGCGGCAGCTTGAAATCGTTCAGGAAATCCCAGCCGATCTCGGTCTGCACCTTGACGCCGTCCACGGCGTCGATGAGCACCAGGGCCCCGTCGGCCGCCTGCAGGCAGGTCTTCGTGTCCGAAAAGAAGTTCTGGTCGCCCGGGGTGTCGAGCAAGGTCACGGTGTGCTTTTTCCAGGCGAGCTGGTGAAGACCGGTCGTGATGCTCGAGGCCCGACGGATTTCCTCGGGCTCGAAATCGAGCGCGGTGTTGCCCTCCTCGATCCGCCCTAGTCGGTTGATCACGCCCGCGTCGAAGAGCATGGCCTCGGCCAGGGAGGTTTTTCCGGCGCCGCCGTGGGCCACCAGGGCCAGGTTGCGAAGGGCTTCGATCTTTTCGCTCATTGGGCATCCTCTCTCGGGTGGGATTGCGCGCCCGGGGCGGGGCGATAAAGGATGGCTTCTATCCGCTCGGTCTGCAAAAATCAAGACGAAAAACCGAGGCGCCAACGACCATTCAAGGCCGAAGAAGCAGGAAAAACTCGCGGTTTCCCTTGGGCCCCGCGATGGGGGAGGCAAGGGGGGCGGAGGCGGCGAGCCCGAGGCCCTGGAAGAAGGCCCGGAGCTCTTCGAGGACACGCTCGTGGAGCGCCGGATCGCGCACCACGCCGCCCTTGCCGACGAGCCCCTTGCCGACTTCGAACTGGGGCTTGACGAGGGGGAGGATCCATCCGGTCGGCTTGAGGAGCGGCAGCACGGCCGGGACGATGAGCTTGAGCGAGATGAAGGAGACGTCGATCGTGACGAGGTCGAGCGGCTCGGGGATCATTTCCCGGGAAAGGCGCCGCGCGTTGGTGCGCTCGATCACCACGACACGGGGGTCCCGGCGCAGCTTCCAGGCGAGCTGGCCGTAGCCCACGTCGACCGCGTAAACGCGCGCCGCACCGTGCTGCAGCAGGCAGTCGGTGAATCCGCCCGTCGAGGCGCCGACATCGAGGCCGACCCGGCCCTCCACCTCGAGGGAAAACCCCTGCAGCGCCCCCTCCAGCTTGAGGCCGCCGCGGCTGACGTAAGGGCAGGCCGGGGCGGCGACCTCCAGCGCGGCCGTGTCCGGGAAGCGCAATCCCGGCTTGTCGACGAGGCGGCCCTCGACGCGCACCAAACCCGCGAGAACGGCGGCCTGGGCCTGTTGCCGACTGGCGAACAGGCCGCGTTCGACGAGCAGGAGGTCGAGCCGCTTGCGCTCCAAGGTCGAGGCGGCGAGGCGGCGGCGGGAGGGCGGGGGGAGGGCTTCTTCAGGCACAGCGGGCGGCGGGGGCGTGGAGCCGGGCCAGGCGGCCGGCGGACGCAAGACGGCGGCCGGCCTCGACGATGGCCGCGGCGTCGATGCCGCACTTCGCCCGAAGGATCTCCTGGGGCCCGTGCTCGATGAAGCGGTCGGGGATCCCCAGGCGCACGACCTCGACCCCGTGGAGGCCCGCGTCGTTGAGGGCCTCGAGAACGGCGCTTCCGAACCCACCCTGGCGCACGTTTTCCTCCACGGTGAGGATCCGGGGGATGGTGCGCGCGAGGGCGGTGATCCGTTCGGTATCGAGCGGTTTCACGAAGCGCGCGTCGACCAGGGTAGTGCGGATTCCTTCCGCGGCAAGCGTCCGCTCGGCCTTCAAGGCCTCGGCCACGCTCGAGCCGATCGCGACGATGACGAGGTCCTCCCCCTCGACGAGGATCTTGGCCTTGCCGATCGGGATCGGCGCAATGTCGCAGGCGATCGGGACACCGGGAGCCATCCCCCGCGGGTAGCGCACGGCGATCGGTCCTTCGTGCTGCAGCGCGGTGAGAAGCATGCGGCGCAATTCGTTCTCGTCCCGCGGGGCCATGACGACCAGGTTGGGAAGACTCCTCAGGTAGCTGAGATCGAACGCCCCGTGATGGGTGGGGCCGTCCTCGCCGACCAGGCCGGCGCGGTCGATCGCGAAAACGACGGGCAGGCGCTCGAGGCAGACATCGTGGAGGATCTGGTCGTAGGCCCGCTGCAGGAAGGTGGAGTAGATCGCGACCACCGGCCGGAGCCCTTCCACGGCCATCCCCGCGGCGAAGGTCACGGCATGCTGCTCGGCGATGCCGACGTCGAAGAACCGCTCCGGAAAAGCCTGCGCGAAGGCCGAAAGCCCTGTCCCCTCGGGCATGGCGGCGGTGACCGCGACGATGCGCGCGTCCTGGCGGGCCAGGGCGACGAGGGTTTCCCCGAACACCTCGGTGTAGGTCGGGGGGGGAGGCCGGCGCTCCGAGCAGGCACCGGTGTTGACGTCGAATTTGCCGCAGCCGTGAAAGTAGACGGGGTTTTTCTCCGCCGGTCCGTAGCCCTTGCCCTTGACGGTGGTCACGTGGAGCAGCACGGGCTCGTGGATGTACTTGATGTTGTTCAGGATGTCGATCAAGTGATCGATGCGGTGGCCGTTGATCGGGCCGAAATACTCGAAGTTGAAGGCCTCGAACAACATCCCCGGCGTGACGAAGGATTTGAAGGACTCCTCGGTGCGCTTGGCGAGTTGGTAGACGTCCTCGCCGATGCGCGGCAGGCGGCGGAAGAAGTAGCCCAACTCGCGGCGCAGCTCTTGGAGCTTCTTGGCGGAGAAGGTGCGGCTGAGAAACGAGGAAAGGGCGCCGACGTTGCGGGAGATCGACATCTCGTTGTCGTTGAGGATGACGATGATGTCCCGCTTCGGCTGGCCGCCCGCCTGGTTCAACCCTTCGAAGGCGATCCCCGCCGTCATGGAGCCGTCGCCGATCACGGCCACAACCCGGTCGGTTTCGCCCTTGAGCGCCTTGGCACAGGCCATGCCGAACCCGGCCGAGATCGAGGTGCTGCTGTGGCCGGTGGAAAAGGCGTCGTAAGGGCTTTCGCTCCGTCGCGTGAAGCCGGAAATCCCGCCGTAGCGCCTCAGGCCGGCGAAGCGCTCCCGCCGACCGGTCAGGATCTTGTGCGCGTAGGCCTGGTGGCCCACGTCCCAGATGATGCGATCCCGCGGACAGTCGAAGACGTAGTGGACGGCGATCGCCAGTTCGACCGCGCCCAGGCTCGATGCGAGGTGGCCGCCGTTTTGGGAGACGACCTCGATGATGAGGCGGCGGATGTCGGCGGCCAGCTCGGGGAGACGGGAGCGTGGGATTCGCTTGAGATCGTCAGGGGATTCGATGGATTGAAGAAGGCTCATTTGTTCCGCGTGACGACATAGCGCGCGATGGCGCGCAGGGGATCGGCGCGAAGGTCGAAAGCGGCGAGATCGTTCAACGCCTGATCGATCAAATCATGAGCTTTTTTTTTCGATTGATCAAGCCCGATGAGCGCGGGGTACGTTTTTTTTTCCTGAATCCGATCGGTTCCGGCCGCCTTGCCCATCACCGCGGGATCTCCCTCGACGTTCAGGATATCGTCCACGACCTGGAAGGCCAAGCCGAGCTTGCGGCCGAAGGCCCGGAGAGCGACGATTTCCTGCTCGGTCCCGCCGCCGGCCAGGGCCCCGACGACGAGTGCGGCCTCGAGCATGGCACCGGTCTTGAGCCCATGAAGGTGCTCGATTTCCGCAACCGACGCGGGCCGATCCATAATTTCCATGTCGAGCATCTGCCCGCGCACCATGCCGTGGGGTCCCGCCGCGCGCGCGATTTGCTGAAGGATGGCGATCGTGCGTTCCGGGGGCGTCCGGGATTGCGAGGCGACGATCTCGAAAGCGAGCGTGAGCAAGCCGTCGCCGGCGAGGATGGCCGTGGCCTCGTCAAAGGCGACATGGCAGGTAGGCTTGCCGCGGCGCAGGACATCGTTGTCCATGGCCGGGAGGTCGTCGTGGATGAGCGAATAGGTGTGGATCATTTCGAGAGCGCAGGCGGGAGCAAGCGCATCGGCGACGGTTCCGCCCACAGCCTCGGCGGCGGCAAGGCAAAGGACGGGACGCAGGCGCTTTCCGCCGGCGAAGAGGGAGTAGCGCATGGCCTCGATCAACCGGAAGCCGGGTCCCGATTCGGGGGGAAGCAGGGCGGCGAGCCGCTCTTCGACCAACCGCGAGGTGCGTTCGAGGTATGTCGCGAGGTCCATCGTCTGCGATCCCGCGTGGGTCTCCGCCGGTCGCTAATGAGAAGTATCCTCTTCCGCCTCACCCGCGTCCCCGGGTTCCAGGGGCATCGGCTGCTCGATCGCTTCGCCGGCTTCGTTCTGTATGAGAAGCGAGATCCGCCGCTCGGTCTCGGCGAGTTTCTGCGAACAGAACTTGGATAGCTCGATTCCCTCTTCGAACTTGCGCAGGGCGGCCTCGAGAGGCAGATCCCCGGATTCGAGCTCGCGGACGATCTGCTCGAGCTGCTGCAGGGCTTGTTCAAACGATCTTTTGGCCATGATGCACTTCCCTGACCTCGCAGACGAGGCTTCCAGAGTAAAGAACGACCTCCAACCGTTCCTGGACGACGACCTGGCCGGAATCGACGAGGACGCGTCGTTCGGGAAGAGAACGAGCCACACTGTAGCCTCGCTTCAGGATGGCAAGAGGGCTCGCCGCCACCAGTCGTGAGTCCAGAAGTCGGTATGCGTTCTTCTTTTTGCTTATAATTTTATTAAATAAGAATAGTATTTTAGATCGATTATTATCAATTGTTTGTTGATATTTTTGGATCATCCTTTCGGGCCGCTGGAGCATGAGCCGCTGCTGGAGGGAAAGCATCTTTTGTCTCTTGAGGCGCATGTCCACGTTCGCCGCGCGTTCCAGCCGGTGGGAAAGCTCATCCAGGCGGATCCAGGTGTCCTGGATTCTGCGCTGGGGCCGGGCAAGCCGCCGGTGGAGTTCTTGGAGGGTCTTTCGTTCACGGTCAAGGCGCAGGAGCAGGCCGCGCCGTAACCTGTCTTGCAGCATGGCGATCTTGCGTAAGAGCTCGTCGCGATCGGGGACGACGAGCTCGGCTGCCGCGGAGGGGGTCGGCGCGCGCAGGTCGGCGGCGAAGTCGGCGATGGTGACATCGGTTTCGTGTCCCACGGCCGAGACGACGGGGAGCCGGGAGGCGGCGATCGCCCGTGCGACCGCCTCGCTGTTGAAGGCGGCAAGGTCTTCGAGGGAGCCCCCGCCGCGGGCGAGCACGATGACTTCGGCTTCGCCATGGCGGTTGGCGAGCTCAAGGGCGCGGACGATCTCTTCGACGGCGCCTTCGCCCTGGACCTTCACCGGAAGAACGACTATCGGGACGCCTGGGAAGCGCCTGCCCGTGATGTTGAGGATATCATGGATCACCGCACCGGACGGGGACGTGATGACGGCGATCTTGGCGGGCAGAAACGGGAGCGTCTTTTTCCGTGCCGGGTCGAAGAGCCCTTCGGCGGCGAGTTTTTTCTTCAATTGTTCGAAGGCGAGCTGGAGAGCGCCTAGCCCCGCGGGCTCCACGTACTCGAGGACGATCTGGTAGGAGCCGCGCGGTTCGTAAACGGTGACCCTGCCGAGGCCGATGATGCTCAGGCCGTCTTCCAGCTGAAAGCGGAGCTGCCGGGACTGCTGGCGAAAGCAAACCGCCGCGATCTGGGCCGTGTCGTCCTTGAGCGTGAAGTAGGCATGTCCCGAGGCCGGCCGCCGAAAATTGGAAATTTCCCCGGTGATCCAGACCAGAGGGAAACGCTCCTCGAGGATCTCCCGGATCCTGCGGGTGAGCTCCGATACCGTCAGGATGGATCTTCCCGGTTGTTCCGGAAAAGGCTCGAAAGCGGAAGGGTCCAGGAAGGAAGGGTCTTCTCCCGTTGCCGACACGGAAATAATGTCCGATAAGTTATATTATGTAAACTAACAGCAGGCCCCGACAAGGCGGGCCGTGCACCGGCCGTGAAGCTGATCTCTCTGCCCCGCTTTGGGTCTATTCTTCGGCATATTTCTGGATCAGTTCGCGGATTGCCGGAACCGCGTAGATCTCCTCGTGCGGAAACTGGGCCAGCGAGGAAGCGAGAATTCGAATTTTTCTTTGGAGCGGACGGTGCTTGTCGATCAGAATGACCGGCTTTCCGCGGACGATACAGGGCCCGCCCCGTGTCGTGACCCCCGTGGCCCGGAAATTGTGCTCCTCGACGGCGATCCCGAGCCTTTCGGCCACGTTCTTGAGTTCGCTGTAGATCTGCTCCGGTTTCATGGCCACGATCGCTTGCGCCGGGGGTTAATTTTTTGCCTAATAGGGAAAAAACGATGTAAAATCAACAAAAATATCACGTTGCCAACTTGGTCCGAAGAAGTTATATTCTCCGTTGAATCAGGTAACCGATCAAGCGATCAAAACGGAGGGATATGAAGATGGATGCCTTAACGCTTCAGCGGACCCAGGTTCAAGTCCGGGTCAACGCCTTCGTGCGCAGCGTCTACAACTGGATGGCGATCGGGCTTGCCCTGACCGGCCTGTCGGCTTTCTATGTCGCCAACTCCCCCGAGATCCAGCGCACCATCTTCGGCTCCGGGATCGTCTTTTTCGGGCTGATCATCGGCCAGTTGGCCCTCGTCTTCACCATCAGCTCGCGGATTTACCGCATGCAAGCCTCGACCGCGACGGCGCTCTTCATCATTTATTCGCTCCTGAACGGAACCACCCTATCGGCGATCTTTCTCGCCTACGCACGCTCGACGATCACGAACGCCTTTTTCGTCTGTGCCGCGACCTTCGTCGCCTGCAGCGTCTACGGCTACACCACCAAGCGCGACCTCACCTCGTTCGGCGGCTTCTTGATGATGGGGCTTTTCGGGATCGTGATCGCCTCGCTGGTCAACCTTTTTTTCCAGAGCAACGCCGTCAGCATGGTCGTGAGCTACATCGGGGTCCTGGTCTTCATCGGGCTGACCGCCTACGACACCCAGGCGATCAAGAACATGGCCCTGACCCAGCCGGCGGACATCGACGCCGGGGCCGTGCGCAAGGGGGCGATCCTGGGGGCTTTGAAGCTTTACCTTGACTTCATCAACCTCTTTCTCATGATGCTCCGCATTTTCGGGTCGAACCGAGAATAAGCGACAACTCGCCTCACCAAAAAAGAAAGCCCCGTCCTTCAGGGACGGGGCTTTTTCGCTGGCCCGCGGATCGCGACGAGGAGGAGATCAGCCGATGGTTTTTGCGACCGTCTCCGCGATCCTGGTGCACAGGGTACGCGTCAGTTCTTCCGTCGGGCCCTCCACCATGACCCGGCAGAGCGGTTCGGTTCCCGAATAGCGCAGCAGCACCCTCCCTTCGAGGCCGAGTTCGCTTTGGGCAGAGGCGATCGCCTCGCGGATCGGTGACAGGGACTCGAGATCCGGCTTCCCGCTTACGGGAACGTTGATCAGGACCTGGGGATAAGGCGTCATCACCTGCTTCAGCTGCGAAAGCGGGGCCCGACTCTCTTCCAGGGCCTCGACCAGCAGAAGTGCCGTCAGCAGCCCATCGCCCGTGGTGTGGCGTCCGGCGAAGATCAGGTGACCGGAATCCTCGCCGCCCAAGGCCGCGCCGTTTTCGCGCATCGCCTCCATCACCCAGCGATCACCGACCCGGGTGGTCACGTGCCGGACGCCCATCGAACGCAACGCCTTGCCCAGACCGGCGTTGCTCATGACCGTGCTGACGACGACATCGCCGGCAAGACGGCCGCTGCTCTTCAGGTGATGGGCGAGGATGGCAAGGATACGGTCCCCTGTGAGCACCTCCCCTGTCTCGTCGACCGCGATCAGCCGGTCGCCGTCGCCGTCTAAGGCGAATCCCACATCCGCCCTTTCCGCGAGGACCAAACCGGCCAACACGCGGGGGTGCTGGGAGCCGCAGTCGCGGTTGATGTTTTTTCCGTCCGGACGGTCGTGGATGACCTGGGCGGAGAGTCCGAGTTCCTGGAAAAGAGGCCCCGCGACCCGCGATGCCGCTCCGTTCGCGCAATCCACGATGAACCGCAACCCGCTCGCGCCCCTCGAAAAAGAGACGCTCTTCTTGAGAAATTCGATGTAGAGCCGTTCGGCGTTCTTTCCCAGCCGCACGGTGCCGAAATCCGAGCCCTCCTCCCGGGCGCCTCCCCGGCCGAGCCGCCCCTCGATCGCCTCCTCCAGGGCCTCGGAAAGCTTGAACCCGTCGGCACCGAAGAGCTTGATGCCGTTGTCCTCGTACGGGTTGTGGGAAGCGGAGACGACGATGCCGCAGGCCGCCGCCCGGGCCCGGACGAGGTAGGCGACCGCCGGGGTTGGAATGACCCCGACGATCTCGACGTCACCTCCCGCCTGGCTTGCGCCGGCCGCAAGGGCATGAACGAGCATGTCGGAGGAAATTCGGGTATCGCACCCGATCAGAACGGTCGGCTTGTCGGGACGGCCGTTGCCGCAAAACTCGACCGCAGCCTGCCCGATATCAAGCGCCACATTCGGAATAACAGGATAAATACCTGCTTTTCCTCTTATTCCATCTGTACCGAATAATTTCCCCATCGTTTTGCCGAATACGTTCTCATTAGGACACAATGCGCCTGAGGGCGGCGGTCGTCTCCTCGACGATGCCTTCAAGCCAGACGGTTCCGGCTGCGGCCTCCTCTTCCGAAAGGGACCGGATCACGTTGAGATAGCGCTTTCCTTCTGCACGGACTTTGGCGGCGAAAATCTCGAGAAACGAATCCCGCTTGGCCGCATCGCCCGAACGCTCCATGCTCTTTCGAAAGGTATCGGCAAGTTCCGGCCAGCGCTCAAGAAGATCTCGCTTCTCCGTAATTTCAAAAAATTGCCTCAAACGCTTCAGCCGTTCGGCGATTCCCACATCCAGAATGGCAATCAGTCCCTCGTGCAGCTCGCGCGGAAAGCGCTCGCCGATGAAAAGCCCTCTGACATCTAGGTACCAGCGACGCAGCGCCGCGAGATTGGCGAGGTAGATCAAGTTGTTTTCGATGGTCCGCGCCGTGCCGCCGAGACGAAGCCCCCGCGCGGAGACGTTTCCTTCACGGACACCGCCGCCGAAGATCATCCGGTCGCTTCGAAGTTCATCTTTCCTCAAGATGGTCCCCGCCGCCACCGTGATCCCGAAGTTGAGGCGCAGGGGACCCACGATCCCCCCCTGCCCTCCCAGAAAGATCGGTTTCTGCTTGAGCATCACCCCGCGGGGGACATCCCCGATCAAGGAAGGGGTGGCCTTGTCCTGCCGGGGGGTGAAGTTGAAGTGGATGTAGGAGCTTCCCACTTCGCTGTGGTTTTCGGGACCCGTTCCCCCGGCCATGAGGCAATCGCAAAAGTTGATGAGGCTTCCCAGCGTGACGAAAGGAAAAAGGATGGTCTGCTTCAGGCCGACCGTGTGCGCGATGCTTGCCCGCTCCTCCAGGATCGTACCCTCCCGCACGTGGGCGCCTAAGCCGCATGAGGCGCCTTCGAGAAAAACGGCGTCGCGAAAATAACCGCCCTTGAGCTCGACCCCGGGGCCGACATAGCAGTTTTCAATCGTGACCGGGCCCTCGGCACCCAGCTTCGCGCCTTTCAGGATCAGGGTCTTTTCGCCGCGGATGCGGCAGCCGGGATGGAGAACCACGTCCTTTCCCGCGATCCGCTCGAGCCGAACATCGTTTTCGAGCAGGATCGTGGCCGAGAGAGGGATGGCCGCGCCTTTTTCGCGAAGCCGAAGCGTTGCCTCTTCGAGAGATCGGCTTCTCATGTCGGGCTCACCCATGGCGCCTTCTCCGCTTCGCGTGCCGGCTGATAATCGGGCACGATCTCCTGGAGCTTCAAACGGATCGCCCTTGCGTCTTTGTTTTCCATGAGCGCGGTCAGTTCGGCAAGCCGGCCGTTCAGCAAGGCAAGATCGCAGACGGTTCCGTTTAGCTTAAAAATCTTGGGGTGCGCGGTCGGCATGAGCCGCTCGTCGGCGGTCAGGAGCTCTTCATAGAGTTTCTCGCCGGGGCGAAGACCCGTGAACTCGATCTTGATATCTACATCGGGCTCGAAACCCGAAAGCCGGATCAGGTCGCGCGCCATGTCGACGATTTTGACCGGTGTCCCCATGTCCAATATGAAAATCTCCCCCCCCTCCCCGCCCATCGCCGCCGCCTGGAGAATCAGCTGTGCCGCCTCGCGGATGGTCATGAAGAAGCGGGTCGCCTCGGGATGCGTCACCGTGACCGGACCGCCCCTCTCGATCTGCTTCTGGAAGAGAGGGACGACGCTGCCCGCGCTTCCGATCACGTTTCCGAAACGCACGGCCAGGTACCGGGTTTCGCCGACGCCGCAGAGGTTCTGGTTCAGGGTGATCATCTCGGCAAGTCGCTTGGAGGCGCCCATCACGTTCGCCGGCCGCACGGCCTTGTCCGTGGAGACCAGGACGAAACGTTCGACCCCGTGGGCGTTACAGGCCCTGACCAGGTTCCAGGTGCCCAGGATATTGTTTTCGATCGCCTTCCAGGGGTGACGCTCGAGCATGGGGACATGCTTGTAGGCGGCGGCGTGGTAGACGACCTCCGGCACATAGCGTCGGAAGACCTCGTCGAGGTGGCGCGTGTCGCAGATGTCCCCCAGAACGGCAATCACCGGTTGTGCCGCCTCGTTCCTCAGCTCCGTTTCGATCTCGAACAGGGAACTCTCCGAGCGCTCGAAAAGCACAAGGCTTCCGGCCCCGAAGCGAAGAATCTGACGGCAGAGCTCGGAGCCGATCGAGCCGCCCGCCCCGGTCACGAGCACCCGTTTGCCTTCCAGGTGATCGGCGATCATCCGCTCGTCGAGCCGGACCGTTTTGCGGCCGATCAGGTCGCGGTAGGCCACCTCGCGGGCGGACTTGATGCTGACGTGGCCGTTGCCGTTGATCAGTTCCCCGTAAGCGGGAACGGTCCGGTAGCGGACGCCGGCGTGCTTGCAGACATCGACGATCCGCCGCATTTCGGAGGCATCCGCCGAGGGAATGGCGATCAACACCTCGTCGGCTTCGGTTTTTTTGGCTACAAAAGGGAGATCGGCGATGATGCTGCGGACGATGACCCCGTGAATTTTCTTTCCGATCTTGCCGGGGTTGTCGTCCAGAAACCCCACGACCTCATACTGCAGCTGCCGGTTGTCGCGAATCTCACGGAGGATTTTTTCCCCGCAGGATCCCGCGCCGATGATCAGGAGCCTTCGTGGCGGTGCCGCGGGACGGTGTCCCGCGGTGGGAGTCTGAAGAACGCGGAGCGATGGAACCGGTTTCGAGGGCACGAATTTCTGGAAAAAGAGACGGATGGCGAGCCGGGAGCCGCAAACGGCCAGCACACCGATGCAGAAATTGATGAAGACGACCGAACGGGGGACGTTGCGAAAGCGATAGATCAGGACGGCGAGAAGAACAATGACAAGCGCGCTCAGGGCGAGCGCCTTGAGGATGTTCAGGAGATCCCCGACGCTCGTGAACCGCCACATGCCGCGATACACATCGAAGACATACAGGGAAACCAGTTGCACGAAAACCACGGCCGGCAGGAGGGAAAACATCTCATCGACAAATTTCTCCGGGATTTGCATCTCGAAGCGCAGGCCGTACGAAAGAAGCCAGGATGCTGCAAGGAGAACGGCATCGAGCGCGAGCACGATGAAGAAGTTGCGGTTGAAGAGGGCCTTGCGCATGGCGAATGTCTGCCGCCCGCTGGCGGTCAAAACCCGGACGTCAACGAATACCAGAGAATACCCAGCATTTCGTGAATTGCGGCTTCCACCTTGGCGGATTCGACCGCCCGCGGAAAGAAGTCGAAGGGGCTGAGCCGCGATCTCCGCAACCCCAGGTAATCGCAAGGTGCGGGAATCGGCCGCATCCCCTTCTGTTCGAAAAGCATGACCGAACGTTGCATGTGCAGGGCCGAGGTGACGAGCACGAAGGGCTCGTCTTGAACGAATCTTCTTATCGCCTCAGCCTGCTCGGCCGTGTCCCGGGCCTCGGATTCCAGGACGATTCGCTCCTCGGCAACGCCGAGCAAACGCGCGGTGTAAGCCATGCTTTCGGCGACGGATCGCTCCTCGAACACCGCGCCCCCGGAAAGAAGAAGACGGCTTCCGGGGATCCCATGCAAAATGCGGATCCCCTCGACAAGGCGCGCGAGGCTCGACCCGCCGAGCTTCTGGTTGGGCGGAAGGCCATCAGCGTCCAAATGCCCCCCGCCCAGGACGACAACCCATGCGGCGGGAGGAAACGACTCAAGAGGAGCATAGCGGTTTTCCAGAGCGCCTGCAATCCGGGTGGCGATCGCCGAGAAGCTGGTGAGGGTGATGAGAGAAAGTCCCGCGGCGGCGAAGACCAAGCCGGCTCTTGACCGGTGCGGAGGCCTGAGTTTCAGAAGACCGATCCAGGCGAGAGCCAGGCCGGCCGTCAGCGGCATGATCATCGACGTGAGCATCTTTTTGGCGAGGAATATCAATGGGCGACCCCCTTCCCTTTCAGGCAGCCGATCACGGTCAACAGGAGGATTTTCAAATCGAAGCGAAGACTCCGTTTTTTGAGATACTCCTCGTCGAATCGCACCTTGACCGGGATGGGCAGGTCGTCACGGCCGTTCACCTGCGCCCACCCGGTAATTCCGGGCTTGAGCCGGTGAATGCCCTTCTGGGTCCTCAAGGAGATGAGATCGTCCTGGTTGAACAATGCGGGCCGCGGCCCGACAAGGCGCATGTCGCCTGTCAACACGCTGTACAGCTGGGGAAGCTCGTCCAGGCTGAACTTGCGCAGAAGCTTTCCGACGGGGGTGATCCAGCGTTCGGGGTTTTCCAAAAGATGGGTGGCGACGGCCGGGGTGTCCGGGTGCATGGTCCTGAACTTGGGCATCAGGAAGAGGGTATTGTCGCGACCGATTCGCCTGGACCAATGAAGTACCGGGCCCTTGGATGTGGTGCGGATGATTGTGGCGATCACAATCCCCAGTAAAGTCGCAGGGAAAATCGCCAGACTTGAAAAGAGGAGGTCGAAAAAACGTTCCTTAATTTCCGTGAAATTTGGAGAACGCACGATCCCGTCACCTTCATGCGAGGACACCGCTTGCTTTTTCGCGGAACCAGAAGGCGGTTTTCCGAATACCGGTTTCGACCGAAACGTTGGGCTTCCACCCGATCTCTTCTTGGATTCGTGATGTGTCCGCCCAAAGCGATCCGGCAAGGCTCAGAAATTCTTTTTTCCGCCCGCTGGCCAAGAAGAGCATCCGGAGCAGAAACACGGGGATGGAGTAAAGTCGGGTTTTGACCGCAAGCGAGTTGGACAACATCCGAATCAATTCGGGCGTGGAGAGAGGATCCGGGTCTGCAACCAAAAAGGTTTTGCCGGCAGCCCCGGCGTGGGTTAGGGCATTCATAATTCCATCGATCAGATTATCAATGAACAGGATGCTTCGTCGATTCCGGATGGCGCCCAGAGGAAGGGGCATGCCTTTGGCAATCCAGCTCATGAGCTTGAGAAAACCGCCCTTGACTCCCGGGCCGTACACAAGGGCAGGGCGTAGGATGACCGCTTCCATGCCGGTGGTGTTGCATATCCTCCAAATGGCCGTTTCGGCTTTCAATTTGCTTGCCGCATATTCGGAGCACGGGCCGATCGGATCGGTCTCCCGGATGGGGGTCTCGCAAGCCTCTCCGTGGACTTTGATCGAACTGAGAAAAACGAAACGCCGCACGCCGGAATGCGCCGCACAGCGGGCCAGGTGCTCGGTTCCTAACGCATTGACTTGATGGATCTTTTGGACGCTTGCAATTTTCTTGGACGCATCCGATATTCCCGCCAGGTGTACGACAGCCTCTACGCCATTCAACGCTTCTTCCCAATCGGTATCCGGCCCGATCTCACCGACATACTTCAGCGTGATGCCTTTTAAGTCGATCTGTTTGGATGGCTGACGTAAAACTCCAACTACATGGGCCCCTGATGCGAGGCACCTTGCAGTCAACGGCTTCCCGATGAAACCGTTAGATCCGGTGATGGCTACTTTTTGATTCCTCAGTACCAGACGAAGCCCCACTTTCGAAAGTAGCGAAAGGCGCTCAAAGCGAAAATGATGCTCCCTTTAAAGCTCTTATGCGCCATTCTTTTCCAGGAATGAAGTACAGAAACTTCGGGAAAGTAAACGGTACGGTAGCCGGCGTTTTGGATTCTTCTTGAAAGGTCGGCGTCTTCGAAATATAAAAAAAATTGCTCGTCGAACCCGCCAATTTTTTTTAATAATTTTGTACGGCAAAACATAAATGCGCCGGACAAAAAAGGAACATCGTAAGAAGTTTCATACCCGACATCCATCATCTCGTAGGATTCAAGACGTTTTCGGAAAAATTTCTCTTTTGACCCTGAAAGCACTCTCCGAAGAAAGAGATCCAAAACGTTTGGAGGTCTGCGATTTAGGTGCTGTAGGGTCCCATCCGGATAGCAAAATTTGGGTGATACAATGCCGATATCAGGAAATCTATCGATGAAGTCGACGAGAGGAGTAAAAACATCGTTTGTTAAAAATATATCCGGATTGCAGATGACATGGTAATCACTTGAAACAAGCTTTAAAATTTGATTGTGAGCTTTTGCGAACCCGATATTCTTCTTGTTGTATAGTGCATTGAAAGTATTTTCTTTTCTGATATGCTCCCTAAGGAGGTCTCGTGTCCCATCGTCTGAAAGATTGTCGATCACATAGACTTCAAGATCATGTCGTTTTGGGCTGTGTTCATGTATTGAAGATAAAGTTCGGATGATTGTTTTCTGGTTGTTGTGGGTGACGATACCAACGGAGACTCTTGCCATCAGGCGACCTGTTTCCAGGATTCGGCGCCGTTCAAGATGTCGAAGGAAATCGCCTGGTCCTGCTGGAGGGGGACGCGGGTGGTGCGA
>FWPV01000608.1_pt1 | contig 111528 bp, 94 predicted proteins | sample 2228371 | NCBI WGS metagenome assembly FWPV01 (sample SAMEA103939776, study PRJEB20133) | metagenome
TCATGAGGATGAACTCCTCCTTCACGCCGACCTCGGCGAGCTTCATTATGGTGTAATAAGGCCGCATAACGCCGGAGCGGTCGGCGGCGTGATCGCGGCCCGCGCGACGCTCTCAGGCGCCGCGGGCGGATGCCAGGCCGAGACCGGGGCCGCTGCCGCGATGGCCGCGGCTGCCGTCGTGGAGCTCGCGGGCGGCACGCCTGCGCAAGCCGGCCACGCCGCCGCCTTCGCGCTGCAAGGGCTCCTCGGGCTCGTGTGCGACCCGGTCGGAGGGCTCGTCGAGGTGCCCTGCGTGGCTCGCAACGCGACCGCCGTCGCTGTCGCGCTCGCCGCCGTGGAGATGGCGCTCGCTGGCCTCGAGTTCCCGATCCCGCTCGACGAGGTCGTCAGCGCGATGGGGCAGGTCGGGCGCAGCCTGCCGCCGTCGCTGAGAGAGACCGCGCTCGGCGGCCTTGCCGCCACCCCGACGGCCCGGGCGCTTGCGTCGAAGCTCGACAACGGCTATCGTCGCGCTCGTGACGAAGGGGAGTAGCGCCCTCGCCCATGTGAGGGAGGCAGGCCGACAATCCCGGGCAGACGCCCCGGTCCTGCCGACGCGACACGCGACGCAAGACCTTCGGCGAAGCCGCCGGAGGTCTTTCGTTTTGAGCGAGGAGGCACGATGAGCGCACCTGCTCCACAGCCGTGGCACGTGATGCCGGTCGCGGAGGTCGCAGCCGCGCTGGGCACGGACCCCGACCGGGGACTGAGCGAGGAAGAGGCCGCCCGGCGGCTCGCCGAGCACGGCCCGAACCTCCTCGCGCCTCCGCCCCAGGTGCCGCTGTGGCGCAAGTTCCTCGCGCAGTTCAACGACTTCATGATCTGGGTGCTCATGGCGGCCGTGGCGATCTCGGTCCTCGAGGGCCATTCGCTCGAAGCCGTGGCGATCACCGCGATCCTGCTCCTGAACGGCGTCCTCGGCTTCGTCCAGGAGCACCGCGCCGAGAAGGCGCTCGAGGCGCTCAAGCAGATGGCCGCGCCCACGGCGACCGTGGTGCGCGACGGAGTCGAGCGCGAGATCCAGGCCGCAGACATCGTGCCTGGCGACGTCGTCCTGCTGGAGGCCGGGGACAAGGTCCCCGCCGACGGCCGCCTCGTCGAGGACGCCGCGCTGAAGATCGACGAATCGTCGCTCACGGGCGAGAGCCGGCCGGCCCCGAAGCACGCCGACGCGCACTGCGACGAGCACTGCGCGCTCGGGGACCGGTCGACGTTCGTGTACGCCGGTACGACCGTCGCGGTGGGCCGCGGACGCTTCGTCGCCACCGAGACCGGCCAGCGCACGCAGATGGGGCGGATCGCCGACCTCCTCGCTGCGCAGGAAGACGAGGCGACGCCGCTGCAGCGCGAGCTCAAAGGCGTGGGGAAGCGCATCGCCGTGCTGGTGCTCGCGATCGCTACGATCGTCTTCGCCGTCGGCGCGTGGCAGGCGTACCACGCGTCCGGGGAGACGTCGCTTCTCGACGCGCTCACGCACGAGGCGTTCCGGGCGCGCCTCACTGTCGCGCTGCTCGTAGCGATCTCGCTCGCGGTGGCCGCCATCCCGGAAGGGCTTCCGGCGATCGTCACCGTCGCGCTGTCGCTCGGCGTCCGCAAGATGGCCGAGCACAACGCCATCGTCCGCAAGCTGCACGCAGTCGAGACGCTCGGCTCGACCACGTTCATCTGCTCGGACAAGACCGGCACGATCACCAAGAACGAGATGGCCGTCAGGCGTCTCGTCGTCGGGCTAGACGGCGTCGACGTCCTCCCGGACTGGGCCCTGCAGCCCGACGACGCCACTCCGCACGACGCGGACCTCGACCTGCTGCTCGAGATCGCCGCGTCGTGCAACGACGCGCACTTCACGGCTGACGGCGCGCTCGTGGGCGACCCCACCGAGACCGCGCTCGTCGCTGCCGCGGACGCGCTCGCGAAAGGCCGGCGGCGGCCGCGCCGAATCGGGGAGATCCCCTTCGACTCCGAGCGCAAGCGCATGACGACGGTGCACCTCGTCGACGGCCGTCACGTCGCGTACGTCAAAGGCGGCGCCGACGTCGTGCTCGGGCTGTGCTCGCACGCGCTTGTGCGCGGCGAGCGCGTGGCGCTCGAAGACGCTCTGCGCGAACGCCTCCTCGCCATGAACGCCGCGCTCGCGGCAGACGGCTACCGCACCCTCGCGATCGCGTACCGGGAGCTCGGCGAGGACGCCGCGGCCGACGACGCGGCGGCCGTCGAGCGCGACCTCACGTACGTCGGCATCGTCGGCCTGGTCGACCCGCCACGGCCCGAAGCCGCTGAGGCGATCGCCACCTGCCGCCGCGCCGGCATCCAGGTCGCCATGGTGACGGGCGACCACGCGCTCACCGCGCGCGCCATCGCGGAGCAGGTCGGGCTGGACGCGGACAGCGGCGTGCTCACCGGCGTCGAGCTCGAGCGCATGAGCGACGACGAGCTCTACGAGGCCGTCGCGCGCACGCGCGTGTTCGCGCGCGTCGACCCGTCGCATAAGCTGCGCATCGTCGAGGCGCTCAAACGCCGCGGCCACGTAGTGGCGATGACCGGCGACGGCGTGAACGACGCGCCCGCGCTCAAGCGCGCGGACATCGGCGTGGCGATGGGCCGCGTGGGCACGGACGTGTCGCGCGAAGCCGCCGACATGGTGCTCGCCGACGACAACTTCGCGACCATCGTCGAAGCCGTGCGCATGGGACGCGCCGTGTACGACAACCTCAAGAAGTTCATCCTGTTCCTGCTGTCGTGCAACATGTCCGAGGTCCTGATCATCTTCGTGACGACGTTCTTCGCCGAGCGGCCAGCGCTGCTTCCGCTGCAGATCCTGTGGATCAACCTCATCACCGACGGCTTCCCCGCGCTCGCGCTCGGCGTCGACCCGCCGTCGCCGCGGGTCATGGACCGCCCGCCGCGCGACGCGAGCGAGTCCGTGCTGGCGCCGAAGCGGCAGGCCCAGATCGTGTGGCACGGCGCGCTCATCACCGTGGCCGGGCTCATCATGTACGCGTGGGCCGAGTGGGTCATGCCAGGCCACTCGCACGAGCGCGCCCAGACGATGCTGTTCTCGGCGATGGTGCTCGCGCAACTTTTGCACGCGTTCTCGTTCCGGTCCGAGACCCGGAGCATCTTCAGCGCGTACTCGCTCCAGAACCGCTGGCTCGACGCCGCGTTCGCCGGTTCGCTGGTGCTCCAGCTGGCGGTGGTGTATCTCCCGCCGCTGCAGGTGGTGTTCAAGACCCAGCCGCTGTCGCTGACGGACTGGGCGGCGGTGGTCGCGGCTGCGCTCGTGCCGACGGCCCTCATCGACGTGGGCAAGCGGCTGTCGGCCCGGTCGCGGCGCGCCGCTCCAGCGGCCGTGGCGGCGTGACTTTGCCAAACGGCGCATTTCGACCGATAATCGGTTCGACAACCGGCCGTCGGGAGGCGCCGACGTGGGTGCGCGGATCCGGATGCCCTTGCTGCCCGATACGCTCCGAGCCCGGCTCTCGGGCACCGTCGTGCTCGCAAGCCTGCTTCTGTTCGGCGTGGTGTTCGGCGCTACGCGTATCGCGGCTGCCTCGTTCACGAAGTCTACGGTCGCGCACGACGCCCGCCGCACGCTCGTGACCGCGCGCGCCATCCTTGACGCGCAAGCCGAGACGCTGGACTCCTACGCCGTCGCGTACGCCGAGTGGGACGAGTTCTACGAGCGCACCGCGCGTCCGGATCCGGCGTTCATCGCTGAAGAGTTCGACCCGTGGCTGCGCGAACGCTCCGACGCGGACGCGATCTTGTGGCTCGACGACCGTGGCTCAACGGTGTTCTCGTTCGGAGAGCATGCGGATCTCGACGCCCTGCGTGCCGCAACGTCGTCGGCCACCAGCGCGATGGCCGGCGTGATACGGCTCCCGTCCGGCCTCGCCATCGCGACCGTGCATCCCATCGTCGGGGCACCGTCCAGCAAGCCGGTCGGCTGGCTTGCGGTCGCACGGGTCGTCGACCTCGGATCGCTCGGCGACGCGCTCGGCGTCTCCGCGCGCTACGAGCCGGTGAGCGAGCGCTTCTCCGGCGAAGGCGCTCTGGGCGAGGTGCCGGGGTTCGAGTCCGCAGCATCGTGGCTGCGAGGCGACGCGTTCGAGGCCCGTGGGACGCTCACCGCCATCGACGGCCAGCCCGCCGGAGCGCTCGTCCTGACCGAGCCGCTGCGCGGCGACCCGGTCCTCGCGAGCTGGTCGTTCCCGCTCCTGATGGGCCTCGTCTCCCTGATCACCGGGCTCGGCTTCGGCGCCGCGCTCTCGCGCACCATCGTCGCTCCGCTGCACAAGACGCTCGTCGTGCTACGCGAGGATGGCCTGCGGGCGGTCCACGGCGCCCCGCCGCAGGAGCGCACGCCCGTCGATCCGATGCTCCCCGCCGAGTTCCGCGAGCTGTCAAAGACGGTCCACGAGCTCGTCGACCTGCTGGCCCGCCGGGAAGGCGAGCTCGCGTCGGCGACCGAGCAGGCGCTTGCCGCCGAGCAGGCGCTTCGCACCGTCCTCGACGAGTCTGCCGAGGCCAAGATGCTGGTCCAGCGCGGGGTGGTCGAAGTCGCGAACCCGGCGTTCGCCGCCTGCGTCGGCCAGCCCCTCGGGCTGATCGTGCACAGGCCGCTCGACGAGCTGCTCGCGGTGATGGACATCGCGTCGCCCGAGGGCGAGCCCTTGACTCCGGCCGAGCTCGTCGAGCGGGCGCTCGAGAACGAGGTGGTGGTGCGCTGCAACGCCCCCGGCCACGGCGAGCGCTGGATGGAGGTGCGGGCTGACGCTACCGCCGCCCCAGACGCGTTCGTGCTCTCTGCGCGCGACGTGACCGAGCAGTACCGCCTCGAGCAGCTGCGGTCCGAGATCATCTCGTTGGTGTCGCACGACCTCCGGGCTCCGCTCACGGTCTTGTCGGGGTACATCGACATGCTCGGCCGCGACCTGTCCGACGAGCAGCGCTCCCGCATCAACAGCGCGATGCGCGAGGCTGTCGACCGCATGCAGGGGCTCGTAGAGGACCTGCTCGACTCGGCACGGGCCCAGCAGGCGCTCGCGCCCAGCACAGTCGTCCCGGTAGACCTCGCCGCGCTCGCCACGCAGGCGGCGAACGCCCTGCGTGTGGCGTTCGGGCGCGAGGTCGCCGTCGTCGTCAAGTCACACGCCGAGGCGGCAGGCGATCCGAAGCGGCTGCGGCAGGCGCTCGACAACCTGGTCGTCAACGCCGTCAAGCACACGCCCCCTGACGCCGAGATCCGCATCGTGGTCGAACGCGCACGCTCGCGGGTGCGCCTCGCAGTCGAAGACACCGGGCCCGGGGTGCCGCCGTCCGAACGCGAAGCCGTCTTCGAGCGGTTCACTCAGCTCGACGGGGCCGCGAGCGACGGCGCTGGTCTCGGCCTGTACATCGTCCGCACGATCGCAGAGACGCACGACGGCCGCGCCTATGTGGAAGACGCGCCCGGGGGCGGGGCCCGCTTCGTCATCGAGCTGCCGGCGACCGCCAAGGTCCGCCCGGCGAAGCGCTCTTACGACCCCGATCGGCCTTCGAGCGCATAGCCGACGAGCAACGCGCACAGGTCGGGAAACTCGATGCCTGCCGCCCGAGCGGCGTCCGGCAGGAGGCTTGTGCGCGTCATGCCAGGGATCGTGTTCACTTCGAGGACCCAGGCGGCGCCGCTCGGCTCGACGACGATGTCCGTCCGCGACACGCCGCGGCATCCCAGCGCTCTGTGAGCGGCGACCGCGAGCTCTGCGCAACGCTCCCGCGCCGTCTCCGAGATGCGGGCCGGGATGATGTGGCGGCTCATCCCCGGCACGTACTTCGACTCGTAGTCGTAGAACTCGTGCTCGGGGACGATCTCCAGCGTCGGCAGCGCGAACGGCTGCGCCGTTCCCAGCACGCCCACGGTGACCTCCGCCCCTTCGACGAACCGCTCCACCAGAGCGACGTCGTCGTGCTCCAAGGCGGCCGCGATCGCGGCCTCCAGCTCGCCTGGCTCGTGGACGATCGACACCCCGATCGCCGAGCCTTCCGAGGCGGGCTTGACCACGCAGCGCGTCCCCACGGCCGCCACGAGCGCTTCTTCGCTCCATCCCTCGCCGCGCCGCACGACAGTGTACTCGGGCGTCGGCACCCCGCACGCTGCGAACATGCGCTTCGACGCGACCTTGTCCATCGCCAGCGCGCTCGCCAGCACGCCCGAGCCGACGTACGGCAGGCCGAGCAGCTCGAGCAGTCCTTGCATCGTCCCGTCCTCGCCGTACCGGCCGTGCAGGCACACGAACACCACGTCCGGCCGGCGCGAGCGGAGCTCGTCGATGAACGACGAATCAGCAGGGTCGATCGAGAACGCGTCCGCCCCGCGCTCAGAAAGCGCCGCGATGACCTGCTCGCCAGTGTTGAGCGAGACCGCCCGCTCGGCCGACCGCCCGCCCATGAGGACGGCGATCGCGAGCCCTTCGATCACCGGGACTTCCACTAGCCCTCCTCGGTCCGCCACGCTCACGCGCCGCGGCAGCACATGTCGGTCGCCAGCAACGTCACGAGCCACAGCGCCGTGCCCACGAACGCCGCGGCGCCGCCCTTGACCAGCGCATCGGCGAACAGCCCGGCGCGGGCATCCGCCGGACGACCCGCTCTCGTCACGACCCACGCTGCGATCGAGGTCGCTGGTCCGAGCACCGCCAGCACGAGCGCGGCCGCTGCAACGCGCCCGTAATCGGCCGACCACAGCAGCGTCCCTGCTGCGGCCTCGTCCTTGAGCAGCGCGAAGGACGCCGCCGCGAGCACCACCCAGGCAAGCAGGTAGATCCCGAACGGCAGCCAGCTCACGCCGCGCGGACCTGCGGGCGATGCGACCTCATCTTCGAACACGTCCGCCTCCTGTCTTGGACGCCAGTCTAGAGGAGGGCGGCTTCGCCGCACAACCGGCACGGATGTGCGGATCCCGTGCAGGCAGGGGGCAGATGCTTGCCACCCGGACGCTCGTGTAGTGTAGTGAGGCGAAGACTCGAAAGCGCGGAGGCCACGATGAGCGACGAATTCCAGACCCCCGACGCCACAGCGCCGGCCGAGCCCGCTGGACCCGGCGGCGCAGCCGTCCCGCACGGGCCCGAGGACGTCGAGCGCGGAGCACCCGCGACGACCCAGCCCGCGAGCGACGTCCCGGAGACCCTGCCCCCAGCGCCGCCGCCTCTCGAGCGCGAGCAGCGGGTGCCGTGGGGCCGTCTCGTGGCCCTCGTGATGACCGTCGGCATTGTGTCCGGAGCCGCAGGCGGATACGGGGGCTGGCTCCTCGCGCGCAGCTCAGGCGTCGCTCCGGCGGCCGGGACGGTCCGCGTCGTCACCGGCGCCACGGAGGAGGTGGTCGCGGCTGCAGCGGCTGCCGCGGTGCCGAGCGTCGTCAACATCGACGTGACCTCCGAAGCCACTGCGAGCGCCGAGAGCGGCCTTCCCACCGACCACCCCAGCATCCCGGTGACCGGGAACGGATCTGGCGTGGCGCTGAGGCGGGTAGAAGGCGGCGGCACCTACATCGTCACGAACCAGCACGTCGTGGACGGCGCTGATACCATCGTCGTCACGGACTCGACCGGCGAGCGGCACAAAGCCGTCTTCGTCGGCGAGGACGAGGAGACCGACATCGCAGTCGTCAAGATCGAGGCCGATATCCCGCTGATCGCCGTCGGTGATTCGGACAAGCTCGTGGTCGGGCAGCTCGTCGTCGCCATCGGATCGCCGTTCGGGCTTCAGCACTCCGTGAGCGCCGGCGTCGTCTCCGCCATCCACCGGTCGCTGCCGGACTTCGCCGATAACGCGAAGCGCTACCCCCTCGTCGACGTGATCCAGACCGACGCGGCCATCAACCCGGGCAACTCCGGAGGCGCGCTCGTCGACCGGACCGGGGCGCTCGTCGGCATCCCTGCGGCCATCTTCACGGACACGGGCGCCGACGACGGTGTCGGGTTCGCGATCCCCGTCAAGACCGCCGTGCGCGTCGCCACCGAGATCATCGAGACGGGCTCGGCGCGACACCCCTTCCTCGGCATCGAAGGCGTGACGGTCGACGCCGCGCTGGCCGAGGAGAAGGACCTGCCCGTCGAAGAAGGCGCGTACGTCGTGAACGTCACGAAGGGAACGCAGGCCGAGAAGGCCGGCATCAAGCCCGGGGACGTCATCGTGCAGCTCGACGACACGCCGATCCGCTCGATGGACGACCTGCTGCTCGCGGTGCGGCGTCGAGCCGTCGGCGACACCGTCACGGTCAGGCTCTGGCGCGACGGCAAGCAGATCGCGATCACGATGAAGGTCGGCGTGAAGCCGAAGGACCTGTGATGCGGCTGGGGCCCGGAGAGGTGCCGGGCCCCAGCATCAGACCGCGCCTTCTCGTGGGCGTCACGCCTTCTTCTTCGCGATAACCGCTGCCGCTGCGACGCCGATGACGAGCACGGCGGCGGCGGCCACCCAGGTCAGCGACCCGCCGCCGCCTTCAGCCGGAGCCTGTGGAGCCTCCGCTTTCGCCTTCTCCTCCGCCGACGTGTAGACGACCCGCTCCGCCGCGGCCATCTCGGTCGTCGGGATGTCGACGCCCGCCTTCTTCGCCATCTCCTCGGGCGCGGAGCGGTAGTAGAGCGCTGCGCGCACCGTCACGGCTGCGTCCGGCATCGTGAAAGCCACCTCGTCGATGCTCGACCCCTTCGGCGGGATCCGGTCATCGCTGTGGAACGCGACTGCGTCCCAGAGCTCGACCGGGTGGTTGCCTTTGGCGTCTTTGAGGACGGTCCCGAAGTCGTGGCGCTGTGTTGCGACCGTCTTACCGGATGCGTCGACGGCCTCGACCTCAAGCCACATCTGGCGGACCTCCGTGAGGCCGGTCGGCAGGTAGTGACCTGCGCCGACGTTGGTTACGGTCACGACCGCCTTGGCAGACGAGCCTGGCTTGACGACCTCGGGCACGTCGATCGAGATCTCTGCAGCCGCCTTCAGCCGCTCTTCGGCACGTTCGGCATCCCCGAGCCCGACGTTGCCGCCCGCGAAGGTCATCGTGTAGATGTGCGGACGCTCCGGCCCGCCAGCCGCCGCCTTGCCGGCGTTCGGCTTGGTCACACCCGGGCCCGGGGTCATGTGGCAGTCCTGACACACGATTCCCTGCTCCGCGTACGGACCGTTCTTCCACTCGGTGTACGTCATCTCGAGGTGCATGCCGTTCCCGGGGTGGTCGACGTTGTGACAGTTGCCGCAGAACTCGGCGCTCTCGTGGAACGCCGAGTAGGCTGTGGCGTGCGCAGGCGACACGGCGTCTTTCAGCTGCGCGTGCTTCACGCCGTCCGGCTGGACCTTGATCGACGTGTTCCCGAGCTCCCCGTCAGTGCCGACGACTTGATGGCACAAGTCGCAGCCGACGCCTTGTTTGCCTTGCATCGACACCTTGCTGGTGTCCGTCCCGACGACCTCTCCCGCCATGACCGCGATCGGACTATGGCACCCGTTGCAGAACGGTCCGAGGACGCCGTCCGTGGCTTTGATGGCCTCTTCGAGCTTGTACTGGTACAGCGGGTCGGTGAGCGCCTTGGCGTGCATGGACGCCTGCCACTGCTCGTAGAGCGCCGCGTGACAGCCGCACCCCTCCGCTGGCTCGAACTTCGCGCTCGGCACCGACGGAAGCGCCCACGCCGCAGCCCCGGCCGCGAACGCGGCGGCGGTCATCATCACCAACATCAGGACCCGTGCTTGCCTCATCGCACCGCCTCCCCTCTCCCGGAAGCCTGGCCGCTCCCTCGGGTACCATCTTCGTTGGTGTATTCCCGAACTCGAAGGAGGCTGCGATGGTGACCCTCGTCCGCTGCAAGGGATGCGGCTACGTCCACGTCGGCCCCGCCCCTGAGCGGTGCCCCGTCTGCGGCGCGCCCCAGTCGTTCTTCTCGCCGTACGACGGCCCGAAGGACCTCGCCGGCACCCAGACGCTGGAGAACCTGAAGGCCGCGTTCGCCGGGGAGGCCCAGGCCAACCGCCGCTACACCCTGTTCGCCCGCATCGCCCGCCTCGAGGGGAACGAGGCCGCGGCCGCCGCTTTCGAGCACGCCGCCGAGGAGGAGACCGCCCATGCGCTGGGGCACCTCGCCTACATGCGCTCCTTCGGCAGCACGATCGAGAACCTGGAAGCCGCGGCTCAGGGCGAGGACCACGAGACCGTCGAGATGTACCCCTCGTTCGCCGAGATCGCCGAGCGGGAAGGCTTCCCTGAGATCGCGCAGTACTTCCGCGCCCTCGGCGGCTTCGAGCGGCAGCACCGCGACCGCTACCGCTCCGTGCTCGAAGGGACTGGCGGCAGCCGGTGACTGACATCACCCAGTTCGACCGCACCGGCCTCGAGCGGCTGTTCGCAGAGCTCGGCGAGCCTCGCTACCGGGCCCGTCAGGTGTTGCGGTGGCTCTGGATCCGCCATGCCTCCTCGTTCGAGGAGATGACCGACCTGCCGGCGACGCTCCGGGAGACGCTCGCTCACCGCTTCGAGATCGCGCGGCCTGAGCTGATCGCCCGCGAAGTCTCCCGCGACGGCACCAGGAAGTACCTGTGGCGGTTCGCGGACGGCGCGACTGCCGAATCGGTCGGCATCCCCACAGCGAACCGGCTCACGGTCTGCTTCTCGACGCAAGCAGGCTGCGCGATGGGGTGCGCGTTCTGCGCGACCGGCGCTTCGGGCCTGACTCGCGGCCTGCACGCGGGCGAGATGGCGTGGCAGGTCGCCGGCGTGGCGCTCGACATGGGGGCCCGCGTGTCGAATGCCGTCGCGATGGGACAAGGAGAGCCGTTCGCGAACTACGATGCGACGCTCGCGGCGCTCCGCATCCTGAACGACCCCGACGCCTTCGGAATCGGAGCGCGCCACATCACCGTCTCCACATGCGGGCTCGTGCCGGGAATCGACCGGTTCGCAGGCGAGCCCGAGCAGTTCACGCTCGCCGTGTCCTTGCATTCCGCCGCGCAGTCCACCCGCGACCGTCTCATGCCGGGCGTGCGAGGCTACCCGCTCCCTGCGCTTCGAGAAGCCCTCGTCCGGTACTGGGAGCGGACGAACCGCCGTCCCACGCTCGAAGTCGCGCTCATGTCCGGCGTGAACGACACTGACGAGGAGATCGCGGCGCTAGTGGGCTTCTGCGAGGGGCTGCCCGTCCACGTGAACCTCATCCCGATGAACCCCGTCGACGGCTCTCCATTCACCCGCTCCGCCGACGAGCGGATCCGCGCTGCCGTGCGGGCGCTCGCAGCAGCCGGCGTGGAGACATCGGTGCGCGCCGAGCGCGGCAGCGACATCAGCGCCGCGTGCGGACAGCTCCGCCAGCGCGCCGAGGGGCCCTGACGGGGCAGAGCCCCTCGAGGGCCGGGCACCCGAAGCAGGACGCGTGGTCGTACTGGCCGCGAGGCGCGAAGTCCGCGGCGGCTATCCGATCCAGGATCTCCCGCAGCTCACGCTCCAACTCGTCGCGTCGGCCCGGCTCGAACGTCCACGCGCCGCTCGCAGCGCCGGCGTTCACGTCGTAGACGACCGTCTCGACTTCGCGCGCGCCTCCAGCCAGCGCGGCGAGCGCGTAGCAGCGCATCTGGCGCTCGAACCGGGACGCGGTTCCGGCTCGCGTCGAGGCACCGTCGCTCGCACCCGGCGCGTGAGACTTGAAGTCGACGACGAAGCAGCGACCGCCGGTCTCGGCGAACACGTCCATGCGACCCACGAGGAGCGCTCCTCCCACGGCGACGCCGAACGGTCTCTCGGTCCCGACCCGTTCGTGCTGCCGGATCCGGTCGAGCAGGCCGCTGCTGCGGAACGCGTCCACCGCTTCGTCCAGCCGCTTCGCGTCCGCGTCCGTGAGGCCGTGACGACGCGCAAGGGCTTCTCGCCGCTCAACCGCCCACGTGCCCACGACGGCGTGCTGCATCGCGGCGTGCACCGCAGTCCCGAACGCGGTCGCGCCCGCGTCCTCGCGCAGATCGCGCAGCCCGAGGACGTGACGCGCGTAGTACCGGTAGGAGCATCGTTCGAAGTCCTCGAGCGCCGACGGCGAGATCCGGCGGACGGGAGCTCGCGGCGTCTCGCGGGGCGCCGGTTCGAAGCGCTCCAGCGCGCCGCCCTCGGGCCGCTCCGGCGCGTGCCGGCTCGGCGGCGCTGGCTCGGCTGCGTCACCGTCCGCGTCGAGGAAGCGGCGGAGGACGGGCACCCGCACGCCCGCCACCTCGGTTGCTTCCTGCCCCGAAGCGGAATCGAGATCCACGCCGAGAGCGTCGAACAGCGCCCGGCTCGCCGCGCTCATGGCCTCGTGCTTCTTCCCGATGGAGCCCGACAGCACCAAGGCGCGCTCGGCTCTCGTCATCGCCACGTACAGGAGCCGCTTCGCTTCCTCCTCCTCTTGGCGCTTCGCTTCGTCTGCCAGTCGCACGTATGCGGCCGACTTGGTTGAACTGTCGGAGGCGTCGCCAAGCGGACCCTTCAGAGCGATGCGAGGCACGTCGCCGTCGCAATCGACGAGGGTCTCCTCATCTCGCCTGCGGTCGTCCTCGGTCAGCCCGACGATGAAGACCACGGGGAACTCCAGCCCTTTCGCCGCGTGGATGGACATGATTCGCACGGCGTCGGCGCTCTCTCGCGAAGCGACCTGCACGGCTCCGGAGACCTTCAGGACATCCACCTCTCTGAGGAACCCGTGCAGCCCCCTGCCTGTGACCTCGTCGCTCTCGTCGACGAGCCTGGCCAACAGCCTCAGGTTCTCCAGCGCCTGCGCCCCGGAAGCCCCCTCCGCCTCGAGCACGGCCTCGTAACCGCTCGCTCGCAGCGCCGCAAGCAGCGCCCGCCCTGGATGCCGCGCCCCGAGGTAGCGTCGCCCGGCGAGCACGGCGTCTCGCACCGCGACCGCCCGCTCGCGCTCTGGCGCCTGGAGCACTTCCTCCGCTTGCTCGAGCCCGTGCCACAGGCTTCGACTCGCCCCGGCTTCCCTCAGGCGCACGACGGCGTCGGGGCCTACGTCTCCGATCGGCCCAAGAAGGACGTGCGCGAGCGCCTCGTCGTCGAGGACGTTGTCGATCGCGCGCAAGAGCATGAGACCGTCTTGCGCTTCGGGGGTGTCGAACAGGTTCCCCGCGCTGCACGAAGCCTCGATCCCGCGCGCTCGCAAGGCGTTCTCGAACACGACGGCGCGGTCCGCCACGACTCGGGAGAGGATGGCCACGTCGCCAGGAGAGATCTCTGGGTTGCTGCACAGTCGCTCGATCTCGGCCGCGACGGCCTCGGCTTCCGCGCGGCGGGCCTCTGCTGCACCCACGCCCTCGGTGACGGTGAACAAGGCTCTGACTCGCGACTCGCCTTCGGGCCACGGCCCGTCCTCGGTGCCAGACGCCGCCCGCAAGACCTGATGGTCGTCGCCGAACAGGCCCGGATGCCGGAACGCCGCGTTCACGACTGCCAGCACGTCGGGGTGGGAGCGCCAGTTCTCCGTCAGCGCCTTCACGACGGCATGCTCCGCGAACCGCTCGAAGACCCGCACGTCCGCGTAGCGGAAGCGGTAGATCGACTGCCGCTTGTCGCCCACCGCCACCAATGACCCGCCGGCGAGCGCCTCGGCGATGGTCGCCTGGAGCGGGTTGGTGTCCTGGTACTCGTCCACCATGACCTCGGCGAACCGGCCAGCGATCGTGCGCGCCGAGCACGGCTCCTTGAGCAGCCCGGCGACGTGCGTCTGCAGGTCGTCGAAGTCCAGCGCCCCGGCCTCGCGTTTCGCGCGCGCGAACTCCTGAGCGAAACGCGCCACCAGCTTCGCCAGCCCGCGTTCGTGCGGCGCGCACGCAGCCTGCGCGAGCAGCGACCGGGCGGCTTCTCGTAGGGCCTTCGCCTCAGAGGCGATGTTCCTGAACTCTGCGGAGCCCCTCGCATAGACGCTCAGCGACTCGGTCTCGGACAGGGCCGCCAAGGCTGCCTGCGCGTCATAGGCGACCGTCCCCGCGGCGCGCTCGAGGATGTCGGCAAGACGCAGGACGTTCTCGACCCCGTCGCGCTGGTTGTCCGTGTTCGCGAGGTCCAGCATGTCTCGAGCCGCCTGACGGAGACCGGCTGCGATCCGCTGGAGTTCTGCTGGGTCCGCCGGCGGCTGGCCTTCGACCGCGGCCGGGTCGAGACCGGCCGACACCGCCTTACCATGCGCGGCGCGCACGCGCCTCGCCACGCGGGCCACGTCCTCGGCATCGAGCACCGCGAGCACGTCCTCGTCGCGCGCGTCGATCAGAGCGCTCGCCGCAGCCCCGAACGCCTCTTCGGAGAGCATGAGCGCCTCGTGCTCGGTGAGGATTCTGCTTCCCGGGTCGACTCCGGCCTGAAGGCCGTGCTCGCGCAGAAGACGGTGGCACAACCCGTGGATCGTGGAGACCCATGCGTCAGGCACCCGCCGGGCGTCGTCTAGCCGGCCGCCACGGACGAGCCCGTCCCTGATCCGCCGCTTGAGTTCGCCGGCCGCCTTCTCGGTGAACGTCACAGCGGCCACTTCGTCCAGGTCGAGGCCTTCGGCGACCCTCTGCAAGAACCGGGCGGTGAGGACGCGGGTCTTCCCCGCCCCGGCGCCTGCTGAGACCAGGACGCGCGGCCCGCGCGCTTCGACCGCTTCGCGCTGTTCGCCGGACAGGTCTTCGATCACGCCTCGGCCCTCCCGCACCACGGCCTCGCAGGGCACGACCTGCATGTGTCTTTGTCCAGGGGCTCGCACGGGATCAGGCCGGACCGGATCCCGGCCACCGCGGCGTCCGCCCGCTCCACGGCCTCGGCGATGACCGACTCGATGCCGGCCGCGTCGAGAGCATCCGACCGCGTGAGCCACGGCGACGAGACCACGCCCTCCAGATACGCCCCCCTGTCCTTGCCATTCCACGACATTGCGCGGTAGATCATGCCTGCTACCGGGAGGCCCAGCATCCGGCTCGCGGCAGCGGCGTACAAGGGCGCCTGGAGCACGCCTGTTGGCTCGAACCGCTGCCACGACAGCTTTGGGGCCGTGCTCGACTTGTAGTCGCTGACGATCAGGCCCTGCTCGCCGACGTCGATACGGTCGACCCTCCCGCTCAGGCGCCACCCGCCGAAGTCGGACCACGGCTCGTGAGCGGCGAGCACGGCCTCGTGAGCCGCCGGCTCGAAGCCCGGGAAGGACTCGGCGTCGTGGACTATCACCGCTCGCGAGCCCCTCACCGCTCGCTCGATCTGAGCGCGTTCGTCCAGCGACTCGGCCACGGCCCCGTCCGCGACCACTGATTCCGCCACCTCTGCATGGACTTGGAGCGCCCGCGGCAAGTCGGCCGCACGTACCCTCTTTGCTCCCAGTTCCTGCCATTTCTGGTAGAACCGTTGCAGGATCGCGTGCGCAATGCGGCCTTTGTGCCGCACGTCGATCTCCACATCCAGCCCTTCGGCCTTGACGACGTGCCGGTAAAACCACAGCCGGGGGCACTGGAGGTACGACTCGAGCTCGCTCGCCGCGAACACCTCTCGCTGGGAGAGCGCCTGGAGCAGGTCCGGGCCGAGGTCGGCGCCGTCCCATACGCGACGCGCGAGACGCGGCTTCCCGGCGCCGGCTTCCCCGACGTACGTGCTCGCGCCCCGTTTCGTGACATGCGTGCCGCCGCCCTCGCCCGCCTGCAGCCCCGGGGGCTCCCGATACGCGTCGATGAGCTCGTCCACGAACAGGGACCGCTCACGTTCGCGGCCTGCGTCGTCACGGTCTTGCCATACGAGCACCAGACGTTTCCGCGCCGCGGTGACGGTCTGGTAGAACAGCAGGCGCTCGGCCTCGAGGTCCGTGCGCGGCTTGGCGTCGATGCCCGCAGTCTCAAGCGCGTCGACCAGCGCTCGTGGCAAGCCCAACCCGCTCGCCGCACGCGGGAACTCGTCCGACTGCAGCCCGATCACGACGAGCCCGTCGAAGCGCCGCGACCTGATGCGCTCGGGGCTGCTCACCACGACGCCGGATCCGTGGTCTTCCACGGTCACGCTCGTCCGATCGAGCACCCGGACCAACGCTTCCAGGTCGAGGCGGCCGCTGCTCTCTATCACGGCTTCCGCTGCCTCGAGCATCTTCTGCCTGCAGCGGGCGTCCAGCCGTCCCTCCTGGCCGAGCACGGGCGCGCTCCCATACCGGTGGGCCAGCATCTCGTCCGCGACTCGCCGCAGCACGGCCAGCGCATCCTGCCCCTGCGCGTCTCGACGCATCGCCGCCACGGCGCTGAGGACGCGCCCTGCGTCGCCTGGCGCCCGCAGCGCGAGCCGCCACAGCTCGTCGCCGTGCGACGGCCGACGCCGGCGCACGAGTCGCAAGAACTCGTCCGTTTCCTCGGGAGACGCGCCCGCGTACCCGCTTTGCAGGAAAGCGACCAGGTCTTCCCGCCGGCCGCTGGTAGCAAGACGGGCCAAGGCCATCGCCGACCGCCCGAATCCCGAGTCCCTGAACCGCCACGTGCCTTCGTACCGCCACGGGATGCCCCGGGTCTCGAGCGCGTCCGCCACGGCGACCATCCGCTGACCGATCCGGCGAGCGACAAGCGCGATGCGGTCGGCTTCGATACCAGAATCTACCATTTCCTGGATGGCCTGCGCTGCCGCTTCGGCCTCGGCCGACGTCCCTTCTGCACCGATGAGCGCCACCGCGCCCTCGGCGACCGCTGCCGGCTTCCCTGCGGCGAGCCCCGCCTGCAGCATCACGAGCTCGCGAGCGGTGTCGACCGGTGCGGCTTCGACGTGGACGGTGGTTTCCGCGAGCGCAGCCAGACGCCGGGCCGGCTCGTCAACCGCGCTGGTGACCGAAGACCCCGGCACGTGCGTCAAGGCGACGATCACGTCCGTCTTCCGCGAGGCCATCTCTAGAAAGGCCGACTGCGGGGGCGTGAAGGTCTCGAACCGGTTGACGCAGATGACGTCCGGGAGGCCTTGCCTCGGCACGGCGGCCGCTGCGAGGCCATGCGCCGCGGCCGGCTCGATGAGACCCCACTCACGGAGCAGCCGCTCGTACGCTTCCACCGCCGCCACGATCGCAGCGGCCGCCGGCTGTGTCGGCCGCTGCAGCGACTTCCCCGGCTGCCGTTCCGCCGCTCGCTGGACGAGCGACGGCAACGCTCTGCGGAGCGCCGTCGCTGGCACGTGGCCTTCCCAGGCGCCCCGCACGCTCTCCAAAGCGCTGTCGACGTAGATCAGGCGCTCCGCCTCTCCCACGATACGGCGGCCGTCGCCCCACTGCTCCCACAGCTGGCTCAGGAAGGCGTCGAGCGTCTCGACCGCGATACGCGCCGGGAAGTCGGCCCCGAACTCCGAAGCGGCCCGGTCGCGCTCGGGCAACGAAGGGACGAGGACCGCCACGCTCGCTCCCGCTGCAGCAGCCTCGCGTGCGCGCCGGTACACCTCTCCTGTCTTGCCGGCGTTCCGATCGCCGGTCACGAGCGTGAGCCCCATCCCGCCTCCTCCGCGACGTGTCAGAGGATACCGCGGGGCTCTGACATCATGGAGTCATCACGGTGCGGGAGTACTGCCGCACGCCGTCACGAAGACGGGCTACCCTCTTCCAGGCCGCCTCTTCCTCACGCCCGAGCGCGTGGTCGACCCGGGCTCCGATCAGCGCCGCGGCTCGCTCGGCACGTTCCGCCACCGCACGCGCCACCTCTGCTGCTCGCAGGGCCTCGTTCGCCAGGCGGCGCCGCGTCCTGGCACCGCTGTCGGGAGCAACCATCAACCCGATGACGATGCCTGCGGCGAGGCCCGTGAAGATTCCAATGGTAAGATATGTCAGCCTCCGGTTGCTCATCGCGCGCCTGACTCCCCTTCCCGGTCGCCGAACAGGATGCGCGTGATCCGCTCAAGGTCCTGCTCGTCGTGGAATTCGATCTCTATCTTGCACTTCCCGGAGGCCTGCTTCACGCGGACCGGCGAGCCGAGCATGCGCCTGAGCCGGCGTGCCACGAGCTTGAAAGCCCTAGGCATCGGCGGGCGCGGCTCGCGCGGCGACTGGCCTGCCGCCACAAGGCGGGCGAGGTTCTCGGTCTCGCGCACCGACAGCCCCGATTGGACGACCTTCTGCGCGAGGCTGATGCGCCCCTCCTCTCCGGGGACGGACAGGATCGCTCGCGCGTGGCCTGCGCTCAGTCGTCCGTCGTAGACCATCTCCTGGACTTCCTCCGGCAAGTCCAGGAGCCTCAGTGCGTTGGTGACCGCGGAGCGCGACTTCGAGACCTTGTCAGCGAGCTCGGCCTGCGTCATCTGGAACTCCGTCAGCAGCTGGCGGTAGCCCCGCGCCTCTTCGATCGGGTTGAGGTCCTCGCGTTGCAGATTCTCTATGAGCGCCAGCGCGAGGGCTTCTGTCTCCGAGCATGCCATGATCCGCACCGGCACCTTCTCGAGCCCTGCGACGCGAGCTGCGCGCCAGCGCCTCTCCCCGGCGATGATCTGGTATCCTTCTGCATGCGGTCTCACGACGATCGGCTGCAGGATCCCGACCTTCCGCAACGAGTCGGCGAGCTCCTCGATCTGTTGCTCGTCGATCGCGGTACGCGGCTGGTTCGGGTTCGGAGAGATGAGGTCGATGGCGATCTCTTGCGGCTCGGACCCGGTGAACTCCTGGCCAGCCCCTGGGATGAGCGCCGACAATCCCTTTCCGAGACCTCGCTTAGACACGGTCCAACACCTCCGATGCCAGGGTCCGGTATGCTTCCGCTCCGCGTCCGCCCGAATCGAACACCGTCACGGGCTGGCCGAAGCTCGGGGCCTCGGATACGCGCACGCTCCGCGGGATCACCGTCTTGAAAACCTTCTCGTCGAAGAAGTCCCTGACTTCGTCGAGCACGGCCTGCGAAAGCTTCGTCCGGGCGTCGAACATCGTCATCACCACGCCGAAGACCTCGAGGTCGGGATTCAGGTGCGTCTTCACGAGCTTGAAGCTCTCGAGGAGCTTGCTCAGACCTTCCAAGGCGTAGTACTCGCACTGGACTGGGATGATGACGCCGTCAGCCGCCGTCAGGGCGTTCACTGTGAGGAGTCCGAGCGACGGCGGGCAGTCGATCAGGACGAAGTCGAACTCGTCTCTCACGGGGGCGAGCACAGACCGGAGCTTCGTCTCCCTGCTGAACGCCGAGACGAGCTCGATCTCCGCCCCGGCGAGCTGGATCGTGGCCGGGACGACGTACACGTTGGGCACTCCGACGGGCTCGATGAGCGTCTCCAGCGGGGTTCCTGACAAGAGTGCGTTGTACACGCATTCTTGGCGCTGATTCTTGTCCAAACCGAAGCCGGACGTCGCGTTCCCTTGCGGATCAAGGTCGACGAGCAGCACTTGCTTGCCCATCTCGCCAAGCGCAGCGGCAAGGTTCACCGCGGTGGTGCTCTTGCCGACCCCGCCCTTCTGGTTCACGATCGCGAGCACCCGGCCCGCAGATGCTTCTCGTCCCCCAGAGCCCGAAGTCACACCAGCGTCCATGAACGGTCCTCCTCGCACGCCCTGCGCGCAGTATATGCCACGTATCCCCGCCAGGGAAGTGCAGCCCCCCGCTGCGTCGCCAGACTCAGGGGAGGGGCTTGCGGGAGGCCATTCCCGGACGCCGCGGTAGCGCGACTTTCGGCTCCGAAACCTTCTCGTAAACGAAGGCCACCCGCTCTTCGGTGTTTTCCAGCCTGTACCGGACTTCACCGACCCGGCGCATTCCGCAGACTTCCGCCGCCTCGTCGCCACGCGCTGTCTCTCGCGGATCTGGCTGCCCCTTGTAGGCGATCAGGCGCCCGGCTCGTGCCAACAACGGAGCGGCCAGCTCCACGACCGTCGCCAGAGAGCCGACGGCTCTGGAAACGGCGAGCGCATACGCCGATGGACGCACGGCCGCGAACTCCTCGGCCCGCTGCCCGATAGGCTCGACCCAAGACAGTCCGAGGTCGGCGCATACGTCCTTCAAGAAAGCGGCCTTCTTGCCAGTGCCGTCCAGAAGCGTGAACGCCCGGCCGGTCACCACCGCGAGAGGGAGGCCCGGGTACCCAGCCCCCGTGCCGATGTCGATCCCTGAACCCTCTGGGGTCTCCTGCACGGCCGGCAGGACCGCCAGCGAATCGGCGATGTGAAGCACCACGAACCGCCTCGGGTCTGTGATCGACGTAAGGTTGAACCGTCGGTTGGCTTCGAGGACCGCAGCCGCGTGAGCACACAGGAGCCGCGCGCACTCATGGTCTACCTCGATGCCCGACGCTTGCAGCGTTTCCAAGACGTTCCGAGCAGTGAGCCAGCGGCTGTCCACGTCGTCATGTTTCACGTGAAACCCTCCGAGGACCCGACCGTCACGTTTCACGTGAAACGTCCGCGGGCACCCTCCAGCATGCTTGGACTACCGTGGAGAGATGACCACCTGGCGAGCGGGCTCTTCGCCCTCGGACGCCGTAGAGACCCTGCGGTCGTCCCGCAGACACACGTGCACTACCCGGCGCTCGAATGCAGACATCGGGCGCAGCGCGACAGGCCTGCCAGTCCGCACTGCCCGCTCAGCGGCCCGCTTCGCGATCTCCTCGAGCTTCATGCGCTGGCGATACCGGTAGCCTGACACATCGACGACGAGAGGGTGGCGGGCGACCTGGCTCCTGCCGAGTATAGCCCCGACGATGACCTGCAGCGCGTCGAGCGTCTTGCCGTGTCGGCCGATCAGGACGCCCAGCTCCTCGTCACCGACCACATCGAGGATGATCTCTCCCTCGTCGCCCTCGTATTCATCGATATCGGCAGACATGCCCAGCTTCCCAAGGATCCCTGTGAGGATGTCGGATGCGGCATCTGCAAGGGCGTCGAGCTCGTCGTCGGTCGGGCTCGAGTCTTCGTTTCCGGATTCTCCGCCTTCGGTCATCGTTTCGCTGATTCTTGGCGCTGCTGCGCCGGCTCGAAGCCATACGCGAACCTTGGCTGGTCTGTCCGGCCCAAGCGTGCGCTGGCCCCCTTCGTCGAGAATCTCGTACTCGACTGCGTCCTGCTGCACGCCAAGTCTCTCAAGCGCCGCGTCTATCGCTTCGGCAACAGACGGGCCTTCCTCGATGATCTCGTTCTCCATCACTTCTTGTCCTCTTTCGTCGAATACGCGCGCGTGACGATGTACTGCTGGGCAACCTGCAGGATGCTCGACGTCACCCAGTACACCAACACGCCAGCGGGTACGCTCCAGCCGAAGAACAGCATCATCACGGCCATGTACAACCCGATCGTGCGCTGCTGCCGGTCTGTGGATTGCATCGCCTGAGGCACGTAGAGGCTCAGCGCAAAGAGAACGACCAGGAGCAGGTAGGGGAACGCCCCGACCGCTCCCACCTCGGCGAACATCGCTTTCGGGGTCTTCGTCAGATCGGGCAGGATGATCCAGAAGCGCTTCGCGGCTTCCGCTTGTGCGGGGCTGAGAGAGGCGATGTACTTCAGGAACGGACCCGGCTTGTCAGGAGTACCACCCAGAGTCTGGTACAGCGCGATCAGCACGGGCATCTGGAGCAGCGTCGGCAGGCATCCACCGAAGGGGTTGACCTTGTGCTCCTGGTAGAACTTCAGGGTCTCCTCCTGAAGCTTCTCTTTGTTGTTCTTGTACTTCTCCTGCAGCTCCTTGAGCTTCGGCTGGATCCTCTGCATCTCGTGCATCGACTTGGCTTGCTTCACCGTCAAAGGCAACATCACCAAGCGCACCGCGACGGTCAGCAGCATGATGGCCACGCCGTAGTCGTGCACCCAGCCGTAGAAGTAGTTCAGCGTCGCGAATAGCGCCGTCTTCAGTGTTTCCACTGCTCACTCCTCTTCGAGCTGCGGCACCAGGAGGCAGTCCCGCGCGGTCTTGTCTCGCCACTTCCCCATACGTCGCGCTTCCAACTCATGGCACCGGATCGTATCCGCCTGGGTTGAACGGGTGGCAACGCAAGACCCGCTTGGTCGCCAACGCCGCGCCTTTCACCAGACCATGACGTTCAAGGGCCTCGATCGCATAGCTGGAGCAAGTGGGGTAGAACCTGCACGAGGGCGGGAGAAGCGGGGACACGATCTTCTGGTACGCACGTATCAAGACTACTGCGCCCCGGGCCAGCGGCGAAGTCATTCCATCACACCCGCCTGCTTCAGCGCTCGGCGAAGAGCCTCGTCTACCTGCTCGAGCCGGGCCTCCGTCAACGGCCTCTTTGCGATGACGGCCACATGGCAGCCCGGCCAGGGCCCGTCCGCTCGCTTCACTGCTTCGCGCAACATGCGTTTCGCTCTGTTCCGCCGTACCGCGCTGCCGACGCTCCGGCCGGCTACCACCATCACGCGCCCGGGCGAGTCGCCGTCGTCCGTTCTTCTCGCGATAACTGTCAGAATATGGGTTCTTCCTGCAACGCCCGATTCGAACAGGCGTTCGATTTCGCGCTTGCTGGTCAGCGTGCCGCGCATGGCTGCTCAGACCAGCGCCAAGCCATCACGCAGCGCTCGGCGCGAGGACTTTCCGCCCCTTGCGTCGGCGAGCGGCAAGGACGGCGCGGCCACCACGGGTCGCCATCCGCGCCCGGAATCCGTGCGTCTTCGCACGCTTGCGGTTGTTGGGCTGATATGTACGCTTCACGGTGATCCTCCTCGGAGCCGAGCACACAGCTGGCACGTAAGCCGAATGATACTACCCGCTCGGTCGCTCCCTGGTCAAGGCACGCGCCCCGCCATCTCCGCCGCAGGTGCTTCCAGAATGCAAGCCTTCCTCCACTGCGCGCTCACGGAAGCAGGAAACAAATTCTTCGAAATCTGTGGATAGTGTGGAAAACGCAGGATTCCATCGTGTGGAACCTGTGGACAACGCTCACGGGGCGATTGTTGGGCTTTCCGGGCCTCTGTTAGAATCGCCGCTGTCGCTGCGCCGGCGGGTGCCGGTGTGCGATGTTGAAAACCTGCAGGTCAGAGGCCCGAGAACCGGCTGCGGTGCTCCAACCGCTGGGATCGCCAGCCCGCCGCCCGCGCCGTCCGGAACGGTCTGGGGGCACGCGTCGCCGCCTATCCACAACGGCGGCATCGGCCACCGGTCGACACCCCCTCGCGCACGTCGGCTTTCCACCGCCACAGGGTTCGGGCGGGGCGCTTTCCGGGTCTGGCCAGGGTGCTTCCGCGGACTTGTCCACAGATGTGGAAACGTCTGTGGAAACTCCCGGAAACCGGCAGGTCGGCCGGGGGCTGGGCTTGGGAAAGCCGATGCGCCAGGCTCTCCGTCAGCGTTTGAGGGGGCCGGGCGCGCCGGGCCGCCCTGTGGGCAGGCCTGTGGATAGCCTTGTGGATTCCGTGAGGGTGTGGAACGAGAGGGGCGGTATGAGAGGATTCTACGGACGTGCTTCTGGGGCCGCCGCCCTCGCTCAGCCTCCGGCGGGACGGACCGTCGCTCCCGCGGAAGATCGGCGGCCGGGAAGCCGCTTCCCGCTGCGCGCCCGCATCGCCGTGTACGACGCCCCCGCGGCTCCACCTCGCGTAGAGGAGGTCGTCGCGGACGATCCGCGCGCGTTCATCGACGCGCTCGCTTCCACGACGTACGAGCTCGCGCGCCAGGCAGGCGGCGGCATCCCGTTCATCGTCGTGCGCGAGGTCGCCGAGAACCTGATCCACGCCGAGTTCCGCGAGGCGGTCGTGACCATCGCCGATGACGGCAACACCATCCGCTTCTCAGACCAAGGCCCTGGCATCTGCGACAAAGAGCGAGCCATGATGCCGGGATTCTCCACCGCGACGGCAGCCATGAAGTCGGTCATCCGCGGCGTCGGCTCCGGGCTCCCCATCGCCAGGGAGTGTCTCGCCTTCTCGGGCGGGTCGGTCACGCTCGATGACAACCTCGGCCGAGGCACCGTGGTGACGCTTTCGCTGCGGCCGCCCTTCGGTCGTGACGCGCAGGTATCGGATCCGGACTTCGTCTCGCCATCGAGGCTTACCACGCGCCAAAAACAGATCCTCTCCTTGGCGCTCGAGCTTGGTTCGGTGGGTCCGTCCGTGGTCGCTCGCGAGCTCGGCGTCGGCTTGTCGACGGCGCACCGCGACCTGGAGGCGCTCGAACGCGCGTCGCTCATCGTCTCTGACGCCTCAGGCAAGCGGAGGCTGACCGAGCGCGGCGAGTCGGCGTTGGCTCGGTTCCTGGGCGGGAGCGTGGAGCCGTGAGTCCGGTTGACGCGGCGACGGTGTGGTCCGAGGCTCTGGACGTCGTGCGCTCCGAGCTCAACACACCGACGTTCAAGACGTGGTTCGAACACACCACGCTGCTCGGAGTGGTCGATGGGGTCTTCGTGGTCGGGGTCCCGAACGAGTTCGCGCGGGACTGGCTGGAGTCCCGGTACTCCGGTCTTCTCTCCGCTGCGCTCAGCCAGGTCTCTGGACTCGACGCCAGCGTCGTCTTCGAGGTCTCGGACTCGGCCGTGGTGCGCGCCGACACGCCTCCTGCTGAACCGGCGCAGCCCCAGCAGGAGGCCCCGCGAAGACGAAGCCCGGAGGCCTCCGAAGCTGAGCTCAACCCGAAGTACACCTTCGAGTCATTCGTGGTCGGATCCTCGAACGAGTTCGCGTACCACGCTGCGCTCGCCGTGGCGGAGACTCCCGGCGGAGCATACAACCCGCTGTACATCTACGGCGGCGTCGGGTTGGGGAAGACCCACTTGCTGCAGGCGATCGGCCACTACGTGTCTGCGAGCTTCCCCCACAAGCGAGTCAAGTACGTCTCGAGCGAGCAGTTCACGAACGACTTCATCAACTCCATCGGCGACAGGGACAAGCGCCGCATCGACGGTTTCCGGCGGCAGTACCGCACGAACGACGTCTTGCTGGTGGACGACATCCAGTTCATAGCCGGCAAAGAGCAGACGCAAGAAGAGTTCTTCCACACCTTCAACGCTCTCCAGCAGGCCGGAAAGCAGATCGTCTTGTCCTCAGACAAACCCCCGAAAGACATCGGCAACATCGAGGACCGTCTCCGCAGCCGGTTCGAAATGGGGCTCATCACAGACATACAGCCCCCTGAGCTCGAGACGCGCATCGCCATCTTGCGGCGCAAAGTCGAAGCGGAACGGCTTCTGGTCCCCGACGAGGTCCTGTCGTTCGTGGCCGAGCGGATATCGAGCAACATCCGGGAGCTCGAAGGGGCTCTGATACGCGTCGTCGCGTTCAGCTCCCTCACGCGGGCGCCTATCGACCTCGCGCTCGCCGCGAGCGTGCTCAAAGACATCTTCCCCGAGCGGACGGCTCGCCCGATCTCGATAGCGACGATCCAGCAAGAGGTCTGCAAGTTCTACGGCATCTCTCGCAACGACCTTGTCGGCAGCAAGCGCTCGCAGAGCTACGTGTATCCTCGACAGATAGCGATGTACCTCGCTCGTGAGCTCACCGACTTCTCGCTGCCGCGGATCGGCCAGGAGTTCGGAGGCCGCGACCACACGACGGTCATCCATGCGACGGCGAAGATCCGGAAGCTCATGAACGAGCAGCGCGAGGTCTACAACCAGGTCCAGACTTTGACCAACCAGATCAAGCAACGGAGTTGATGACTGTGTTCGCAGCCCGTGCAAACCTTGTGGAAAACCCGGCGGCACTGTGCATGGATGTCGTTCCTGGCACGAGCTGTGGGTATCCAGCATGGTTTTCCACAACCGCAATCCTCATAGACACACCTGCCGCCAACTCGAAGAACCGCTCTTTTCCACACTATCCACAGGACTGACTGTTACGATGGCTTTGTCGTTTTGAAGAGAGGAATAGCAATGAAGGCATCCCTTGCGCGAGCGGAACTCGTCACAGCTCTCTCGATCATCAACAAAGGCCTCTCGTCACGGACGACGCTGCCGATCCTCTCAGGCGTCTTGTTGAGAGCAGAAGGCGAACGTCTCGTGCTGAACTCGACGGACCTCGACGTGTCGGTCCAGACGAGCGTTCCAGCACGCGTCGAACGCACGGGAAGCGCGGTGTTTCCCGGCAGGCTGTTCGGAGACATCGTCCGCAGCCTCGATGAGGGAGCCGTGAACATCGATGTGGACGGCAGCACTGCGAACCTGACCTGTGGGACGAGCGCTTTCACGCTGAAGACGCTGCCGGCAGAGGAATTCCCGCGCTTCCCTGAGATGGACCCCGAGAACGAGGTGACGCTCGAAAGCGCGACGTTCACTGATATGGTCCAGAAGGTGACGCGTGCGGTGAGCCGTGACGAGACGAGGCCTGTGTTGACGGGCGCACTCGTCGAGATGAAGAACGGCACGCTGACGATGGTTGCGACTGACTCGTACCGCCTGTGCCTCGTGGAGACCGAGCCTGGGGTGGGGCAGCAGGACTTCGAAGCGGTGATCCCCGGGCGTGCGCTCGACGACGTAGCAAGGTTGCTCGGAGAGGAAGAGAGCGTCGTCGTGAGCTCGGCGCAAAATCAGATCTCGTTCCGGTTCGGACACTCTGTGTTCGTCACACGCAGGATAGAAGGCGTGTTCCCGAACTTCCGTCAGCTCCTCCCAACGGAATGGGAGACGCAGGTCACCGCGAACAAGGACGAGCTCCTCGCAGCAGTCAAACGCGTGTCTTTGATGGCCCAGCACAGCGCTCCGTTGAGGGTCGCGGTCGTGCCTGAGGAGCGGACGCTCACGCTCTCAGCACAGACGCACGACGTCGGCGAAGCGACAGAAGCCATCGAGGCAGATGCGCAAGGACAAGCGGTCGAGATGGCGTTCAATCACGCATACCTCGCCGATGGCATCGCGGGGGCTGACTCTGAGAAGGTAACGATCGACATCATCAGCCCGATGAAACCGGGCGTCATCAGGTCGACGGAAGGCATGAAGTATACGTACCTGCTCATGCCAGTCCGCCTCGGGTGAGCGAGCACGTGCCGGTCACGAGCGTCACACTCGAACGGTTCAGGAACCACCGGCACCTCGAGATCGGGTCTCTCGACCAGACGACCGTGCTCGTCGGGCCGAACGGCTCGGGGAAGACCAACGTCCTCGAAGCGATCGACCTCGTGATAAGCGGGCGGTCCTTCCGGCAGGCTCGGATCGAAGACGTCGTCCAGTGGGGGAGCGACGACGCAGTCGTCCGTCTGGCTCTCGCACGGCAGGACGCTGCGTTCGTCGTGGAGGAACGGCTGAGCGCAGAGGGCGGGAGGCGCCTGTACGTCAACGGGGTCGAGAAGCGACGCCGCAGCGACGTCGTCGGGAAAGAGCACACCGTCGTCTTCCGGCCGGACGACCTCGAGCTGGTCAAAGGGCCCTCGGACGTGCGCCGGGACGCGCTCGACGCGCTTGGCGCCCGCCTGTCCGAAGCGTACGGGCACACGAGGCGCGAGTACACGCGCGTCGTCCGACACCGAAACGCGCTTCTGCGGGAGTGGCGCGCCACACAGGCCGACCTGGAGGTCTGGACGGAGCAGGCGATCGCTCTCGGCGCCCGGCTGCTCGTGCACCGCAGGCGGCTCTTGGCGCGCTTGGCGGCCCACGCAGCCCGGGAACACGACTCCTTGAGCGACGGCGCGCGCCTGTCCATGGAATATCACGATCGTTGCGGCCTTGGGGCGACAGACCCGGCGGTCGAAGTGTCGGGCGATGACGCAAAGGCGGCGTTGCGCGCCGCGTTCGCCGCGAGGCGGGACGAAGAGCGGCAGCGTGCGACGACGGTGGTCGGGCCGCACCGCGACGACGTCGTGCTGCTGTTGGATGGCAGGGAGGCCCGGCGGTTCGCGTCGCAGGGACAGCGACGGAGCATAGCCCTCGCGTGGAGGATCGCGGAGATGCGCACGATCGAGGACGTGTCGGGCTCATCGCCGATACTGCTGCTGGACGACGTGATGTCCGAACTGGACGAGCGGCGGCGTGCGGCGCTGCAGGATTGCATCGCGAGCGCATCACAGGCGGTGCTCACGACGACGGACGAAGGACACGTCCCCGGCGCGGGCCGGCGGGCGCTGGTGATCGCCCTTGGAGGACCCCGTGAGTGAGGGCGCGCGGCGCAACAAGGCCGAGAGGGTCGGGGACCTGGTCGAGTCGCTGCTGAAGAGGTCTGACACCAGGGCGGGCCTGCGAGCGGCTCGCGTGTGCGCAGCCTGGAAGGACGTGGCTGGACCCGTCGCGGCAGCGCACTCCAAGGCGGTTCGGGTCACGGACGGCGAGCTCGTGGTCGCGGTCGACTCGCCCGCCTGGGCTTCCGAGATGTCGCTCATGCGGAGCCATTACCTCCAGGCGCTGCAGGAGCGAATGGGAAAGGAAGCGGTAACGTCGATCCGGTTCACTGTCTCGAAACACGCGGTGGGGCGGCGCGGCGTCGAGGACGTGCCGCAGGCTGCGAGGGAACCCGAGCGGGAGCCCATCACCGACGCCGAGGCCGACGCGATCAGGGCGGACGTGGCTTCCCGGGTGTCCGACGACGCTCTGGTGGAAGCGATCGCCAGGGCGAGGATCGCGACCCGGGGGAAGCCCACGAAGAGGCGGGGACACACCGGCTCTGAGCAGCGATGATGCAGACAGCCGGCCATCCCGCTGCACTACCTGTTGTGCTAGAATGCAAGCACACCTTCAAGATGTGGTGGTTCTGCGCGTTCCGATAGAAGGGACCTTCGTGGCAGCAGGGAACGGCTCGTATTCCGGCAAGGACATCCAGGTCCTCGAGGGCCTCGAAGCGGTCCGCAAGCGGCCTGGCATGTACATCGGGTCGACGGGTCCGAAAGGGCTCCACCACCTCGTCTACGAAGTGGTGGACAACTCCGTCGACGAGGCGCTCGCCGGGTTCTGCACGGCGATCGAGGTGGTCATCCATGCCGACGGCTCAGTGACCGTCGTCGACAACGGCCGCGGCATCCCGGTCGACAACGTCCCGAAGTACCGCAAGCCGGCCGTCGAGGTGGTGCTGACGGTGCTCCACGCGGGCGGCAAGTTCGGCGGCGAGGGGTACAAGGTCTCAGGCGGCCTGCACGGCGTCGGCGTGTCGGTGGTCAACGCGCTGTCGAAGCGGCTCGAGGTCGAGGTCAAGCGCGACGGCAAGATCTGGCGGCAGTCGTTCGAGCGTGGAAAGCCGACGGGTCCGCTTCAGGTGGTGGGGAAGAGCAAGGCCACGGGCACTACCATCACCTTCTGGCCGGATCCAGAGGTCTTCGAGACGACCGAGTTCTCGTGGGACACGCTTGCGACTAGGCTGCGTGAGACGGCGTTCCTCAACAAGAACCTGAAGATCGTCCTCGTGGACGAGCGGGAGCTCGAGCCACGGCGAGAGGAGTTCCGGTACGCCGGCGGCATCGTGGACTTCGTCCGGTACCTGAACGAGAAGCGGGAGCCGCTGCACGCCAAGCCGATCTTCTTCGAGACCGAAGGCCCTGAAGGTGCGCTCGAGGTCGCCATGCAGTGGACGACGGGGTACACCGAGACGGTCCTCGCGTTCGCGAACAACATCAACACGCACGAGGGCGGCACGCACCTCGAGGGCTTCAAGAACGCGCTGACGCGCACCATCAACGACTACGCGCGCAAGGCCGGGCTGCTCAAAGAGAAGGACGAGAACCTCGCCGGCGAGGACATCCGGGAAGGCCTCACGGCCGTGATCTCGGTGAAGTTGCGGGAGCCTCAGTTCGAGGGCCAGACGAAGACGAAGCTCGGCAACACGGAGATGCGGTCGTTCGTCCAGACCGCCGTGACGCAGGCGCTCGCAGATTACCTCGAGGAGCACCCGAAGCCGGCGAGACTGATCGTCACGAAAGCCATGCAGGCGGCGAAGGCGCGCGCAGCCGCGCGCAAAGCGCGCGAATTGACGCGGCGCAAGGGGCTGCTGGAGTCGACGACGCTGCCCGGCAAGCTCGCCGACTGCTCGATCCGCGAAGCGGAGCTCACAGAGATCTTCCTGGTGGAGGGCGACTCGGCCGGCGGCTCGGCGAAGCAGGCGCGCGACCGCTCGTTCCAGGCCATCCTGCCGCTGCGCGGCAAGATCCTGAACGTGGAGAAGGCCAACATCAACCGCGCGCTGTCGTCGGAGGAGATCCAGGCGCTCATCACGGCGCTCGGCACCGGCGTCGCAGACGACTTCGACATCGAGCAGGCGCGGTACCACAAGGCGATCATCATGACGGACGCCGACGTGGACGGCAGCCACATCCGCTGCCTGATCCTCACGTTCTTCTACCGGTACATGCGCGAGATGATCGAGCGCGGCTACGTCTACATCGCCCAGCCGCCGCTGTACAAGGTCTCGACGGGCAAGAAGCACGAGTACGCCTACAACGACAAGCAGCTGCAGGAGATCTTGGCGCGGCTGCCCGAGGGCACGAAGTACACCATCCAGCGTTACAAAGGTCTGGGCGAGATGAACCCCGAGCAGCTGTGGGAGACGACCATGGATCCCGAGCGGCGGACGCTGCTGCGAGTCACGCTCGACGACGCGCTTGCGGCCGAGGAGGCGTTCACGGATCTGATGGGCGAGCAAGTCGAGCCGCGCAAGGAGTTCATACAGCGGCACGCCAAGAACGTCAGGTTCCTGGATGTGTGAGGCCGGCGTCCGAAGGCAGGGGCCGCGACATGGGAGACGTCCCGCGCAGAGAGCCACGGAAGTTCGAGCCGCCGCCCTGGGAGCGCGACGCCTTCGAAGAGCTCAGGCGCCGCAAGGAGCAGGAGCAAGCCGAACGCGAGCTCGAGGAGGCCTTGCAGCGGGCGGAGGCGGTGGAGTCCGCGGACGAAACGCGGCAACCCGGGCCCGCGGAGCAGGCGGCCCCGGTGCCGCCCGCGGCGACCGAGGACGGAGCGGCTGCCGCGGACGGGTCGTCCGGGCTGGACGAACGGTTGGTCGAGCGGATGCTGATCCAGCTCTCGCTGGAAGAGCCGAAGGCGACGCAGCACGTAGGGACGTTCGCGAACGCGGTCGCGGCCGGCATGGCCGCAGCGGGGCTCGGGTTCGTGGTCTGGTCAGCGGTGCTGTTCGCCCGCACGCGGGCGACCGGCGGCGACGCGGTCGCGGCGGCATCGCCTCTGGTGACCACGATCGCGTCGCTGTTGATGATGCTGTGGGGCTTCATGATGATCGGGGGCGGCGTGCTCCTGTGGAGGAAGCACAACGTCCGCTAAGAGACGGTGAGGAGCGGAAGCGTGTCTGACGATATGCGAGGCGCCGGGACGATCGTGCCCGTCGACATCGAGGAAGAGCTGAGGACGTCTTTCCTCGAGTACTCCATGAGCGTCATCGTGGCCCGGGCGCTGCCGGACGTGCGCGACGGGCTCAAGCCGGTGCACCGGCGCATCCTGTACGCGATGAGCGAGTCGGGGCTGACGCCGAGCCGGCCGTACAAGAAGTCGGCGTGGACGGTGGGCGAAGTCATCGGCAAGTACCATCCGCACGGCGACCAGGCCGTGTACGACACGCTCGTGCGCATGGCTCAGGACTTCGCCATGCGCGTCCCGCTCATCGACGGCCACGGCAACTTCGGGTCCGTGGACGGCGACAGCGCGGCGGCGATGCGGTACACGGAGGCGCGGCTCCACCGTGCGGCGATGGAGCTCCTGCGCGACATCGAAAAAGAGACCGTCGACTTCGGTCCCAACTACGACGAGTCTCTGCAAGAGCCGCTCGTGCTGCCGAGCCGGTTCCCGCACCTTCTGGTGAACGGCAGCGCGGGCATCGCGGTCGGCATGGCGACCAACATCCCGCCGCACAACTTGGGCGAAGTCATCGACGCGACGACGCTGCTCATCGACAACCCCGACGCGACGGTCGACGACCTGCTCGCGGTCATGCCAGGCCCCGACTTCCCGACGGGCGGCGTCATCATGGGCCGCGACGGCATCAGGCAGGCGTACGAGACCGGCCGCGGGAGCATCAAGGTGCGCGGCAAGGCGCACATCGAGCAGACCTCGACGGGCCGGATGCGGATCATCATCACGGAGATCCCGTACGGGGTGCAGAAGAGCAAGCTCGTGACGAAGATCGCCGACCTGGTGCGCGAGAAGAAGCTCCCGGAGATCTCGGACCTGCGCGACGAGTCCGACCGCAAGGGCATGCGGGTGGTCGTGGAGCTCAAGCAGTCTGCGACGCCGCAGGTCGTGCTCAACAAGCTCTACAAGCACACCCCGCTCGAGACGGGCATGGGCATCATCCAGCTCGCCCTCGTCGACGGCGTTCCTCGCACGCTCTCCCTCAAGGAGATGCTCCACTACTACATCGAGCATCAGAAAGAGGTCATCACCCGGCGGACCCGGTACGACCTCCGCAAGGCCGAAGAGCGCGCCCACATCCTCGAGGGCTACATCATCGCGCTCGACAACATCGACGAGGTCATCGCCATCATCAAGTCGAGCGAGGACGACGCCGAGGCGAAGCAGCGCCTCATCGAGCGGTTCGGGCTCTCGGAAGCGCAGACCGAGGCCATCCTCGAGATGCGGCTCCGCCGCCTCACCGGCCTCGAGCGCCACAAGATCGAGGAGGAGCTCGCGGACCTGCGCGAGAAGATCGCCTGGTACAAGCAGGTCCTCGGAGACGTGCGGCTCGTGCTCCAGATCATCAAAGAGGAGATGGCCGAGATCAAGGCCAAGCACGCCGATGCGCGGCGCACGGAGATCACGGGCGTCGTCGAGGACATCGACGTCGAGGACCTGATCGCCGAAGAGGACATGGTGGTCACGATCACCAAGCGCGGCTACGTCAAGCGCCTGCCGGTGGCGACGTACCGCCAGCAGCGGCGCGGCGGCAAGGGCGTCAGCGGCGTGAACCTCAAGGACGGCGACTTCGTGGAGCACCTCTTCATCAGCTCCACGCACGACCACGTCCTGTTCTTCTCGAACAAGGGCAAGGTCTACCGGATGAAGGTCCACGAGCTTCCGCTCGGCTCGCGGCACGCGCGTGGGACCGCGGTCGTGAACCTGCTGCCGTTCGAGCAAGACGAGCGCATCGCGGCCGTCATCACCACGCGCGAGTTCCGGCCGGACGAGTACCTGCTGTTCGCCACGGCGAGCGGGCTGGTGAAGAAGACCGCGATGCAGGCGTACAGCCGCGTGCTCTCGACCGGCATCATCGCGATCAACCTGCGTGAAGGAGACGAGCTCATCTCGGTCCGCCGCGTCCAGAAGGGGCAGCACGTGGTGATGGTGTCGGCCGAAGGCAAGGCCATCGTCTTCGACGAGTCGGACGTGCGGCCGATGGGCCGAGACACCACGGGCGTGCGCGGGATGACGGTCAAGGAAGGCGACCGCGTCCTCGGCATGGAGATCGCCGCTGAAGGCAGCGACCTGTTCGTCGTGACCGAGCGCGGGTACGGCAAGCGCACGCCGCTCGAGGAGTACCCGGTGCAGAAGCGCGGCGGCATGGGTGTGAAGACCATCCAGGTCACGCCGAAGAAGGGACGGCTCGCCGGGATGAAGGTCGTCGGGCCGGACCACGAGCTCATGCTCATCACCGAAGAAGGCGTCGTGATCCGCGTGAAGGTGGCCGACATCAGCCGCCTTGGCCGCGCCACGCAAGGCGTGAAGGTCATGAACGTCGCGGAAAGCGACCGCGTCTCGGCCATCACCCGCGTGCGTGCGCAGGCCAAGCGCAAGCAGGCGCCCGAGGGGCAGCCCTCGCTGCTCGAGGACGCCGGCTCGGCCGAGCCCCCGTCAGACGACCGCGAGGCGGAGGCCGAGGAGCTCGTGGGCGAGCAGTTCGATGACGAGGAGTGACGCAGCGCGGCCGGCGCCGCGGCTCGAGGCGGTCCTGTTCGACTTCGACGGCACGCTCGCGGACAGCATCCCGCACATCCGCGCCTCGTTCCGGCACGCCTCGCGGGAGGTGCTCGGCTACGAGCTTCCCGACGAGGTGCTGCTGCGCAACGTCGGGATGCCGCTCGCGGCGCAGATGCGCATCCTCGTCGAGGACGAGGCGCTGGCCGAGCGTCTGTTGCAGGAGTATCGCGCCTTCAACCACGCGACGCACGACGAGATGGTGCGCGCGTTCCCGGGCGCGCACGACGTGCTGATGGCCGTCAAGGAAGCGGGAGCACGGCTCGGGCTCGTGACCTCGAAAAGCAGGCCTATCGCCGAGCGGGGCATCGCGTTGCTCGAGATGGACGACGCGTTCGACGTCGTCGTGACTGCAGACGACGTAGCCGCCCACAAGCCTGATCCGGCACCCGTGCTGCGCGCGCTCGACGTCCTCGGCGTGCCGCCGGAGCGCGCCGCGTACGTGGGCGACAGCCCGGCCGACGTCGCGTCGGCGAAGGCGGCAGGGGTGCTCGCGGTCGCCGCGACGTGGGGCGTTGCATCCCGCGAGCGCCTGCTCGAGGCCGGGCCGGACGTCGTGGTCGAGTCCCTCGCGGACGTCCCCGCTGCGCTCGGTCTGGCGACGGCGCGCGGCTCGACGGCGCGCGGCTCGACGGCGCGCGGCGGGTAGTAACTGGCAGAGCGGAGTCGCGACGACGGAGGCGAAGATGTCGAAGAAGCGCGTGGTCGCTGCGGCCGTGGCCGTGGCTGTGGTAGGCGCAGGCGTCGCGTGGGCGGTGTTCGGGCGCGACGCAGGAGCCACCGAGGTGACGGTCGAGAAAGCCTCGCGAGGACCGCTCGAAGTCACCGTGAGCGCAGCCGGATCGGTCGGGCCCGGCAGCAAGGCCGACGTGTTCCCGCCGGCCGCCGGCACCCTTGCGTCGATCGAGGTGACGGAGGGCCAAGACGTCAAAGCGGGAGACGTCATCGCGGTCATGGACGTGCGGCCGCTCGAGCTGCAGGTCGCGCAGGCCCAGGCGGCGTACGACGCGGCGCTCGCCCAGGCGGACGCCATCGGCCAGCAGGCCCCATCGTCGGCTGACGAGCGGGCCGCGTCCGCAGCCGTCAGCGCTGCCTGGTCCGCGTACCAGGCGGCCGCGAAGCAGTACGACCTGCTGAGCTCGGGCGCCGTGTCCGACCCTGCCGCGATCCAGCAGGCGCAAGCCGCGCTTGCCCTCGCGGAGGCGGCGTATGCCGCGGCGGAGGCTGCCTACGACGCGTTCAAGACGGGCGTCTACGACCCGGCGCCGGAGCCGAAGGACCCGGCCATCGTCGAAGCGCTGGCTGCGCTGGAAGACGCGAAAGAGCAAGCGGCCGACGCCGTCGCGGCAGCCGAGGCGAACCTCGCGGCCGTGTCGTCCGCCGGCGCCAGCCCGGTGGCGCTCGCAAGCGCCAAGGCGGCGCGGGACCAGGCGTGGGCGGCGTATCAGGCAGCAGTGGCGCAGCAGCAGAAGCTCGCGCGCGCGGACACGCGAAAGGCGCGAGCGTCCGCGTCCTCGGGTGTCGAGGCGGCCCGGCAGGCGCTCGAGTACGCCGTCGACGTGCTCGAGCGGGCCACGCTCCGCGCGCCGATAGACGGCCGCGTCGTGTTCAACAGCGCAGCGGGAGGGCTGTCCGCGAGCACGTTCGGAGGCGCCGGGGCTGCGACGGCCGCCGGGAAGCCGGTCGTCGGCGGAGCAGTGTCGCCGGCCTCCGCGCCGTTCACGGTGGTCGCGTTCGACGACCTCGCGTTCGAGGCGCAGGTGGACGAGGCCGACGTCGCGAACGTCAAGCCCGGCATGAAAGCGACCGTCTCGCTCGACTCGCTGCCGGGGCGCTCGTTCGCGACGACCGTCGAGCGCATCGGGGCGGCGTCGGTGGTGACCCCGACCGGCGGCACGGCGTTCCCCGTCGTGCTGCGTCTGGTGGGCGCGAAAGGCACGGTGCTCCTCGGCATGAACGGCACCGCCGAGATCGTCGTCGAATCCCTCGCGGACGTGCTGAGCGTCCCGGTCGAAGCAGTGCTCGACGACGCGGGCACCTCGTACGTCTACGTGGTGCGGAACGGACGCGCGGTGCGCGTCGACGTGGAGACGGGCCGCTTGACCGAGACCCGCGCCGAGATCGTGCGCGGCCTCGAAGAGGGCGACGAGGTCGTCGTCACGGGGCTTTCTTCGCTGAAAGACGGCTCGCCCGTCAAGGTGAAGTGAGCGCAGTGCCAGAGCCCGGTCTTCGCAGAGACGTCGTTCTCGAGACGGTCGACGTCTGCAAGTCCTACCCGCTCGAGGGCGTCGTCGTGAACGCGCTGTGCGGCGTCGACTTGCGCATCTACCGCGGCGAGATGGTGTCGATCATGGGGCCGTCGGGTTCGGGGAAATCGACGCTCATGCACATCGTCGGACTGCTCGACACGCCGACGAGCGGGCAGGTGCTGCTCGACGGCGAAGACGTCTCTCAGATGACCCAGAACCAGCTGGCCGCGTTGCGCAACAAACACATCGGGTTCGTCTTCCAAGCGTTCAACCTCTTGCCGCGGACGACCGCACAGGCCAACGTCGAGCTTCCGCTCGTCTATGGCGGCGTCGCCGGCGCGGAGCGGGCGCGGCGTGCCATCGAGGCGCTGGAGCGCGTCGGGCTGGGCAACCGCACCGGGCACTTCCCGAGCCAGCTTTCGGGCGGCCAGCAGCAGCGCGTGGCGATCGCGCGCGCGCTCGTCAACCGGCCGAGCATCGTGCTGGCTGACGAACCCACCGGCAACCTCGACTCGAAGTCGGGCGTCGAGGTCATGGCGATCCTCCAAGACCTCAACGCGCAGGGCATCACCGTCGTGCTCGTCACGCACGACGACCGGATCGCCCGGCACGCGGAGCGCATCGTGCACATCCTCGACGGCCGCATCCGGAGCGAGGAGATCGTCGCAGAGCGCGTGCTGGCTGCGGAGGAGCTGCGGACGATGCCGCCGCAGGAGGTGGCGGGGTGAACTTCCCCGAGGCCTTCCGGATCGCGATGCGAGCGCTCGCGGCCAACAAGGCGCGAAGCGGGCTTACGATGCTCGGCGTCATCATCGGGGTGGCGGCCGTCATCTTGCTCGTCGCGATCGGGACCGGCGTCCAAGGCGAGATCACAGGGCAGATCGAAGGGCTGGGCTCCAACCTGCTCTTCATCGTGCCCGGGCGGTACAGCGGAGGCATGGGCGGCGACCAGGCCCCGCCGGCGCGCCGGCTCACGCTCGAGGACGCGGACCTCATCGCCCGGAAGGTCGAGGGCATCTCAGCCGTCGTCCCAGTGCTCCAGGGAGGCGCGACCATCAAGGCCGGGAACCGCTCGATGCGCGTCGTCGTTGCCGCCGGCAACGAGCAGGGAAGCGAGGTGTTCGCCTCGACGCTCGCCGGCGGCAGGCACTACCGGCGGAGCGAGGTGCAGGTGGCGGCCCGGGTCGTCGCGCTGGGGTCGCGGGTCGCCGAGACGCTGTTCCAAGGCAAGGACCCGGTCGGGCAGCGAGTGAGCATCAACGGCCAGCGGTTCACGGTCATCGGACACTACGAGTCGCTCGGAGGCGGCCTGTCCGGCGACCAGGACAGCCAGGTGTACGTCCCTGTCACCACGGCGCAGCGCCTGTTCGGGGTGAGCTTCATCAATACGATCGTCGTGAAGGCGGCGAGCGCCGAAGAGGTCGAGCGAGTGAAGGGCGAGATCCGCCGCGTGCTCACGCCGCGCTACGGTGAGGAGTTCACCGTCTTCACGCAAGAGCAGACCCTCGGCTTGCTGTCGGACCTCCTGGGAACCCTGACGTACATGCTGGCGGGCATCGCCGGCATCTCGCTTCTGGTCGGCGGCATCGGCATCATGAACATCATGCTCGTGAGCGTGACCGAGCGGACGCGCGAGATCGGCATCCGCAAGGCCGTCGGCGCGCGAACCTACGACATCCTGTCGCAGTTCGTCATCGAGGCGGTGGCGCTCTCTGTGCTCGGCGGCACGGTGGGGATCGCGCTCGGGTGGAGCGGCGCGGCCGCGATGGCCCGGTTCACGCCGGTGCCGACAGAAGTCACGCCGTGGGCGGTCGCGCTCGCGTTCTTCTTCTCGGCAGGCGTCGGGGTGTTCTTCGGCGTCTATCCTGCGTGGAAGGCGAGCCGCCTCGACCCGATCGTGGCGCTCCGCTACGAGTAGCGCCTACGAGGTGAAGTCGCTCGGATCGACGTGGTCGAGGAACTCCCGGAAGCGCCGCAGCTCCTCTTCGACGTCCTGCTCGGTCTCGATGCGGACGGCCGCCTCGTCGAATACCTCGTCAGCGACGTAGATCGGACACCCGCATCGCACCGCGAGCGCGATGCTGTCGGACGGCCGGGCGTCCAGCACGACCTCGCGAGCGTCGGCGTCAAGGACGATCTCCGCGTAGTACGTGCCCTCTTCCAGGCGGGTGACCGCGACGCGCAGCACCGTCGCCCCGAGCGCGTCGATGGCGCTCTTGAGCAGATCGTGCGTGAGCGGGCGAGGGAACTCCTCGCCTTCGAGCGCGAGCAGGATCGCGGTGGCCTCCGGGTGCCCGATCCAGATCGGCAGCATCCGCCCGTCGTACCCGAGCAGCTCGTCCTCGAGCGGCTTGAGGAGCACGATCGGCTGTCCCGTCGCGGCGTCGGCGTTCAGGCTCGCTATGCGTACCTCGATCATGGTTGCGCAACACCTCACCGTTACGGTACCACGATTGCAGGCGCTCTAAGCGGAGACGAGAGAGGGACTGCTATGGACGACGTGGTCATCCGGACCGCTCGGCGGGAGGAGCTCGTCGACGTCACCCAGCACGTCGAGGCGGCCGCGGTGAGAGCCGGCGTGCGCGAGGGCGTCGCATTCGTCTGGGTCCCTCACACGACGGCCGCCGTGACGGTGAACGAGGGCGCAGACCCCTCGGTGGGGCGCGATCTGCTGGCTGCGCTTCGGCGGCTCGTGGCGGCGAGCGGGCCGTGGGAGCACCGCGAGGGCAACAGCGATGCGCATGTCAAGGCGACGCTGGTGGGGCCGAGCGTGGCGATCCCCATCCACGACGGCCGGCTCGCGCTCGGGACGTGGCAAGCGGTGTTCTTCTGCGAGTTCGACGGCCCTCGGCAACGCAGGCTGTGCATCACGGTGACGCCGGCGGCCGGCTGAATGGACGGGAGCGTGCTGGACGCCTGCCGCAGCGGCTCGGCCCATCTTGACGCTCTCGGGGGGCTGGGCTATGGTATCGGGGCTGCCCAGGGGGCCCGTAGCTCAGTCGGTTAGAGCGCACGGCTGATAACCGTGAGGTCAGTGGTTCGAATCCACTCGGGCCCACCATCCAGCTTCACTGCTCGATGGGCAGCGTCCGCCACTCCACCGGCCCGGTGCGCTTCAGCCACACGAGCTTCGTGAGATCGACCAGCACGTAGGCGGCCCCGGTAGGGGCGCCGCCGGCCCAGTGCTCGACGCGCACGACCCTCCATCCGACCGGCCGGCTCAGCCCGCCGCCGCCGCTGAAGGTGTGGCGGACCCGCACCTCACCGTCAGACGCCAAGGGGTACGACTCGGTGGCGCCTTCCCACAGCAGGAGCGTCGCGCCGCTGACGACCAGCTCTCGAGCGCCTTGCGGCTCTCCGGGGACGGCCACGACGCCTTCGAGCTCGACGGTGGTGTCGTCTATGAGCCGGACGTTGGTGGGCGAGAACCAGTCTTGCGGGACGAACACGGCGTCGACCGCCGGAAGCCCCATGCCGGTACGGCCGGCGAGCGCACGGACGCCGAAAAGCAGGCCGACGACGATCGCGATGCCGACGGCGATCGAGAGCACCAGGTCGAACAGCCTGCGTGGAGTCACAGGACCTCCTCGTCAGTATCGGAGGAGCGCGACAGCGCCCTCTCGCTGCGGCATGAGCTCGTGCTCGACAACGTGCACGGCGCCCCCGGCTCTCAGCGTAAAGGCAGCCGCGAGGTCGAGCAAGTCCTCGTCGCCGGGGAGCCGCACCGGGTGCGTCTCGACGCCGCGCCCGTCGCGCCACACGCCCCACAGCTCAGCATCGACGGCGACGAAGAGCGTCTCGACGCGCCGGTCGGCCGCGGCCGAGACGAGAGCGGCAGGATCGGTCACGACGCGCGGCGACGACCACATCTCGACCGCACGCCGCAGCGCGGCGGCCCGCCCGCGCTCGAGCACCGGCCGTGCGATGTCCCACGCCCGGGCGTGCAGCTCCTGTTCGGACATGCCGTCCGGGCTGCCGGTCACGGCTTCGGTTGCGAGCGACGGCAGCGAGCTCACGGCGCGGTAGAGCGGGACGAGGTAGTCCACGGCGGCCAGGACGACCGGCGTCCCGGCATCGAGCTGCTCGGAAAGGACCCGGTCGATCCCTCGGAAGTACCGCGCGATCTCCTCCTTCGGATCCGGCTCGCCCGACCCGTGGAACACCGCCGGCCTGCGTCCGCCGGAGGCTTGGGCCGTGCGCGTGTGGAACTGCAGCGAGCGTTTCTCGAAGTCGTCCCACTTCAGAGCGTCAGCGAGGCCCTCCGGCATCTCCTCGACGGCGAGCTCGCGGAGTCCCGCAGGGGAGCCGACCAAGACCCGCGGCCGCTTGAGCGAGAGCGACAGCACGTAGAAGCGCTCGTCCGCGCGCGGCGCCGTCAGCAGCGGCCGGATGCGGAAGCGGTCGCCCACAAACACGGACTCCTCGAAGGCCACCGGCAGCCTGAACGTCCGCGTGCCGCCGTCCACGAACACGGCTAGGCCGTCTCGGGCCTCCAGCCAGAACGGACGGTCCTCGACGAGGGCCGACGCTTGCTTGAGGAGAGCGTCCGCCTCGCCGGCGCGCATCCCGCGCTGGACGAGCTGCTCGCGCGCCTCCTTCAAGAGGTTTTTCAGGCGCGTCCCGTTCTCGGTCACGGCCTCGGGGGCGAACCGTTTGGTCGGGAGGTAGATCGACACCTGCGTCCCGCCGTGCGACGAGGCGAGCTCACGGAGGGTCTCGGAAGACAAGACGTCCATGCCCGCTCCTTTCGATCAGCGTGCGAGAGGCGAACGGCTCAGCGCGAGAACACGCCCGTCAGCACTGCTCTCGCGAGCACGTGGCCGGCGACGGCTCGCTCGATGTCGGCCGCCGTCGGAGCGTCTGGGATCTCGAGGCGACCCACGTCCAGGGCGTACACGGTAACCTCGTAGGGATGCTCGCCGCTGCCAGGCGGCGGCATCGGTCCGCCGTAGCCGCGCTCGCCGAAGGTGTTCACGAGCTCTCGGGCAGGCGGGTCGAGCGAACCGGAAGCGCCAGCCGGCAGGCCGGTGACGGACGGGGGCAGGTCGACCACCGCCCAGTGCACCCAGTTCTGCGCGATGGGGTGGCGGTCCACGACGAACACCGCGAACGAGGCCGTCCCGGCTGGCGCTTGAGACCAAGCCAGAGGCAGCGAGACGTTCCCTCCGCCAGGGACGCCCGCCATGCAGTGCTCGACCGGGATGCGGCCGCCGTCCTGGAACGCGCTGGATGTGAGAAGCATCGGCCCGACACCTCCTTGAGGCTCCGTCGAGTCCGGGGTCTGCTCAGGCCGCTCGGGCTGCTGGGCGGCGGGGGGCGCTGAACAGGCGGCGAGCGCTCCGCCGAGCGCGAGCGCCACGCACAGCAGCCACAGAGCGCTGACCGACGAACGGACACGTTCTGCAAGCAGCCGTCCTGTGACGTGCTCGCCCATACGCATTTCATACCCTCACAAGGCCCGACGTCTCACCGGCGATCGAGGGCGACTTGCATGACGTCGATGCGGCCGCTCAAGAACCCGGCCTCGCAATACGAGAGGTAGAAGCGCCACAGGCGCTCGAAGCGCTCGTCGAAGCCCAGCCGGCGGACCTGCTGGACGGCTGCGTCGAAGCGGTCGCGCCAGGCAGCGAGCGTCATGGCGTAGTCTCGGCCGAAGAAGAACGGCTGTTCGGCGTGGAGCCCGGCCTGCGACGCGTCCCGGATGAAGCGCGACGGGCTCGGCAGCATCCCGCCCGGGAAGATCCGGCGCTGGATGAAGTCCGGCTTGGCGCGGTAGCGCTCGAACAGGCGGTCCGCGATGGTGATGACCTGCAGCGCTGCCCGGCCGCCGTCTGCGAGCCGGTCGTGCACGCACTCGAAGAACCGGCGCCAGTAGCGCTCCCCGACCGCTTCGAACATCTCTATGGAAGCGACGCCGTCGAACGTCCCCCGGACGTCGCGATAGTCCTCGAGCCTGACGTCGACCATGCCATCCAGACCCTCTTCGCGCACGCGTCTGGCCGCCCACTGGTGCTGCGCGTCGGATATCGTTATCGCCGTGACGTGGACACCGCGGGTCTTCGCGGCGTGGATCGCGAACCCGCCCCACCCGCAGCCGATCTCGAGCAGGCGCTGTCCTGGACGCAGGTCGAGCAGGTCGAGCAGCCGGTCCCACTTCGCGCGCTGGGCCTGGGAGAGGTCGGTCTGCGAGCCGTCGAACAGGGCGCACGAGTACGTCATGTCAGGGTCGAGCCACGCCGCGTAGAACTCGTTGCCGAGGTCGTAGTGCGCCAGGATGTTCTTCTTCGCGCCGGTGCGGGTGTTCGCTCTGAGGGCGTGCAGGAGCCGGTGCCACCACACGGCCGGCGCGGACCCGGCGATGCGGGACTCGTGCGCGTCGAGGTTCGCCGTCGCGAAGCGCAGCACTGCCAGGAGATCGGGGGTGTCCCACTGGCCCTTCACGTAGGCGTCTGCGAGACCGATCGACCCTCCCAGCAGCGCTCGGAAAACCGCCCGGCCGTCGTGGACGCGGATCTCGGCCGCGGGGCCGTCGAGCGGCCCGGCGTAGGTCCTCGTGCGGCCGTCCGGCCAATGGACGACGACGCTCCCGGAACGGACGCGCCGGAGCACGAGGTCGAGAGCCGTCTCGGCCGGACGCGAAACGGATGCGGCAAGGCCGGGTATCCGGGTCTCACTGCGCGACAAAGCTCGTCTCCTCCTTCGGCGGGCCGGCGCTCTGGTGGAAGCGGATGCGCTTCGCGAACAGGCGCAGCGCCTGCGCGTGGATGAGCAGCCAGATCCGCAGCGGCAGGGGACCATACCTCCGGGCGAGCTCGCGGAGCGTCCCGTCGGACAGCGGGCGGGCGCGCCCCGAGAAACCGGCGATCAGCAGCGGCTCGCCCTCGACGTCCTCGTGGATGCTCACAGACACCGCATCGCCAGGCTCCGTGAAGCGGAACCGGTAGCGAGCGTCCATGCCGATGAACGGGGAGACGTGGAACACCTTGGTTGCGAACAGGTCCTCCGAAAACCCCATCGGAGCGCCGCCGCGGTGCATGAGGTAGTTGTGGCGGCCGCCGAAGGTGTTGTGGACCTCTGCCATGATCGCGCGCAGGCTGCCGTCGGCGTGGAAGCAGTACCAGAACGCGACCGGGTAGAAGCGGAACCACAGGCCCCGCGGAAACGCGAGGACGCGGACGGGGCCGCCACCGAGGTCGATGCCGGCCTCCGCAAGCAGGCGCTCTATCCACGGCTTGAGCGGCGAGCCGTCACGGGGGCCATGGTCGGCGTCGTAGAACGAGACCATGCCGAGGCGGTTACGCTTGAACAGCCGCGCTCTCTCCGGCAGCCCGTCGAGTTCGTCGAGGTCGAGGTAGAGCATGTAGGCGCGGTACCGGAAGCGGTTCCGGCGCGGGCGGAGCCGATCGTGCGCGACGTGGCCCTCGTACACGCGGCTGATCATCGCGCGGCCTCCTCAGGGTCGAGGATGCGGCCCCACGGCGGGTCGATGCCGAACGCTGCAGCGACGCGCAGGCCGGATATCAGGCCGTCTTCGTGGAAGCCGTACCGCGTCCAAGCTCCGGCGAACCAGGTCCGGCGGCGGCCCTGGATCCGCTCGAGCGCACGCTGCGCCTCCACGGAACCGGGGCCGAACTGCGGATGGGCAAGGGAGAACCGCTGGAAGACCGCATCGTCGGGCACCGGACGCAAGGGATTGAGCGTCACCAGGACCTCGCCTTCGACAGGGAGCTGCTGCAAGACCCGGAGGCGATAGGTGACGCTGACCCTCGCGTCGCTGCGGCCTGCGGACGCGTGGTTCCAGGCGGCCCAGGCGGCGCGCCGGGGCGGCAGGAACGTCGTGTCCGAGTGGAGCACGACGTCGTTCGGCTCGTACGGGATCGATGACAGGACTGCCCGCTCCTCGCCGTCCGCGTCGTGCAGCACGGCGAGCGCTTGGTCGGCGTGGCACGCGAGGACGACGGCTTCGTACGCGAGGCGTTCCCCGGTCCGCAGGGTCACCTCGACGCCGTTGCCGCTCCGCACGACCGACGCCACGCCGTCCCCGAGGCGTACTGCCCCGCTCACCTCTCGCGCGAGCTGCTCGACGTATCTGCGAGCGCCTCCCGGCACGCTCTTCCACTGCGGCTTGCCGGTGACGCGGATCAGCCCGTGGTTGTCGAAGAACCGGACCATGGAAGCGGCGGGGAACCGGAGCACCCGCTCGCTCGGCATGGACCAGATCGAGCCAGCCATCGGGACGAGGTACCAGTCACGGAAGCCGGGGCCGTACCCCTCACGCTCGAGGAGCTCTCCGAGCGTCATGGACGCGAGCGCGGGGTCGGCTAGCAGGCGCTCGCCTGCGCGAGAGAACCGCACGATGTCTGCGAGCATGCGCCAGAACGCGGGCCGCACGAACGTGCCGGGGTCGGCGAAGACGCCCCGGAGGTCGCCACGCCAGACCACGCCCGATGCGGCATCGTGCACCGAGAACGACATGTCGGCGTCTTGCTCGGGGATGCCGAGGTGCGCGAAGAGCCGGACGAGGTTGGGGTAGGTGCGGTGGTTGAAGACCATGAACCCGACGTCGCAGGGCACCCTGCGGTCTCCGGCGACCACCTCGACTGTCCTCGTGTGCCCGCCAAGCGACTGCTCCTGCTCGACCACGTCGACTTCGTGTCGCTGAGAGAGCAGCCAGGCCGCCGCCATGCCCGAGATGCCGGAGCCCACGACGCAGATCTTCACAGACCCTCCTCGCAGCCGTCGCGTCGCAAGGGAATATGCCCAACGAGGCGGCGCCTCCGAAGGCTTCGGCGAAGGGACGGCCATGGGATTCATGCTCATCACCGGCGTGTCCACGGGCATCGGCAACGCGCTCGCGCGCCACGCGGCGAGGCTCGGGTGGGCGGTCGTCGGGACGGTGCGCGGCGATGCAGCGCCCGAGGCGTACGGCCTACCGCCGGCGGTACGGCTGGAGCAGTACGACGCAGCTGAGCCAGGCGCGTCGCACGCCCTTGCCGAGCGGGTGCTCGCAGCGCACGGGTGCCCGGACGTGCTCGTCAACAACGCCGGAGCGGTGATCTACGGCCCGGTCGAGGAGACGCCGCAGGAGCGCGTCCGAGCGCTGTTCCAGGTGAACGTCTTCTCGCCGGTGGAGCTCACGCAGGCGCTGCTGCCGGCCATGCGCGAGCGTGGTTCGGGCACCGTCGTCAACGTGACGTCCCTCGGCGGCAGGATGGTGTTCCCGTTCTTCACCACCTATAACGCCACGAAGCACGCGCTCGAGGGGTTCTCAGAAGGGCTGTGGCACGAGCTCAAGCCGTTCGGCATCCGGGTGAAGGCGATCGAGCCCGGGTACGTCGAGACCCCCATCTACAAGGCGATGGACGAGCAGGAGCGTCCAACGGGGCCGTACGCTCCATACCTGGAGGCCATGAACGCGTTCAGCGACGGCGTGCAGAAGCGCACGACGCCCGATGCCGCGGCCGTCGAGACCATGCGCGCGATCCTGGACGAGAGCGACCTGCTGCGGTATCCGGTGGCCGCGTACGCGCGTCCGCTCCTCGCAGCGAGGGCGCTGCTCGGCCCGCAGCGCGTGATGCGCTTCATGCACCGGCGGTGGATGGGACCGGCGGGGTGAGGGGTTGCGCGAGACCGCGCCGGGTGCCAAGCTCCGCTCACGCACACGGAAAGGATCCTCGGACATGAGCCTGCCCCGGACGCGCTTCATCGCCGCAGTCCTGGCCGCCTTGGTAGCGGCAACCTGGTCCGCGCCCGTTCGCGCCGCCGTGCCGGACGGACGCGGAGCGGACGGGGTCGAGGCCATCGTGTCGTTCGATGCGGCGCGCGCCTCCGAGGCGCTCGCTGCGGTGGAGGCCTGCGGAGGACGCGTGAAGCGGATGCTGCGCAGCGGCACCGAGGCCCTCGTGGTGTTCCCGAAAGGCCAGAGCGTCGAGTCTGTGCGGGTGCGTGTGAAGCGGTCTTCATCGGCTGTGCGCGCGATAGCGCCGAACGGCCGGCTGCGGCCCGCATCGATACCGAACGACCCCTTCTTTTCCAAGCAGTGGGCGCTTCCCGCTGCGGACGTCCTCGGGGTGTGGGACATCACTCGGGGCTCACCGACGGTGCGCGTCGCCGTGATCGACAGCGGCGTGTACCTGTCGCACCCGGACCTGCGCGCGAACCTCGACCTCGCGAACGACTGGGACTTCGCGAATGGCGACGCGACGGCCGAGGAGGAGTATCCGCACGGCACGCACGTGGCAGGCATCGTCGCCGCGGTGGCGGACAACGCCGTTGGGGTCGCCGGTGCGGCACCCGGCGTGAAGGTGCTGCCGCTGAAAGTGATCGACAGGAACGGGATCGCGACCACCGCCGACTTCGTCGACGCGGTCCGGTACGCCACGGACAAAGGGGCCTGCATCATCAACGCGAGCCTCGGGGAGGCGCTCGACCCGGCCGTGCCGTCTGACGCCGCGGAGATCGCGCTGCTGCAAGAGGCCGTGGACTATGCGAGAGCGAAGGGCGTTCTCGTGGTTGCCGCTTCCGGCAACGGCAGCGGACCGCCTGTGTGGTACCCAGCAGCGTGCGACGGCGCGATCGCCGTGTCGGCGACGACCAGGGCCGGCGACGTCGCACCGTACTCCAGCACGGGACCGCAGGTCGACCTCGCGGCTCCCGGAGGGTACGCGACGAGCTGGGAGACCCGGGAGAACGGCGTCCTCTCCACCTGGAACGGCGGCGACTATGCGTACGCCATCGGGACGTCGATGGCCGCCCCGCACGTAGCCGGGATCGCCGCTCTGCTCATGTCGGCGTGCCCGAGCGCGACCGCGGACACCGTGCGCGCAGCGCTCGAAGCGAGCGCGCGAGACATCGGGGCACCGGGCCTCGACACGCAGACGGGCCACGGCTTGGTGCAGGCAGGCGCGGCGCTCGCGCGGCTGTCACGGGTGACGCGGGTCGCGGGGCTCGACCGGTACGCGACGGCCGCAGCCGCGTCCCAGGCTGCGTTCACGACGGGCACGTGCGAGACGGTCTTGGTCGCGAGCGGGGAGGACTTCCCCGACGCGCTCGCGGCGGCGCCTCTCGCGGGGGCGCTCCGGGCGCCCTTGCTGCTGGTCAGGCGCGCGGGGGTGCCGGCCTCCACGGCGGCCGAGATCGCGCGGCTGGGCGCGACTCGCGCGGTGGTGGTGGGCGGTCCTGGAGCAGTCTCTACGGCGACGGCGGACGCGCTCGCAGGGCTCGGCCTGGACGTGGAGCGCATCGGCGGCCGCGACCGGTACGAGACCGCGGCGCTCGTCGCCGCGCGCGTCGCGGCGTCCAGCGTCGGGACGCGGACCGTGCTCGTGACGCGGGGAGACCTCTTCCCGGATGCGACAGCGGCAGGTGCGCCAGCCGCCTCGTCGCGCAGCCCAGTCGTGCTCGTGAAGCCCACGGAGCTGCCAGACGCTGCGCGGACCGCGATCGCCGGAGCTGCTCCGTGCCAGGTGGTCGTCGTCGGCGGCACCGCGGCGGTATCGGCAGACGTGGCCGCTGCTCTCGCGTCGATCCCCGGCGTCGAGGCCGTCGAGCGGTGGAGCGGCCTGGACCGGTACGCCACGGCTGCGGCGGTAGCGGCCGAAGCCGTCGCCCGCGGCATGTGCGACGACGACCTCGTCGCCGTGGCAAGCGGAGTGGACTTCCCTGACGCGCTCGCGGGGGGAGCGGCTGCAGGCACGCTACGCGGCGCGCTGCTGCTCTCGCGGCCGGACGTCTTGCCCGACGTCACGAGAAGCCACATCGCACGGCGGCTGGCGCCTGGCGGCTCGGCGTGGGTTCTTGGCGGCCCGGGCGCGTTGAGCTACGCGGTGCAGGCGGCCGTCATCCGCGTGATGCCGTGAGGGCGCCTATCCGCCGAGCATGACGACGCGCACGAGGTGCGCGCGGCCGTCGTCGACGAGCGGAACCAGGCCGTCGGCCGCCGCTTCGCCGTCGACCTCCACGCGCTCGACGCCGCGGTTCACGCCGCGCGGGTTCTCGAACGCGATCTCGTAGGTGCTCGAACCGAACCGGTAGCGGATCGACCACGCCGGCCACGACTTCGGCACGCACGGCTCGAAGGCCAGGTAGCGCTTCCCGTCGCGGGCCACGAGGTGCAGGCCGCAGATGTCCCGTACAGCCACCCGGTAGTACCAGGCTGCCGAGCCGGTGTACCAGGTCCAGCCGCCGCGCCCGACGTGCGGTTCGACGGAGTACACGTCGGCGGCCAGCGCGTACGGCTCCACCTTGTACCGCTCCACCGAGGCGGCGTCTGCCGCATGGGACAGCGGGTTGATCAGGTCGAGGATCGCCACCGCCTCGTCGCCGTCGCCCATCGCCGCGTACGCGAGCGCGACCCACACGGCAGCGTGCGTGTACTGCCCGCCGTTCTCGCGCACGCCCGGAACGTAGCCCTTGATGTAGCCGGGATCGTGCGGCATGCGGTCGAACGGCGGCGTGAGCAAAGCCACGAGCCCGTCGTCCCACCGGATCAGCCGCTCCTCGACGCTTTCGAGCGCACGCTGGACGCGCGCAGGATCGCCTGAGCCCGAGACGGCGGCCCACGCCTGGGCGATCGCGTCGATCTTGCACTCCTCCGAGGAGCGGCTGCCGAGGGGCGTCCCGTCGTCGAAGTACGCGCGACGATACCACGCGCCGTCCCAGGCCTCGCGCTCGACCGCGGTGATGAGCGCCTCGGCCCGGGCGCGCCAGCGCTCCGCGCGCTCGGCGTCCCCGCGCCGCTCGGCGATCTCCGCGAACGACCGGAGCACGACGTCGAGGAACCACGCCATCCACACGCTCTCGCCAGAGCCGCCGATGCCGACCCGGTTCATGCCATCGTTCCAGTCGCCGCCCCCCATGAGCGGCAGCCCGTGCGGGCCGACGGCCGCGCTCGCCTCGATCGCGCGGACGCAGTGCTCGTAGACGGTTGCGACCTCGACGGACGGTTGCGGCTCGAAGTAGAGGTCCTCGCGGCCTTCGGGGACCGGCGGTCCTTCGACGAACGGCGTCTCGACGTCCAGGACGCTCTCGTCGCCAGTGGCCTTCACGTACTCCGCCACGACCAGCGGCAACCACAGCCGGTCGTCGACGAAGCGGGTCCGGACGCCCCGGCCGCTCATCGGCTGCCACCAGTGCAAGACGTCGCCTTCTGGGAACTGGCGACGCGACGCCTCGACGATGTGCTCGCGCACGAGGTCGGGCCTGACGTATAGCAAGGCGAGGCAGTCCTGGAGCTGGTCGCGGAAGCCGAACGCGCCGCTCGACTGGTACAGCGCCGTGCGCCCCCAGAAGCGGCACACGAGCGCCTGGTACAGCACAGGGCCGTTCACGAGCCTGTCCAGGAGCTCGTCCGGCGTGCGGATCTCGAGCGTGCCGAGCAGCCCGCGCCACATCGCCAGGGCGGCCTCCTGCTCCCGCTCGACCGCTCCGGGCTCCCTGAGCTCGTGGATGAGCGCGTGCGCGGCCTCGACGGTCTCGGTCTGTCCGAGGAAGAACGACACCTCCGCGTGCGCACCGGGGGCGAGCGTCAGCGAGCAGTGCAGCGCGCCGCAGTTGTCGAGGAACCGGCCGGTGGTGCCGGCGAGCCGCTCGTAGCGCATGGCGGCCGGTGAAGCCGGGTGCCCGTTGCGGCCCAGGAACTCGGTGCGGTCCGCCGTGAAAGAGGCGACGTCTCGGTCGGCGGCCAGGAACGCGGGACGCCCCGGGAAGTCGAGGTTGAACCAGTTGTGCGCCATGAGCGCGCTCGCGTGCTCGTCCCACCACGTCACGACGCGCTGCTGCGCTTTGCTCCGGGAGTCGCCGAGGCTCCATTCGACGACGTGGAACAACGAGATCCGGCGCTCCCGGTCCGAGACGTTCTCGATCCGGACGCGGGCGACGCGGGCCGGCTTGTCGGCGGAGACGAAGTACGTCACGCGCTGCTTGAGCCCGTGGCTCGCGTGCTCGAAGACGGTGCAGCCCGGTGCGTGGCGGACGACGTAGGGCGCGTCGGCACGGGCCGGAGCCGGGGTCGGGCTCCAAAACTCGCCGGTGTCGTCGTCGCGCAGGTAGAAGACCTCGCCGGTGCCGTCGCTGACGGGATCGTTGTTCCAGGTCGTCAGGCGGTTCTCGTGGCTGTTCAGCGCCCAGGTGCAACCGATGCCTGCCTCGGACACGTACGACCCGAACTCCGGGTTCGCGAGCACGTTGATCCACGGAGCCGGCGTCGTCGCGCCGGGCTCGAGCACCACGACGTACTCGCCGGTGGCAGGGTCGAAGCCGCCGTAGCCGTTGTCGAACAGCAAAGCAGGGCGCTCGAACGGGGGGAGCGGGTCGGCGATGGGCTGGGACGTCGGCGCCAGAGTGTTCGGAGGGGCGGGCCGCTCCGCGCGTTGGTCGAGCTGCAAGACGATGGGGCCCGCCTCCGCCTTGAGGACGGCGCGCGCGACGCTCCGGAGCGCCTCGACGATCTCAGGGGCGATCTGATCGGCGGCGCGCAGGTGGACGCCTGCAGGCCGGTCGAGCATCTGCAGCGCATGGCCGGTCCGCACCAGAGCACGCAGCCGCCCGTCGAGGGCCGATGCGTACGCGCTCGGCTTCGTGTTGAGGATCACCAGGTCGCACTCGAAGCCGCGGCTGCGCCAGTACTGGTGCGCGAGGAGCGCCTGCCGTACCAGCGGGGTGTCTTCGAGCCGCTCGATCTCCACGAGGAGGATCGGGTAGTCGCCGGAGATGCCGATGGACCACAGCGCCGACATCGGCAGCCGGTTCTCCGACTCGGTGTACGCCTTGAGCCGCGAGTACGGGTCAGTGAGCAGCAGCCGCGAGGCCAACCGCTGGTAGACCACCGCCTCTTGCGGGGTGATCCCGAGGTCCCTGAGCTCGATCTGGCTCGTCGACCACGCCAGGTCGAGCGCCCGCTGCGCGCTGCGGATGTCGCGGTACTTCTCGGCGTACGCGACCGCCTGCTCGCGGCTGTCCGCCGCTCCGAGCGAGATGGCGAGCCGGGCCGACTGCCCAGGCTCCAGGGCCAGCGTCTGGCGGATCGCGCAGATCGGATCGAGCACCGGGCCGGTCGTGCCCGTGAGACGGCCGTCTCCAGCGATCGCCCGGGCATTCGCCGGCGTGCCGAGCCGTCCGAGGAACGCGGCCCGGTCGGTCTCGTACGACCAGGTGCACCGCGTGCCGAGGTCGCACGCGATCGCGTGCACGGCCCAGACGCGCGGCTCCTCGGCGGAGCGAGGCCGGCGAGAGAACAGCAGCGCGCCGAGCTCGTCGAGCGCCTCGGTCTCGACGAAGAGGTTGCTGAACGCCCGATGGGCCTGGTCGGCGCCTCGCGGAGCGAGGGTGATCTCGGCGTACGAGGTCACCTCGAGGTACGCAGGCTCGCGGCGCCGGTTCGTGACCGTGAGCCGCCGCACTTCGACGTCGTCTTCCGGCGAGACCACGATCTCGGTGTGCGTCTCGATGCCGTCGTCGAGGCGCCGGAACTCGGCCTTGTCCGGCGAGAACACCACGTGGTAGTCGTCCGGCTCGGTGCACGTCGGCTGATAGGCCGCGGACCAGGCCTTCTTGCTCTCGACGTCTTTGAGGTAGACGAAGAAGCCCCAGCAGTCGCGGGTGAGGTCCTCGCGGTAGCGGGTCACCGTGCGGTCGCGCCAGCGCGAGTAGCCGCCTCCCGCGTTGGTGACCATGACGGAGTACGAGCCGTTCGACAGGAAGTGCGTCGCCGGGACGGGCGTGTGCGGCGTCGGGTACGACCGGGTGACGGGCGGCGGCACCTCGCGCACAGAACGGACGAACTCCACTTCCTCGACGTGCGGCTTCGCGAGCTGCACGCGGCGCGGCGTGCGCTCCTGCAGCAGCAGCTCGGCGGTCTGGACGACGGGGTCGCGGTGGAACCGCTCCTGCATGGCTCCGTCTTCGAGCACGTTGCCGAGCGCGACGAGCCCCATGCCCTGGTGGTGGGCCATGTACGCGCGCACGATCGCGCGCTCGCGCCCTGCTGGGACGCGGCCAGGGGTGTAGTCGATCGCCTCGTAGTATCCGTAACGGCCTCGCGCTCCCTGGTCGGCGAGCGCGACCAGGTTCTGGGACGCCGCCACCGGGTCCACGAGCAGTGCGAGCAGCGTCGCGTACGGCGCTACGACCACGTCGTCGGACAGGCCGCGCTTCAGCCCCAGGCCGGGCACGCCGAACGCCTGGTACTGGTAGGTGAGGTTCGCGTCGCGCGCGGCGAACGCGGACTCCGAGACGCCCCACGGCACGCCGCGCTGCCGTCCGTACTGGATCTGCCTGCGGACCACCGACCGATACGTGATGTCCAGCAGGGTTCCCGGGTAGCTCCGCATGACCAGGAGCGGCATGAGGTACTCGAACATGCTCGCGCTCCAGCTCACGAGCGCTTTGCCGACGCCGGTCTCCGTGATCGGCCTGCCGAGGCGGAACCAGTGCTCCTGGGGCACGTCGCCCTTCGCGATGGCGACGAAGCTCGCGAGGCGGCACTCGCTCGCCAGCATGTCGTAGAACGACGGGTCGAGCCGTCCTTCCGCGGTGTTGTAGCCGATCGAGAACACCTTGCGGCTCTCGTCGAACAGCATCCGGAAGTCCATGCTCTGCCACATCTGCTGCGCGATCTCGGCGCACAGCCGCAGCTCGGCGAGCACGCGGGCGCAGCGAGGCCGCGCGGAGCGCAGGTCTGCAAGCACGCGCCCGGCCCACTCGCCGGCTTCGTCGTCTGACACGAGCTCCTCGAGCCTGCGCTCGACGACGTCCAGCCCCTCCGCGAGCCCGACGAGGCTCGGCACGTGCTCGAACAGCGGCTCGAGCAGCGCATCGCGCCGCGCTGCGAGCGGCGCGGACGCGAGCGAGCGCGCCCACGGGGCCATCGTGTCGATCTCGTCGAGCAGCGCGTCGATGTGCCTGGCCACGGCAGCGACCGCATCGCGTGCCGCCTCGCAGTCGCACGACGAGTCCTCGGAAGCCGGCGCGAGCCCTTCGGCGAGCCCCGCCGCCTTCTCGGCGAGCGGCCGCCACACCGTGAGCGCCGTGCGCCACTCTCCGAGGTCGCGCGGCAGCGTGTCGAGGTCGATGCGGCGCAGGAGCTCCTCGAGCGCCGTCCGCACCGCAGCGGCGACGCGCGCGTCGCCATACGCGGCCCGGTTCTCGATCACGTCCTCGAGCGCGACGCGCACGGTGTCCGCGACGCCGTCGCGGGCGCGCGGCTGGATGAGCGGGCCCTCCGAGACCTCGAGGAGCCCCTGGCGCAGCGCGATGAGGTGGCCCGCGAGGTTGCCGCTGTCCACGGTCGAGACGTACGTCGGCCTGAGCGGCTGCAGCGTGCGGGTGTCGTACCAGTTGTAGAAGTGCCCGCGGAACCGCTCGAGGCCGGCCATGGTCGCCAGCGTGCGCGAGGTGCGGTCGACCGCCGCCGAGACCGTCACGTAGCCGAGGTCGTATGCGGTGAGCGTAGCGAGCAGCTGAAGCCCCATGTTCGTCGGGGAAGTGCGGTGCGCGACCGTCGGCTCAGGGTCCTCCTGGAAGTTGTCCGGCGCGAGGTAGTGGTCCTCGGCGGTGACGAAGGTCTCGAAGAACCGCCAGGTCCGTCTCGCCACGCTGCGCAGCGAGGCCCGCATCGCTTCGTCCAGCGGCGGTTTCGCAGGCACGGTCGGCTGGCTCATGCGCCATGCCGCGTACGGGCCGGCGAGCCACGGCGCGGCGAGGAAGGCGAGCGCGAGCGCGGAGGACGGGTCTGCGGCGGCGGCGCCGGCCAGCAAGGCGACCGCTCCGCCCTGAGCGGGCGCCATGCGCCTGACGTGTCCGGAGAGGTCGCGGGCAGAACGCCGCTCCGCCTCCGCTGCGGTCTCCCATTCGAGGAGGTTCCGCTTCGAGACGAACAGCCGCCACAGGGCGCGCGCGATCGCGTCGAGCATCACCCAGGCCTGGTGCGGCAGCACCGCGAGGCTGAACAAGGCGCGCGCCGAGTCCCGCCAGAAGTCGCGCACGATCGACGGGACGTCGCCGCGGACGTCGGCGCCTCGAGGCCGGAACAGCAGGGAGTCCGCGAAGCTGAAGTACACCGGGAAGAAGACGACGGCGAGCACCGCGACCAGCAGCCCCCAGTCGGCTCCAGGCACAAGCGCAGCACCCGCCGCGGTCAGGGCCACCATCGACGGCGCGAACAGGCTCCGCCTCAGGTTGTCGAGGATCTTCCAACGGTGCAGGCCGGAAAGCGGCGATCGCTCGTGCCCGCCCTTGCGGGGCACGCGCGGGAACAGCCACAGCACGGTCTGCCAGTCGCCGCGCACCCAGCGGTGAAGCCGGGCTGTGTGCGACGCATACGTCGACGGCTGGTCGTCGAGCACCTCGATGTCGCTCGCAAGCGCCGTGCGCAGGTAGCTGCCTTCGAGCAGGTCGTGGGACAGCAAGATGCTTTCCGGCAGCCGGTCCGCGAGGACGGCGTTGTACACGTCGACCTCGAAGATGCCTTTTCCAGTGAACGATCCCTCGCCGAAGACGTCTTGGTAGGTGTCTGAGACTGCTCCCGCGTACGGGTCGATTCCCGTGGCGCCGGAGTACAGCCAGGCGAACGGCGAGCGCATCGAGCCCTCGAGCGACATGCCGACGCGCGGCTGCACCAGCCCATAGCCGCGCACCACCCTGCGCCGGGCAACGTCGACCTTCGCGCGGTTGAGCGGGTGGGCGATCGTGCAGACCAGCTTGCGGGCCGCGTCCCGCGGCAGGACGGTGTCGGCGTCCAGCGTGATCACGAAGGTGACGTCGTGGAGGGCTTCGACAGGCCCGTCCGCTACCAAGAAGGCGCCGCCGTCAGCGCCGCGCAAGAACGCTGCGAGCTGCTCGAGCGCGCCACGCTTGCGCTCCCAGCCCATCCACACGCCGTCGCGCTCGGAGTACGAGCGCTCGCGGACGAGGAGCGCGAACGGGGGTCTGCCCGCGGAGCCGTGCCGCGCATTCAGCTCGGCGATGCCGTTGCGGGCGGCCTCGACGATCGCCGCGTCGCGTTCCGTCGTGCGCTCGGCAGCCACGGGCAGGTCGCCGAGGATGGCGAACCACAGGTTCTCGTCCTCGTTCGCGAGGTAGGCCACTTCGAGGTTGTCGACGACCCGCTGTGCCGCCTCGGGCGAGGACAGCAGCGCGGGAATCACCACGAGGGTCTTGTGCGCTGGCAGAAGCGGCTTGCGGAAGTCGAGCTTGGGAAGCACTCTGGGCGGCCAGAGCCACGCCGCTATGCGGTTGACGACGTTGAGCGCCAGGTCCGAGGCGGGGACGATCGCGAGAACGGCGAGCAGAGCGGCGCGCCACCCATCCGCCCCGAAGCTTGCGGCCAAACACGCCACGCTCGTGCAGAGGCCGGCCGTGAGAGCGCCCAGCAGGCCCCAGTAGATGAGGCCCTTGCTGGCCAACGGTCCGCGGTACACGAGCTCGCGGAGCTTCGCGCGGTAGCGGACGCTGTTCTCGAACCGGTAGCGTCCTCGGCTGATCAGGTAGTAGCCGACGTGCGCCCCGACGGCGTCGGTCGGATCCTCGTCCAGGGCCGCGAGAGCGTGGCTCACGACCGCCTCCGCCACCTCGACCTCGGAAAGCGGGCTGCGTTTCGCGATCTCCTCCACCGCCTTGCGGTAGCGGTCCCGAGACGCGAAGTCCATGCGCTCGTAGACGCCTGCGGGATCCTGCCGGAGGACGTGGTCGACCAGGCAGCAGTCCTCGAAGAAGTCGCGCCACTCGAGGGCGGACAGGAAGCGCATCGCGGTGATGGTGTTCGCTACGGAGACCTGGTCCGCGGCCTGCGTCCGTTGCTCCTCGAGCGTGAGCTCTTCGAGCGACAGCCCCAGTTCGGCGAGCTGCTCGTCGGCCCACGCGACCGCAGGCTCGACGGACGGGTCCTGGTCGCGCAGGCGCTGCAGGAAGCGGACGAGGAACGCCGCCGGCGGCTTCGGAACCGCCTGAGCGAGCGCGCGCACGAGAGGCTCGACCTCGCCGGCCGAACGGATGGCGGCCTCGATCGCGCGGTTCGCCCACGCGTCGGCGTCGACGCTTGCGACGTGGGCTGCCAAGACGCGGCGCCCGAGCCGCGCGAGGTTCTCCACGAGCGCGATCCGCAGCATGATCGGCACGGCCCAGAGCTCCCCGATGGTGAGCGGGGAGACGTCCTGATAGGCCATCACGTACTGCCTCAGCAGGTCCTGGTCGAGCCTGGCGTCTGTGCCTGCGACGAGCAGCGCGACCGCCTCGAAGGCGCGCGGCGACCCGGCAAGCGGCCCCTCGGTCAGGCGCGGGAGCTCGGCGGCGAATGCGGCAGGGAGGTCGTCGCGCACGGCGCGGATCTGCTCTTCGACGAGGTACTGGTTGTCGAGGAGCCACTCGGCGGCGACCGACACGGGGACGTTCTCGTGCGCGTCCTGCGCCAGGCGCCGGTGCGTCGCCGACACCGCGGCTTCGGCGTCGTCGAGCAGGTCCAGCAGGGGCGTGCGTCCCGCCAGGCGGGCAGCGGTCCACGATTGCACGGCGGCGAGCGCCCGCGCCTCGTCTGCCAGGCGCTGTGCGCTCAGCAGCTCGATACGAAGCGGCTCGCTCTCGGCGAGCGCCTTCCACAACGCAGCGCGCGCTTCCTGCATGCGGTCTCCAACGCTCGTGTGATGCTCCGCCTGCTATTCTGCCACGAACGCGGCCGCGTGCTGCGCCCAGGACCGGCACGGACCTTGCTCAAGCGATACCATACGGGGTATATTGCTGATAGAACCAAGCGACAGGAGCCACCCATGGCAGACAAGAAGAAGCGCTCGGGCGCGCAGCCGTCTGCGGCGAAGGCGCCCTCGAAGGCGCCGTGGCTCGTCGGAGGCGTCGTGCTCATCGCCGTCGCTGCGGTGGCCGCGATCGCCCTCTCGGGCAGGCTTGCCCCGCTTCCGGCTTCCGGTGACGTCTCCAACGCCCAGGCCGAAGCGTTGATCAAGCGCGGCGCCCGCGTCGTGGACGTACGGACTCCCGAGGAGTTCGCGGCGGCCCACATCCCCGGCGCCGAGAACGTTCCCGTGGATGCCGTCGTGGCGCAGGCGCAGACGTGGGACAAGACCAAGCCGGTGCTCTTGTACTGCGCGACCGGCGAGCGCTCCGCGTGGGCGTTCCAGCAGCTCGCGCAGGCCGGATTCGAGCACCTCTACAACCTCAAGGACGGCATCGTCGCGTGGGACGGAGACGTGACGTCCGGCGCGGCGACGCGGACCGCGCAAGGGCTCCAGCCGCTCCCGAGCGGGCTGCCTGCCATGTACGAGTTCTACACCGACTGGTGACCCACGTGCCGCAAGATGGCGCCGGTGGTCGACCGGCTGAAGGCAGCGTACGAGGGCAAGGTCGAGTTCAAGCTGTACGACGTGGAGAAGGACAAGCAGGGCTCCGACCTCGCGAACTCGCTGGGGGTCCAGTACGTGCCGACGTTCGTGTTCGTCTCGTCGGACGGCGCGATCCAGCAGAAGGTCGTGGGGGAGATGACCGAGGCGAAGATGCGGGAGGCGCTCGACGCGCTCGAGTGAGCCACGGCATGCCTTGCCCGACGGGTATAGAATAGGTGCAGGAGGATCCTCCAGAGGACTCTGCCGACGGAGGTGAGGCTATCTCGGTGGGACAGACAGAGCACCACGCTTCGGCCGGGGCGGCAGAGGAAGGCGCCGGGATCCTCGCCAAGGGGCGAGAGGAACCATCCGGCAGCCGGGCATAAGCTCCTGTTGGCCCGGGAGGTGCGGCCGAGAGGGAACGCTCGCTTGGCCAAGAGCCTCCGAGGATAGCCCTGTGGAGGGGCAGCTCGGGCGGTGCGAAGGCCGTCCCGGCTACGGCGTCGAGGGGTCCGCTGATGCGGGCCCCTCGTCGTGGGTGGTATACTTCGCGTTCGCGGGGACGTAGCTCAGTTGGGAGAGCGCGGGCTTTGCAAGCCTGAGGTCGAGGGTTCGAGCCCCTTCGTCTCCACCAGACGACGATCAGGAGCGGGCCAGAAGGCCCGCTCCGTTCGGTTCTCACGGCATCCGGCGCGACACGAGGAGGCTAGGTGCGACGCGACGGCATCGAGGCAGGCACGCTGCTCTCCGTCGGCGCTGCGTTGCTCTTGTGGTCTTCGGCCTTCGCCGGGATCAAGGCCGGCCTCCGCGGGTTCGCGCCGGGAGAGCTCGCGCTCCTTCGGTTCTTGACGGCCTCGTCGGTGCTCGGTGTCTACGCGCTGCTCTCGCACATGAGGCTGCCGCAGCGCGAGGACCTCGGCCGCATCGCGCTCGGTGGCCTGTTCGGGATCACCGTCTACCACCTCGCGCTGAACTACGGCGAGACCTCCGTGTCTGCCGGAGCCGCGAGCCTGATCATCGCCTCGGGGCCCGTCTTCACGGCGATCCTTTCGCGTTTCCTGCTCAAGGAACGGTTGACGCCCTGGGGCTGGCTCGGGATCGCCGTGGCGTTCTCGGGCGTTGCCGCCATCGCTCGTGCGGAAGGCGGCGGCGCGGCCTTGGAGCCTGCGGCCGCGCTCGTCGCCGTCGCGGCCATGTCCACCGCGGGTTACTTCGTGGTCTCGAAGCCGTTGCTGGCTCGATACAGCCCGCTCGAGTACACCGCGTACTCGATGTGGATGGGGACCGTGCCGATGCTGGTCTTCGCGCCCGGCCTCGCCGGTCACCTGGGTTCCGCTCCGCTCGACGCCGTGACCGCGGCTGTGTACCTCGGGGTCTTCCCCGGAGCGCTGGCCTACCTGCTGTACTCGCGCGCCCTCACCAAGCTTTCGGCGTCGGTCGCCTCGAGCTTCCTGTACGTGCAGCCCGTGCTGGCTGCGATCATCGCGTGGGCGTGGATCGGCGAGCTCCCTCAGCCGCTCACCGTCGCCGGAGGCGCGGTGGCTCTCGCAGGAGTCGCGCTGGTCACGATCAAAGGACGGGCGGCAACGGTCACCTGACGGTGAACCCGGCCATCCCCTCGACGGGCTCCTCGATCGCTTCGAGGCTCTCGACGACGGCGCGCGGCGGCCCCGTCCGCATCCAGTCTACGACCCGTTCGACAGAGTCCCGCGGGCCTTCCAGGACGGCTTCCACCCGGCCGTCCGGAAGGTTGCGGACCCAGCCGTCCAGCCCGGCGGAGCGCGCGGCCTCGGCCGTGCTCGCGCGGTAGAACACACCCTGCACGATCCCTGAGACCCACACGTGGACGCGGATCCTCTCCATCGCCGTCCTCCCTAGCGGTCTTGCAGAACGGGCATCATTATGTAGATACCGGACGACGGGTCGAACGGAGCCGCACCGCATGTCGCAACTTGCCCACGAGCCTTCCGAGGTCGCGCGCTACTTCGCTGTGCTCGCCGAGACGATGCCCTGTCCCGTGATCCAGTTCGGGCCGTCCGGACGGGTGTTGATCGCCAACTCGCTGGCGCAGCCGCTGCTCACGGAGCCCGGCCCGGGCGACGGTCGTCGCGTGCTGCTGTCGGACGGACGGGAGTTCTGGGACGCGATCGCGGCGGAGGCCTTGTCAGGGGCTCCGCTGTTGAGCGGCAGCGCGCGCGTCCTCGTCTCGGGCGGCGACCCGGCGACGATCTGGTACGCGGGCTTCCCGGCCGCGACGCACCAAGGCGAGCTCATGGGGGCCGTCGTCCTCGTCTACGACGCGACGAGCGAGCAGTTGATGAGCTCGGTCAGGCCGGAGCATGCAGACCGACGGCCGGACGAGCTCGGATGGATCGTGGAAGGCGTCGCGCAAGCGACCCGCGCGGACGCGGTCCTGCTCGCAGAGCTGGAGCCAGACCAGCCTCGTACCGGACGCACGCTCGCGGCCTTCGTCGACGGGGCGGCGCGTCCTGACCTCGTGTGGGACCTCGCGTCGTCGCCGGCGCCGTCGGCTCCAGGCAAGCCCCTGGTCGTCGTGGCTGACGGGTTGCACGACCGGTTCGCAGACGACGACCTCGCGAGGAGCCGCGGCTACCGCGCTTTCGCGGGGGCGTTGGTATTGAGCCGGACGGGCGAGCGGATCGGGGCGCTCGGCGCTTACTTCTTGGAGCCGATCTCGCACGCGGCCTCCGCGCGGGGCGTGCTCCGCCTGTTCGCGTCGCTCGCGGCCAGGCCGTTGGAATCGATGCGCGCCGCTCGCGCCCTGGTCGAGAGCGAGCAGCGTGCGGCTGCGTTGTTCGCTCACGGGCACCTGCCGATCCTGCTGATCGACCCAGCCTCGACCCAGGTCGTGGAGGCCAACCCGGCCGCGAGCAGGTTGTACGGCATCCCGCAAGACGAGCTGGTCACCATGAGCGTGCTGCAGCTGGCCGCGGGGTCCCCAGAGTCTCTCCGGGCCGAGGTCAGGTCGGCGGCCCGCGGTTTCCGGGACCGCTTCGTCACCAAGCAGATCACCGCCCGAGGGGACGTCCGCGAGCTGGAGGTGTTCGCGGGCCCGCTCGAGATGGGCGGGCGCACGCTCGTCTACGCGGTGCTGCACGACGTCACCGAGAAGCGCCGGGCAGAGGCGGAGGCGGCACGGTATCGCAAGGAGCTCGAACTGCTCGTGCAGCGCCGGACCGCCGACCTGCTCGACGCCACGAGCACCATCGAGGCGGAGCGCGAGCGGCGGGCGCGGGTGTTCCGCGACATGGGGCTCGAGCTCAAGACGCCGCTGCAGACCATACTGGGATTCTCAGAGACGCTTGCGACCGGCTTGGCAGGCGAGCTCAACGCAGAGCAGATGCGCCAGGTCCTCATGATCGGGGAAGCCGCGAAGAAGCTCGGAGCGCTGGTAGAAGACGTCTTGGAGTTCTCTCGTCTCGAGACGGGCGCCGTCGAGGAGATGCGGGTCGAGCCGTTCGACCTCCGGCACCTCGCGGAGCAGGTCGTGGTGAGTGCGCGTGCCGAGGCTGCGGACAAGGGCCTGACGATCGCCGCAGAAGTCCCCGGCGAACCGATCGCGGTCGAGACAGACCGGACGCGGCTCGAGCAGATCCTCGTCGAGCTGGTGTCGAACGCGCTCAAGTACACGCGGCAAGGCGGCGTCACGGTGCGCGTGCTGAAGCCGTCGGACGGGAGGGCGACCATCGAGGTGGCAGACACCGGCGTGGGCATCCCGCCGGAGGAGCTGCCGCACATCTTCGAGGAGTTCCGGCACCTGCGCACGGAGCCCTCCGGTCTTCACGAAGGCACCGGTCTCGGACTGGCGCTGTGCAAGCGCCTCGCAGAGGTCCTCGGCGGGCGGATCGAGGTCGCGAGCGAGGTGGGCGTCGGAACGACGTTCACGATCGTGTTCCCGATGCAGGCGGCGAAAGCCCGCGACCCGAAGTAGCGCCTGGCGTCACCAGTCGCGCGCGTGCGCTGGCACGGACGCGCGGTCGACAAGCGCAAGAGCGCCCTTTCGGCAAGCCGAGCGGCAGATGCCGCATCCGTAGCAGCGGGAGGGGTCGAGCTCAGCGACCCGGCGCGCTCGGTCGAGCGAGAGGGCGCCGAACGGGCAGCGCTCCACGCACGCACCGCACCCAGTGCACGATCGCCCGTCCAGGACCGCGATGCGCTCGCCCTTCCACATCGTCTTCACGCCGTGTTCGAGCGTCGTGCGCATCGCCATGCAGCCCGCAGCGAGCGAGCAGTTGCAGATGCCGGCGATGAACGGCGTCTTGAAGGTCCACGCCGAATGCATGAGCCCTTGCTCCTCGCAACGCCTCAGCAGCGCGAGCGTTTCCGCCCGGGACAGCCGCTCGAGGCCGGGCGTGTCCGGCTCCGACAGGTGGCCTGCGAAGGCCTCGAGTATGACGTCGTCGACGGGCCGCACGGTGACGGCGAGGCACACGCCTTCGTCCGGGACCTTCGAGAAGTGGCGGCAGACGCACGGCACGCGCACGATGCTCGTCGCGATGTCGAAGATGCGCTCGCAGTCTTCGATGGTCACCGGCTGGCCGAAGTGGTCGCGCTGCATGCGGCGCTGGACCGCGGCGCGCACGACGTTCGCGATGGGCAGCGGCACGGCGCCCAACCGCTCGAGGAGCGGCGCCGTCCGTCGCATGCGCGAATCGAAGCCGCTCACGAACTCCACGAGGTAGCCCCGCCGCGCCAGGTCGCTCTGCAGGTCGGCGGCGTACGACGATGCGGCCAGGTACCAGGTCTGGCCGTCCCCGTGCCGATGGCAGAACTCGCACATCCCCGCTCCTCCGCGCCGCTTCCTGGTACAGTAGCAGGCTGGCAGGGTGCGCGCACGCCGAGGCGTGCGGGATGGGAGCGCGAGCATGACGAGGACGTCCGTCCAGGACCGGCGGCCTGATGGGCCGCGGAAGCCGCGACAGGAGTACTCCCTCGGCGAGGAGATCGCCAACGCCGTCACGCACGGGGTGGGCGTCGCGCTCGCCATCGCGGCGCTGGTCGTGCTCTCCGTGCTGAGCGCGTTCACCCGCGACCCGGTCCGCATCGCGAGCGCGGTGACGTTCGGCGTGACGCTGGTGCTGCTGTACGCCGCGTCGACGCTCTATCACAGCATCCCGAACGAACGGGCGCGCCACGTGCTCAAGGTGCTCGATCACGCGAGCATCTACCTGCTCATCGCCGGCACGTACACGCCGTTCACGCTGGTGACCCTCCGTGAGCGCGGCGGGATCGCGTTGCTGGCGGTCGTCTGGGGGCTCGCAGCCGCGGGCGTGGCGCTGGAGTCGTTCTGGGTCTACCGGCCCCGCTGGGTCTCGACGGTCGTGTACCTCGCCATGGGCTGGCTGGTCGTCGCCGTCATCAAGCCGCTCGTCGGGACGCTCGCGCCAGGAGGGCTGGCACTGCTTGCCGCGGGCGGCGTTGCCTACACGCTGGGCACGGCGTTCTACCTTCTGAAGCGTTTCCGGTACATGCACATGGTCTGGCACCTGTTCGTGCTCGCCGGCAGCGCCCTGCACGTGCTCGCCGTGGCGCTGTACGTGCTGCCGGCGTCCTGACTCAGGCTCCAGGCGAGCGCTGGCAACGCGGCGGGATCACCAGCACGGGCGCCTCGGTGTTCTTGATGACTGCGTTGGTGACGCTGTCGAGCGCGGGCAGGCCGGGCGGCTGCTCGTGCGGCGCGACGAGCACGAGCGAGTAGCTCCCTGAGCGCACACGGTCCGTCGCGACGGCGACGGGCCGTCCGTGGACCACGCAGACGCGCGCTTCAGCGCCGGCGACTTCGAGGTCCACGGCGAGCACGCCCAGCCGATCCGCTGCCTCGCGAGCCCGGTCCGCCGGGGAGCGCTCGCCGAGCGGCACGACGTGCACCAGGTCGACGCTCCGCAGGCCCGTTCGTGCGAGAGAGAGGAGGTACCGGGCAGCCACCTCAGAGCGCGAGGACAGGTCCGTCAAGAAGAGCGCCGACGCCAGCAGCCGGGAGCATACGGTCCTGCTCTGCTCCGGCGACCCGAGGATCTCGAGCGCGACCACCAGCACCGGCCGCGTGCTGATGCGGACGACGTCGGACGAGGTGCTCCCCGAGAACGCCTCGGGGAACAACCCGGAGCGGTGCGAGCCGATCACGATGACGTCCGCTCGGTGTCTGTCGGCTATCGTCTCGATCTCGTACGCAGGGTATCCGAGCCCGGCGTCCACGGTCACGGCGATGCCCGCTTCCTCCAGCAGCCGCGCTTGCCGCTCGAAGACGTTCCCGTGCGGCACGTCGCTGAGAGCCGCTGAGCGCACGTCGATCACGTGGATCAACACCGCTTCGCGGATCCCGAGCTCGCCGAGCGCGCCGGCGCACGCCACGACGCTCGCGGAGGACTGCGTGAGGTCGGTGCATATCGCCGCTCGTTCGAACACGGCCACCCCGCTCGTTCGACGCGTCTGGTCGTCCGTCACAGACCGCGCGGGCTCCCCAGGGTTACTATTCCCTCCGCCTGCACCGCTTCGGACGGTCGAAGCTCGGGCATACACGAGGCGATGGCGCATCACGCGGACACCGTATTGTTCGACGCCGCCCCCCTGGGTCTCCTGGCGGTCGAGCCAGCCACTGGCGCGATCGTCCGGGTGAACACGCGGGCGGCGTCGCTGCTGCGGGCGGATCCGGCGTCGCTGGCGGGCGCGTCCGTGTTCGACCTGTTCGACCCGGCGAGCAGGGAAGCCGTGGCGGCGCTGCTCTCCGATACGTGCAGTCCCGACTTCCCTGCGGCCGTGACCTTGGCCGACGGACGTGAGCGCGAGCTGTTCTTGACGTGCTCGCGCGCTGTCGTGGAAGGCCGTGAGCTCGCGGTCATAGGGATCGTATCCGCCGCAGACATCGCATCGTCCGGTGCGTCCTCCGTGCATGCCGACCGGCGCGCGGTGCTGGCTGCCCTCGAGGAACACGTGGAGCGGGCGGGCCGCCCGGCGTGGCTGCTGTTCGCCGACATCGACCGCTTCCGGCGGGTCGTGGACGACGTAGGCCACGTCGAAGCTGAGCGTGTCCTGGCGTCCGTGTTCCAGAGGATCGCGCGCGCGCTTCGCGGAAGCGACCTGATCGTGCGTTTCGGCGCAGACGAGTTCCTCGCCCTGCTTTCAGACCGGACGGAGGAGCGCGAGGCGCGCGAGGCTGCCCAGCGAGTCGTGGACTCGTCCCAGGAAGCATTCGAGGCGGCGGGAAGGCACGTGCAGGCGACGCTGACCGTCGGGATAGCGCAGGTCGAGAATGGCGTGCCGATCGAGGAGGCGGTCAAGCGCGCCGAGGCGGCCGCTCGGGCTGCGAAGTCGGGCGGGCCGGCACGTTGGCGCGTGTACGACCCCGATCTTGCCCGTGAGATCGGCCGGGCTGAGCAGCTCGTGGGGTCGTTGCGAGCTGCGTTGGAGCGCGCGGAGTTCGTGCTGCATTACCAGCCGGTGATCGACATCTCCCGTCAGGCGATCGTGGGAGCAGAGGCGCTCATCAGGTGGGACCACCCGCAGCGCGGTTTGGTGATGCCGGGCGAGTTCGTCGCAGCAGCAGAGGAGTCCGGGCTCATCTCAGACATAGGCGCGTGGGTGATCCACGAAGCCTGTCGGCAGATGAGGGAGTGGAGCTCGTCGGGCCTCGAGTCCATCTGGGTGTCAGTGAACGTGAGCGCACGGCAGCTGCGGACGGGCGAGGTCGTCGGACATCTCAGCGCCGCTCTCGCCGATACCGGGGTCGAGCCCGAGCGGTGCGTGCTCGAGGTGACCGAGACCGCGCTGCTCGAAGATCCGGACGTGGCATACGAGGTTCTGGAGGCCGTTCGAGCGAAGGGCGCCCGCGTCGCGCTCGACGATTTCGGCACAGGGTACTCTTCGCTGAGCCGCATGCGCGAGATGCCGTTCAACGAGCTCAAGATCGACCGGTCGTTTCTCCAGTCGGTGGACGTCCACGCGCGCGATGCCGCGCTCGTGGCAGCGATGGTGGCGCTCGCGCACAGCTTCCAGTCCACGGCGATCGCGGAAGGCGTGGAGACCCAAGATCAGCTCTCGTATCTCAAGGCGCTCAAGTGCGACATGGCCCAAGGGTACGTGTTCTCGCGGCCTCTGGCTCCGGATGCGTTCGTGCGGCTGGCCGTAAGCGGTGCGGGGTGGATCGGGGGTTGAGCGGAGGTGTTGCAGGCGCGCGCCCTCGGTGCAAACAATCCGCTCGTCGAGCCGTTCGTCCTCCTTGAAGGCCGTTCGTACCGCATCATGCCCCGTTCGGTGTGCGCGGTTTGAAACCCGGCTGCCATCGGCTACACTCTACGACGGTGTGCTGCACGGGCTAGCGGCGCGCCGTTCTTCGGGTGAGGGGTGGAGCGCGCGGACGCTCCGAGCGAGAAGGGCCGTGGGTGTACGATCTGGAAGGTGTCCTGGGTCCGGAAGTCACGAAGTTCGTCGAGAAGCACGTCAGGTCTCTGCTGACCTGGGACATCCTCGTGTTCTTCTACAGGAATCCCGATGCCGTCCTCGACCTGGACGGGCTTGCCGCGCGGCTCGGCCGCAAGCGGGAAGAGCTCGAGCCTGAGGTCGCCGCCCTGCAAGACGCGCGCATCCTCTCCGTCGCGGGAGGTCTGATCCGATACAAGCCCACGCCCGAGATGCGCCAGGCTATCGCGGAGTTCGTCCGGGGATGTCAAGACCGCAACCGGCGGCTCGCCCTGATCGCGCTCGTGCTCTACCGCATCGCGCCGCATTCTGAGATGTGAGCGTCTCGGCGGGCGCTCACACGTTGTCGAATACGTCCAACGGCAGGCTGTTGGGATCGAGGACCTCGACGATGTCGACGTGCTCGTTGGACAGGTCGAGGATCCGCGCGCGCTCGGCCTGCGCGCCGTCCGGCTCGAAGACGATCCGGACGCGAGGCTTCAGCGGGTGGGGACCGGGCGCGGCCACGACCCCGACCGACTGATCCGACAACCGTACGACGCAACCGACCGGGAACACGCCGAACGCCTTGGCGAGCAGGCGCGCGAACATCCCGTCGAGCGCAGAGCCGCCTTCGTGGAGGACCTGCAGCACGGCCCGGTCTCTCGACAGGCCGAGCCCCTCTGGTCTCGCGGCGACGAGGTGGTCGTAGCGGTTCGCGACGGCCACGATCCTGCTGTACGGGTGCGTGACGTATCCGGGCTCGCGATCGGGGAATCCTGAGCCGTCAGGCGCCATGTGGTGCTCGTAGGCGACGAGCATCGGCGTCCGGTCGGAGTCAGGCAGGCGGCTCAGGACCTCGGCCCCGACGGCAGGGTGCAGGAGCTCGGCCCGCCGCGCCTGCTCGGGGTCCGACAGGTCGAACGCGACTTTGCCGATGTCGTGCAGCAGCGCCGAGACGCCGAGCGAGGCGAGCCCCTCTTCGGGTATGCCGAGCTCGGCGCCCAGCACCAGCGCGTACGCCATGGTGTTCACGGCGTGGAAGAGCGCCGGCTCGCTCGTCGAGGACAGCGTGGTCAGGCCGAGGACTGCGGCGGAGTCCTCCATAAGGCGGGCGAGCACGCCTTCGACGAGGATGCCGGCTCCTTCGAGGTCGGGTTCCCCGCCTTGCGCGACCTGCTCGCTCAGCCCTCTCACGAGCGCGAGCAACCGCTGATACAGGGCACGGTCCTGCTCTTTCGCGCGGTCCCTTCTCTCGGCCTCTTCGGCGGCCTCGTCCACGACGATGCCCACGGTGATGCCGGCCACTCCGAGACGCTGCAGCTCGGATGCGACGTCCGTGCCCGGCTCCGGCCGCGCCGCGAGCACGTCCAGCAGCGAGACGAGCTCGTGCTCCGTGACTTCGGGGTGGAAGGCAAGGCTCTCGATCCCGTGCGATTCGAAGGTCTCGGCGATCGACCGCACAGCAGGGGCGTCCGAAGGCAGCGGGTCTTCGCCGTGGTAGAGGCGGCCGGCGTACAGGCTGAGGGTGCACGCGCCGGAGGCCAGACAGCCGGCGACGGCGGCTCTGAGGGCGGCGACGGATTCGGCGTATGCAGGGTGCGAGCGCGGATACAGGTGGGCGGCGCGTCGCGCTGCGGCGAGCGCTGCGACGAGCTCGACGGCGGGATGCGTCATGCGCGGCCACCTCCTTGCTGCCGCGCCGCAAGCGCCTGCCGCGCCGCCTCCGTGACGTCGGCGAAATGGCCACGCTTGATCAGGGCCTTGCGGTGCGCGAGGCGTTCGAGCACGCGGTCGGATCCGGGGTCTGGGCTTCGCTCAAGCGCTGCGATGATCTCGCGGCACGTGCTGAAGTCTTTGCCGTCGCAGTCGATCTCGTCGAGCAAGGCCGACAGCACGCCGGCAGCGCCCGGCGCGGTCGCCTTGCCGAGCGACCGGATGGCGCTTGCGCGGACCTCCGGCGCCGGATCGCGAGCCAGCGAAGCCAGCCTCCGCAGCGCGGCCGGCGAACGGGAGGCCCCCAGGCTGCGCGCGACTTCCTGCCGGGTCTGCGCATCCGGGCGTGACGCCAGGGCCTCGATCGCCGAGGCCGCCCGCGGGTCGTCTTCGGACTGCAGCAGCAACGCGACGATCTGTCCGGCCTCGAACCACTGGGCGGACGGCGCGAGCGCGGCCGCGACGTCTGCGATGCGGCGGCCGAGCACGAGGTGAGCGGCCGCCAGCGCTGCGGGATCGCGGGCGACGATGGCCGCCCGGACGAGCTCCGCGGACGCGCTCTGGGGGGACAGCGCCAGGATCGATTTCGCCTCGGGGACGGCCCGCTCGTCGTCGACGACCGCGTGCAGCAGCGCCTGCATCGCTCCGGGGCCCGTGGCGCGGCCGATGGCTTCGCCGATGCGGCTCGACAGTTCCGGCCACGGGAGGTCCGCCCGGCTTTCCAGGCGAGAGAGCTCCTGGAGCACGTGGCGAGCGAGGTCGAGGCGGCGCGTCTCGATCAGGCCGGGGACCGTGGTGGCGAGCGCTTCGAGCGTCTTGCAGTACGCGGCGAAGTCGGTCTGTTGGCGGAGCAGGTCGAGCATCAGGCGGACGGAGTGCTCGACCGAGCTGCGGGTGCCGCGCGCAACTTCTTGACGGGCGGCATCGATCTCTGCCCGTGCTGCCTCGGCCGCACGCGCAGCGTCGCGGTATCCCGTCTCGAGGTCCGCCAGGGCTGGCTCTGGCTCGCTGCGGGTCCGGACCTCCAGCATGTGCTCGAGCAGCTGCAGCTCCGCAGGCTGCTTGCCGCGGGCGGCGAGCTCGGACTTGACGTCGGCCAGGACGGCGCTGAGGCGCTGCCCGAGAGGAAGCCGCGCCAGCGCGTTCGACAGCGAAAGCGCGTTCGCGCCCAGCGCGCCGTTCGCGAGGGCGGCTGCGATCGCTCCGGCGTCGATCGCTCCCAGCGCGGGCGCGACCGCGCGGAGGGCCTCCTCGTCTTTGACGGAGGCCGACAGCAGCGCGTCTTTCGCCTCCTGCGAGAGCGACTCGAACACGCGCGCGAGCGTGCTGGCGAGCCCCTGCGGGCCCTCCTGGCCCGCCTGCGCGAGCGCGACCAGCCCCTCAGCGACCGCCGAGGGGTCCTTGCCGCGCATCGACTCCAGCCACGCCGTGACGGCGGATGGGTCACGGGCCATTTCTGCGAGGAAGTCGTCGTGCCGCGACGTTTCAGGCGCTGCGCTCGCGTCCAAGACCGTGATCGCCGCTGCTGCGACGCGGACGCCTGTCACGCCGCTCGCTTCCAAGACGGCAGCGAGCCCTCCTTCCGACCGGATGGCCGCCGGGTCCCGGAGCGCGGCCGCGAAGAAGGCGCTGACGTCCGCGTCGGAGACCTCTGGAGTGAACGAGATCTCTGCGATGCCGTGAGCGGCGAGCAGCTCCGCCACGTCGTGGCCGCCGAGCGGCGAGTCGGTTCCCGAAAGGGCGAGCCCGTCCCGGGCCACGACGAAGGGCAAGACGGGTGCGCCCGTCTCGCGGAACGCGTCCGCGAGCGCGATCGCGGCCGCATGCGCGGACTGCTGCGGGATCGGGGACGAGGGCGGATAGAGACGAGCGGTCTTGAGCGCCGTGGAGACCGCCCGGACGGCGTGCTCGATCGTTGCCGGAAGCCCTGCCGCTGCCATCGCCACGCTCCATGCTGCCAGTCGCTGCCATTGTGCGCTAGGCGGTGCAGGCCGTCCAGCCCTCAGGCGGTCTTCGTTAGCCGCGCAGGCCGTTACGGTACTCTTATCGGCATGGACGGCTATCTCGCTCAAGCGCTCCTTGTGCTGGCGCTCATCGCCGCGAACGGTCTGTTCGCGGCCGCAGAGATCGCGCTGGTGAGCGCGAGGAGGTCGGCTCTGAAGGCGGAAGCGGAACAGGGCTCTGCGCGTGCGGCGGCGGTGCTCAAGGTGGCGGAAGACCCCTCCCGCTTCTTGGCGGCCATCCAGGCAGGCATCACGGTCATCGGGTTCGGCGCATCTGCCGTCGCCACCGCCACGCTCGCGGTGCCGCTCGCCGCATGGTTGCGTCAGATGGGGCCCGCCTGGGTCGCGCGCATCGCGAGCGGGCTCGCCGTGCTGCTCGTGACGCTCGCCGTCTCCTACCTCACGCTGGTCTTCGGCGAGCTGGCGCCGAAACGTGTGGGCTTGCACCGGGCGGAGTCGGTGGCGAAAGCGGCAGCCGGGCCTATCGCGGTGCTGCAGACGGTCATGGCGCCGGTCGTATGGCTCTTGGCCAGGAGCACTGACGTCGTCGCGTCTGCGATGGGCGTGCCGAGAGGCGCCGTGCGACCAGGGGTGACGGAAGAGGAGATCAAGCTCCTCGTCACTGAGCAGGGCACCCTGCTGGACGAAGAGAAGAAGATGATCCACGGGATACTGGCCCTCGGCGACACGGTCGCGCGGGAGGTCATGGTGCCGCGCGTCGACGTGAAGATGGTGCCCGCCTCGGCGACCGTCGACGAAGCGGTCCGGGCGTTCCGGGCATCCGGGTTCTCGCGCATGCCGGTCCACGGCGGCGACCCGGACTCCATCGTGGGCGTCTTGCTGCTCAAGGACCTCATCCCGGTGCTCGCGTCGGGGGGCGCAAGCCGGACCGTCCGGGATTTGGCGCGCCCAGCCATGTTCGTGCCGGAGACGAAGCCGATCCTCGCGCTGCTTTCTGAGATGCGGTCTGCCCACACGCACCTTGCAGTGGTCGTGGACGAGTACGGCGGGACGTCGGGGATCGTGACGATCGAGGACATCGTGGAGGAGATCGTCGGCGAGATCGCCGACGAGTTCGACCGGGACCGGCGCTACGTGGTGCCCGTCCGGGACGGCGAATGGCTCGTCGACGGCCAGCTTCCCGTGTCCGACGTGCGAGAGATGCTCGGGATCCGCTTGCCCGAATCGGACGAGTATGACACGGTGGCAGGGTGGGTGCTCTCCGAGCTGGGTCGCATACCAGCTCCGGGAGAGACCATCCAAGGCGACGGCTTCGTGGCGCGGGTGGAAGCCATGCGCCGCCGTCGCGTCGCCCGGGTGAGGATCACGGCCTCGCGCAGGCCCGGCCGGGTGGACGCGGCCGCGCTGGCTGGACACGACGGCTCCGCCGGGAGCCAGGGAGGGGGTGGCGATGGCCGGGAAGCTGTACCGTAGCCGGTCCGACCGGATGATCGCGGGGGTGTGCGGCGGCCTTGCGGAGCACTTCGGGTGGGACCCCGTGCTCGTCCGGCTGGCGGCCGTCGCGCTGCTGTTCGTCACGAACGGCGCGGCCGGGATCGCCTACTTGGTGATGGCGGCGGTGGTCCCGGAGGCCCCGGTCGAGGCCCCGGTCGAGGCCGCGTCGGAGCCCATCATGCCGTCCGCTGCGGGTGAAGCCGCGGGCGAGGCAAGCGCGGAGGCACCGCACGCGGACGGCCAAGAGGAGACCCCGCAGCCGCAGGCCGGCCAGCCCGGACCCCCGCCTGCACCTGCACAGGCCGACGGAGCGCGCCCGCGTCGAGGCACCGTGTGGGTCGGCGCCGTCCTCGTCGTGCTCGGCATCGCGCTGCTGGCCGACCAGGTATTCGGCATGCCGGTCTGGCGGCTGTGGCCCGCGTTCATCATCCTGTATGGGCTCGGTATGATCGTCAGGGCGGTGCGGTCATGATGCGCGCGAGGCGGGTCATCGAAGGGCTTACCGTCGTCGCGGTCGGCGGCGTTCTGTTGGCGACCACGTTGGACGCTCTGTCCTGGCGCGTGTGGTTGAGCTTCTTCGCGCTGTGGCCGCTCCTGATCGTCGCGGTCGGCATCGACCTCGTCGGCAAGGGGCTCCGCCGAGAATGGATCCGCGTCCTCGCGAGCCTGCTCGTGCTCGGGGGCTTCGCATACGCGGTCGCGGCGTCGGTGACGGGCGGCACTGCGGTGCTGCAGGCGCGGCGCGACACGATGTCAGCGCGCTGGGAGACGACCGAGTTCGACGAGCCCGCGCAAAGGCCGGTGCGCAGGGGCGCGGCGACGATACGGGGCGGAGTCGGCACGGTGTCCGTGAGCGGGGGCGACGCCCTCGTCCGCACCCGAGGCGCGGCGCCGTTCACGCCGAGGTTCGAGGACGAAGGCGACGGCGTCGTCGCCCGGGTCGACGTGTCTCTGGGCTCGCATCCCTGGCCGTGGACGAGCCGCGCCGCCTTCACCGAGCTCGACGTCGAGCTGAGCTCGCGCGTCCCGTGGGACCTGACCATAAAGGCCGGCGCGGCCGAGCTTGTGGCGGACCTGAGCGACGTCAGGCTGTCCCGGGCGCGCATCGAGAGCGGGGTGTCTGACAGCCAGGTGACGTTCGGTTCACCCGATGGGGTGGTGCCGGTCGAGGTCGAAGCGGGGCTCTCGTCGACGGTCTTGCGGTTCCCTCGGGACAGCGCGTTCCGGATCAGCGTCCAAGGCGCGCTCGCCTCGGTGGAGGCCGAGGGCATCGACGACCTCGGCAGCGTCGCCGGCACGCGGACGTTCTCGCACGGCGCGGGAGACGCCCCGGACCGTTACGAGGTCACGGTGCAGGCGGGCGTGAGCACCCTGCGGATCGAGCTGTACTGAGAAACGAGGTGCTGTGATGGACAGCGGACACCGGTCGAGACAAGACGCGCTCGTGATCATCGGGGCGCTGATCGCGGCGTTCGGGGTGTGGACGCTGGCCGAGAAGACCGGCCTGCTGCCGCAGGCGCTTTGGGCCTGGTGGCGGACCGTGTGGGCGGCCCGGAGCGGCCTTGCGCTCATCGTGATGGGCGTGCTGGTCGTGATCGCCGCGTCGCGCGGCGACAGGCCGCACGTGCCGCCAGCAGGAACGCCTCTCAAGCGGACGCGCAGCGACCGGTGGGTCGCCGGCGTGCTCGGCGGGCTCGCCCGGTACTTCTCGGTGGATCCCGTGCTGCTCCGGCTCGCGTACCTCGCGTTCGCCGTGCTCGGCGACACCGGCACGGCGGTGATCGCGTACGTGGTGATGGCGCTGGTCGTTCCGGAGGAGCCGGCGGACGGGACCGGGGCCGGCGGGAGCGCATGAGCCCGGAAGCGCCCTGGCGGCATCGTGCGACCTCGCCTGGCGAGGTCGTCGACGCGCACGTCCACCTGTTCGCGAAGGGCCTGCTCGAGGAGCAGGTGCGGCGTGGACGGGTGCTGCCGCCGATGCTCGCCCGCGCGCTCGAGACGGGCCGGCTCGGCCGGAGGAACGAGCCGATCCCCGATCTTGAGCCGGAGGACATGGCCGTGTGGTATGCGGCGCGGCTCGACGAGGCGGGCGTCGCCAAAGCCGTGGTGATGTCCGTCTTCGAGGACTCGGAGTACATGCGGCGCTTCGTCCAGGCGGGCCGCGGCCGCCTGTATGCGTCCTGCACCCTCGACCCGCGGTGCCGCGAGGCGCCGCAGCTCCTCGAGCGCGAGATCGCCGCCGGGTTCTGCGGCGTGAAGCTGCTGCCGGTGAACCGCCACTTCCGCCTTTCGGATCCGGCGTGCAGGCCCTTCTTCGAGAAGGCCGCTGAGCTCGGCTGCCCGATCACGGTGCACTACGGCGTCACGATCGGCCCGACCGGCGACCTTCGCTACGCCGACCCGACCGACCTCTCGCCGGTCGCGCGGGACTTCCCGGAGATCACGTTCGTGATCGCGCACTTCGGAGCCGGTTACTTCAGCGAAGTGCTGCGGCTCGCGTACCAGTGCGACAACGTGTGCGTCGACTCGTCCGGCACCAACAACTGGATCGACTACGACTCGCACGGATACTCGCTCGCCCAGGTGTTCGAGCGCGCGCTGCTCGCCCTGGGTCCGGAGCGCGTCCTGTTCGGCACCGACTCGAACACCACCACCCCGTACCGCTCCTGGATCGCGTACCAGCAGCGCAGGATCCTCGAGGAGCTCGGGCTGGGCGACCGCGAGCGCGACGCGGTGCTGCGAGCGAACGCGGTGCGCATCTTCCGGCTCGACGAAGGAGCGCCGCGATGACCGGGTCCGGCCGCCCCGCCGATTACGACGTCCTCGTCGATTGGGAGAAGCGGCTTGCGCGGGAAGGCCCGTTCTTCCGCGTCTTGTTCGAGCGGCACGGCGTGCGTTCTGTGGCCGACGTCGGGGCGGGCAGCGGCAGGCACGCCGTCCTGTTCGATTCGTGGGGCCTCGCGGTCTGGGCCATCGACCCTTCGGACGAGATGCTCGAACAGGCGCGCGCCAACGCGGAGCGTTTCGGCGCGGGCATCCGCATCGTCCGTGGCGCGTTCGGCGAGGTGTCGGGGTTGCTTCCGGCGCCTGTCGACGCCGTGACCTGCACCGGCAACGCCCTTCCGCACGTCGAGGGTCTCGAGGGGCTTCGGCGCGCGCTCGCCGACTTCCGTCGCTCGCTCAAGCCGGGCGGACTGCTGGTGCTCCACCTGCTCAACCACCACCGGATCCTGGCCAAGAGGGTCCGGACCGTGCCGCCCGTGTTCCGGGAGACGGGCGAGGGCGACGCATTCTTCTTGCGGCTGATGGACCCGGACGAGCGCGGCGAGCGCATCCTGTTCGACTTCGTCACGCTCGTGCGGGACGCGAGCGTGCGCTCAAGCCTCGACGCCGAGGCGTGGCCGGGCTCGCTTGAGGCGGACCCGAGCGGCGGGTGGCGGCTTTCGTGCCGCAGGTCGGCGCACACGGCGCTCCCCCACGACGTGCTCGTCCTCGAGCTCGAGGCAGCGGGGTTCGGCGAGGTCGAGCTCTACGGCGCCCACGACTTCAGCGCGTTCCGCCCTGACGAGGACGAAAGCGTGATCGTCGTTGCGGTCAGGAGCTGAGGCCGCACAGCGCCGGCCCGAGCCGGCAGCGGCGGCCGAGCGCACGGTCGCACCGCTCGACCGGCGGCGCGAGCCCGTGAAGCGGGACAGGGTCGAAGCGCGCGAGCTCGCGGTACAGGTGGCACAACGGCAGCCCGGCGACGTTCTGGAAGCACTCGTCTTCGGTCACGCGCGCGAGGTGGTGCTCGATGTTGTACGCGCCCGCGCACCCGAGGTGCTCTCCGCGCGCCAGCCACCGGTCGATCTCGTGGTCGGTGAGCGCGCGCATCTGCACGTCGGTCTGGACGGCGAACGACTCGATCACGCGTCCGTCCGCGGCGATGGCGGCGCCCGTCACCACCAAGTGATGCCTATCCGAGAGCGACTCGAGCATCCGGCGGGCCTCGTCGTCCGAGCCAGGCTTGCCAAGCGGCCGTCCGTCGAGCACGACGATGGTGTCGAATCCCAAGCACAGCGCGTCCGGCTCGATCGCGCTGGCAGCGAGCGCCTTCGACTCAGCCAGGTCCACGGCGATGGCATCGGGCGGCAATGGAGCATCGAGCGGCTCGTCGACGTCGACGGGCAGCGCTTCGACCGGCAGCCCGAGCCACGCGATAAGCCGCTGGCGTCGAGGCGACGCGGAGGCCAGAAGGAGACGTGCCGGCAGGCGGTCAGCGGTCATGCGGCCGATGATAGCACCCGAGAGGCAGACAGGGCATAATCAGAGCCGCGGGCGGAAGCCTGGCTACGAGAGGCGGGGAAGTGGCTGGTCGCGATCTTCCGAAGCGGGCTCCGAGCGACGTCGAGGCATTCGTCAAGCAGCTCCTGGTGACGTACAAGGCGGTGCGGCTGTACCCGCCGTCGAGCAGCATCCCGCGGGACAACGCCCGGCTTGCCGTCGAGAAGCTCAAGGCGTTGATGCGGAGGACCCCCGAAGTCCGCATGGTCGTGAGCATGGACGGGCTCTTCTTCGAGGGGCTGCAGGCGATGCCTGGGCAGGCCGCCTTCGTCGCTTTCGCGCGCGAGGCTTTCAAGCACGGGGTCGGAGACGTCCGGTTCCACGTCGGCGTGACGGCGGAGGAGATCGTCGCGTTCCTGAGAGGCCTGTCCGAGGAGCCCGGCACCATAGCCGAGCACGGCGGGTTCTCTGCCTGGCTGTGGGATCACGACGTCCACAGGGTCACGGTGGGCGAGATGGAGACGAAAATCGTCGACGCCGACGAGAGCGCAGACCAAGCGCTCGTCGACGAGCTGTCCGCCCCAGCAGAAGCGTGGCCGCCTGAGCCTGAGGCGATCGACCAGCTGCTTGGCGCGGTGAGAGACATCCAGGACAGGGACCAGCGGGTGCTCGTCCGGTTCTTGCTGGAGCCGAAGCTCGTGGGGAGGTACCTCGAGCACGTCGCCGCCTTGTCCTCGGCCGATCCGGCGGCCAGGCTCGCGGATCGGATCTTCGCGATGGCGCGCGTCGTCGCCGCCGAGCTCGACGAGGAGCAGGAGCAGCTCAGCCGGTCGACCGCCGAGGCCGTGATGGCGCTCGACGGCGAGACGCGGGCCCGGCTCATCGCGGAGCACTTGCTGCCGCGCGCGCGCCTCGACGACGCCGTCGCCCAACTGCTCTCCCAGATCGCGCTGGACGACCTGTGCGCCGCGCTGGTCGCGGGGATCACTGACGACGAGGCGTCCCGTGAAGGGCTCGCGCGTGCTCTGCACAACCTTGCCCTGATCGGCATCCACTCGCGGCAAGACGTCGCGGAAGCCGCGAACCGCGCGCTTGTGGGCGCCGGAGTCCCCGCTGCGGTCGCGCGCGGGATCGTTGCTGACGCGCTTCCGGAGCGGATCGAGCCGGCGGCGCGCGCCGACCAGGCGCCCATGCCCGACATCGCCGAGGCGCTGAAGCTCGTGGACATGGCCGCGGCGGAGGAGGGGCGCGTCGTCGACGAGGCCGTCGAGCGGCTTCGAGGCGAGGTGTTGCAGGGGTTCTCGGACGCCGAGGTGTTCAAGACCCTCGTGAGGCTGCTCTCGTTGGAGAGGCGGCCGCCCAACTTCGCCTCGCTGCTCTCGCTTGTCGAGGACGGGCTTCCCGTGCTCCTCGACCGCGGGGAGCACGAGGCGGTGGCGGAGGCCGTGGTCTCGCTGCTCGGCTTGAAGGACGACGAGAGCATCCCGGAAGAGCTGCGCTCCCGCGTGCGCGCCGCGCTCACCGGCATCGCGGATCCGCAGCGGCTGGAACGGCTGTGCGCCACCGCTCGCATGGCCGAGCCCGGCACCCCACTGCATTCGGCGTGCATCCGGCTTGTGCGCACGCTTGGGGAGCTCAGCATAGATCCGCTGCTCGAGATCCTGGCTTCCGAGCAGGACATGGCGGCCCGCAAGGCGCTCGTGGATCTGATCTCCTCCATCGCTTCGTCGCACGTCGAAGATCTCGGCAAGCACGTGGCGGACGGCCGCTGGTTCTTCGTGCGCAACGTGGTCGCGATCCTGGGCTCGACCCGGGACCCTGCGGTGCTTCCATACCTGGCGCGCACCTTGCGGCACCAGGACGCGCGGGTGCGCCGAGAGACCATCCGGGCGCTCGCTTCCGTCCGCGACCGATACGCCGCAGAGCTTCTGGTCGCGGCCCTGGCAGACGAGGACGCCCAGAACGTCGCTCTCGTCGCGAGATTCTTAGGAACGCTCGGGGTCAGGGGAGCCGCATCCGCGCTCATCGACGTCGCGCGAGGCGTGGGCGCCGGCAACCGGGAGGCCGGGGCTCGCGTCGAGGCGATCGAGGCACTCGTCCGGCTTGGAGCCCGGGAGGCGCTGCCGGTGCTCGAGCAGATCGCGAGCAGGCGGACCGGGCTGCTCAGGGGCCAACGCAACCGGGAGGTCGCGGCGGCTGCGGAAGCTGCGGTACGCGAGCTGAAGACCACGTCGTCAGGTGGTGAACGATGAGAGAAGAGCCTGCACCGGACGCCGCGCGGCACGACGACGAGCCGTCTGCGGACATCGACGTCCTGTCTGACGAAGAGTCTCTGCCTGTCGAAGAGGAGCCTGCCGCCGATGCGGTGCGGGAAGCGATGGGCGCGCGCGGCGCCGAACCGGCAGCCGACCGCCTCGAAGGCGGCGCTCCGTCCGCCACGCCCGTGTTCTCGGCTCGCCAGCTGGCACGGGCGCGAGACGTGCTCGCACGCCTGCACGCGTTGCGGCGCGCGCGGCAGTTGTACCCCTCGGGCCATCCCGCGGTGGCGCAAGCCGCAGCCGATTTCCTGCGCGAAGCGGAGCGCTACCACGAGGAGGGCGTCGACCTCGCGCTCGTCTTTTTCGAAGACCAGGTCTTGTTGGGCGAGCAGGTCTTGCTCGAGGAAAGCGTGCTGTTCGACCAGCTCGTCCGGGACCTGACGGCGATCGGCGCCGGCAGCATCGTGGTGAAGCGCGGCGCGACGATCGAGGAGATCCTCGTCCTGGCCGACGTCATCGCGCAGGATCCTGCGGCGATCGCAGCGGCGGGAGGCGCAGCCGACCTCGTCCGGCAGCGAGGCGTCGAGCACGTGGACGTCCGCGCGGTGGCGGTGCGGCGCGAATCGGCAGGGGCGACCGGGCCCGCCAGTGCGCGCGCGGTCTACACCGATGCCCTCGACCTGATCCGGGAGATCGACCACATCCTGAGGAGCAACCGCGTCATCGATGCGGGGCACGTCCGGGGGGTCGTGAGGAGCCTCGTGGCGTCGGTCTTGGAGAACCGCTTCGCCATGCTGGAGCTCGCGAGCCTCAAGCGGTTCGACGAGTACACCTTCTACCATTCGGTGAACGTCGCGATCCTGTCGATCGCGCTCGGCTCCTCGGTGTCGAACGACGCCCGGTTCCTCTCCACGCTCGGAACCGGCGCGCTTCTGCACGACATCGGCAAGATGATGGTGCCGCTCGAAGTGCTCAACAAGACCACGCCTCTGAGCACGGAGGAGTGGGGCATCATCCGCCACCATCCCATCTACGGCGCCGAGAACATCATGCTGACGCCGGGGCTGGACAAGGCAGCGGCCATCATGGTGCTCGAGCATCACCTCCGATATGACCTCACCGGGTACCCGGCGCTTCGAGGCGTGTCCCGCCAGCACATCTCGAGCCGTATCGTGGCGGTCGCAGACGCCTACGACGCCATGACGTCGCGTCGCGCGTATAGCGCCGCCCGCCGTCGCGACGAGGCGGTCGGCGTCCTGGCCCGCAACGCTGGGGCGGCCCTCGACCCCGACCTCGTGCGGCTGTTCGTCGCGATGCTCGGGTTGTACCCGCCTGGCTCGGTGGTGCGTCTCAACACCGGCGAGATCGCGGTCGTGGTCGCGCCTCCAGCGAGCGAGGCGCAGCTGCCGCGAGTCCGCATCGTGGCAGACGAGAGCGGAGCAGTCGTCGACGGGTTCGAAGTCGATCTGAGCGACAGCGCGGCGGCGATGGGGCGCGTCATCGCTCAGTGCCTCGACCTGGACGACTCCGGGCTTCTCGCCGGACGCATCCTCGAGGAGGGCTGATGGCAACGGCGCGCAGGAGCGGGTCGACGGGCAGGCGCGCGCTGTGGCTCGGCGCTGCGCTTGTGGTGGCGTCGGGGGCAGCGGGCGCGGCAGCGCGGTTTTACACCGACCTGCTCTGGTACGAGGACCTGGGTCAGGAGGCGGTGTTCTGGACGCGGCTCGTCTCCAAGTGGGCGGTCTTCGGAGCGGCGTTCCTCGTGGCGGCGCTCGTCGTCTACGTGAACGTGCGGATCGCCTGGAGGTTCAAGCCGCGGGCGGTCCTTCGGGCGACCGACGAAGCGACGTACCGGCTCGAAGCGACTTTGGAAGACTTCGTGCGCCGCACGGAGCGGTTCGCGGGTCTCGGCGCCGTCGCTGTCGCAGCGGTCGTCGGACTTATGCTTGCCGGCGTCTCTGATCGCTGGGCGACGCTTCGCCTTGCGCTGGCCGCCGTGCCGTTCGGCGAAACGGATCCGCAGTTCGGCCGCGACCTGTCGTTCTTCTTCTTCACGATGCCCGCGCTCAGGATGGTGGCGGACTGGTTGCTCGGGCTTCTGTTCGTCGCGCTCGTGCTGACCGGGGTCGCGCACCTCGCGACCGGCGCTCTTCGACCGTGGGCCCGCCTCAAAGGATTCGATCCGCACGTCAAGGCCCACCTGTCGGTCCTCGGCGGCCTGATGATCGTGGTCCAGGCGTTCAAGTACTGGCTCGACATCTTCGAGCTGAACTATTCGCCCAGAGGGCAGGTGGTTGGCGCGTCCTACACCGACGTGCACGCCCAGATACCCGCGTACCAGGTCCTCATCGTCGTCGCCATCGCGTGCGGGCTCGCGCTCATCGTGAACATCCGGTTCCGCGGCTGGCGGCTGCCCGCGCTTGGGCTGGGCGTGTGGGTCGCCGCGTCCGTGCTCGTGGGCGGCGTGTACCCGTCGCTCGTCCAGCAGTTCCGGGTCGCGCCCAACGAGATCGCGGCCGAAGAGCCGTACATCAAGCGCAACATCGCGATGACGCGGAAGGCCTTCGGGCTCGACGAGATCGAAGTACGGGCGTTCCCCGCTGCGGAGAGCCTCACCGCGACAGACGTCGCGGCGAACGCCGATACGCTCAGCAACGTGCGCCTGTGGGATCCAGGCATCGCCCGGCAGTCTTACCAGCAGCTGCAAGGCATCCGGCCGTACTACGACTTCGCGGACGTCGACGTCGACCGGTACGTGATCGACGGCAAGCTCAGGCAGGTGCTGGTGTCGGTGCGCGAGCTCGACACCAGCCGTCTCGCCGAGCAGGCGAAGACCTGGGTCAACCAGCACCTCGTGTACACGCACGGCTACGGCGTCGTCGTGAGTCCCGTGAACGAGGCGAGCGGCCAAGGGCTGCCGCAATTCATCGTGAAGGACATCCCGCCTGCGTCCAGCACCGACCTGAGGATCGAGCAGCCCGCGGTGTACTTCGGCGAGCTCACGAGAGACTACGTCGTCGTCGATACGGAGATCGAAGAGTTCGACTACCCGGTCGGCGACCAGAACGCGGGGACGCGATACTCGGGCGCAGCCGGCGTGGAGGTCGGCGGCGCGCTGCGCCGCCTGGCGTTCGCCGTGCGGTTCTCCTCGCCGCAGTTCTTGCTGTCGCAGTACATCAGGTCTGACAGCAAGGTGCTGTTCCGGCGCTCGATCCGAGACCGCGTGAACGAGCTCGCTTCGTGGCTGGAGGTGGACGACGACCCGTACCCGGTCATCGTCGACGGTCGGCTGGTTTGGATCATCGACTGTTACACCGTGTCTGACCGGTATCCCTATTCGGAGCGCATCGGCGGCGTGAACTACGTGCGGAACTCCGTCAAGGTCACGGTCGACGCGTACGACGGCACGACGACGCTGTACGCGATGGACGGGCGCCACCCGGTGCTGGCCGCATGGCGGCGCATCTTCCCCGGGCTGGTGAAGGACGGCGAGGCGATGCCGGCGGGTATCCGCGCGCACCTGCGCTATCCGGAAGGGCTGTTCCGCATCCAGGCCGAGGCGTACAAGACCTACCACATGCAAGACGCGAGGGTGTTCTACAACAAAGAAGACCAGTGGGCATTGCCAGGCGAGCGCGCTGGTCGGCCGATGGAGCCGTTCTACGTGCTGATGCGGCTTCCGCAGGAGCCCAAGACGGACTTCATGATGATGCTTCCGTTCACGCCGCGGAACAAGGACAACATGATCGGCTGGATGGCGGCCTCTTCGGACGCGGAGAGCTACGGCAGGCGGATCGTCTACACCTTCCCGAAGCAGAAGCTCGTGCTCGGCCCCGACCAGATCAGCGCCCGCATCAACCAGGATCCGGCGATATCGCAACAGCTCACGCTGTGGAACCAGCGCGGCAGCGGCGTCCTGTTCGGGAACATGCTCGTGATTCCCATCAGGGACTCGATCGTGTACATACAGCCGCTGTACCTGCAGGCGGAGCAGACCGCGATGCCCCAGTTGACGCGCGTCATCGTCGCGTATGGGGACGCGGTGGCGATGCAGGCCGACTTGCCGAGCACGCTTGCCGCAGTGTTCGGCAAGGGCGCCCCTGCAGAGGACGGCGCGGACGGCGCGAGCGCCAGCGTCGCGCGCGCGGCCGAGCTGTACGAAGCGGCTCTCGAGGCCCAGAAGGCCGGAGACTGGGCCGCGTACGGGCGATACATCGAGGAGCTCGGACGCGTGCTGTCCTCGCTTGCGGCGTCTGCGGAGGCGACTGCTGCGAGGTAGCCGGCGTGTCACCTCGGCCATGCCGCCAGTTTGGTTCTGCGCGAACGATGTGGTATACTCAGCCGCCGTTGTGCGTGAAGGGACGCCCGAGCGTGCGCGCCGGATCGACCGCCGGCCGCATGGACCAGCGTTCAGGCGTCAGGTAGCGAGAACCGAGCGGTCGCGTCAGGCTCGACGGGAGCCCGCGCGGCCAGGCTCGAACGGATCAGGTCCACACCGAACAGCATAGCTGATGCTTGTGTGGCCACGGCGGCGAGCGCGCCGATCCAGCGGCCGGGTACGAGGCAGCTATCCCCCTTTCTCCCCCTCGTCTTCCACCCCAGTGGTATGTCCACGCCCGGTGAGCCGCCTGTCCTGCAGCCGGACCCGGAGGTTCTGCGTGAAGGTACGAAGTTCGTCTCACCCCATGACGGGCGTGTTGAGCGCCATCTCGTTGGCGATCGCGCTCGTCGTCGCTGGCGGCAGCCTTGCGTCCGCCGCCGCCTCGCCGGCCGACGAGGTCGGCTTGCTCTCCCCGGTGGCTGGAACCGATGCCGACGCGATGCTCGACGGGAAGATGGACCCGGTCGAGACCGCCGGCCCTTCTACAGCCCCTGCTCTGACCGCCGTTGCGCTCAAGTCCGCCACTCCCGTTGCCAAGGCCAAGAAGCCGCGGCCTGCGCGGAAGGCCGCGAAGGCCCCAGCGAGTACCTCGACGGGCGGGTGGCGCACAGCGCGCGTCTCGTGGTACGGCCCGGGCTTCTACGGCCACACGATGGCCGGAGGCGGCAAGCTCACGCCGACCAGCATGGTGGTGGCTCATCGCACCTTGCCGTTCGGCACGAAGGTCGAGATCGAGTACAAAGGCCGCCGCGTCGTGGCGGTGGTCATGGACCGCGGGCCGTACGTGCGCGGACGCACCTTCGACCTCGGCCCGGGCACCGCGAAAGCGCTCGGCTTCTCGGGCGTCGGCACCGTCCGTTGGAGGATCGTCAGGTAACAGCAGAGGAGCGCCTCCGGTTCGGGTATCAACCGTAACGGTCACCGAACGGAGGCGCTCATGCCTGACGGCACCGACGAAGCACGGCGTTCCGACGGCGGGGACGCCGCGCGCATCATCGACGCGATCGCCGACTTGCTGCAGACCCTCGTCGACTGGCTGCGGCAAGAGGCGGAGGCCGTGGTCCGCGACAAGGTCGTCGCGCCGATCCAACGGCTCGGTCTCACGCTCGCGTCCGCGTTCGCGGCGGCCTGCCTCGCCGCATTCGGCCTGGCGCTGATCGGCGTCGCGGCGTTCATCGCGCTCGCCGACCTGCTGACGTACCCGGGCGCTCTCGCTCTCATAGGCGCCCTCTATCTCGTGGCGGCGGCCGTGTTCGTGGTCGTGAAGGCGAGGACGATGCAGCGATGAGCAGCCAGGAGCGGAGCATCACGGTCGACGACATCAAGGCCAAGGCGCGACGGATCGAGGACATGGCTCGCGCTGAGGCGCGCAGGGTGGCGCAGCAGGACGCGGCGAAGATCGCCGTCGTCGCGGCGCTGGCGATCGCAGTGGCCATCGGGTCGGCGTACTATGCCGGCACGAGGGCGTGCCGCGGCTGAGCATTGCTTGGAGGGGGAGATGAAGGTCCACGCAGTCACCGTCTGTCCCGACCGCGTCGACGTCGTCGTCGGCGTCGACGGAGCGCAGATGATGCGCACTTCGAGTGTCCCGGGGCTCGCCGAGCGCGTGCTGGAGATCCTGCCGACGCTCGAGAAGCACCTGTGCGACAACCCGGCCGGCCGCCCGTTCGCGGAAGAGCTCGCCGACACGGAGATCCCGCACCTGTTCGAGCACGTCGTCATGGAGATCATGGCGCTTGCGGGCTCCCCCCGGACGCTTCGGGGCCAGACGCGGTGGGACTTCCGGCGTGATGGGCGCGGCGTGTTCCGCGTCTCGGTCGAGTACGACGACGACCTCGTCTGCCTCGGTTCGATCAAGCTCGCGGACCAGGTGATGCAACACCTGCTCGGCGCCGCCGAAGCTCCCGATGTGGCCACGGAGACCGCTCGCCTCAGGTCGCTTCGCAAGCTCGCGGCCTCCTAGCGCCGATTGACCTTCGTGAGTCAGCGCGGTAAGGTTACGCGCACCAAGCGGGCTTCGTGCCCCCGATATGCGTGGACGTGAGGGAAGAGGGCGCCATCAGCCCAGCCACCCCTCCGCAGGTCCCCCGCCAGGGCGTCTCCCGGGAGGCGCCGGAAGCGGGCGGTCCGGGCCGATACCCCGGATGCCGAGGCCCGGCGGGTGCGCGAGCGCCGGGCGAAGACAGGTGGTACCGCGACGACCCTCGCCCTGTCGAGAGGGTCGTCGTTGCCGTTTCTGGGCGGATGTGGCGGACAGTCAGGAGCGAGCGATGGGTACCGCGCGAGTGGTGTTCGACAGGTGGGACTGGGCGTACGCCGAGCGGATGGCGTCGGTGCGCTCGTCCGCCGTGCGCGACCTGTTCGGCGCTGCGACGCGCCCGGACGTCATCTCGTTCGCCGGCGGCATGCCGGACGTGACCAAGGTGCCGGCGGATGCGGTCGCACGGGCCGCGCGGGAAGCGCTCCGGGAGAGCGCCGCGACCGCCCTGCAGTACGGGTCTTCGGAGGGCCGTCCCGGGCTCAGGCGCATCTTCGTGGAGCTCATGGCCGAGTCGGGCATCCGAGCCAAACCGGACGACGTGGTCGTCACGGCCGGCGCCCAGCAGGCGCTCGACCTCGTCGGAAAGGCGTTCCTCGATCCGGGCGACGTCGTGATCACGGAAGGGCCGACCTACCTTGGGGCGCTGCAGGCGTTCTCCGCCTACCGACCACGCATCGTGTGCATCCCGATGGACGACGACGGCATGCGCGTCGACCTGCTGGAGGCCGAGCTCGAGCGTCTGGGGCCGCGTGGCGCGAAGTTCATCTACACTATCCCGAACTTCCAGAATCCGGCGGGCGTGACGCTTTCTCCGGAGCGGCGGCGGCGCCTCGTCGAGCTCGCCCGGCAGTACGAGGTGCCGATCGTCGAGGACGACCCGTACGGGCGCCTTCGGTTCGAGGGCGGGCACTGCAAACCGCTCAAGGCGCTTGACGACGATGTCATCTACCTCGGCACGCTGTCGAAGATCTTCGCGCCGGGCCTCCGGCTCGGCTGGGTGTGCGCGCCGCGGCCGATCCTGCAGAAAGTGCTGCTCGTCAAACAGGCCGCCGACCTGTGCGGAAGCGAGTTCTCGCAGGCCGTCGCGGAGCGGTACTTCACGGGCACGCGGTGGCGGCGCGTGCTTCGAGACCTCACGGACGCGTACGCTGAGCGCCGCGACGCGATGCTCGCAGCCCTGGCGGAGCACCTGCCCCCCGAGGTGCGCTACACGCGACCGCAGGGCGGGTTCTTCGTGTGGGCGGAGCTGCCGGCGTTCATCGACACCAAGCCGCTTCTGGCCGAAGCGGTGGAGCGGGGTGTCGCCTACGTGCCGGGGGACGCGTTCTATCCGGACGGGCGCGGCCGGAACTGCATGCGGCTCGCGTTCTGCTTCGCGGAGCCCGAGCAGATCGAAGAGGGCGTCCGGAGGTTGGCCGAGGTCTTCGAGGACCGGCTCGAGCTGTACCGCGCGTTCGCGGACGCCGGGCTGGCGGTGTGAGAGGGAAGGCGCGATGAAGGAGAAAGTCGCGGTGCTGATGGGCGGCCGCTCGCTCGAGCGCGAGGTGTCGCTGCGGAGCGGCCGGCGCGTGAGCGAGGCGCTCGCGGAGCGCGGGTATCGGGTGGTGCCGCTCGACGTGACGCCGGAGCTGGTCCCGACGCTCAGGCGCGAGAAGCCCGACGCGGTGTACGTGGCGCTGCACGGCAAAGACGGGGAGGACGGCGCAGTCCAGGGGCTCCTGGAGTTCCTCGGCATCCCGTACACCGGCCCTGGCGTGGCCGCCTCAGCGCTCGCCTGGGACAAGGCGCTCTCCAAGCGGCTGTTCGTCAAGGCAGGCATCCCCACGCCGCCTTGGGTCGCGTTCACGGCGGCCGCGTTCAAGCACATGGGCGCGGCGACTGCGCTCGACCTGGTCCCGGATGCGCTGGGCGGCTTCCCGCTCGTCGTGAAGCCGTCGGGACAGGGCTCGGCGCTTGGGCTGTCGAAGGTGGACGATGCGGGCCGGCTCCCCTCGGCGCTGCTCGACGCGCTCCCGTACGGCGAGACGGTGCTGGTGGAGCGGTGGATCGAGGGCACGGAGATCGCCGTGTCCGTGCTCGACGGGCCGGACGGCCCTGAGGTGCTGCCGCCGGTGGAGATGGCTCCCAAGAGCGGCGTGTTCGACTTCTCGGCGATGTACACGCCGGGCGAGACGGACTACTACGTGCCCGCACGGCTTCCAGACGACGTGCTCGTCGCAGTGCAAGGCCTCGCACGCTCGGTCCACGAACTCCTCGGCTGCCGGCACGTGAGCAGGGTCGACATGGTCGTCGACGTCGATGGCGACCCGTACGTGCTGGAGTGCAACACCTCGCCCGGTATGACCGAGACGTCGCTGCTGCCGATGGCTGCCGAAGCCGTCGGCATCGGATTCCAGGACTTGGTTGAACGCCTCGTCCGGATGGCGCTCGATGCGGTAGAGTGATGGGTATAGTCCCTGTACGGTTCTGTGTGCGAGTCCTACGGCTCCCGGAGGTGGCCACGATGTACGACTACCGCAGAGGTGAAAGCATCCTCGGCGCGTTCCTGCTCGGCGGGATCGTCGGTGCGGTGCTCGGACTGCTGTTCGCTCCCAAGTCAGGCAAGGAGAACAGGGAGTTCATCGCCGAGAAGGCCAAGGAGTACTGGGGCGAGGGGCTTGAGCTGTACGAGGCCGGCAAGGAGAAGGCGACCGAGGTCTACACCGCCAGCAAGGAGAAGGCGACCGAGACGAGCGAGGAGCTGAAGGAGCGCCTCGAGGCCGCGCGCTCGCGTCTGCGCGAGCAGGTCGAGACGGTCTCGAAGGAGGCCAAGGAGAAGGTCGTCGAGGTCGTCCCGTCGGCGAAGGAGACCGTGCACAAGGTCGGGCACGCGGTGAAGTCGGGCGTCGAGACCGCTGAGGCCAAGGCGGAGGAGCTGCTGGACCTGGTGGCCGAGAAGGCCGCCGAGGCCCCGGGCGCGCCGGAGGCCCCAGGCGAGGACGCTCCAGCTCTGAGCTGACGCCGTTGCGCCCTCGTCGAGCGCGCGAGGCCGGTCGCATCCGCGGCCGGCCTTTCCGCGAGGAGGTGCTGACAGTTGCGGGCGAGCTCGCTGGCTGACGTGCCGCTGGCCGGAGCGGACGGCCGGCACCTCGGGACCATCGCCGAGGTGCTGTTCCATCCGGTCGAACCCCGTGTCGTGGGGTTCTCGGTGCGTCTTCCGCGCATCGGCGGCGTGATCCAGCGCCAGGAACGGTACGTGCCGCTCGCGATGTGCCGGCCTGGCTCCGGAACCGTGGCGTTCGCCGGACGCCGGCTCCCGAGCCTCGCTTCCTCGGAGCGCGTAATCGGCTGTTCGTGGGACGAGACGGTGCAGTGGCGCGGCATGCCCGTCGCGGGAGCGTCCGGGAGCGTCTTCGGCAGCGTGTCCGACGTCGTGTTCGAGTGGAGCACGGGCGCCGTGGAGTCTGTCCAGATCAGCACGGGCGTCCTCGGCGACGCTGCGGTCGGGAAGCTCACGGCGCCCGCAGCAGTAGTGACCGGGTACCGGGACGGCGCCGTCCGCTTGGGCTGCGAGTACTCGGACCTTCGCGCGGAAGGCGGGGCCGCGAAGGCCGCCGCTGCCGGCGTGACGGTGCTCAAGGAGAAGGGTGCCGTCGCGGCGAAGCGGGCGTATGATGCGGGCATGTCCGCTGCGGCCGGCGTCGCTCGCTCGATGAAGCACGGGAAAGGCCGGCGGATGCTCGACGCAGTGAAGAAGGCCGTGTCCGAGGCGATGCGGGAGGACGAGCAGGACTGAGATGGCAAGACGGTTCCGCGCGTTGGATGCGAGCGTCACGGAGCTCATGCCGGGGCCTTGCGCGGCCTGCGCGTTCTGGGAAAGCCCCGAGCCGCTGCCGCTTGCGTGCGGCGCGGCCTGCGACGGCGAGCGAGCCCGTTCGTGGATGCGCGCCGTCGAGGAGCGTTGGGGAAGCTGCGGCCGCATCGTCGTCGACGACGGGGTGCCGCTCGGCTTCGTGAAGTACGCCCCCGCGAGCGCGGTGCCGCAGGCGCAGAACATGCCGGCGGGCCCGCCCGATCCGGGCGCGGTGCTCGTCTGCTGCATGCACATCGTCCCCGAGGCCCGCCAGCGCGGCCTCGGCAAGGTGCTGTTCCAAGCGGCGCTGCGCGACTTGGTGCAGCGCGGGGAGCGCGTGGTGCAGGCCTATGGAGCCGCGGGCTCCGTCGACTACGCGACGTCGCCGGTCGTCGGCGTGGACTTCTTGGTCCGGATGGGGTTCACGGCGGCTCGGCCGCATCCGGAGGTGCCGCTCATGCAGCTGGAATTGAAGTCGCTCGCGGCGTGGACCGAGAATCTCGAAGCGGCTCTGGAGGCGCTGCGGATCCCGCTCCGCGTGCCTGAACGCCGCCCGGTTCCGACGCTGCGCTGACAGGCTTGACTGAAGAGGAGGCGCTCGACGGCATGGCTCAGGCTGGCGCACAGACGAACGGCCGGAAGACGCGGTCCGCAGACCGGGTCCGTGCATTCCTTGAAGCTCACGGTCTGGCGGACGGGCTCGTGGTGTTCGAGCAGTCGACGAAGACCGCTCAGATGGCTGCGGACGCCATGGGCTGCGAGCTCGGGCAGATCGTCAAGTCGCTCGTGTTCGTCATAGACGGCGTCCGGCCCGTGGTGGCGCTCGTCGCGGGCGACCGGCGTGGCGATGCCGAGGCGATCGCGCGAGAGATGGGCGCCGCGCGCGCGGAGCTGGCGGACGCCGAGACCGTGCGCGCCGCGACCGGGTATGCGATCGGGGGCGTGTGCCCCTTCGACCTCCCGGAAGACCTCCCGGTGCTCGTCGACGAGTCGCTGCTGCGGTACGAGGTGGTGTATCCCGCGGGCGGGACGCCGGACTCGATGGTGAGGATGTCACGCGAGCGGCTGGTCGAGCTCACGGGTGGACGCGTGTGCGCCATCGCGTCATAGTATCGCCTCGTGGTTTCTCGCCGGTACATACCTCGCGCGGCGTCGCGCGGCGTCGCCGGGCTTGTCGTGGCCATCTTCGCGTCGATCGCGCATGCGGCGTTCGCCTCCGTGCCGGTCTCCGTTGACGGCGCGCGCGTCGTCGTGCACCCGGGAGCGACGGTCGCAGACGCGGTCGGGGAGCGCCTCGATGAGGCTCGCGGCGACTTGCTCGCTGCGAGCGACGGCCGCGTGCTCGTCCCGGGCGGTGGCGCACCGCCGGCCGTGCGACGAGGCGGGAGGCCGGTTCGGGTCAGCGAGGTCGTCCGCGCGGGCGACGAGATCGCGCTCGTCCGCGGACGCGACGTCGTCGAGGCGACGACGGAGCGGCTGGAGGCGATCCCGATACCGACGAAGATCGTCGGCACCGGAGCGCTGGTGACGCTGGCGGAGCCGGGCGTACCGGGGCTCAGCCGCGTCGTCGTCGGCGCGCTGTCCGGAGACGTCGTCGCGAGCGAGACGGTCAGGCCGGCAGAGCCGATGGTCCTCAAACGGACGATCGACGAGCGCAGGAAGAAGGTCGCGCTCACGTTCGACGACGGGCCGTGGCCGCGGCAGACCGACGCCGTTTTGAAGGCGCTCGCCTCAGAAGGAGTGCCGGCGACATTCTTCTTCATCGGCAAGCAGGTCAAAGCGCACCCGGAGATCGTGCGCCGCGTGGTGCAGGCGGGTCACGCCGTGGGCAACCACACCTACCACCACGTCGACCTCGCTTCGACCGACGGCGAGCGGCTTGCTCGCGAGATCGCTGGGACCAGCCGCGCTATCCGCTCGGCGAGCGGGATCGAGCCGCGGTGGTTGCGTCCGCCCGGTGGGGCGATCGATGCCGACGCGTACCGGGCGGCCGCGAGCCAGCGCCTGCGGGTCGTGCTGTGGACCGTCGACCCGCAAGACTGGCAGCGCGGGAAGACCGCTGCGCAGATCGAGGCCGAAGTCGTGCGAGCGGTCAAGCCCGGAGCCGTGATCTTGCTGCACGACGGCGGGGGAGACCGCAGCCAGACGATCGCCGCGCTGCCAGGGATCATCAGGAAGCTGCGCGCCCGAGGGTACGAGTTCGTCCCCCTCTCGCGGCTGGGCTCCGTCAAGGCCTCGTGGTGACGCCCCTGGCCTTTCTGCGGTATACGCCTCGCGGCGTCACGAGGACGTCCACCGGCCGGTCGTGCTCTGTGCAGGGAACGGAGACGACGATCTGCTCGTCGTACGCAAGACCGATGACGACGGCGTCTTCGCGGGCCTTCGCCAGGAGGCGGTCGTAGTATCCTCCGCCCATGCCCAGACGGTTGCAGGCGAGGTCGAAGGCGACTCCTGGGGCCACGAACACGTCCACCTCTTCGACTGGAACGAGCGGCGCCTCAGGGCACGGCGCCTTGAGCCCGTACGGGCCGGTGCACAGCGGGTCGCCGCGGCGATGCTCGTGCAGGACGACCTCAGTCGCTGACGCGACGCGGGGCAGGGCCACCCGGGCCCCCAGGTCCCACAGCGACTCGATCAGCGGCTGCGCGTCGACCTCCTCCGGCATGGCGCCGTAGGCGGCCACGACCCTTGCCGTCGTCATCTCCGGCAGCGCTAGCACGGAGGCTGCGATCGCCTGCGCGGCCGCAGCGCGCTGCTCAGGCGTGATAGCGCGCCTGGCGGCCCTGCCGCGGAGCCGCAGGACGGACTTGGCGCGTGCGAGCGACTCGTCGCTCACGGTCGGTGCCCCCTCATGCGCTCCATGCTAGCACCTCCACGGGGCACGCGTTCATCCGATGCCGGCTGCGGTCATGCCGAGCAGCACCACGGTGAGCGTGATGACGACGACGATGGTCGTCCAAGCAAGCGCGTTGTTGAGGGGGCTGTTCACGTGCCGGCCCATGATGCGCCGGTCGTTGACGATGACCATCATGAAGATGAGCAGGAACGGCAGCATCATGCCGTTCACGACCTGCGAGACCAGCATGATCGCGATGAGGTCGAGGCCGGGCACCAAGATGTACGCGGCCGCCGCGAAGATGACGAAGGTATACAGGCCGTTGAAGGCCGGCGCCTCGCTCCACGAGCGGTCCAGTCCCGCTTCCCACCCGAACGCTTCGCAGATCGCGTACGACGCGGTGAGCGGCAGCACTGCGGCTGAGAGCACCGATGCGGAGAGCAGGCCGACCGAGAACAGCAGCTCGGCGTGCTGTCCCGCGAGCGGCGCAAGGGCGCGCGCCGCTTCGCCGGCGTCCTCGATCCGGATGCCCGCGGGGTGCAGGACGGTCCCGGTGGTGATGATGATGAAGCACGCCACGACGTTGGCCGAAAGCGCCCCGACGATGACGTCCCACCGCGCGAGCGCCCACTCCTTCACGCTGATGCCCTTGTCGACGATGTTGCTCTGGACGAGGAACTGCATCCATGGGGCGATCGTCGTGCCCGTCAGGCCGATGGCGAGCGCGAGGAACGCCTGCGTGGGCACGATTCGGGGCGTCACGAAGCTCGTCGCGACGACGCCCCAGTCAGGCCTGGCGAGGAACGCCGCCACGATGTACGCAACGAACACCGACGACAGCGCGAGCAGCACCTTCTCGACTCGGCGGTACGATCCGCGCGTGACGAGCATCCACACCGCGAGCGCGGCGACGGGCACCGAGACGAGCCGCGAGACGCCGAACAGCTCCATCGCCGCTGCGATGCCCGCGAACTCCGCCACCGTCGTGGCGGCGTTGCTCGTGAGCAACAGCATCATCGCGACGAAGGTCGGCCGCAGCCCGAACCGCTCGCGGATGAGCGCGGCAAAGCCCTTGCCGGTGACCGCGCCCATGCGGCCGGCCATCTCCTGGACGATCGCGAATGATGGCGTCATGGCGAGCATCATCCACAGCATGGCGTAGCCGTACCGCGCGCCCGCGACGGAGTACGTCGAGATGCCGCCGGAGTCGTTGCCGGCCGAGGCGGCGATGATACCCGGGCCGATGACGCTCAGGACGGCCAAGAGGCCGACGCGCTTCTTGGCTTCGGTGCGCGCCACCGGCTACCCCAGCTCGATCCACGCCCCGAGGGCGTACGCGAGACCCAGGTACGCGACGCTCCCGACAAGCATCGCCGCGAACGACAGGAGCGCGCTCGGCGGGGTCTTGCCGGCGTCGCTCGCCCGCAGGGCGGCCTCGCCGAGGGCGCTGCCCGCGAAGACGGTCACGAGCACGGCGAGCGCAGAGACGAGCGCGAACAAGGCTGCAGGCGCGCCGGTCGCGGTGCCGCTGGCCTCGATCCACAGGAACGCGACCGCGGCGGCCGTCAGGGCGACCGCGGCGCCGATCCCGCTCTCACGGACGAGCCGCCGGAGGAACGAGGGGCGATCGCCGCCAGGCGTGGTGTCGATCAACTCCGTGATCGTGCGCGACGACACCTCGTCGGCCGCCCGCAAGACGATCGGAAGGAGCACCGCCGCCGCGACGAGGAAGTCGCAGGCAGCAGGCGAGCGCGCGCACGCCTCGCCGCTCCTCGCGACCGCCGCTGCGGCCAGGAGGGCTACCGCCCAGAGCGCCACCCAGGCGTTGCGGCGGACGATGAGCCACCACGCCGTGGCGAGCGGGCCGTGCTCGCGCGAGGCGCCGGTGGCGAGCTCCAAGTCCTCAGCGGACTCTTCCTCGAGGACCTCCAGCGCGTCGTCGACGGTCACGATACCGAGGAGCTTGCCGGTCTCGTCCACGACAGGAAGTGCAAGGAGGTCGTACTTCGACATCGTCTCGGCGACCGTCTCCTGGTCGTCATCCACGTCTGCCGTGATCACGTCGCGGGTCACGATGTCGGCGACCTTCGTTTCGGGCTCGGACAGCACGAGGTCGCGCAGGGAGACGACCCCTTCGAGGCGACCGTCCGCGTCGACGACGTAGATGTAGTACAGGCTTTCGTTCTCCGCCGCCTCCTTGCGTATGTGCTCGATGACCTCGCCGACGGTCATGTCCTCGGTCACGCGGGTGACCTCCGGCGTCATGATGCCGCCTGCCGTCTTCTCGCGGTAGCCGAGCAGCGAGCGGATCGCGCGCGCCTCGTTGACGCCCATCAGGCGCAGCAGCGCCTCGGCCTTGTCGTACGGCAGGTCGCCGATGATGTCTGCAGCGTCGTCCGGGTCCATGATTTCGAGGATGTCGGAGGCGCGCTGCGTGCCGAGGTCGCCGATGACTTCCGCCTGGAAGGCGTCTTCGAGCTCGGAGATCGTCTCTGCCGCTTGCGCGTTGTCGAGGTGCTCGAAGACTTTCGCGCGCTGGGCGGGAGTCAGCTGCTCGAGGACGTCGGCGATGTCGGCAGGATGCAGCTCGTGCAGGCGTTTGTGCGTGACCGAGAGCTTGACCTGCGAGAGGTCGCGTTCGAGCAGGTCCATGTAGTTCCACGCGATGATGTTCTCGGGAAGGGTCTTGCCGAACAGCCGTGCCACGCGTTCGGCGAGCGTCTCCAGCCCAGGGTGCAGTCCCCGCAGGATGCCGCGGATGCCGACCTCGGCGCCGAGAAGACGGAGCTGGTTGCGGGACTCGGAGAGCTTCAGGTCGTTCACGCGCACGACCTTCATGCCTTGCGTGTCGACGATCTGCTTGTTCAGCAGGTCGCGTGCGAGGAGGATCTCGTCCGGCTGCAGGTAGCTGAAGCGCAGGGCGTCCTTCGTGGCGTTCAGCACCACCTTCTCGTCGTCGATGGACTCGACGTACTTGCGCCAGGACAGCATGAACGGCGTCTTGCCAGGCCCGAGGAACGCCAGCGAGGTCACGCGCGGGAACACCTCGCCCGTGGCCACGGCGATGTCGCTGATGCGTCCGATGGTCTCGCCGGCGGCGTCGACCACCGGCTTGCCCAGCATGCGGGTCAAGTAGAACACGGTCGCTCCCTTCCTCCGGGCGCACGCCAGGAGGCCTGCTCACGGGTCCCGCACCCCCGGCAGGCGGGAGCCGGGACCTACCGACTGAACGGTCTCACCGAGGTCCTTTTCGCTCGACGACAGGTCCCAACAACGCGAAAGCCCCTCCGCCGGCACGGTCGACGAGGGGCTCCGAAACGGCGGACGCACGAGCGACCGCCATCCATTCCCTCGTCTGTGGTTTGAGCACTGTCCGACGTAGGGAGCGCGCATGCGCCGGGACCTTCGTCCCTTACCCCAGCCACCTTAGCCGTCCCCTTAAGCCGGGGAAGGCTGTTCTACCCATTGGCGTCTCTCGACATTTCCGGGCAGTGGCCTGTGTTCGGACAGGAGCCGCACCGAACGGAACGGATCTGTTCGCATTGTCAACGCCTCGTGCATGGAGGCGTGCCGATTGTAGCCCCGCTTAGGAGGGCCGCGCAATGCATGCGTGAGGAAAAGAGCGTCACGTCGTGGCGCGCGTGCGGGCCTCCAGGCACGCCCAAGCGAGCTCCGCCCAGCCGTCTCCACGCCGCTCGCGGGTTGCTACGACGTTCTCGCGGCCGACCACGGCGGTACGCACCCGCTCGTCGTCGAGCGCGTTGGCGACGAGCACGAGCAGTCCGACGGCGTCGGCCATCTCGACGTCGCTCGCGGAGTCTCCGACGGCGAGGGCGTGCTCAGGTTCCAGCCCGAAGCGGTCCAGCACCAGCCGGATCGCGCGGGTCTTGCTCGCGCCGCGCGGCACGAGGTGGTAGGCGTGCACCTCCTCGACGTCGACGAGCGTGTGCCGTGGGGGCCGGATGATGCCGTTGTCGACGATGTCGATGGGCAGCGGCAGCTCGTCGAGCAGGCGCTGGGCAGCGTGGACGTCGATGTTGCCCCGCAGCACGTGCGTTGCGAAGCGGTGGACGTGCCACGGCGCGTGCTCCTCTATGCGCCCAGGGAAGGCTTCGGAAAGCGCGTCGAGCGCGCCGGCGCGGACGATCGCCTGCCACGGCGTTTCGCCGGGCATGAGCGCGTCGTCAGGCCAGTCGCCAGCGAGGAGCGCCGGTTCCTCGGAGCGGTCGAACTGGACGACGCAGCCCAGCTCGGCGATGAACGCGCGCCAGCCAAGGAGACGCGAGATCTCGGCCGTCTGCATGCGGTTGCGGCCTGTAGTGATGACGACAGGCAAGCCGGCGCGGTTCACGGCGACGACGGCCTCTGCCGTCCGGGTCGACGGGCGGCCTTCAGCATCAGCGAGCAGCGTCCCGCCCGGGCCCACGAGCGTGCCATCGACGTCGGTGAACAGGATGCGTGCGCGCACGAGGATTTCTGTGTGCTCTGCGCCGAGCAGAGGTACGGTGGCCATGCCGCTCCTTCCGAACGTCCGTCGCGCCTACACTACCTGAGCCCGCGCTCCTGCGGTAGCGGCGGCTATAATGGGGCAGACCGGCATCAGCCCGAAGGAGGTCGCATGGTTCCAGCGGACGAGGGCGGTCCCGTGGAGGTCCCGTATCCGCAGTACCGGTGCGCGCTGTGCGGCGAGGAGCTGCCGCTCGGCGAGACCCACATGTCCGTGACGTGCGAGCGACACCGGGCGAGCGCTCCCGAGGTCGCGTTCGAGATCCGGCCGGCTGTGCCGTCGGATCGGCATGACATCGAGGCGATCTGCGACCAAGCGTGGGGCGAGACCGAGATCGACGTGTTCGGCCGCACCTTCGACGTGCTGGCCTGCGACAACCTGGTCGCCATCGCCGAGGACGGCTTCGCCGGGCTCATCTCGCTCGCAATCGACCGGGGCGAGCTCGCGATCGTGCTGCTGACGGTGTATCCCCGCTATCAGGGAAGCGGGGTCGGGGCGGCGCTCGTCGAGGCGGCGGTCGAGGAGGCCCGGTCCAGACGGCTGCCGTTCGTCAAGGTCGCCACCACCAACGACGACATCCCTGCGCTGTACTTCTACCAGCGGCGTGGCTTCGTGCTGTACGAGATGGTCGCTGGCGAGATGGTGGATCACCACGGCGAGGTCGTGCCCGGGTTCGCGAAGATCCCGGTGCGCGACGAGCTGCGGCTGCGCCGCCCGGTCTGCTGAGGGTGCGGTGCCACGACGACGTGAAGGAGGACGCCAGTGAACACCCGGTGGACGGGCATCGCGCTTTCGCTGCTGCTGTTGGCGGCGGCGACGACAGGGCTTGGCTGCCGCACGCACCCGGAGCTGCCGCCCGCGAACGATGGCGCGATCGAGGCGCAGCCCGAACCGATCCGCATCGGCGTGCTGCCGACGGAGGACTCGCTGCCGCTGTGGGTGGCTGAGCAGAAGGGCCTGTTCGAGCAAGCGGGCATCGAGGTCGAGATCGTCACGTTCCAGGCGGCGCAGGAACGCGATGCGGCCTTCGCGTCCGGGTCGATCGACGCCTACATGGGCGACATCATCGCGTCGGCGGCGCTGGAGGCGGGCGGCTCGCCCGTGTCGCTCGTCACGGTGATGCTCGGCGCGACGCCCGAGCAGGGGCGGTTCGGCATCGTCGCGAAACCTGGCTCGAAGGCGAAGTCCCTCGCCGACCTGGCGGGCGTGCCCGTCGGCACCTCGACCGCTTCCATCCAGGAGTACGTGGTCGACAAGCTGATGGAGGCTGCCGGCGTGCCCGCTGAGCACGTGAAGAAGGAGGTCGTCCCCAAGGTCCCGGTGCGGCTCGAGCTCCTGATGAGCGGCAAGCTGGAAGCGGCCGCGCTGCCTGAGCCCCTGCTCACGCTGGCCGAGAAGCAGGGCGCTGTGCTGCTCGCCGACGACACGAAGGGCTCGAACATCACGCAGACCGTGCTCGGCGTCTCCGACGAGTACCTTGCGGTGCCGGGCGGCATGGTGACGGTCGGGCGTCTGCTCGACGTGTGGGACGAGGCGGTGGACGCCGTCAATGCCGACCCCGACGCGTGGCGGACGCTGCTGGTGGAGAAGGCGCGGCTTCCAGAGCCGATCAAGGACACCTACGCGGTGAACGAGTACCCGAAGGCGCAGCAGCCGACAGAGGCCATGGTTGCTCCCGTGCTGGAGTGGATGCGCACGAAGGGGCTCCTGAAGGCAGACCTGGGATACGCGGACCTCGTGCAAGAGATTCCGAGGTAGGCGCGGTTCCGTGGCGGGGGTCGAGGTCGAAGGGCTCAGGGTAGCGTACCCGGGCGCTGCGCCCGTAGTGGCGCTCGACGGCCTCGACCTGCAGGTGGCTGAGGGCGAACCGATTGCGATCATCGGGCCTTCGGGATGCGGCAAGTCGACGCTCCTGCTCGTGCTGGCCGGGCTTATCGCGCCTGCTTCCGGAGCCGTGCGCGTCGCCGGAACGCCCGTCGTCGGCCCACGGATGCGGACGGCTCTCGTGCTGCAAGACCTCGGACTGCTTCCGTGGAAGACGGTGGAGCAGAACGCGGGCCTGGGCCTGGAGATCCGCGGCGTCGATGCGGCGCAGCGCCGTGCGGCCGTCGCCCGCGTGCTCGAGCGGCTCGGGCTCTCGGGCTTCGGGCACGCGTACCCGGCCGAGCTCTCAGGCGGTATGCGCCAGAGAGTCGCCCTCGCCCGAGCGCTTGCGCTCGAGGCCGACGTGCTCCTCATGGACGAGCCGCTTTCGGCGCTCGACGCGCTCACGCGCGAGGACCTGCAAGACCTGCTGCTCGACTTGTGGCTGCAGCGCCGGCACACGCAGGTCCTCGTGACGCACTCGATCGAAGAGGCCGTGTTCCTCGGCAAGCGCATCGTGGTGATGACGCCGCGGCCAGGCCGGGTGGCTGCTGTTCTGGAGAACCCGGAGATGGGCGACCGCTCGTACCGGGCGACGGAGACCTTCCTGCACCGGTGCGTCACGCTGCGTCGCATGCTCGAGTCCGAGGGGGCGCTCGCGCACGAGCGCGCGGACGGTGCGAGGGCTGAGGCGTGAAGCGGGGCTCGTCCCGGGTGCTCGGCTATGCGACGGCTACGGTCCTCGTGCTCGTCGGCTGGCAGATTGCGGCCTCCGCGCTCGGCACCCGGGCGCTGCCGTCGCCCGTGGACACCGCGCGAGCGTTGACGGCGGCGCTCAGCGAGGACTTGCTGCGTCACCTCGGGGTCAGCGCGTGGCGCGTGCTGGCGGCGACGGCGCTCGGCCTGGCGCTTGGCGCGCCTGCCGGGCTCGTGATGGGGCGTTCGCGCCGGCTGGACGCGGTCGCCGGGCCGCTCGTCTTCCTGGCGTACCCGGTGCCGAAGGTGGTCTTCTTGCCGGTGCTGCTCGTGCTCTTCGGCATCGGGGACGGCCCGAAGGTCGCGCTGATCGCGCTCATCGTGTTCTTCCAGATCCTCGTGACCGCGCGCGACGCCGCTCGCGGCATCCCGCAGTCGGCGGTGCTCTCAGTCCGCTCGCTCGGTGCCTCTCGTCGTCAGGTGCTCCGCCACGTGGTGGTTCCAGCGGTGCTTCCCGACGTCTTCACCGCGCTCCGCATCAGCACCGGCACGGCCATCGCGGTGCTGTTCTTCTCGGAGACGGTGGCAGGCACCGACGGGCTGGGCTGGTTCATCATGGATGCCTGGACGCGCATCTCGTACGCGGAGATGTTCGCGGGCATCGTCGTGATGGCGCTTCTCGGGGTGGCGATCTACGAGGCGCTTGAGGCCGCCGAGGCCCGTTTGTGCCGCTGGACTCGCGCCGGGGCGCAGGCCGCAGACGAGGGCTGAAGCCGCTTCGCCGGAGCACGCCTATGGCAGCTGCAGGATCGGGTGGCAGTTGAGGCAGAGGTCGTCGCTGTAGGCGGTCGTGGTCGCCTCCACGAGCATCCGATAGCCCAGCGTCTCGTGGGGGAAGTTCTGGAACCGCGGGTTGTCCGAAGCAGTGCGGCCGTCCGGGGAAGTGACGGTCGCGGTCGACGGGAGCGCCTGCGCAGGCAGCCCTGCCGTGGTCAACTCGCCCACGTAGCGCAAGTCTTCGTGGCACTGCTGGCAGATCGGGTAGCGGCCCGCCTGCGCGCCGGTCCGGGGATACGGCCACAGGTAGCCGCGATTGTAGCCCGCGACCTTCGTGTTGATGCCCATCGGGCCGATCGTGGTCTGGCTCGTGGGGTACGGGCCCGCGGACACGATGGCGGCCGCTCGGTAGTTCGCTGGGTTCGTCGTCGTGATGAGCGACTCCACCGGGTGGTTATGCGTGGTCGGCAATCCCGATGCGCGGCCGGCATGGCACGCAAGGCACCAGTCTGAGCCGTACTCGGCGACGGCTGTGGCGACGCCGCCCGGCCGCTGCTTGAGCAGGCGGCTCTGGACCTGCACCGTCAGCAGGCCGTGGTAATCGCGCTGGAACCAGTAGGAACGCTGCCGCTCGCCCAAGAACGGCGTGACGAGGTTGCGGCCATGCGGCGAATGGCAGTCGGAGCAGGTGAGCGTCTGGTTGGGACCAGAGAACGCCATCGTGGCGCTGCCGCCGGTGGTCGCACTGCCGCCAGGCACCACGCTCGTCGTCTCGATGCGGTGCTGTGCTCCGACGCTGGCGCCTCGAGCTTCGATCGCCCCGTAGACGCCCTGGCCCTGCGTCGTCGTGCCGTCGTGGCAGGTGAAGCAGGTCGACTTGATGGTCTCGCCCGGAAGGAGCTTGTTCGCCGTCGGTGCGTCGTGGACCATATGGCAGCACTCGCACGCGTTAGTGGACGCGCTGTAGCCGGAGTGCGGGCCGACTCGGGTGCCGGTGCCGGTGGTGCCGTTGGGGTTGTGGCAATCCGCACAGCCGACGCCAGGGGTGTAGGTGGAGGTCGTCTCGTCGAAGGCGTAGGCCGAAGGTGCGACGCCGACGCAGAATGCAAGAAGGCACGCCGAAACGATCGCGGCGCCCATCAGGCGCCGGTCCAGCAGGATACCAGTCCTCACGGCTCCCCCTCGCGACGATGGACTCGTCAGAGCACGCTGCTCACTCTATGTGACTGCTCTCACATTGACAAGACTTAATCTCAGGAATCCAGCACCCGTTCGACCGTCTCACGGAGCGCCCGGGGCTCGAACGGCTTGACCACGTAGTCGTCGCAGCCGAGCTCAACGCCGCGCTGCAAGTCGGTCTTCTGGCCTGCGGTGGTGAGCATCACCACTTTCAACGACGCCGTCTCGGGGCGTTTCCGGAGGAACGCGAGCACCTCGAACCCGTCGAGTTTCGGCATCGTCACGTCGAGGAGCAGCAGGTCGGGCGGGTCGGTGACAGCCGCCTCCAGCGCCTGCTCGCCGTCGACCGCCTCTGCGATGTCGCAGCCGAGAGGCCGCAGAGCGGCTTTCACGAGCATGCGGATCTGCAGGTTGTCGTCGGCTACGAGCACTCTCTTGGCCGTCACGGGCGCCCCTCCCTCATGACGCTCGAACGCTCTTACTCCCGGTCTCGGTGCATGATGTTGACGATCGTGTGCAGCTTCGCTTCGCGGCGGTGCCGCTCACGCTCGAACTCTGCGCGCCGAGCCGGGTCGAGCATCGCTTCGATGTGGTCGGCCACCTCCGCCGGCTTGAACGGCTTCGGGATGTAGTCGACGTTCTCGTCTTTCATCTGCTCGACCTGCTCTTCGAACGTGCCCGCGGCCGATAGGAAGAGGATCGGCACCTGGTTGCCGCGCCGCCGGATCTCGTCTCTCACTTGGTGGCCGTCCATCTTCGGCATCATCACGTCGAGGACGACCAGGTCCGGCTGCTCGGTCTCGACCATCGCGAGCGCCTCGACGCCGTTGGACGCGGTCACCACCTCGTGGCCTCGGTTCGTCAGAGCCACCGTGAGCAGCTTCTGGATGTTCGGCTCGTCGTCGACGACCAGGATCTTCGCTTTCATGGCCGGCCCCTTCCTTCACCTCTGTCGCAGGATCTCATCCACCTTCTCAAGCAATGCCCGTGGGGTGAACGGCTTGCAGACGTACTCCTCCGCGCCGCAATCGAGCCCCTGCCGGATCTCGTACTGCTGGGACTTGGCAGAGAGCATCACCACGGGGATGTCCTTCGTCGCCGGATTCTCCTTGATCAGCCGCGCTGCCTCGTACCCGTTCATCTCCGGCATCATCACGTCGAGCAAGACGAGGTCGGGCTGCTCGCGCTCAGCGGCCTCCACCGCGGCCTTGCCGTCCGTCACGGTCAGCACCTCATACCCGTGGTTGCTCAGCGTGAAGCTCACCAGCTTGAGGATGTGCGGCTCGTCGTCCGCGACGAGGATGCGGCTCATTGGCCGGCCTCCTCTGCAGCAAGCAGCGCCTCGACGCGGCGCACGAGCTCCTCGGCGGAGAACGGCTTGTCGACCTTCTGCTCTGCCATGCCGAGGATGTCGATGCGTGAGCGGTCGATCTGGTACGCGGTCATGATGACGATCGGGATGTCCTTCAGGTCTGGGTCTGTCTTGATGGCCTCGATGACCTCGTACCCGTCCATGACCGGCATCTGCAGGTCAAGCAGGATCAAGTCGGGCTTGCGCTTGCGGACCGCGGCCATCGCCTCGGCGCCGTCGTACGCTGCCACGATGGAGTAACCCCGGGTCTTCAGGGTGTCGCGGAGCACGTTCACGATGCTGCGGTCGTCGTCCACCACGAGGATGACCGGCGCCGCGACAGACCCGACGAGCGCGTTCACGATGCCGACCAAGCGCTGCTTGTCGATCGGCTTCTCGAGGTACTCCGCGGCGCCGAGCCGGCACGAGCGGCCCTCGTCGCAGACGATCGACAGCACGAGCACGGGGATCTCGGCGGTGCGCGGGTCGTCTTTGAGCGCCTGCAGCAGGTCGAAGCCGTCCGCGTCGTCCAGCATCACGTCGAGCGTGATGACGCGGGGCGCCTCGTTCTGCGCCTTCTCGAGCGCTTCTCGCGCGGTGTGCGCCTTGACGACCTCGTATCCCTGCTTGGCGAGGTAGGTCTCGACGAGGTTCGCGATCTCGGGGTCGCGGTCGACGACGAGGATCTTGCCTCCGAGTGCAGACGCTTCGAGACCCGGCATGCGCACAAGGTCTTTCGGCGCCACCGGCAGCGTGAAGTAGAAGGTCGAGCCCTTGCCGGGCTTGCTCCGGACCCCGACCTGGCCGCCCAGGAGCTCGATGATGCTCTTGCAGATGGACAGGCCGAGGCCGGTGCCGCCGATCTCGCGGGTGAGCGTGGAGTCCACGCGATAGAACTTCGTGAAGAGCTTCTTCTGGTCTTCCTTTTCGATGCCGATGCCTTGGTCGGTGATGCTCACCTGCACGAAGTCGCCCTCGTGCTTGGCCCGGATCGTGACCGTCCCGCCTTCGGGCGAGTACTTGATGGCGTTGCTGACGAAGTTCGTGAGCACCTGCCCGACGCGGTCGCGGTCGCCGGCGACCCGCGGGACGTCGTCGGACACCTTGACGACGATCTTGTGGCCGGAGCGGTCGGCGACCGCCGCGAACGTCCCCGCGACGTCGAGCGCCAGGTCGCGCACGTCGATCGGCTGGATCTTCAGGTGGATCCGCCCGCTCTCGATGCGCGAGATGTCGAGCATGTCGTTGATGAGGTCGACGAGCCGGTCGGCGTTCTCTTTGACGATCGACAGGAACTCGTGCTGGATCTCGTTGATCTCGCCGGCCTCGCCGTCGAGGATCAAGTCGACGTAGCCCTTGATCGAGGTGAGCGGCGTGCGCAGCTCGTGCGAGACCGTCGAGACGAACTCGTTCTTCATCTGGCTGACCTCGCGCTCGGCCGTGACGTCGTGCAGCGTCGCGACGTAGCCGAGGTACACGCCGCGCTCGTCGAGGACGGGGTCCGTGCGGACGTCCAGGATCCGGTGGGCCGGCTTCTCGAGCCGGACCTCGCGGATCTGCGACCCGTCGACGGCGGGGTCGTAGCCATCTTCGGTGACGAGGTCCAGCAGCTCGGCGAGGTCGGCGTGCTTGCCGAGCACGGAGCGCGGCTTGACGCCGAGGAACGAGCACGCGGTGGGGTTGATGTACGTGACGACGTCTTCCGGGTCGAAGACGATCAGCCCGTCGCCGGTGCTCGCGAGGATCGCCTCCGCCTTCTTGCGCGCCTGCTCGAGCGGCGTCTCGTCGCGGATGGTGACGACGGCTGCGCGGCGATCGCCGCACATGTACGGCGCTACGGTGGCGTGCAGGAGGCGCCCGTCGTGCGCGAGGCGGACGGTGTGCGGCTGCCGTTTGGACCGCGGGCGCAGCAGCGTCTCGATGGCCCGCTCGATCTTCGGCAGCCCGAGCGCCGTGAAGTGGCGCCCGACCATCTCGGCCCGCGTCTTGCCGAGCAGACCCTCAGCCGTCTCGTTGAAGATGCGGATCTCGCCGTCGGGGCCGATCGCGATGAGCGCGTCGGTCGTCTGGGCCATGAGCGCCCGGATGTGCTGGTGGGTTCGCCGTTCGTCAGCGCCGTGTGCCACGGGACCCCCTTCGCGAGACTCTTCACCAGAGTTCAGTATTCGGCGCGGGTGAGGGCTTCCCTGCACGGGCGGGCGCGAGAGAGGGGTGCGGAGGCGCGGGCGCGAGGGGATGCGGGTGGGCGGCGGTGCGGGCGCGGGAAGGCTGTGGTGGTGCCCCCGGCAGGATTCGAACCTGCGACACCAGGTTTAGGAAACCTGTGCTCTATCCCCTGAGCTACGAGGGCACGGCGGACAGTATAGCGGCTTCCGGGCCGCCCTTCGACTCCCGGCCCGCTTAGCCGCCGCCCCGACCGGGCATCATCGCCTGCAGAGGGGAGTCGCCGTGTTCCGCGACCGTCATCATGCAGGCAAGCTTCTCGCCGAAGCGCTCCGCGACCGCATCGTGGGCGGCAGCTGGGTCGTGCTCGGCCTGCCGCGCGGCGGCGTTGTCGTGGGCGCCGAGGTCGCGCGCGCTCTCGGGCTGCCCCTCGACGTCATCGTCACTCGCAAGATCGGCGCGCCGGGCAATCCCGAGTACGCGATCGGCGCGGTGGACGCCGACGGGGTGGTGACGCTCGGCGCGTACGCGATGGCGGACCAGTCGTACGTCGAGCGCGCGGCCGAGGCCGAGAAGGCGGAGATCGCGCGGCGGCTCGCCGCGTACCGTCGCGGGCGGCCGCCGTTCGACCCTGCCGGCGCGCACGCGATCGTCGTCGACGACGGCCTGGCGACCGGTCTCACCATGATCTCGGCCGTCGAGTACCTCAAGCGCCACGATGCGGCGCGGATCGTCGTCGCCGTCCCAGTCTCGCCGCCTGAGACCGCGCGGCTGCTCCGGGTGCGCGCGGACGAGGTCGTGACGCTCGCCGAACCGCACGACTTCTTCGCGGTTGGCGCGTTCTACGACGACTTCGCGCAGACGACCGACGCCGAGGTGATCGCGCTGCTCGATGAGCTGGCGGCGGACGGCCCGAGTGCCTGATTGCGCGCAGGTTGCGGCGAGCGTCAGCCTGCCCCCGGCCGCGAGCCCTACGGCGCCCGGCCGATCGTCAGCCGCACCGTCGAGCCTTTGTTGACCTTCGTGCCGGGCAGCGGGTCTTGGTTGAGCACGATGCCGACGTCCGGGCTCACGACGTACTCGGCGTCCACGATGAGCCCCAGCCCTTCGAGGGTCGAGATCGCGTCCTCCTCGGTCATGTCGGTCACGTCGGGCACGGTCACCTGCTCCGGCCCCTTCGAGACCGTGATCGTCACGGTGCCGCCGGCGTCGAGGGACACGCCTGGGCTCGGGTCTTGCGAAATCACCATCCCTTTGGCCACCGCGTCGCTGAACGCCTCGACGGCCTTCACTTTGAACCCGGCCTGCTCGAGGATGCGCTGCGCGTCGGCTTTCGTCTTGCCGGTGACGTCGGGGACCTTCACGAGCTGCGTGCCCTTCGAGACCACGATCGCGACCTTCGAGCCCTTCGGCACCTGCGCGCCGCCGGTCGGCTCGGACGAGATCACGACTCCTTCGGGCACCTCCTTGCTGTACTCCCGGCCGATCGGCAGCGCCACTTCGAGCTGCGCGCCCTCGATGGCCGCGATGGCGTCCGCCTCGGTCATCCCGACCACGTTCGGGACCTCCACCATCGCGACACCGGCGCTCACGACGATGTTGATCGCGGTGCCCTTCTTCACGCGCGTGCCCGCCGGCGGATCCTGGCGCATGATCAGCCCGAGCTCGTACTCGTCGCTGTTCTCGGTGGTGACGGTGCCGATGGAAAGCCCGGCGGCCGCGACGGTCGCGGACGCCTCCTCCTCGCTCATCCCGACGACGCTCGGCACAGCGACGGTGCCTCCGCCGAACGCGCCGAGCGCCCATGCGCCGCCGAGGCCGAGCACGAGCACGAGCGCGGCCACCGCCGCCCACGCCCACGGATTCGTGCGGCGATCGGGCACGGGCCGGATCTGCGGGTGACCGCCGGAAAGCGGCGGCTCGCCACCGGCCCCGGCGGTCGGCAGCACCGAGGTCTCCGCGATCGCCGGCGCGCCGGCCCCCGCAGCCGCCTGCTCCTCGCCGCGCGCGACGCGGAGCAGGTCGTCGCGCATCGCCGCGGCCGACTCGTAGCGCTCAGCCGGGTTCTTCCGCATCGCCTTCATGATCACGGCTTCGAGCGCCGGAGGCACCGCCGGCCGGATGCGGCGCGGCGGCACGGGCTCCTCGTTCACGTGCTTGAGGGCGATCGCGACCGGCGTGTCGCCGTCGAACGGCAGCCGTCCTGTCACGGCCTCGTACAGCGTGACGCCGAGGGAGTACAGGTCGGTGGCCGGCGTGAGCGTGCGGCCTTGCGCCTGCTCGGGGCTCACGTACTGCGCGGTCCCGAGCACCGACCCGGTCTGCGTCATGGTCGTGTTGCCGGCGCGGGCGATGCCGAAGTCCATCACCTTCACCGTACCGTCTGGGGTGATGACGATGTTGTGCGGTTTGATGTCGCGGTGGATGATGCCGTACCCGTGCGCGACCGAGAGCGCCGCGCACACCTGCGCCCCGTACTGAGCGGCGGTGCGCGGGTCGAGCGGCCCTTCCTGCTCGACAAGCGTCTTGAGGTCGGTGCCGCGCACGTATTCCATGACGATGTAGTACGTATCGTCGTCGCGGCCCCAGTCGTAGATGTTCACGATGCTCGGGTGCGAGAGGTTCGCCGCTGCTTGCGCCTCTTGGCGGAACCGTGCGACGAAGTTCGGCTCTTGTGCGTACTGGGGATGCAGAACCTTCACCGCGACGGTGCGGCCGAGCACCTCGTCCACGGCCTTGAACACCTCGGCCATCCCCCCTGAGCCGATGCGCTCCGTCACGCGGTATCTGCGCCCGAAGATCCTGTCTTCCACTGTCATTCCTGCCTCTCATGCCCGCTGAAGCGCGGGCCGCCCTCGCCACGCATTCTATCGCACCCGTGAAAGCGCGGTCTCCAGCACTGGCTTGGCGGCGGGCGCTGCCACGCGGCCGCCCACGCCGGCGTTCTCGAGCACGATCGCGAGCGCCACCCGCGGGTCTTCCGCCGGTGCGAACGCGATGAACCACGCGTGCGTCTGGACGCCCTTGCCGACTTCAGCGGTGCCGGTCTTGCCCGCGACGGTCACGCCCTTGATAGCCGCGCGGGTGCCCGAGCCCGATCGCACGACCGTGACCATCATGTCCCGCACCGTGGCCGCCGTCTGCGCGTCGCAGGCCGTCTTCCACGGCTTTGGATGCGCGACGGACAGCGTGCGGCCGGCCGGATCCGTGATCGCCTCCACCAGGTACGGCCGCATCACGACGCCGTCGTTCGCGATGCCGGCTGCCACGAGTGCCATCTCAAGCGCGGTGACCTGGGGCCCTGGCGGGCTTGGGTGCTCGCCGACGGGCTGCCCGACGCCCGCCCACGCCGTCTCCCAGCGCGTCATCTCGCGGGGGTCGGGCATGAGCGACGCCTTCGCCGGAATCTCGAGCGGCGGCTGCTCGCCGAAGCCGAAGCTCCGGGCTGTCTTCACGAGCAGGTCCGGCCCCATGCGGTCGGCGATCTGCGCGAAGACGGTGTTGATGCTCGAGGCGGTAGCCCGCTCGACCGTGACGGTGCCGTACCCCTCGCCGCCGTAGTTCGTCACCGGCGCCCCGCCGATCTCGATGCGAGCGGGACCGGGGAAGGTCGTCGATGACGTGACGATCTTCGCTCCGACGGCGCCCGCGAGCGTGACGACCTTGAAGGTCGAGCCCGGCGGGTAGAGGCTCTGGGTCGCGCGGTTCAGGAGAGGGGCCGCGGGATCCGCCGAAAGCCGCCCCCAGTCGTCGTCGATCGCTGCCGGGTCGAAGCCGGGGCTCGACGCGAGCGCGAGCACGCGGCCGTCTCGGGGGTCGAGCACGACGCACGCTCCACGCCGACCTTCGAGCGCCGCAACGGCTGCTTGCTGCACGCGGCTGTCGATCGTGAGCCGCACGTCGTTGCCTGCCACGGGCGTCCCAGCGAGCGCGTCGACGAGGTCCCGCATCGACGCGAACATCCGCCGGCCGGCGAGCACCTCGTTCATCGCCGCCTCGATGCCCGCTCGTCCGTACGTCGGGCTGCTGTAGCCGACGACGTGCGGCGCGAGCGTCCCTGCGGGATACCGCCGCTCGAACGCGCGGCCGGCGGGCACCGACTGCGCCAGCACGACGCCGTCGTGCGTGACGATCGCGCCGCGCTCTTGCCGGATCTCGTCTGCGATGCGGCGGGTGTTGGCGGGGTGGTTCGCCAGCGCCGGAGCAGCGACGACTTGCAGGTAGGTGAGGTTGACCACCACCGCCACGAGCGCGAACGCCAGGACGCGCGTCAGCGCTGCCAGCCTGCGGGCAACCGCGACGCGTCCGAGCGCCCCGGTCGCTCCGGTGGTGGCGAGCTGCTCGGCGCGTCCCGTGCCCTCGTCGCCAGCGCGCATGAGGAGCCCCAGCAGCACGAAGTTAGCAAGCAGGCTCGAGCCGCCCCTGCTCACGAACGGCATCGTGATGCCGGTGAGGGGGACGAGCCGCGTCACGCCTGCGGCGATCACGAACGTCTGGAGCGTGATGACGGTAGTGGCGCCCGCGGCCACGAACGCCGCGACGTCCGAGCGTGCGCGCGCCGCAGTCGCGAATCCGCGAGCTGCGAACACGAGGTAGGCGATCAGCAGGCCGGCGGCGCCCAGCAGCCCCAGCTCCTCGCCGATGGCGGCGAAGATGAAGTCGGTGTCGACGAACGGGATGCGCGTTGGCAGCCCACGGCCTGGCCCTGTGCCGGTCATGCCGCCCGCCGCGAACGCGAAGAGCGACTGGACGAGCTGGTAGCCTCGCCCGGCCGCGTCCGCGAACGGGTCGAGCCAGATGGCCACGCGCGCCTCGACGTGGCCGAACAGCAGGTACGCGCCGGCCGCGCCCGCCGCGAAGAGCGCCGCGCCGACGAGCACGTAGCCGGGGCGGCCAGTCGCCACGTACAGCACGGCGAGGAACAGGCCGAAGAGCAGCAGGCTCGACCCCAAGTCGCGCTCGGCCACGAGCACGACGAGCGAGAGCGACCACATGAAGAGCAGCGGCCCGAGGTGCTTGAGCGGCGGCATCCACACGCCGAGCACCCGCTTCGTGGAGACCGACAGGACCTCGCGCTTCTCGGCGAGGTACGCCGCAAGGAACACGACCACGAGCACTTTGGCAGCCTCGACCGGCTGGAACGATACTCCGCCGATGCGCAGCCAGAGCTTCGCGCCGTTGACCTCCACGCCGGCCACGGCCGGGAGGAGCAAGAGCGCCACGCCCGCAAGCGCGATGGTGTACTTGTACCGCGCGAGACGCTCGATCGACCGCACCGCCGCAAGGGTGCCGACGAGCGCGGCGACTCCCGCGAAGACCCAGAGGGTCTGCGCGGCGGCCAGGTCGGGCGCGAGGCGGGTGACGAACGCGAGCCCGACGCCGGTCAGCAAGAACGCGAGGGGCAGCAGCACGGGGTCGGCGCTGGGCGCCCAGCGGCGGGCGGTCAGGTGCGCGACGGCGAATGCCGCGAGCAGCCCGAACGGCACGGCAAGGTCTCGCCACGCCAATGACTGCGCCGCGGCGCTGTGCACCAGCGCGAACAGCAGCAGGACAGGCGGCGCCGCCGCCAGCAGGAGGAGAAGCTCGGTGTCGCGGCGAGTGCGCACGGCCGCTCCTTACGGTGCGGTCGTCGGCTCTGCGGACGGACTCGGCTCGCGTGCGGCCTGCGAGCGGTACGCGGCCACCAAGTCGAAGGCCGCCGCCAGCCCGTCGACCCGTATGCCGCGCTCGAGGCGTGCCGCAGTCACGGGGTCGAGGCCAGCCACCGGGACGTCGGTGATTTGCTCCAGCCAGTGCAGCCGCGCCCCAGCGAACTCGCCCGGCACGCCGCGGTAGACGGCGACGCGGCCGTCCACCACGGCCAGGTACGCTTGCGAGCGGGCGTAGCCTTGCGCAGCGATGACTGCGGCGCCGAGGGCAGCGACGAGAGCGAGCACCCACGCCAGGCGCGCCAGCCATGCCCGGCGAGGCGAGTGTGCGGGCTCGCCGGTCTCAGCGGCGGAAGCTCCATGTGCCGCAGCGCCGGTACGGCCGTCGCGGGGACGGTCCGCCCCGATGTCGACCACGACCACCGTGATGTTGTCGTGGCCGCCAGCGTCGTTGGCGGCGGCGATCAGGCGGGCCACCGCGGCCTTCGGCGAGGGGGCGGTCCGAAGCACCTCGGCGATGGCCGCGTCTTCCACCATCCCGGTCAGTCCGTCAGTGCACAGCAGGAGCCGGTCGCCCGGGGACGCGTCGACCTCGAACGCGTCCGCGACCATGTTCGGGTCTGAGCCGAGCGCGCGGGTGATGACGCTCCGGTTCGGGTGGATGCGGGCGGCCTCCGCAGAAAGCGTGCCCGACCGCACCATGTCGGCCACAAGCGAGTGGTCCTCTGTCAGCTGCACCAGCTCGCCACGCGCGAGCAGGTATGCGCGGCTGTCGCCGACGTGCGCGAGCGCGATGCGCGTGCCCTCGACCATTGCGGCCGTGAGCGTCGTGCCCATGCCCTCGCGGCCACGGCCTTGCTCGGCGGCCTCTATGACCGCTGCGTTCGCAACGCGCACGGCGCGGGCGAGGCCCTTCGCGTCGGCGTGCTTCGGGGCGTGCGCGAACAGCGTCTCGACTGCGACCGTGCTCGCGACCTCGCCCGCTCGATGGCCACCCAGCCCGTCGGCGACCGCGAACAGCGGCGGCTCCATGAGGAACGCGTCCTCGTTGCCCGGCCTCAGGAGCCCGGTGTCGCTCGCGCCTGCGTACCACTCGTGGCGACGCGCGGCCGGGCTCACGAGCGCACCACCTCGATCTCGTTGCGGCCGAGCACGATCCGCGAGCCCACACTGCCACGCAACGGCCGCGTGACCGGTTGTCCGTCGAGCAGCGTCCCGTTCGTCGACCCGAGGTCCTCCACGACGACGCCGTCGCTGTCGGGCGTCACTCGCGCGTGGATGGCGGACACGAACTCGTCGGCGATCACGAGGTCGGCGTCCGGTGAGCGGCCGATGAGCACCGGGCCGTCAAGCGGCACGCGGACGCCCCGGATCTCGCGCGGCCCCTGGACGACCGCAAGAGCGAGCCCTCCGGGGGTCGTGCGCGCTCTGCCAGTGGTCACAAGCCCGATTCCGGTGCGGACCGCCGCGAAGAGGAACAGGTACAGCAGCGCCAAGAACAGCAGCCGCCCGAACAGCAGCACGACGTCGGCCACCGATCACTCCTTGGACTCGTGGTAGACGAGGCGGGAGAGTCCGATCTCGATGATGTCCCCGTCGTGAAGGCGCGCCCGCGTGATCGACTTGCCGTTGACGCGCGTGCCGTTCGTGGAATCGAGGTCTTCGATGGCCCATCCGTCCGGCAACCGGATGAACGCGGCGTGCCGGCGAGAGACGTTCGCGTCGTCGAGCCGGATCTGGCACTCCTTGAGCCGTCCTACGGTCACCTGGTCGCCGTCAAGGACCACGTCGTGGTCGAAGTCGTCCACGGTCACTGTGGCGAGCACGCGGGCCGTCGGGGTCGCGCTGCGCGGGCCGGTCGTATCGTGTGCGGCGGCTGCTGGGACGAGCGACGCTGCGACGCGGAACCGGCCGAGGCGCAGGTCATCATGCGTCACGAAGCGGACCTCAGGCCTGCCTTCGAGGCGGTAGCCGCGTTCCCGCGCGTGGTCCGCGAGGTACGTCGCAAGCTCGCCAGCAAGCGTCGAGGTGAAGTCGCCGAACTCGTCGGCGTCCTCTTCGGAGAGCGCCACGGTGAACGAGCACGGGGCGAGCACGGCGTCCACGCCCACGACGCGGCCGTCGTCCATCGCCCGCGCGAGCGCCTTGGCGAGCTCTACCGGCTGCACCGGCGCTCTGAACACGCCCGCGAACAGTCCCTCGATGCTGCGGGCTATGCGGTCCTCGAAGTCAGCCAGGATGCCCATGTCGCATCCTCCGATGCAGGTTCCAGCAGGAGCATCATAGCAGGGCAGGCGACTCACGGGCGCGTCCGTTGCCGCTTGGTCACCGCTCAGCCGCGCGGCGAGGGGCCTGCCGCCACGGCCAGAGCCGCTGCGCCGCCGGCGACGGCGAGGTCTGGCAGGGCGGCCGAGAGGCTCGCTGGCGAGACCGCCGCAAGCGCGCCCGCCATGAGCGAGAGCCCGCCCGCTAGACCGAGCGCCGCGCCGAGCCGCGTCCCCCTGCCTGAACCGAGCGACGCAAGGAGTGCGGCAAGGCCCCATGAAGCGGCGACGGCAAGGATCAGGCGCAGGTCCACTTCGGCGAGGCGACTCGGGTCCAGCGAGCCCCACGGGGCGGCGAGATAGCCCAGCGGCAGCGCGATCACCGAGGGCGCGCCCGGCGCGAGCGCGGAGAGCAGCGCCGTCAGGGCGCCCGCGGCGGCCCCGGCGGCTGCAGCCGGAGCAGGCTCAGCGAAGAAGCCGAGCGCGAGCGGTGCGGCGGCGCCCGCGCGCATCGCCGCCAGGAGCGGCGCGCTCGGCAGTCCGTAGCCTGCCCCCGGGTGCCG
>FWPV01000609.1_pt1 | contig 111334 bp, 93 predicted proteins | sample 2228371 | NCBI WGS metagenome assembly FWPV01 (sample SAMEA103939776, study PRJEB20133) | metagenome
TTAGAACGACAAATGAGAGAAATAAATCGCCGTGCCGATGTCGGCGTGCGATGGTCTGTCGAAGGAGTCGAGAATCTTTTACTGGTCAAAATGTGTTATGCCATGAATTTTACCTAAAGGTAAAAAGGTCACAAATTTTGCTTGCTATCAATTTTTTAAAAAATTGCTAATCGATAAAGTGATGAACATCGAAAAACTAAATCAGAGTCATAAGAATTCATAGCTCGCCCAATCGAGTTAATCCATTGGCACGTGCTTGTAGATTAGATAATAAAAAGACGAATTTTTATAAATTTAATATATCTTTTCAAAATAATGAAGCAATAATAATGATTCGTACCAAATTCAGGAGAAAAATTACAACGATAAATTTCATTGCATTTTTTAATAAGATATATTAAAATCAAAAGCAAATGGAAATCAATATCAAAAAAATAATTGAACCCAAAATAGAAGACAATCAAGTCATTTTGTTTATTAAAGGACTGGCTATGAACATGCGCTTTTTCAAATGTATCTTATGGAGTCTCCTTACAGTATGTTTTTTAATTGGTATAGGAAATTCGCAATCCAAAAAAAGTCGTAATGTAGGCGAAAAATGGGATACCATCGTCTATGCGCCGGCGAATGAGTATGCGAGCTTTCCTCAGATCGCCCGAACCGACAAAGAATTGGTGCTGTTCTTCATGACGCAAAATTTAGAAAAGCTGCGCGCTTCTGACAAACATCCACACCATCAATCCATCGCCGAACCGCGCTGGGCCATTTCCAGAGATGGCGGGCTGACGTGGCGGATTTACAATAAGTGCCCAAAGATTGGACCCATTCGTGACTATAGTTATGGCGCGGCCCCTCTAAACGATGGTGGATTAGTAATCTTGACCTTCAGCAGTACAGACCCCCTACGCGCCGTCATACAACAGGGGATCATCGGTTATATGCCATATAATCAAAACAAAATCAAATCCACGAAAGTAATACCTGTTGATGATTTAGGTCCTTTCGACCGCTTTTATCCCCATCACATCATCCGGCTCAAAGATGGATCGTTGTTAGCCGGTGGGTACGTGCCTCTGAATATGTCGCAAAAGAAATGGAGAACGACCATCGCCTTTCTCAACAGTAATGACGAAGGGCGGAGCTGGCATTATCGCTCTCACATTGTCAACAATTACCGCTTTGGTATGAGTGAACCGAGTATGATCGAGACTCGCGATGGTCGCATTGTAGTATTAATTCGTACTGATTTCGATGTAATGCCAGAAGATGAACGACCCGCAGAAGCAAGAGTCGGTTATGGATATTTTTTATACCAATCAGAATCATCGGATAACGGCCTAACATGGACCGAGCCTCAGCCGACGTCTATTTGGGGGCATCCACCCTACCTCATGCGCTTGGCCAGTGGTGACATTCTGCTGCTGCATGGCTATCGCCGTGAGCCGTGGGAAATCCGTGCGATTCTCAGCCGCGACGAGTGTCGTTCATGGGACATGAAAACGCTGCGTACTATCCATCGTTTCAATCCCGGCAATAAAGATATCGGCTATCCGGTCGCCACGCAAATGCCGGATGGTGCGATTGTATGTACGTTTTACGGCTATAGTACTACCCAAGCTGAAACCAAAGCACCGCATGGCATTTTCGTGAGCATTTTCGATGAACAGTGGCTCAACCAAGATGTAATAGATTAGTTATTTTGTATTGAGCCTTGAAAATATTGCAGTGTTTTTTATCCTTTTTAGGAATATATTTTGTTCTTACAGACTCATTGAAAAGAAAAAGGTCAGCTATCTCAGCTGACCTTTTCACGTCGGGGCGAGTGGATTTGAACCACCGACCCCTTGACCCCCAGTCAAGTGCGCTAACCGGACTGCGCTACGCCCCGAAGATGTTTATCAATACATCCATCCCTCAAATAGATTTAAATCATCCAACAAATTTCTTTACTGTTCATTATCTCCCGGTCGATTTATCTGTTCCTGCTCTGCTCCACCATCCAAAATTTCCAGCAATTCTACCAGCATCTGCCGCAATTCCTGAAGGATAACTTGAAGACGCTCATCCGTACCTTCGACCGCTCCTTTACCCCCCTCCCGCCTCATCTCTTGCAGTTTTTTACGCGCGCCTTCTATCGTAAATTTCTTCTCATACAACAGCTTTTTGATTTGAAATAAAAGCTGGATATCACTTTTCCGATATATCCTATTTCCAGCACGATTTTTAGCGGGACGCAGTTCTTTAAATTCGGTCTCCCAATAGCGCAGCACATACGGCTTTATTCCCGTGATGTGACTCACCTCGGAGATGGAATAATAAAGCCGTTTGATGGCGTCCTCTTCCATCTTGACCTCAACCGGCGGTGATTGCGGTTGTTCGTCATCAAAAAATAAGGATAATTGTTGCAATAATCAAGTACAATTTTTAACGTTTTCGTCCTGGGCCCTGCTTGACTATCACAGTGCCCATCGAACAAAAATCCATGCATCTCTGCATAAAGTTAAGAATTTTACTATTCTTTGCAACAATTTTTTGTTGAAATAGCCATGGAAAATCAAATAAATAAACGCCCTGCCTTTTAATGCAAAAATTGGCCGGCACATCGTTAAATGTTCTCCCCATCACCACGCCCCAGCGATAACCCACTTGGCCGCACCATTCAGCGATCGGTCGACTGACTCTGCCAAAGGGATATGATATGCTCTCAATGGTCAAGCAAAGGTTTTTTTCCAGCAATATCTTTGATTGATAAAGCTCTTGCCAGCAACGACCCTGTGGAAGTCGAGTCAAATCCAAGTGCGACAATGTATGCGAACCGATCTCCCAGCCAGCTGCAGCCAAGGTCTCGACTTGCAGCCAGCTCAGATGTGGAAAGCAAATGTTAGCAAAATTGACGTCCCAAGTATCTAATTTGCCAACATAACCAACCACGACAAAAATGGTTGCAGGAAGCCCATAGGCCTTCAATACCGGGAATGCATACTCGAAAACAGACTGATAGCCATCGTCAAAAGTCAAGACCATCGTTTTTCCTCTGTTGTCTGGATCGGCCAGAGCCTGGGATAAAGTGCGAAAGGTAAAACCCTGTTTCAAGGCGGCTTCGATCTGCCGGGCAAATTGTTTGGGTGTCACTCGCGTCACAGACACATCAAAACGCGGTTCCACCATGTGATATGCTAATATCTTTCGCAAGGCATCACCGACTGGGGCGTTTGAATGATTATAGCTGCTGGGGCAGCAGATCTTTCTGTTTTGAATAGTAAGCCCCCTTGATGTTCTCGGTTATTCGACGATAGCGATTCTTTTTCCCGGAAAAATTCCATCATGGTCGTACATCAACATCCTTAAAGAAATGGTCTTAAAGGTTCTTTTTTGTTAACCGCTGGAGTTCAAACCGAAAAAATTTCTATAGTATCGATATGAAGCCACAGAGAAATCGTCGCGAGGGGAGATGATGACCGTAACCATTTGCTCTGGATTTAGGAATTCCCGTGCCAGCTCCGTCAGCATCTGTGGCTGCACTTTTTCCACCTCTTCCACAATTTTATCTATCGATGAATGTTCGCCTTGATAGATTTCCTCTTCGGCGATGCGATACATACGCCGGCCGCTACTTTCCAGTCCTAATACGATATTGCCTTTTGCCTGTGATTTGAGGCGATCCAATTCGGAACGAGAGATTACATCTCGCCGCAGTTTAGCAAATTCTTTGTCCAATAATTCCAATGAACGATCGATTTTTTTGGCATCGCAGCCGAGATAGCACCCCAAGACACCGCAGGTGCTCATCAGATCGACAAAACTATATGCTGAATAGCTAAAGCCATATTTTTCGCGAATATTTTGAAACAGGCGGGAACTCATTCCTCCGCCCAATAGCATATCCAATAATGCCAGGCCATATTTTCTTGGATCGCGAAAACCGAATATCTTTACGCCTCTGCAGATATGGGCCTGCTGCAGAGAGGGTTGATGTAAATAAAACCGATCATTTGAAGTAGCCGATGGTGGTATTTCCTGAAGCGGCTCTAAAGAGCGAGGCGCTTTACTCAAGTATCTTTCGGCGAGGCTGACCAACCTTTGATGATCCACCTTGCCTGCAGCTGCCAGCACCATGCGATCGCGGGTATAAAACCGCTCCAGATGGTTGACCAAATCGTCCCGGCGAAAATGCTGGACATTTTGGGGTGTGCCGTAAATGAAAAATCCCAGAGGATTATTGAAAAAAATATTTCGGTACAGGTAATCAATGGCTAAATCTTCAGGGTCTTCCAGGGCATGACTAATTTCGGATAGCACTACGCTTTTTTCCCTCTCGATCTCATGACGATCGAATTTGGGGTGGAGCACCAAATCGGATAACACATCCACGGCTAAGGGGAGATGTTCGCTCAGAGTGAGTGCTTGATAAACGCTCACCTCTTTGCCTGTGGAGGCATTGAGGCTGCCGCCGACCGATTCTAAGCTCTGGGCAATCTCTCGGGCACTGCGCTTCTTCGTTCCCTTGAACAGCATGTGTTCGATGAAATGGGAGATGCCATTATTCGACTCGGTTTCATAGGCGGAACCACAGCGAATCCACAGACCGACGGCTACGGAGCGCGCGTGAGGCATATAATCGCTCACGATCCGTAAGCCGTCGTTTAGATGGGTGATTCTGACGGCATCGTTTCTCATTCGCTCAGAAATTATCTTCGTGAGAATCGGCTCTTCGGTTGAGAATCTTTTTCGCCTTCTTTTTGGAGCAAAGCTTTGCGGCTGAGGTCGATACGGCCGTCAGAATCGATTTTGATGACCTTGACCTGCAATTCATCGCCCACTTTGAGTACATCTTCCACGCGGTCGGTGCGTTTGTGATCGATTTCCGAGATATGCAACAACCCTTCTTTGCCGGGCAATATCTCTAAAAACGCACCAAACTTCATCAACCGTTTTACTTTGCCGGTATAAACAGCGCCCACCTCGGCCTCTGCGGTCATATTACGGATGATTTGTGCTGCTTTTTCGCAAGCGGTGGGGTCCACAGCGGCGATGGTCACGGTTCCGTCATCTGCGATATCGATGGTGGTGCCGGTCTGCTCCACAATCTCACGAATGTTTTTGCCGCCTGGACCGATCACCATGCCAATGGCATCCACGGGAATTTTGATGGTCATGATGCGTGGTGCATAAGCCGATAGTTCGGCTCTTGGTTTGTCCAGCACCGCGTTCATCTTCTCCAGAACAAAGAGCCGAGCTTCTTTTGCTTTTTGCAGCGCTTCGTCCATGATGGCAGTGGAAATGCCCTTAATTTTGATGTCCATCTGGAAAGCGGTGATGCCTTGGGCGGTGCCCGCCACTTTAAAATCCATATCTCCCATATGGTCTTCATCGCCGAGGATGTCTGTGAGCACCACCACCTGATCCTCTTCCTTGATCAGGCCCATGGCGATGCCGGCCACCGCGCTCTTAACTGGCACGCCAGCATCCATCAGCGATAGCGAGCCGGCGCACACCGTTGCCATGGAGGAAGATCCATTGGACTCCAATATATCGGACACGATGCGAACCGTATAGGGGAAGACCCCCTCGGCGGGCATCACCTGTTTCAATGCGCGTTCGGCAAGATTGCCATGGCCGATCTCTCGCCGGCTCACCCCACGGACCGGACGTACTTCACCGGTGGAAAAAGAAGGAAAGTTGTAATGCAGCATATAAGTCTTGCGAAACTCACCTTCCAATTCCTCGATGAGTTGTTCGTCGATCTTTGTCCCTAATGTACATGACGCCAACGCCTGTGTTTGCCCGCGTGTGAACAGCGCTGATCCATGGGTGCGAGGCAATATGCCTACTTCGATGGAAATGTCGCGAATCTCATTGGGTTTGCGACCGTCCAAACGCGTATTTTCCTCTAATACCATTTTCCGCATGATTTCCCGCTGAAGATCATGAAAGATTTCGGCAATACGGGATTCTTTTTCCGGAAAAGTTTCCGCCAACTCGGTTTGGATGGTTTCCAGCAACTTTGCCAACCCCTCGCGACGACCTTCCTTGTCTGCGATATGGAGTAATTCGGAAATTTTATCACGATAGCCCTGAACGACAGCGACTAAGGCCGAGTCGTCCACCGGTTCTGGCAAGGTCATCTTCGGTTTTCCGGCTTTGGCGATGAGTTCTTTTTCCACCGCGATGATCTTGCGGATGGCCTCGTGCCCGAACTGCAGAGCCGCCAGCATCTCTGCTTCAGAAATTTCCTTGGCCTCGCCCTCTACCATGATGATCGAGTCCTCGCTGGCCGCAATCACCAGATCGATATGACTCTGCGCCTGCTCCTCGAATGTGGGGTTGGCGATAAAACGATCGCCAATTTTACCCACGCGCACCCCGGCAATCGGACCATCAAATGGGATATCAGAGAGACAAAGCGCCAGAGAAGCCCCAGTGATGCCCAACACATCCGCATCGTTTACCTTATCCGCCGACAAAACCCAAACGTAGACTTGTACCTCGTTGCGAAGGGTCTTGGGAAACAACGGCCGAATGCCACGATCCACCAGTCGACTGCTTAGGATTTCTGTCTCCGAAGGTTTACCTTCGCGTTTGAAAAATCCGCCTGGTATTTTGCCTGCGGCATAGGCCTTTTCGCGATATTCCACCGTGAGCGGGAAAAAATCGCGTTCTTCGGCTGGTTTCTGATCAACCACCACAGCCGTCAACACTACGGTCTCGCCCAGCTGCACCCAAGAAGCACCATTTGCCTGCTTTGCCAATTTGCCGGTTTCGATGATGAATTTTTGACCATCGAAATCCGTTTCTATTCTATGAACCATTAAACCTCCAATACCATCTGGTATTAATTTGATGTTGTCTCTTTAGCAGGGGGCGGCTGATAAATATCGTTTAACTTGATATTCGCTTTGTCAAAAGATTCCTTCTTGACCAGAGCAACGGCTTTTTCATCCCCTGTTTTACAATACACTAATTTGTCGTCTTTATTTTTTCCATACAAGACTTGCGCCAACAACTGAGATTGGCGGTAAAAATTGATCTTCACTCGTGGCGGCTCAAGACCGTACGATTTCAATGAAGTGGGCGTATCATCCGCAAAAGCCTCCGCCTTCAAGGTCGAAGCATCGGTCAGAATACTGGAAATCTTCCAGCTCTTGGTACCACCCTGCTTGGGAGCCACCAGACTCCAATCGTTGGACGTATCCTTGACACACACATAAAGGCTATCCCCCACGGTAATCTCCACCCGATCTACATCCGCCGTGCTGAAATCGGTCAGCTTTTTATTTCGTAGATCTCCTAAGCCGACCAGCAACAGGTTGACATACGAGCTATCCACCGTAAAAACAGGCGGTTTAGCAGTATCACGTGCATAATATTTGCCTTCATGTAAATCACCGATCTGTAAAGTTTTCACAGAACGATGTACACCGAGGGTCAGGCTCAACTCCACCGCTGGTTTGTGCAGACCATATTTTTTTAAATCTTGTGGTTGTTCTTCTATGAACGCTTGAGCACTTTGATAACTCGAACGGTCAAGAATGGAATTAATTTTCGTAGCATCGGCACGCATGCTTACCGGCGCCACCAGATCCCAATAAGCACCATTCTTGTTAAGCACAAATCGGCCCTTGCGATTCTTGATTTCCACACTGTTGACTTGGTTCTTGTCAAACGATAATATTTTTTTGTCACGATAGTCAAACAGACTCTTTGTGGTATTATATTCCAGACTGGTAGTCGTTTGAAATACATCGGTGGAGCCCCCTTTGCGGGCATAGACAAAGGAGCCCACCGGACTCCTGTCACCCACATACAAAGTATCTTGAGTCTCGTCTGACTTGACCACCAAAACCGCTCTGGGTGGTTGCAACCCAAAAGATGCATATTCGGATGGATCGGAAGAGACCACCTTTTCCATCTTTGCCCACTCGAACATATTGGCCACAGCATCCAGTGTACCTTTTTCCCCCTCGGTACGTACCGGTTCGATGATATTCCAACCGGCACTATCGCGCACCGCGTGTATGCCGCTGGGCTGGATGATGATCTCTTTTATTTTTTCACCCCAATAGGTAAGGATCTTGCCTTCGGATTTTTTTGCTTCTTCTTTTTGGGCATCTCGCTTTTGCATCATAACAACGCCTGCGATGCCCAATGCAAGTATGATTGCCAAAATGAGCGTTGTTCGAAATTTCATACTTTCATCGACTCCTTATTTATGTTTGCGATATACCACGATACCAGTGACGAAAATGAGAAGCGGCAACATAATCACCCCGACATAGAGGATGATCATGGTTTGTGTCTTTGTCAGACTGATGCGTCGATCCTCAGGATCTTTGGGACGAACCGAAATGAGATCCTCTTCCTCAGCCAGCCAACTCAACGCATTCATAAACAAGTCGCCATTTCCCTGGACTTTGAAATAGGCGTTGGCGGCAAAATCGGAATCGCCGAATACCACAATTCTGCTTTTTACGCCGGATTTACCGGGAGGAGGATTGTTAGCGGTCATCTCACTGGCGGCGATGATGGTAATAGGGCCGCGCAGGTCTTTGCCTTCGTCATAGATGATCTTGCCAGTGCCCAGCGGAGAGGTTTCCCCCCAACTCCGCGGATTGGTGCGGCCGATTTCGGTAAAGGTCATTCCAGATGGTACGGTGCCGCGCGAAACCGAGCGCGCTTCGGGGAAGAAGGTCATCAGGGCAAAATCCTTGGTGATCGCGTGTTTCTCATATTGTGAGACGATCGGTATGGTGGGACCAGCGCCGAACAATTGCCCCAGCCCCGAAGCATCGACCACAATGTCATTGCCTATCTTGAAACCCCAATCCGATAAAAAGGCACCATAGGTGTTACCGGCATCAGGGTCGAGCATGAATAAAACTTTGCCACCTTTTTTCAAATAGGCCTCGATCAATTCCTTTTCTTTTTGGAAGAGATCGCTCTTTGGGCCAGCCAAGACCAACACCGCACCATCTTCGGGGATGGCGTCTTTTTCGGCCAGGAGAATTTTTTCCACCAGATAGTTTTCATTAGTGATTGCATTCTTGGCGGTGCTCAAACCGAATTGCTCGGTCTGATCGTAATCCTTCTCGCCATGTCCAATAGTAAAGTAAATTTTTTTCTGCCCTTCGCGGGTGACTTTGATTAATGCATTGGTAATATTTTCTTCTTCCGATTTCTCGATTTTCTCCTCTTTGCCATCTGCCTCGAAAACGAGGGTGCCATAGGCCTTGATGTTGTATTTCTTTGCCAAGCCGGGCTTTTTATCCGGATCGACAAATTCATAGCTGATCCGCTTCGAATAATGCGTATATTCGGTCAACCGCTCTTTGACGCGTTCTTCATCGCCGGCTTTGAAGAAACCGATGATTTTCACGTCTTTATTCAAATTTTTCAAAATATTACGCGTTTGTTCGGCCAGACTAAATTGCTTGGCTGCCGTGGTGTCCACGCGCCATGAAAATCTCGTTGTAAATATATTCAACACCACTAAAATGCCAAAGATGATCAAGATCATCAAAGCCGCATTGGAACCAAATTTTGCCGAACGACTGGAGAGTCCTTCTTTGATTTGTTTGAACTCTAAAGCCAGATAGGCAATCAGGAGAACCCCGCCAAAAATAAGAGGAATATAGAGCCATTTATTCCATGCCCCCAGGATCGAATAGATCACCAGCCCCAACAAAACGAGGACAAGGCCGACCATGCCTCCGATATTCGCAAATTTCTTCATCATCATCTGCCCCTCCATCTTGCTGATTCTATCGATACAAAGGAAAGGAAAAGTCCCATAAAAATAAAACTTAGATAATAGACCACATGTTTGGTATCGAGTATCCCCTTGGCAAAATCATCGAAATGCTCGATGAGAGAAAAATTGGACAAAGTTTCACCCCATGAAGGATTGACCATGCCAGAGACCCAACCGATGGCCCAGAAGAAGAGAATAAAGGTCACCGTGCTCACAGCGGCAATGATCTGGTTATCGGTGAGGGTGGAAAAGAACACCCCGAATGATAGGTAGCTCAGTCCCAGCAACAGCAGTCCCAGATAGCCGGTCAAAACCTGACCGATCTCCGGACGCCCGAAAATGAATAGGAGAACCATATAGAGAAAAGTCAATCCCAGCATGATCAAATATAAAACCGCACTGGCGGTGAATTTGCCGAGGATCGATTGCAGATTGGTTACCGGCGAGGTCAATAACAATTCAATGGTGCCGGTCTTTTTTTCTTCTGAATAAAGCCGCATGGTGATGAACGGCAGGAAAAATAGGGCAAACAGACTCATATTATGGAAAAATGGGCGAATGGCCATCATATTGACATTCAATTTTGGGGGTGCCATTCGATAATATTGCGCTTGCATATCGGCGCGCATGCAATATTGCACAAAATTGGTGATGATCAGATAGAAGAAAATACCGGCGATCAACAGAAACAGACCGGTCACAACGTAAGCCACCGGCGAAGAAAAATAGGATTTCATCTCCCGATTCAAGATAGCCATAAAGTTTCTCATTGCGCTCCTACCTCCTCCTTGGTTGTCACGTGTAAGAACACATCTTCAAGGCTCATACCCTCAGGTTTCATCTCATAGAGTTCCCAACCATTGTCGATGACCGTTTTAGCCAAAAGTGGACGAATTTCGCTGTCCGCGGCGCCATCGACGACATATTCCTGCACACCTTCCATTGGTGAAGAATGCAATTTTTGGACTTTTTGTACACCGTTTACTTTGCTCAGCCGCGATTCAACCTCGTCCGTTTTACCTTTAATCAACAGGTGTAGCCGCATCGAGCCGGTCAATTTCTTGGTCAAATTTTCCGGTGTATCTTCGGCGACGACCTTGCCTTTATCGATGATGACCACCCGCTCGCAGGTCATGCTCACTTCGGGCAAAATATGGGTACTTAAAATAATGGTATGTGTTCCAGCGAGGCTCTTGATGAGCTGCCGCACTTCGATGATCTGCTTCGGATCCAAGCCAATAGTCGGCTCATCCAAAATCAATACTTCTGGATTATGGACGAGGGCTTGCGCCAATCCGACTCGCTGTTTGTAACCCTTCGAAAGTTGTTTGATGATGCGCTGGCTGACGTGGTTGGTACCCGTTTTATCCATCGCTTCGGCAACCGCTTTTTTGCGGTTCTTTGGATCAACTCCTTTAATTTTGGCCACAAATTCAAGATAGCTCTGAACGGTCATTTCAGGATAGACAGGGGGATTTTCCGGAAGGTAACCTATGCGCTTTCGCACTTCCATGGATTGTTCATGGACGTCAAAACCGGCTACCTTGGCAGTCCCACTGGTCGCCGGCAAATAAGTCGTCAGGATGCGCATAGTGGTTGTTTTACCTGCGGCATTAGGCCCCAGAAAACCGAGAATTTCTCCCTTCTCGACTTGGAATGAGACATTATCAACAGCCTTTACTCGACCGTAATAGCGAGTCACCTGTTGCACATCGATCATGTCCGTATGCCTCCTTTCTAGATAGCTGTATGACTGTAATACAGACGAGTAACAGACGATGCGACTTTGATGATCGATTTATCGTCTGATGCCCAATTCTTGTATTAAAGAACGATAGAGATTAATATCGCGCGTTTTGAGATAATCTAATAAACGGCGGCGCCTGCCAACCATTTTTAACAACCCACGACGCGAGTGATAATCTTTGGGGTTTACCTGAAAATGTTTGGTCAACATGTTGATGTGTTCCGTTAGCAAGGCGATCTGCGCCTCGGTGCTACCGGTATTCTTGGCATCTTTGCCAAATTTGGTGATGATGTTAGCTTTTTGTTCTTTCGTCAATGGCATGAAAAAAACCTCCATAATTAACGTATAACTTTTTGTAAAAGTTCCAATGAAATGCGTAGATCATCTTTTATCTGTTCGCTCAAGCTCTTTTCGTCGACAAATTTTCTGTCAGGTCGGATGAACTCGACAAAATCAATCTCCACTTCTTTTCCGTAAATGGTCTCATGGAAATCGAATAAATGCGTCTCGATTTGTTTGGCCATGCCGGCAAATGTTGGCCGCTCGCCGATATAGGTAACCGAACGGTACGAAACGCCCTCGATTCGGCAAATCGTGGCATAGATACCGTTTGCTGGCACAAGTTTGTACTGCGAATGCGGACGCACGTTCAAGGTGGGATATCCCAATTTCCTTCCCCGTCCATCGCCTTGAACCACCTGCCCGCTGACGGTGTAATATCGGCCCAATAAGGTGGTGGCATTTTTAATCTGCCCCTGGAGCAGCAATTTACGAATATTGGTGCTGGATACGATCATCGCATCCCTCTTTACCGGCGTCACCGTCGACACCCGAAAACCTTTTTCTCGACCCAGCTTTTCCAATAGACTCCTATCGCCACTGCGGCCCTGGCCGAAAGCATGATCGTATCCGACCACAATCTCTTGCATGGCCAGTTTCTTCAGCAAAATTTCATCCACAAACTGCTCTGGCAACATCTGGGCTAAAGTTCGCGTGAAATGTGCAACAACCAATCGGTCCAATCCAAGCTTGTTAAAAATCTCTATCTTTTCTTCAATACTCGTGAGTATTTGCACCTCCTCCCGATCCTCTTTGCGGATGACCAGTTGCGGATGCGGCTCGAAGGTAATCATCGTTGCGGTGATATTTTTTTGCTTCGCCTTTTCTTGCAGTTGGGATAGAATCGCCTGGTGCCCGATATGGACGCCATCAAAAGTTCCCAAAGAGATGATTGTTTGATCTGTAGCCTGATAATCGTTGATATTCCAAATAATCTGCATACAGCAGCCTGCTAAACCGTCGCGATCTTTTGTTTGATATCGGTCACTTCCATGGCTTCCTCGATTTGGAAACCATCAATTTTGGTTCGCGTCAGATAAAAAGTATAGCCAATGCACCCCAGCGCCTGGGCGAAATCTCTTAATAAGGAACGCACATAGGTCCCTTTACCGCAAAGAATGCGAACATGAATAAATGGTGTTTGATATTGGACAATTTCGAACTCTTTTATATGGACCCATCTCGGTTCAGGAGCATCGGTTGTGCCGCTCCGTGCCAAATGATACCATCGCTGGCCATTTTTTTTCAGCGCCGAATACCGCGGCGGCACCTGTTCGATGGTGCCAATAAACCTCTTCGCCGCATTCATGCACTGCGCTGTCGAGAGTGGCGGCACCTGTTGTGTGGCGACAATTTTTCCGCTGATGTCCAGCGTATCGGTTTCGATTCCCAGGTACAAACCAGCCCTATATTCTTTATCGGCATCGGTATATTTTTCAATATTCTTCGTCTCTTTACCGGTGCAAATCAATAATACACCTTGGGCAAAGGGATCGAGTGTACCCGCATGCCCGACCGGACACCTGGGGAGATAATTTTTCACCAGCCGCACCACATCAAACGAGGTCCAACCTATCGGTTTACGGATGTTGAGCACCAAATCAGGCGCTGGCATAAAAATTCATTTACCCTGTTTTTAGAAAGAACTATTGCTTTTCATCCTCATCCAAATGGTGGATTTTTGAGATGATCTCATCGATATGTGCCGCATAGGCCAGCGTATCGTCGTAGAAAAACTTGATCTCCGGTACATAGCGCAGGTTCAGGCGATGGCCGAGTTCACCACGCACATGGCTACACAATCGCGCCAAAATCAATTCCGTTTCCTTGACGACCGCAGCATCACCGAGCACGCTGAAATAAATTTTGGCGTGGCGAAGATCATCCGACATTTTCACCTTGGTGATCGTCAAGAAACCCAATGTCGGCTCTTTGATCTCCAGAAGCAGAATTTTACTGACTTCTTCTTTGAGTAAGGCTCCGACGCGGTCTGCACGTTTATACTTGAACATGAATCCTGCCTAAAAAATTTCCAGTTGATGTTGCAAAATTTCTACTTCATCCTCCATCTCCACCAATCGAAAGATTTCCGCCATCACCTGTTGGATGAACTGTTTTTCGTTTGCCACCATGGCAATTCCCAGCGTAGCTCGTTGCCATTTATCGTTCCCATCCACTTCGGCCACCGAAACATTAAATTTATTGTGGATGCGTGTCTTGAGGCTTTTCAGCACAAACCGTTTCGATTTCAATGAACCACTCTGGGGGATGTGCAAATCGATTTGATAGACACCGATTAACATGGCAGTGATGATCTTTATGAAAAAAGGCTTCTCTAATCTAATGTTCGCTTTGTCTCAATGGTCTTGTAAGCTTCGATGATGTCGTTGACTTTGATATCATCGTAATTCAGCAGGCCGATGCCGCACTCGAAACCGGCGACCACCTCGCGGACATCATCTTTGAAGCGTTTTAATGATTGAATCTGGCCGTCGTGGATCAAACGGTCGTCACGATACAATTTGATTTTATCATTGCGATTGATTTTACCAGAGGTCACATAACAACCAGCAATGATGCCAACTTTGGGAACCTTGAACACCTGGCGTACCTCCGCGGTACCCGACAATTCCTCGGATATTTTCGGTTCGAGAAAGCCTTCCAGGGCGGCCTTGATATCGTTGACAATATCGTATATGATCTCATACAAGCGGATATCTACATTCTCTTTAGCGGCCAATTCTCGTGCTTTGGTGGTTGGCCTCACATTGAAACCAATTATGATGGCACCGCTTGCCGAGGCCAGGAGCACATCCGATTCCGAGATCGCGCCCACCCCTTTATGGATGATGTCAACAGCTACCTCTTCGGTTTTAAGATTGCTCAGGGTGTCGGTAATGGCTTCGATCGATCCATCGACGTCGGCCTTGAGCACCACCTTGAGCTGTTTGATTTGACCCTTTTGAATCTGTCGAGAGATTTCATCCAGGGTTCGTGGATGGCTCCGCCACCTTTCATGTTCGCGTTGCAGTTGTTGCCGTTTCAGACTGATCTCTTTGGTATCGCGTTCGTTGGCCAACACAATGAACGAGTCGCCTGCTTGCGGTAGGCCATCGAAGCCCAATACCTGGATAGGAGTGGAAGGACCAGCTGTTTTGACCCTCCGCCCACGATCATCGAACATGGAACGAACCTTACCGCTATATGACCCAGCCACAAATGGATCGCCGATTTTTAACGTGCCGTTCTGAACCAAAACTGTGGCCACAACACCCTTGCCCTTATCCAATCGCGACTCGATGATCGTGCCGCGGGCGAGGCGATTGGGATTGGCTTTCAAATCCAAAATCTCGGCTTCCAGAAGGATCATCTCCAATAACTGATCGACGTTCTGTCCGGTCTTGGCCGAAATCTCAACACTTTGATATTTTCCACCCCATTGTTCGACCAATACTCCATGATTGGCTAACTGGGTGCGTATCTGGTCGGGATTGGCACCCGGTTTATCGATTTTATTGATAGCAACGATAATGGGTACATTGGCCGCTTTGGCATGGCTGATGGCTTCGACGGTCTGAGGCATGACGTTATCATCTGCGGCTACTACCAAAATGACGATATCCGTTACCTGCGCCCCCCGGGCACGCATTGCCGTAAAAGCTTCATGGCCGGGTGTATCGAGAAAAGTGATGGTTTTACCATCGGTAACCACCTCATAGGCACCAATGTGTTGGGTGATGCTGCCCGCTTCACTGGCCGTGATGTTACTTTTGCGGATATAATCCAACAAGGACGTCTTGCCATGATCCACATGGCCCATGATCGTTACCACCGGCGGGCGACGGACTAATTGGTCTTCCGTGTCCGCCTGCTCTTCCAACGATTCTAAGAGATCCTCGCCGAATTCAGCCAGCGGTTCGACCTCATACCCATATTCATCGGCTAACAAGGTGATCGTATCCATATCCAACCGCTGGTTGATAGAAACCATCATGCCTAATTCCATACACTTGCGGATGAGATCGCTGGGTTCGGCGCCCATGAGTCGTGCCAATTCGGAAACCGACATGAATTCGCTGACCTTGATGACATTGCGTTCTTCAACTTCTTCCACCTCATCGGCGGTCACCCGCTTTTTCTTCCGCCGAGCTTTATGGCCCTCTTCCATCGCAGCCAACGTCTGACGGATGGTCTCCTGAATCTCCTGCTCATCGAAGGTAATTTTCTTCTTCTTTTTGGCCTTTTTGCGCTTGCGTTCAACCGTTTCCTGCAGCTCCATCTCCGCGAAGGCTTCTTCGGCTCGCTTCTTGCGTTTACGTTTGCGCCGCTTTTTCTTTGCCCGTACCTCTTCTTCGACAACTTCTTTTTCTTCGACCTTGGCGAGCTTTTTGCCTATTTCTTCCGCGGGTATTTCCACCTCAACCGCTGGAGTTGGCTTGGGTGCCACTTTTTCTTTTTCTTTGGGTCGCCGAACACGTTCTTCTGGAGGAATTTCGATGACGATCAATTTTTTCCGGGGTTTGGCCACCGCTTCTTTGGCCGTTGTTTCGACGGTCTCTGCAGCCATCTTCTCCATTACCGGAGGTTTCTCTTCAGCCTTGCCTTCGACAACCACCTCCGCCCCTGCCTCGACCCTCTCTTGAGTCTCCTGCCGTTTCTTACGCAGTATCGGTACTTGCCGTGCCAATTCCTGCGCTACGCGGAGTCTTCTCTCCAACTCCTCACGAGCCAAGGCCTTTTGAGCTTCTTCAGAAGCCTTTTTCTCCCGCAATCTCTTACGAAATTCATAATCTTTGTCGACGGTAGCAGGCTTTTCCCCAAATTTCTCCTGTATCGCGGCATAAGCTTCTTCCGAAACCAAGCTCATCTGGTTGCGGATGTCAAAATTCAATTTTGTCAAGTATTCAATGAGAGCTTCATTAGAGATGTTAAACTCTCGAGCTACTTGAAATACTCGTTTTTTTACCGACAAAGCTTCTTACTCCATGTAAAAGTCTCGAAGTATTACGATCGACGAACCTTAACGCGCTTTCAGCGCAGCAATTATTTTCTCTGCAGTTTTTAGGCCGATACGCGGCAGCTTTACAAGTTGATCGATCTCCGTTTCTAATACCTCGCGAACCGTTCGATAGCCACCATCCATCAATATTTGTTTTATTTGCTGCGACAAGCCCTCCACTTCTTGCAGCGGTCGGTCCAGATTTCTTTCGCTTGCCATTAATTTTTGATATTCTTCTTCGCGCATCGTTTGAATTTCATAGGAGGTCAAACGCGATGCCAAACGTCGGTTCACGCCTCCCTTACCGATGGCTAAGGATATCTGCTCATCATCCAGTACCGCTATTACTTTTTTTTCTTCGTTATCGATGATAATTCGAGAAGGTTTTGCAGGACTGAGGGCGCGAGTGATGAAAATCTCCGGTTCGTTGCTCCAATTGATGATGTCTATTTTTTCATTGTTCAATTCTTTCACGATGGACTGAATCCGCGTACCTTTCATACCCACACAGGCCCCCACGGCATCAATGCGTTTATCATGAGAGTAGACAGCAATCTTGGTGCGGTCACCCGCTTCTCGGGCAATGCCTTTGATCTCGATGATACCCTCGTAAATCTCCGGCACCTCAAGCTCGAAAAGACGTGTTATGAACATAGAATCCGAACGACTGACAATGATTTCCGGCCCACGTGGCGTCTGGCGAACCTCCTTAATCACCGCTCGTAACCGGTCCCCTCGCTTATATTTCTCGCCCTTGATCTGCTCATTTTTGGGTAGAATCACTTCCACTTTATCCAGCATCAAATAATAATCTTCCTTGAGAATCTGCCGGAATTCGCAATTTACGATTTCACCGATGCGATTGACAAATTCCTCATAAATTAAAGCTTTTTCAATCTCCTTGAGCCGCTGATTGAGGTTCTGCTTGGCCGAAATGATCAAGCGACGCCCAAAGGTAGAGGGATCGATAATCTCCAGATACTCATCACCGATCTCTAAATCGGGTGCCGTCTTTTGGGCATCCTCTAAAGAAATCTCGGTGACTTCGTCCTCAACCTTCTCGACAATGGTTTTACTCTGATATATTTCGATCTCCCCTTTATCCATATTGACAAAAATGGAATAATTGCCGTTGGGACCATATTTTTTCTTCAGCATGCCGAGAAAAACGTCTTGCAATATCTTCGACAAAACCTCCTTGTCGATATTTTTTTCCTTCACCAGGAATGAAAAGGCTTCAACAATTTCATTTTTCATACAGTTTACCCAAAAAACGATCTTAAAATTCGAGAACTAACTTTGCCTTAAGAATATCAGAAAGTGGCAGACTTTTTAAACCTTCCTTGGTCGATAGCGTCAATACCCCATCGGATACACCCTCGATGATGCCAGTGATTTCTTGCAGATGTTGTTCGATTTCATAGCTCACCTTGACCTTACGACCGATATGGAAACTAAAATCTTGTTCGCTCTGCAAGGGCCGATCGATACCCGGTGATGAAACCTCCAGGATATATCGCTCTGGGAAAAGCTCCGTTCGCTCCAGCACTTCTTCTATGGCACGACTGGCCTGGGCGCATCTTTCGATGGTAACGCCACCGGCTTGATCGACGAATACGCGAAGGATGGTCCGAGCCCCTCTTCCATGAATCGTCACATCCACCAGCGATAACCCCATACCCGCAATGATGGGTTCGATCAACGAGCGAAAATCTTGCAAACGGTTCATCATTTGCCTCATCTATCATAACAAAAAAGTGGGTCGAAAGGACCCACTTTTGCGTCTTAAAATATACAAAAAAATAATGAATTATGCAAGAAATTTTAGTTATTTCATATCTTTAACATATTCATCAATATGATTGCTTCATCTTTTTCGCTTGATTGTGGGTACTTTTCGATGACCGTTTCGTACATCTCTTTTGCTTTTTTGGGATTGTCGGCGCGTGCATAACAATGACCAGCCTGGATAAAAAATCCTGCAGACAGCACCGAATCATACTTTTTGGCGGCTTTTTCATAAGCCGCCGCTGCTTCGGCTAAGCGTCCACGTTGCACAAGGGTGGCTGCCACTCCTCCTTGCGCCGCTGCTAAAAAATGCTCATCACCACTGAATCCGGATAAAAACCGCCGGAAATTCTTCTCGGCATTCTCATAATCTTTAATCTGGTAAAACGCATTGGCAAGGTAAAAACGTGCAATCTTGCCGCTGCGACTCCCACCATAATTCTCCGTCACATTCGAAAGCTGGGCAATAGCGTTTTGATAATCGCCCACCTCGTAGATGCGCATCGCTCTCGCTAATTCGACACTGGCCTGCTCTTCGGCTTTATGACTCGAATATAGATAATAACTCACCCCAGCAATGATAATCACTACCGCTGCGGCGATACCCAGAATCAAATTGGTATTCCTTTCCAATTTGTCGATCACTTTAAAATATAAAGTGACCAGCTTGTCTTCTTTCAGCTTCTTTTTGGTGATTCTCTTGCGCGGTTTTAGCATATCCTACTCATTTATATTTTGTAGCATCATTTTTACTCCCTCGGCCTTGAAGCAACTATGTTATTTTGCCGAAGCGAATCAATTATTTCATTTAATATACAAACACTTTTGCTAAAATGCAAGCAGGAAAAAGTTTAATGCCAGCTAATATTATTTTGATAAGGGTGGTTTATGAGAGGCATATTCAGAGTTTCTTTACCAGGATCGTAATGGTCGAAGAGCTTATTCCGGTGGGTGAGCTTCCTTGGCCGAAACGGTGACGATTTCGTAGATATGACACGCCAGCCCTCCCAAAAATATGAAAATAAGTAGCACGAGAAAAATCATCCCTTCCTGCGACTTTACCAATCCCGTCCAGTTACCGAATTTGAGGAATAACGGCACCGCAAACGTAGTGATCACAACCGAAAGAATGGTACTGATGATCAGTTTGTTACGGTTCTCACGTCCACCGGCAAAATAGGAGATGATAAAAATGATGAGTCCCATGGTCAACGCTACCACAGATGCAGTTTCATTGATCTTGAACCAGGGTAAGAAATAGTCGGCAGACGGTTGGACAACCTTTAGTGAATCTGCAATCGCCATATTATTTTCCTGCATTTGATAGTATCGTCAATACTGAGCTTTGGCGGCTTGCCTCCCTCGATTCTGGATTAACCCGCCATTCAAATTCAAAAATCTCACCGAATAGGTGAATTGGATAGCAAATAACATCAGGCTTGACAGTAAAGTGGGGGCATCGTAATCTTGCTGATAAAGTATATTGAAAATCAATGGCATTTGCAAGTATTTTTTGTAAAAATGTTTTTCATCCTAAGCATGTAATGGTTTCATCGTCAGTAGGATGTTACTTCTTCCTTCTGCCAGAAAGTGTATTGAATAAAAACATGGCCCTTGTAGCGAAGCGAGTTACCATCAACATCGGTGATCAGTGGATTTTCCAAGACCCGTATGTGCAGCTCCTTGTTTGATAGCTGATTTTTCGATCTTGCAGTGACATCGATTTCGAAATCGCGTTCCCTGATATCTTCGTTGAAAACAGAGATAATCCGGATACGGCCGTAGCGTCGCTGAAAAAATTGATACACCTGTTCAAAGGAATCAGAAGTATCAATGACAAATACCTCTGCCCTTTCTCCCAATTCTTCCAGCAAAATTGCCGCGATATCTTCGCGTAATCGGCCTTCATAGTAAAACTGTTGGGCTTTTTCCCGCAGGGTTTGCAGCGAACGCTTCAATGTGGTAGATGCTCGCAGGGGAAATTTTATTTGAATCAAAGCGATACGGGTGGGCCAAAATTTCGGGTTGATTCTTGGAATCGGTTGAGAATAGATTTCGATCCCCTCGGTATATCCCCCCTGACTTTTTTTGAATGGAAAAATAATATGCCCATCGACCATCTCGTAACGACGTTGGGTTAGGATCGCATAGTAAGAGACCACCCGCATCAAACTATCGGGGGCAATCATGCAGAAAACCTGTATGTCGGTCGCATGGGGATGTTGTTGGGAAAGATGTTCTTTCCATTCCCTGGTGGCCATGGAATCGTACTGGGCAGCTGGATACAGTAATCCGGAAAAAGTAAATCTTGGATGAACTTCCTGCCCAGAGCCAGGCAAACTTGAAAAAAACAAAAGGCTGAAAAGCAGCATGAAAATTGTAAACTTTTGCATTTTCACCCCCAAACCACTCATCGATGATTTTCTCGCAACTCCCAGGAAAAACAACTTCTCTGGCCAGTATGGCAGGTCGGACCGATGGGATCTACCTTGATTAATAGGGCGTCGCGATCACAATCGGCAAAAATATCGACCAGTTTGAGGTAATGACCGGAGGTCTCCCCCTTGGTCCAGAATTTTTGCCGAGAGCGGCTCCAGAAGGTGACATAGCCGCTGTTGATGGTTTTTTGCAGGCTCTCGCGATTCATATAGCCCAACATCAGGATCGCGCCATCATGGACATCTTGAATGATGGCAGGAATCAACCCAGCGGCATCGAAGCGAATCTCATTAATTGAAACGATCTCGTTATTTTGTTTGTCGGACATGTACGCCTCTTTGAATCAAATAGGATTTAATCTCTGCGATGGAATTTTGCCGATAATGAAAAACAGAAGCAGCCAATGCCGCATCGGCGCTGGCTTGGGTGAACACCTGATAAAAGTGATGGGGGTGTCCACAACCACCAGACGCAATGACGGGAATCCGGACGCTTTCAGCAATGGTCTTGGTCAGTTCTATGTCATAGCCATCTTTGGTCCCATCACGATCCATCGACGTGAGCAAGATCTCGCCAGCACCAAGTCTTTCCGCTTCGCAAGCCCACTGCAGGGCATCTCGACCGGTGGGTGTACGGCCACCATGGATATACACCTCCCAACTACCAGGTCGGCGCTGCTTGGCATCGATGGCGACCACCACGGCCTGGCTGCCAAATTTTTCCGCACAAGCATGGATGAGCTCGGGTTGTTCTACAGCTGCGGTATTAAGGGTAAATTTGTCGGCTCCGTTTCGAAGCAGCTCTTGCGCATCTTCCAGGCTGCGCACCCCTCCGCCAACCGTCAGGGGCATGAAAACCTGTTCGGCTGTTCTCGCCACCACATCCAAGATGATCCGCCGCTTCTCGAAGCTGGCCGTAATATCCAAAAACACCAATTCATCAGCACCTTGCTCATCATAAAAACGGGCTAATTCCACCGGATCACCCGCGTCGCGCAGTTGCAGGAATTGCGTGCCTTTGACCACCCTCCCCCCTTTCACATCCAGACAGGGAATGATTCGTTTGGCTAACATCTGTAAAATTTATTGATAGAGTTCAATTAATTCTTGCAAACACAATTTGTTTTCATACAATGCGGTACCGACGATGGCTCCTTCGATAGTTGCGTATCGTAGCTCGATCAGCTTCTGAAAATGCCACTTTTCTGCAAGACCACCCGAAACGATGATCCGCAGCTTCGTGCCTTCGGCTAATTGGCTGATGGCTCGATAATTAGGTCCCTGTAACAATCCATCAGTCAAGACATCGGTATAGATGATCCGCCGAATACCTGATGCCGCCAATTTCTTTGCCAGCGAGATGACTGGTTCCTCACTGGTTTCCTGCCACCCCTTGATGACGATCTTGCCACGACGAGCATCCAAGCCGATAATGATGGCCTCCCCTCCAAATCGATGAATCATCGCTTCCATTAGCTGAGGTTCGGTAATGGCAATGGTGCCGAGGATGATTCGCTCGATGCCACAGCCCAACCAGCGCTCGGCATCAGCCATGGTGCGAATACCACCCCCTAACTGCACTGGGATGGTCAGATTGCTACAAATGCGCTCAATCAAATGGTAATTGACCTGCCCATTACCGAAAGCGCCATTCAAATTGACCAAATGCAAACGCTGAGCGCCTTCGTCCTGCCACTTTAAGGCCATGGATAGTGGATCCTGGCTATATATTTTCTTTTTATTAGGATCGCCCTGTTTTAATCGTACACAAGATCCATCGAATATATCAATGGCAGGAATGATTTGCACCAGCGGACTCCTATACACTGAAATTTATTCTCATTTTTCGAATTAAAGTGATAATCGTTTTAAAAACAACAGAAACGCTCGATTTCTCTATTTCATAACGAATTGGATATTGATGGCTTATCCTAAGGATCATACTAACCCAGTTTCTGTATCAAGTACTGTCTTAGCCTGATTCACCTATATGGCCCGTCATTAATGAGCTCGACGAGCGAGTCAACATAGAATCCCGGTCTCTAAAATTTTTCCCTTTTACTTCCTCAAAGCAAAACGTTATAAATGGATAAAATTTTCGATCAGTTTTAGCCCCCAACGCTGTGATTTCTCAGGATGAAATTGCAACAGAAAAACAGAATCTCTCTCCACCGCTGCAGCAAAGTCGCCACCATAATCGCACCAACCGGAAACAAGCCTGGCGTCAGTGACCTCTGTGGAGAATGAATGGGCAAAATAAAACAAACAACCCTGGGGCACGTCTTGCCATAGACGCGACTGTTCGCAATGCCGCACCTGATTCCAACCCAAATGAGGTGTTTTGACTGAAGCAGGTAACCTTCGGACTCGGCCAGCGAAAATACTCAAACCTTTTATACCCGGCGACTCTTCGCTCTCTGGAAACAACAGCTGCATGCCCAAACAGATTCCCAAGAAGGGCCTGCCGGATTCGATGAAGTGGATGATCGGTTGCGTTAATTGCAGTTGATCGAGAGCTTGCATGGCCTTTCCAAAAGCGCCAACGCCGGGCAAGACTAACTTTTCGCAGTCGTCGAGATCAGAAGGTGTTTGCACCCATTTGATGGGCGCCTGAAAGCGCTCCAATGCTTTTGTCACACTGCGCAAATTGCCAGCATCATAATCAACAATGCCGATCATACCAGTACACCCTTTGTGGATGGAATGCCGGCGGCCTGGCTGTCGATAGAAACTGCCATGCGAAAAGCACGAGCAAACGATTTCATCAATGCCTCCTGAATATGATGTTGATCGCTGCCGCGCATAATATCCACATGTAAGGTCAATTTGGCATTGATGGCAATGGCGCGTAAAAATTCCGGCAATAATTCTCCCTGAAATTGGCCGACCGGTTTCAATGGACAATAAGAATGGAATTCGAAAAACCCCCTCCCGCTGATATCCACCACGCTGCGCACCAAGGCTTCATCCAGGGGACAATAGGCATACCCAAACCGCACAATGCCATTACGATCACCCAGCGCCTGGTTTAATGCCTGCCCCAAAGCAATGCCCACATCCTCCACCGTATGATGCTGATCCACATGTAAATCGCCACTGGCAGTGAGCGCCAACACTACCCCACTATGTTTGCTCCAAGCCGCTAAAAGGTGATCGAAAAAACCAATGCCGGTCTGGATGCGACTTTCGCCGACGACATCCAGGCTCAGCGAAAGCGAAACATTCGTCTCCGAAGTATTGCGAACGATATTTCCATGACGTGGCATAAAAGCCTCATTGATGAATAAACTCAACCAAGGTATTATAAAATAAGGTATTTTCTTCCAAAGTGCCAATAGTTACACGAGCGTGATTTTCGAGAAATGGATATTTCCCCACATCGCGAATCAAGACGCCATGTTGTTGTAAAAATGCAATTAACGCATTGCAGCGGGGGTGGCTGAACAACAAAAAATTAGCCGCTGAGGGATAAACATTGAGCTGCGGTAGCTGTTGCAATTGTTGATACATTCTCTGGCGTTCTTGCTTTATATATTGTATATGCCTGTTTAAAATCTGTATATCATTTAACACCTCACAGGCGATCAACTCTGTCAGCAGGTTGATATTATAAGGCAGATTGATTTTGGCAAGCTGGGCGATCACCGATTCATGGGCGATGAAATAGCCCAACCGCAAACCCGCCATGGAATAGGCCTTGGAAAAGGTGCGCGAGATGATGAGGTTTTGATATTCCTTCAAAAGCGGCAAAAAGGACTGCTCGCTGAATTCTGCATAGGCCTCGTCTATCAAAACCAATCCGGGGGCCAGGGCGGAAATTTCGCGAACCAGGTGCAGATCAAATTCTGCGCCAGTGGGATTATTGGGAGAGCAAAGCAAAACCAGTTTTGGCTTTTTTTCGATTAAGGTCTTGAGAATCTCCTCGCGCGGAATTGCTTGGTTGGCTGGCCATGGGACAGTGCAGGGTTGCCCATCGTAAAGGGAAGTGAAAATTTCGAATAATCCAAATGTGGGCGGACAGAATAATACCCGATCGCCTTTTTGCAGACAAGCGCTAAGCAATGTCTGCAAGAGCTGATTGGAGCCGTTGCCCAAGAGAAATTGCCGCGGGGATAAACCGTACAATTTTGCCAGCCTCTCTTTTATGGCCGGTGAATCGTTGACAGGATAGCGCTGCCAAGGGAGGTGCTGTGCCTGTTCCAGCACACGTCTTTTAGTCATCTCTGGCAGGTCGAAGGGATTCTCATTCTGGTTGAGCTTGGCGCGCACCGCTGCTTGTGGTGGCGAGACATAGCCCTTCATTTTTTGTACGGATGGTTTAAAATAATCATTGATCATGATTTTGTCCTGATGGCTATGGCGCGGGCATGGGCTTCCAGTCCTTCCATGCGCGCGAAATGTTGAATCTCTTGGCTGCTTTTGGTCAAAGCAGTCTGAGTATATGCAATAATGCTGCTGGTCTTGAAAAAATCCTCAACGCGTAAGGGTGAAAAAAACCGGGCGCTGCCATTGGTCGGCAGAATATGATTGGGGCCTGCCCAGTAATCTCCGGCTGCCTCTGGCGAATAATGACCCAAGAAAATGGCGCCCGCATGGACGAAACGGTGTAAATGGCTCCACGGGTCTTGGAGGTGTAGACCGAGATGTTCCGGTGCCAATTGGTTGGCAAGTACCGCGCTTTCTTCGATATTCCGCGTAATTAAAATGGCGCCAAAATCCCGTAAAGCAGCGGCTGCGATCTCCCGACGGGGGAGGATGGTTGCCTGTTTTTTCAGCTCCAAGGCCACTTTGACCGCTATATTCTCGCAATCGGTGATGAGAATCGAAGAGGCCATGGGATCATGTTCTGCCTGCGCCAGCATATCGGCAGCAATAAATGATGGAATGGCAGCGGCATCGGCGATGATCACCACTTCGCTCGGCCCAGCCACCATATCGATGCTGACCTCGCCGTAGAGCATCTTTTTCGCCGTGGCCACATAGGCATTGCCAGGCCCAACAATCTTGTCGACTTGCGGAACCGTCGCCGTCCCATAGGCCATCGCTGCTACAGCCTGAGCACCACCCAGCCGATATACCTGACGAATTCCCAGCTCCCAACACACGGCTAAAGTTGAGGGATGTATTTCCCCCATCCGATCGCAAGGACTGACGACTATCAGTTCCTCCACACCAGCGACCTGAGCCGGTACTGCCGCCATCAACAAGGACGACGGATAAGCAGCACGACCACCAGGGACATAGATGCCCACTCGCTGTAAAGGATGGACACGCTGTCCTAATGCTACTCCATCTCCTTCCCAGCTCATCCAAGATTGAGGGATGCTGTGACGATGAAATTTTTCGATATTGGCCTGGGCTTTACGGATGACTTGCAGCGTTTTAGCATCAATGCTACGGTGCGCCTGACGCAATTCTTTTTCCGCCACCCGAAACCCACAGCGCGAGAGATCCACATGGTCGAATTGTCGGGTAAAATCCAACAATGCCTCATCACCACGTGCTCGCACCTCTTGGATGATCAGACGCACGCTATTATCGATTTCTTCGCCTGCCTGCTGACGACGAGCTTGCAGGCCGTGGATGAATTCTTGAATGCCTTTATCTCGATAACTTTTAATCATAAGCACTTTTAAAATTTTTCGATCCGGATCCAAACATTAGTCATTCACAGTTAATCCCCGATTCTGGTTTAAGCCTTCTATTAAACTCAATCGAATTCACCTATTGGGTGGGATTTCAGAGATTGACTGGTGACTTTACAGAATCCAGGGTAACAATTTATCTGTATAACTTATTGATTATATGTAACTTAGTTTTCTATGTTTCCTGAATATAATGTCAATGAGTAGCTTAGGCTTAATTGATTCACCCATTGGTTGGCATTTCTGATCTCGACCGGCGAGTTAATCCAGAATCCAATGGCAAAAACGGCTTATATTTGGATAAAATTACAACTGGATTGGATCCCACCATTTAGGTATCAAACATCAATAGATGACTTTATTGAGTGGATATTCGATAATATCCTGAGCGCCCGCACGTTTGAGTTCGGGAATAATTTTGCGGACAATGCCTTCCTCGACGATCGTCTCGACCGCCACCCAGTCGGCGCCGTGTAGCGGCGAGATCGTGGGCTGCTTCATCGCCGGCAGTTTTTGGATCAGCTGCTCGAGCTTATCCTTAGCGATATTCATCTTTAGCCCCACTTTGCCCTCTGCCAAGATGGCGCCTTGCAGCAGCATGTTTAAATTTTCAATTTTTTCACGCTTGTGTGGGTTTTGCCAACTCTCGTTGTTGGCTATCAGCATGGTACGTGATTCCAACAAGACATCGACAATGCGCAGATTATTGGCGCGCAGCGAACTACCGGTCTCCGTCACCTCGACGATGGCATCCACCAGCGCCGGGGCTTTCACCTCAGTAGCTCCCCACGAAAACTCCACTTCGGCCTGGATGTTATGTTTGGTCAGATAATCCTTCGTTAGGTTGACGATCTCTGTAGCAATGCGTTTGCCGTTTAAATCCGCCACCGATTGGATGGGCGAATTCATCGGCACCGCTAATACCCATTTGACCGGTCGCATGGTGAGTTTGGCATACGTCAACTCGCTCACCTCGACCACATCCGCCCTGCTCTCTAGAATCCAGTCCTTACCTGTCAGCCCAACATCGAAAATGCCATCCTGCACATATTTGGCAATCTCTTGTGCCCGAATCAACATCGCCTCGATCTCATCATCATCAATAGACGGGAAATAGGATCGTTCGCTCACCGAAAAATTAAAACCCGCTTTGGATAACAAACGAAAAGTTGCTTCCTGCAAGCTGCCCTTGGGCAGGCCAATTCTCAACACCTGCTCCGGAACGTTATTCCAATCAATCATACTCACCTCGTTGTCAACGATTAAAAAAAAAGCCTGCTGAAAAATTCAGTAGGCTAAAGTGGTTACTTTAAACAAGCTATCTATCCAGACTTTGCCTACGTCCATTCCTTATGATGGTTCCAATGATGTTTTCGTGTATGGCGCAACATGATTGTCCTCTTTTTTTTGAATTTAGCTAAAAATATCGCATTTCGCAAGTAATTTTTGTTCGACAGCCGTTTCTTTCTATCCGCAGTTTCTCTGCGTTTGCATCACGTTTCTTTATTTGACTGTTTCTAACTTTAATATTTGTTCGGCATATGGGAACAACCCAAACATACCGCCAGTATGGATAAAGAGGATATCTCTCATGCCCGCGAATCGACCCTTTTTGATTTCTTCCATTAATCCGTACATGGCCTTGGCGGTATATACTGGCTCGAGGGCGATGCCTTCGCTGCGGGCAAACTCGACCAACAACGACAATTCCTTTGCGCTCGTTTTGCCATATCCTTCTCCCACATAACCATCGATGATGCAAATATCGCTTGGAGTGATGGGCAACCGCAAATGAAACCTTTCTTCGACTTGCGTAAAAATGGTAGTGATTCTACGTCGAAAAAATTCGGCATCATCACAGACGTTGATACCGATGATCGGAATAGAATAATCGACCAGTTTGGTACCTATCATTAACCCCGCCTGGGTGCCGCCGGAGCCTGTAGCGCAGACAATGGCATCAAATTGCACTCCAAGCTCGGCGCTCTGAACTTTAATCTCTTCGATGACCCTGGCATAACCGAACGCTCCCAGAGCGCAAGATGCCCCCTCTGGAATGACATATGCCCGTAGGCCTTTTTGGTTATAGGCTTCCGCTAATTTCTCCATGATCTGGAGACTTGCATTGGCGTATTCCTCTGCTGTGATGTAACTGATCTCTGCGCCCAATAGCTTATCCAGAAAAAAATTTCCGTTTGCGACCGTAGGGGGATCTCCTTTGAGAACCAGGTGGCATTTGCGACCCAGTTGTGCGGCCAATGCGGCTGTCGTGCGGGCATGATTGGATTGGAGGCCACCACAAGTGATCAGAATTTCGGCGTTCTGATCGAGGGCCTCTCTTACCAGGAACTCTAATTTGCGTACTTTATTACCACTCAACAACAGACCGGTGAGGTCGTCCCGCTTCAGCCACAGTCGAAAAGGCGCAATATGTTGGCTCCAGCGCCTCATAGGTTGAATGGGAGTGGGTTTTCGCGCCATCGAAAGCGATGGTGGCCATGAAAATGATGTCATCGGCTATCCTCTGGATGTCGTTTAACCTCGATAATAATCCGCGGCCAGGGCTATGGCACCGATCACGCCAGCATCATTGCCCAATTGGGCGCGCACCAACCTCACACCTCGCATGGAAGGAGCCATGGCATATCGGTGAGCCTCTTTCCATATCTGGGCGATAAATTGATCGCCAGCATCAGCGACCCCCCCACCGATGACAATGAGCTCCGGATTAAAGATGTTCACAGCATTGCCGATGGCCACACCCAAATAGCGACAGGTCTCATCGATGACGGCGATGGCTTGAGGTTCTCCCTCTTTTGCCCGCTCGAATATCAGTTCAGTATTGACGATCTTTGGCACCGGCAAATGAGTTTGGGTGAGTTTCTCGATATACGATCGTACCATAGCCGGTGCCGATGCATACGCTTCAATACAGCCCACACTGCCACAATTACAGCGGACGCCCTCAAAGTTGATACTCATATGGCCGAGTTCCGCTCCGGAAAAATGCGCTCCCCGATAAAGCTCGTTGTTGATAATGATGCCGCCACCAATGCCTGTACCGAGCGTGAAAGCAATGACATTGCGATGACCCTTAGCTGCCCCATATCGACATTCGGCCAGTGCCATCAAATTGGCGTCGTTATCCGCCCAGACCGGTAGATGGAACCGCGAGGAAAGCTTTCCGCGAATATCAGCATTATCCCAACCCTGCAGGTTCGGCGTATTGCCGATGATGACACCACGATCGAAATCCACCGAACCAGGACTACCGCATCCAATAGCCTTGACTTCCACATCTAAAGCTTTGGATTTGAGCAGCAATTCCTCAACGGCTTGGTACATGGCAGCAAAGATAGCATTTGCTCCTTCCTTAGCATTGCTGGCTATTTTGTTTTTGTAATAAACCGTGCCATCCGCAGCCCCCACCGCGTACTTTAAAAACGTACCTCCCAGATCCAATCCGATGAATCCATCCTTATTTCTCATCTTGGCTCCTGTCACCTTGTGTAAATTCTATCACGCCATCTCTTTTACCACATTTTTTATGCCACATTCACTCATCCATTCTCACCTTCGTTGATTCGATGTCTATCCCGGATAAATGAGAACCAAGGGTCAGATACCTTGATAGATGTTCAACGGTTGTTAACCAATTTGCGAAAAAAAGATTATGATATACGAAACCTATCACCTTTCCATAAGTCGATCCCTCAAGGTTGGAATTATGGATCCAAGCCCGCTCAAGCTGTTTGGATGCGCTCGAATTGTAAAGCGGCATCCAAACCATGATACCGCCGCCGAAACTCACGTTGCACTTCTGCCAGAGTCGTCGGTACATGGATGATTTGCTCATTATCCGCACTGCTACGTATCCATGACAAAGTAGATAAATTCGCCCGATCGATATAAAGCACACCATTGAGATGATCGATCTCATGTTGCAATATCCTTGCGAATAAGCCTCTGGCGGTGATTTCGATCAATTGCCACTCTGGTGTTAATGCCCGCACGACGATCTTTTCGTGGCGACGTACTTCCGCTTGAAGTTGTGGCAGGCTGAGACAACCTTCGGTGTCGATCTCTATTTTTTCGCTGCGCCCGATGATTTTCGGATTAAGCAGCACATGCACTTTATCTCTATCCGGTTCTACAGCGACACAGAGCTGTTTATCAACATTCACCTGTGTCGCCGCTAAACCCGCGCCATCCAACTGCCGCATGGTCTCGATCATATCCTCGATAAACTGACGATCGATCTCCTCCGGCCGATAAGGTTTCGCCACCTTACGCAACCCTGGATGACCATATTTTATTACGGATAAAATTGCCATAAATGTTTCCTAAATCCACTCTCGCATTGTTTGAAAATTTGTTCAGTTAAAATATTCTGCCAAATCATAAATACAGATCACCTCAGCCAACATCAAGCCTCTGGACGATGGCGAATGGATCTGATCAATAATTTTTCTTGATTCAAGTTTCAGTGCAAGGCATGTTTACCCATCACCCTGCTCTGTGTTTGTTCTTGGGCGTGATAAGAGCTCCGCACCAGAGGTGCTGCTTCCACATGCAAAAATCCCATTTGCAGAGCCGTTTCTCGGAGGGCGTGAAATTCCTCCGGAGGCACAAATCGTGCCACTGGAAAATGCCCACGAGATGGCGGTAGATACTGGCCGATGGTCACCATCTGGCAACCGGCCATTAACAAATCGCGCAGCGTCTGTTGCACCTCCTCGAGGGTTTCGCCCAAGCCCAACATAAATCCGGATTTGGTCAGCAAACCTGCATCCGCGGCGCGTTGTAACAATTGCAGAGAGCGTTGATAGATAGCCTGCGGGCGGACGCGCGGATATAACGCCGACACGGTCTCAATATTGTGATTGAGCACATCCGGCTTGGCCTCGATAACCACCTCCAACGCCGCGGACGATCCCGCGAAATCGGGGATCAATACCTCTACTTTTGTCATCGGGTTGAGCCTGCGAATGGCGCGGATGGTAGCGGCAAACTGTTGTGCGCCGCCATCCGGCAGATCGTCACGTGTGACCGATGTGACAACCGCATAGCTCAATCCCAATTGTCGTACAGCCTGTGCCACGCGAAGAGGTTCCTCGCGATCGACCAGCGCCGGTTGACCATGCTGGATGGCACAAAAGGCACAATGACGCGTGCAGACATCCCCCAAAATCATGAATGTGGCCGTACGCCGGCTCCAACATTCGCCCATATTGGGACAGCGGGCGCTCTCGCACACGGTGTGCAATTCATGACGTTTTAATAACTGCCTGACTTTTTTAGATTCGCCTTTCCCTGTTAACTCTACCTTGAGCCAGGGCGGTCGCCTGTTGAGTGTCGCATCATTCATGTGAGAATTTAATGAAAATTTTTTTGTTATAAAAGAATTTCTTTTGGCACATTCCACATAAAAAAACAAACCCCCCTGGACTTACTGCTGAGAATAGGATATAATGGCATCAAACGATGGGGTGACCGAAATGTAAAATAATAGCCGAGCAAGCTATTCAAGCCTTAATGGGCGTAACTAAACACATCAAAGTAATAAAAAATCGCCCCAAAGCTGCGGTCTTAAAAAATTATGGTGGATTCACACACGATTTCCGTATAGCAAGAATAGTGACAACATCATCCTAGTTTTTCATGCCCGTCAAATAGGTTGATGAAACACTATTCTTCCACCCACTTTTCTCCGTCCACGATATATTTTTTGAATGCGGCAAATGTCCAAGGCATGAGCTGTTGAAACATCTCGGCGATGGCCTCGGCGTACACCCGAATTTCATATTGTGCATGCTCATCCAAACGCAACGATAGGAAATTCATCAAGGCGCGGGCGTTGATGGTCCAATAAAATTGGGTGTAAAGCGAAAGCGGCAGCACAATTCTGGCATGCTCCTTGGCTACGCCTTGCTGTAATAATTTTTCGTATAATTGATACGCTGTCTGGTAAAATTCGCCGATCTCCTTCTTCAAACGTTCATTAACCTCTTCCGGCAGGGTATCGTATCGGTAATTGCGCGATTTTTGCGAGCGTAATTTTTCCGGCAGGCAAAATTCCTCTTGCATGGTAGTGTATCGACCTGAAATTTCATTGTAACTTGCCATGCGATGCCGAAACCACTGGCGGGCGACAAAAATAGGACATTTGATGTGGAATTTGAACACCGAATGTTCAAACGGCGTCTCGTGACGATTGGCCAGCAGAAATTGCAACAGTTTGTTATCGCGTTCCGGTTCGGTTTCGCCTTTGCCGAAGGAGACACGCGCGGCCTGGACCACGGCGATATCACCGCCCATGAAATCCATTAATCTCACAAAACCCTTGTCTAAAACGGAAATTTCTTTGATTATTTCCAAAATGTGCCCTCTCGTGTAATTTTATTCTTTTTAAAAAACTGAGAAAATTATTTGCAAATTTTTCTGCCCTTTGATAGAGGAAGTAAGGTTGTCTCAAAAGAAATTGCATCCGATAATGCCTGGAAGGCTCTAAAGAATGGTCGGATCAGAGCTATTATTCTTATGGTACTTTGCTCACCAAGCTAACGAACGATACCATCCAAACGATCACGTCATTGAAAAATGTTCCAATATTTCCACCAGCCGTTGCAGGAATCGCCCTGCGTACAATCCATCGATGATGCGATGATCGTAGGTGAGGCTGAGAAACATCATGGAGCGAATAGCGATGGCGTCGTCGATGATCACCGGCCGTTTTTTAATGGCGCCGGTGCCGAGTATGGCCACCTGCGGTTGATTGATGATGGGCGTGCCGAAAAGATTGCCATAGGTGCCGATATTGGTGATGGAAAAGGTACCGCCCTGCACTTCTTCGGGTTTGAGTTGCTTGGTGCGCGCGCGATTGGCCAGGTCTGCGACGACCCGAGCGATGCCGGTCAGATTCAGTTGATCCGCATGGCGCACCACCGGCACGATGAGTCCTGCCTCCAACCCTACGGCAATGCCGATGTTGATATGTTTTTTAACGATTATGCGATCCTGATCCACAGAGGCATTGAGCAGAGGGAATTCGCGCAAAGCACGAGCTGCGGCGTCGATAAAAAAGGCCGTATAGGTGAGGGGAAAACCGTGTTGTCGCTCGAAGGAGTGTTTGATGCTCTCACGATAGCGAACAATGGCGGTCATATCCGCCTCGGCAACGGTCGTCACATGCGCCGAAGTGTGCTTACTCATCACCATATGCTCGGCGATGCGTTTGCGGATATGATCCATGGGAATGATCTCGACATCGGCTGTCTCAGCGGTGGTGGGCATCACAGGCGGCCGCGAGACTGGTATCGTGGCAGGAGATGGGGTTGACTCAGCAACCGCTGCTTCGACCATCTTTGCCCGGTTATGCAAAAATGCCAAAATATCGTTCTTGGTGATGCGACCACGGGCGCCGGTGCCGGCGATGTTTTCGATGTCGTTGCTCGTCAGACCATGCTCGGCGGCGATCTTTTTCACCAGCGGCGATAAAAAACGTTTGCTCCGTAGCTCGGAGGAAAATACCGCAGTTTTACTCAACGTCTGCAAAGGTTCCTGATTTGTCCCTTTTGTGCTCGTGCCGCCTCCCTCATCTGCTGTCATTTGCTCCACGCTTTGAGGGGATTCGATCTTTTGAGTGGTGGCGGTTGACGTAATCGGGCGGATACGGGCGATCACCGTCCCCACAGCCACGGTCTTGCCCTCATCGGCCAAAATTTCGCTGAGAATGCCATCGGCAGGAGATGGGATTTCCGAATCCACTTTGTCGGTGCTGATCTCCAGAATGATCTCGTCCTTGGCCACGGCTTCCCCCGACTTTTTGCGCCATTTCACGATGGTTCCTTCGACGATGCTCTCGCCCATCTGCGGCATGATCATATCGACTAACATACGGCGATCCTCTTTTTAACTTACCTCGTAGGATAAAGCGCGATCGATATCCAATTGCGCGTCGATCTCCGCCAGTTGATCTTCGAGCGTTTTTTTATGTTGGATTTCCTGCGCTGCCAATTTATTGAACATCTCCGCTTCGGCTGGCGTTCGCGCACATTGACGGGCGCGCAAATAAAATTGATAGGATTCTTCCTCGCGGTGAATGGCCATCTGTAGAATTTCGCGCATGGAAATCAGCTCTTGGTATTCTTGCTGCGTCATGGTGTTGTACCTCACCTCTAAAATTGAACGGTTTCGCGCACCGCGTGGATGATCTTGTCCACGTTGGGCTTGAAAAATTCTTCCAAGGCTGGCGCATACGGAGTGGGTGTATCCAACGCCGCCACCCGTTTGATGGGTGCATCCAACAGTTCGAAACCATGCTCGCTGATAATCGCAGCTACTTCGGCTCCCATGCCACAGGTGAGATTGGCTTCATGAACAATGACTACCTTGCTGGTACGCTGTACGGTCTCCAAAATGGCTTCTTTATCCAATGGTTGCAACGAGCGTAAATCTAAAACCTCTGCTTCGATTTGATCCTGTTCTTTGAGAATCTCCGCTGCTTGCAGAGAAGCATGTACCATCGATCCATAGGTGATAATGGACACGTCATGCCCTGATCGTACCAAATTGGCCTTGCCTATGGGGACAATCAGATATTCCCCTTCGGGCAATTCTTCTTTGATGCGGCGGTACAAAAATTTATTTTCGAAATAGATGACGGGATTGTTATCGCGGATAGCCGCTTTTAATAGGCCTTTCGCATCGGTAGGCGTTGCCGGCGCCACGACCTTCAGTCCGGGTTGATGCACAAACCATGCCTCGGGATTCTTGGAGTGGAAAGCGCCGCCATGGATGCCGCCACCCGATGGCGCGCGCACCACCATGGGCACCGGAATGCCATAGCGATAATGCATGGTGGCAGCATTGGTTACCAATTGGCTAAATCCCACGGTGATGAAATCGGCAAACTGCATCTCCGCCACTGGCCGCATGCCCGCTAGGGCGGCCCCAACGGCGACGCCGATGATCGCCGACTCCGAGATGGGGGTATCCATCACTCGCTCGGCGCCAAACTCTTCATACAAGCCCTTGGTGACCTTGAAGGCTCCACCATATATGCCAATATCCTCTCCGAGCAAAAACACGCGCGGATCCCGCAACATCTCTTCTCGTAAAGCCTGAGTAATCGCTTGTAAATACGTTACTTGTTCCATACCGTATCGTCCCCTAGTTTACTCTGCATAAACGCCTTCGGCAGCCCAATGGGGCTCCGGAGGTGGACTGGCCAGGGCGGTCTGTGTCGCCTCTTCTATCTCTTCATCGATGGTTTCGATAATCTCCCTCTTTTTTTTGTCATCCAAAAGTCCCTCTTGACGAAGAACCTTTTCCAGGCGAAGCAGAGGATCCTTCTTTTCATATTCTTTCATCTTCTGCTTATCGACGTAGAAGGCATCATCATGGGCGGAGTGGCCGACCATACGCATACTCACGCATTCTATCAAACTGGGCCCCTCGCCGTTGCGGGCGTCTTCCACCGCTTTCTTAACCGCCGCGTATACCGCAATGGCATCCGTCCCATCAATGTGATAACCGGGTATGCCGTAGCCAAGCGCACGATCCGAAAGGCGTTTACAAACGTATCCCTTATAGGTAGGTGTAGAGTAGGCGTATTGATTGTTTTCGATTACCAGCACAAAGGGTGCTTTTTGCACGGCCGCAAAATTCAGTCCTTCATGGAAATCGCCTATATTGGAGCCGCCCTCGCCGATGAAATTGAGTGCCACCACTTTTTCGTTCTGCATTTTTTTCCCGATGGCGAGGCCCACGGCGACGGGAATCATCGCCCCCAAATGACTGACGTTGCCGATGATATTCAGGCGGGTATCGCTCATGTGGATGCCGCTGTCTTTTCCCTTGGTGAGGCTGTTGCCGCGGCCAAGGTATTGTAAGAGGATGTTCAACACACTCTGCCCCTTGGCCAGGTGCGCGCCCAGATCGCGATGAATCGGAAACAGGTAATCATGTTTTTCTAGCGCCAGCCCGGCGCCCACTGTTGTGGCTTCCACCCCCCGGCCGGTATAGACACCGCCGACAATCCGTCCCTGCCGGTACAAAGCAATGATGCGATCTTCGGTAGCGCGGGTTTTATAAATGAGCGAATAAAGTCGTAGTTTAATCTCATCCGATACAGCGAAAGAGGAACTTGACATGAGGAAACCCTTTAAAAAATAATAGAAAACCGGTATTTCAGTATCCCCCAGCCATCAGATATGGATCGCCCTTCCATAGGCATCCTCCGCGGCCTCTTTGATGGCCTCGGACAGGGTCGGATGGGCGTGGATGGTGTGCATGATTTCATCGGCTGTGGTTTCCAGCGTCTTGGCCACGCCCAACTCGGCCAACAGCTCGCTGGCGTCGGATCCGACGATGTGGGCGCCCAACAATTCTCCATATTTGGCGTCGAAGATCAGCTTCACCAGTCCTTCGCTCTCCCCCATCGCCAGCGACTTGCCGTTGGCGCGGAATGGAAACCGACCGATCTTTATTTCCAGGCCCAGCGCTTTGGCTTTTTCCTCCGTCAGCCCCATGCTTGCCACCTGCGGCTGACTGTAGGTACAGGCGGGCACGTGGTCATAATCCACCGGCACGGGATTGTGGCCGGTCATGGCTTCTACAGCAGCGATGCCTTCGGCCGATGCCACGTGCGCCAGCCACGGCGGGCCGATCACATCACCGATCGCATAAATACCGGGAATATTGGTGCGAAAGGTCTTTTTATCCACAGGAATGAAACTCTTTTCTGTTTTCACCCCAACCGTTTCCAAACCGATATTTTCGATATTTCCCTGTACGCCAACGGCCACCAGCGCCAGGTCGCCTTCCAAGTCGAGCGTCCCTTTGGCCGAAGAAGTCTTGACGCGCACCCCAGACTTTGTCTTTTCCAAGGTTTCCACTTTGGTTGCGGTCAAAATCTCCATCCCCATTTTTTTAAAGGCGCGTTCAGCCACCTGAACAACCTCTGCGTCCTCCAGAGGCAGGATATGGGGCAACATTTCGATCAGCGTCACTTTGCTTCCCATGGAGGTATAAAAATAGGCAAATTCCACGCCGATGGCACCGGCGCCGATGATGATCATCTTCTCTGGCACCTTGTCCAATACCATGGCCTCGCGACTGGAAATGATTCTTTTGCCGTCGAATTCCACGCCGGGAATGGACCGGGCCCGGGCACCGGTGGCAAGCAAAATATGTTTTGCTTCGATCGTTTTCGTACCGCCATCCTCCACTTGCACCTCGACCTTGCCCGCTGAAATTAATTTGCCGTGACCGAAAATGGTCTCGATCTTGTTCTTGCGGAACAGAAATTCTATCCCTTTGGAAAGCCGCCCGGCCACGGTTCGGCTATGTTTGATCACTTTATCGAACTCGATGTTCATCCCCGAAACGGATATCCCAAAATCAGCCGCATGTTTGATGTGGTTTACCACCGTCGCACTGTGCACCAGGGCTTTGGTCGGAATGCAGCCCCAATTCAGACAAATGCCGCCCAGCTCCGCTTTTTCGACCACCACGGTCTTTAACCCCAATTGCGCGGCGCGAATGGCTGCCACATAACCACCTGGCCCAGAGCCGATGACGCATAAATCGAATTTATCTGCCATTGTTCTACTCCATATTATGCTTTCTGTATTTCTTGAGCTAATTGTATGCCAAATTGATAGCACTGCTGCAACTCCTCCTCACTGGGCACGAGAAGCGCCTGAATGCCCGGCAGCGGTACTTTGAATTTCAGCGAAGTAAGACGTTGATCCAGAAACGAAACAGCCTCGCCGCTCCAGCCATAGGAGCCAAAACTGGCCGCGATTTTTCCCTTCATATCCAGCGTGGCTAAATGACTCAACAGGTTCCAGATAGGCAAAACCGCATCGTTGTTGATGGTGGGGCTGCCGACCACCAGGGCATCCGTCCCTTCCAGCTCATCGAGTAAATCCTCGGGAGAAGTCTCTTCCATGTCGTAAAGCGTTACGGTTAATCCGGCGGAGCGGGCGCCGCGCGCAATCTCCTGCGCCATTTTCTCGGTATTACCATGGGCACTGGCATAGGCGATGAGCATCTTTTTAGGTTGATTAACCGGCAATGGGGCTGACCAGTCCGAATAAGCGCGAATATATTTGCTCACATCTTTGCGCAAGACCGGCCCATGGCTGGGTGCCACGATCTGAATGGGTAAATTCTCCAGCTTTTTCAGCGCATTGCGCACGTGTTTTTTGAAAGGCCGCATGATGACCTGAAAATAATATTGAAAATCCGGCCAGAAATCCCGCGTGATCAGATCATCGAAAAGGTGGCTATCGCAAAAATGCGCCGCCAAAAAGTCGCAGGAGAATAGAATATTATCCCCTTGTAGATAGGTCATCATCGTATCCGGCCAATGCAGAAATGGGGCGGTAATGAATTCCAATTTCTTCTCCCCCAAATCGAGAATTTGGCCGTTGTCCACCGTCATCATGTCGATCTGGCGATTCACGATGTTATTCACGAATTTGACCGCAGGCTTGGGGCAAACGACCTTGGCTGTTGGTGCCGCCTCCAATAGCGCCGGCAATGCGGTGCTGTGATCCATTTCATTGTGCTGGATGATGATATAGGCAAGATCTTTCAGGTCTACCAATTCAGATATGTGTTGTAAATAACTTTCTGCATATTTGGCTTTGACGGTATCGATCACGGCAATCTTTTGATCTTTAATGAGATAGCTGTTATAAGTGGTGCCGTTTTTAGTATGCATGAGAATATCGAACTTGCGCAAATCCGGATGCAAGGCGCCAATCCAAAATACATTTTCTTTAATTTGTATCGGCTTCATAAACGACCTTCCTCATAAAAGATGGATGGAATGAAATTGGATGACCGAAGACGATTTTGAACTTAGATTTTTTCGATTATAATACGAAAGCCGGGGATTCTTACTTCTTCTGCCCTACAGCTACTTTCGGCCGCGGTAGCAGGTCGTTGATTGATGTTATGCTCGAAGCATTGTGTCAACGCCTCTTCGGCCGAACTAGCGATGCGTAAATCCCAACAGGGCTGGGCCCCAAGATGGTAGACTTTGTATAATTTCCATTCTTTCATGACCATACCTCACTTTTTCGCTGCTTGCTTTTTCAAATAATCGTCGATCGCGGCTTTCAGCGCATCCTCTGCCAACACCGAACAATGCATCTTGACCTTTGGCAGGCCACCCAAAGCCTCGGCCACAGCTTTGTTGGATATTTTCAGAGCTTCTTCCAGAGTTTTCCCCTTTACCATCTCTGTGACCATGGAACTGGTGGCAATGGCGGCGCCGCAACCAAAAGTCTTGAATTTGGCGTCCACGATGATGCCATTTTCCACTTTGATGGTAAGCTTCATGACATCACCGCAAGCGGGATTGCCCACCACTCCTTCGCCGTCGGCGTTTTCGACGATGCCGACGTTGCGAGGATTCTCATAATGATCCATTACTTGAGCCGTATATTCTTGCGATATATCCATAGTTTCCTCTTTAAAAACAGATTGATTGTCATACCACCATGATAACAAAATCACAGCATTTCTTAATCGTGATGGTGTTCTTGCCATTTGAATTGTTCGATATCCACACCTGCCTTGGCCATGTCGTACAGCGGCGACATCTCGCGCAGGCGCGGGACATGTTTTCTCAGCAAGTCCAAAAGAATATCGATATGTTCCTCGGTATTGCTTTTTCCCAATCCGAAGCGAATCGAACAATGGGCAAGCGAATCCGGCACGCCAATGGCTCGCAATACGTAGGAGGATTGTAGCGATGCCGATGTACAGGCGGATCCCGAAGATAGCGCCACCTGACGACAAGCCAACATCAACGATTCTCCTTCCACATAGGCAAAGCTATAGTTGAGATTGTTAACCAGTCGGTTTTTCGGGTGGCCATTGAGATAGACCATTTCAATGTTCTGCTCGATGCCTTGCTGGAGGCGGTCACGCAACCCCAGTAATCGGGCGCTCTCCTTTTCGCCATCACGGGCGCAAATTTCTGCCGCCTTGGCCAGCCCGACAATGCCAGGCACATTTAAAGTACCAGACCTCAATCCACGTTCGTGCCCTCCCCCATGAATCTGGGGGGCAAGCCGTATATCCTTACGGACATATAACGCACCAATGCCTTTGGGTCCATAGATCTTATGTCCCGATATGGAAAGCATGTCGATATTGTCCCGTTGCACGTGGATATCCATCTTGCCTAAAGCTTGTACCGCGTCGGAATGAAAAGGAATACCATACTCGCGCGCGATAGCGCCAATTTCCGCGATCGGCTGGATGGTACCAATTTCGCTGTTGGCCGCTTGAATGGAGATCAAAGCCGTGTTTGCTTTGATCAGCCGCCGTAGATCATCCAAATCCACAACCCCATAGCGGTCGATGTTTGCAAAACTGACTTCATGTCCCAATGTTTGCAAATATTTTGCAGTATCCAAAATAGCCTTATGCTCAATAGCAATGGTGATGATGTGCACCTTTTGATCGGGGTTGCGAAAGGCAATACCCTTCAAAGCAAGATTATCCGCTTCTGTGGCGCCACTGGTGAAGATGATTTCATCGGCCTTGCTGGCTCCAATCCAATCCGCTATCAGTTGCCGCGACTGTTCTACTGCCTTGCGCGCCTCGATCCCATATTCATGTGTGGTGCTGGAAGGATTACCGAATTGATCGGTCAAATAAGGCATCATCGCGGCTAAAACCTCTGCATCCAACGGCGTAGTAGCATGATGATCCATATAAATGGGCTTCATATTGCACCTATCGTAATACGTTTAATTTTTATAACAAAAAATTGAGTGTCAGAAAATAATTGTCTTTTCTCACTAAAGTAAACAAAACAATTCGTTAAAATATTCTCTTCAAGATAATGAAAATATCGATTGTAATCAAGAGTAAACCTTTTTTATTGATGTAAAACCACAGGAATGGATGTTATTGATATCCGAAAAAATAAAAAAGCCCATGACTTTTTCAATGATGAAACACCGCAGCCATGAGCTCAAAAAAAATAAATCAAAAAGTAGTTGTTTCGCTAATCGCTAACCTTACCATGAATTCGGTTGATTTTTGTCGGTGGCCTCTACCTCGCGTAGCATAGTGTCGCCACTGGATGATTCATTCTGATTTAAACTCAGCGGTTCGACAAACGAGGATTCCAATACGGCAATATGCTGTTCCTCCTCTAATGCCATTTCGCGAAAAAATTGACGCAATTCGCTCTGAAACATCCTTCTGGAGATGGTCAGATAAAAATTCTTTAATTCATTAGCGTTCTTTTTCGCTTGACGAACAGCTATATTGGGATCAGAAGCACACGTCTGCAAGGTATTCAATTTATGCTTTTTGCCTAAATTGAGATATAAAATCTTTTTCCCAGAAAGACGACTATACATACGAATCAACTTGATACGATGCTTTTCTTCTTTTTCTGCCAATCCCTGAAAAATGCTGATGGCATCATCGTTCTGCATCAATTTGGCAACCTGCTCATAAAATGTCTTCATGTCCATCTCGCATTGAATCGCCATTTTCAAAGCATCCATGGTGTCCGGAGACGTAAGATTTAACATGATATAATACCTCCTCGATTGCCTGGATGATTAAACATCAAATAATATCCATAATTCTACTTTTTTCTGTCAAGTATGTAATTTACGAAAAATTTCGGACATTTCCAATTTAATTTTGCATTTTTTTCGTTCTATCATCATTTTTTTATATTACATGCTAACTTTATTTTTATGAAATACGTTACTAATTTATGTTATTAACGCTTAGGGAGAGGCTTTGTTCCCGCTTCTTTGGTTAACATCCCTTTCGGGTAGAGTCCGTAGGCGTTAAAGAGTCCTCTATGGATAGATTCATAAGAATAGGTTGTGGTTATGCCCCAGGGCTAAGCATAATAAAAGCTCATCGATGGGGATGGATTTGAAGGGATAGATAGTGGCGAGGGCTTAATTGTTTTTATAAATGGCGGGATTAAAGCGCGGATCGTTATACATCTTGAATTGGCGATAGACTTTATGCCTTTTTTTAGCCTGTCGAAGATCGAGGAACAGTTTGTCGAGTGCTTTGGCTAAATCTTGCCTCTGGGTATGAAGAATATTTGCGCGAAGAGAACATAACTCTTTCAAATCCTTGCTTAATTCATCGCGGTTCATCTGCTCTTCCATGTGATAGATCTTCAGTGTGAGGATGGAGAGCCGATCGATAATGCTACCTGGTGTTTCTGAATTGATCTCGACGTCCTCTTCTGGTTTGATGCCAGCGGTATCGAGCAGCGTATCGATCCAGATGTCGATCTGTTCAATACCGTCATTCCGTTGTTGATTGTGTTTATCGATGGCGCGTTTGGCATCGGCAATATGTTTGTCATCCACATCCGTTCTGCGCGCCTCATCTTCATAATGCCATAGGGAAAAGTTGTGATAATGAATCCACTGAGTCATGCCCTTTGGGGTCAGGCGATCTTCTGGTGGGATGGCACCGGTTTCATGCCACAAGGAAGTGAGATCCGAAAACCACTCGATCAGGCTGTTGCCCGATAACGGCGCCAGAATTGTCGTCAGTGAAGTCAAATCACCCTCTTATTTATTCTTTTTCGCTGTTATGTACTCTGAATACTCAGGATATGTATCATAAAATTTATGAAAATGAGTTTTAAAAAACAAGGATTTTCCCTATTTCATCCTCGTATTTTTCTCCTTTCTATCTTTTGACAGCAATGCCTCTTTTTGTTAGGTTGACCGCAACGCATTCATTGGCTTCTTTGATTGATGATGGCTGAGGGACTTGTTTGTTCTCTGCTGAATCATCAGGCATTTATTTTTCCGCCAGGAACACAGATGGAGGGCCGCATACCTGACGCAGCACTCGCAGCATGTTACCGCCGAAGATTTTTTCCACTTCTGCAGGGGAATACCCTCGTTGCAACAATGCGAGGGTAAGGTTAGGAAACTTGCTGGTGTCTTCCAAGCCATCAGGACCAGCCCCACTAAAGCCATCGAAATCGGATCCCAAGGCCACATGGTCGATGCCCGCTATGTTCACGATGTGATCGATGTGGGCAACGACGTCCGCCACAGAAGCCCGCTGCGTCCTCACCAAGAAGGGTGGATAGAAAACCACGCCGATGACGCCGCCTTTATTGGCGATGGCGCGAATTTGCTCGTCATAGAGGTTACGATAATGGTCGCGCAGGGCACGGACACCAGAATGGCTGGCGATGATTGGGTTCTTGGTGATGGCCAAAATATCCTCGATGGTCTTGATGCCCACATGGGAAACATCAATCAAAACACCAAGAGAATCCAACGCGCGGACGACCTGTTTGCCAAACTCGGAAAGTCCGACCGTTCGTGAGCGGGAATCGGCCGCCGCAATAGCCCAGTTGGTGCTGTTGTTCCAGGTGATAGTGAAATAACGCATACCGGCATGGTAGAGTTGATAGAGTTTATTGAGATCATTTTCGATGGCATGGCCGCCTTCGACGCCAAAAAAATAGGCGATTTTACCTCGAACAACTTCGGATAGCGCCGCATCAACGGTTGTGACTTGGACAAGATCTTCGGGATTATTCGACTGCTCCTGTCTCATGATCTCGATTAAATTCAGCGTCGTTTGAAAAGGCACGGTGCCATATCGATCAGGATCAGGCCAGAGGACGAAGAATTGTATATCCACCCCTCCCTGGCGCAAACGCGGGATGTCGGTGTGCCAGTGGCTGTGTCGGTCTTTGAGACGATAAGTAGGATCGTTTAACATCAATTCCAACACATCATTGTGCAAATCCAGTACAACTGCATGATCGTGTACAGTTCGCAATACAGTGCGTAATATTTCACCACCCGTAACCGTATATCTGGATGTATCCGGCCAATAGGTAAATTTTTCGCAGATGAGGGTAATATCGGTTGCCGCCACTTTCGTCAGAGTGGGTGAAGATAGTGGGAACTCAGCGGTGTTAAAATTTCCGAAACCTCCATCCAGGCCGCCATCCAGCTGGATCATTTTCCGGGTCAGTCTTATCTCATCATATTGAAGGGAATAAAAGTAGACGCCTGCGGCTCCTTGTGAATAATAGGGTATGCTGTAGGCGCCTGCCGATAGCCATCCTTCTTTACGGGCAACCTCCTGACCCCTGGTATTGTAAACCAGCAAACAGATCCATCTATCCTCTGGTAAATAAAAGGAAATTTTTGTGGAAGGATTGAATGGGTTGGGATGATTGGGATATAATTGCGCTTCGAAGGGCCTACCAGGGGTCGAAGAAACACCTGCGGTTGGTAGTGTAAATTGCCACCTACCCGTAGCATCGGTCAAAATCGTATCACATCGACTGCTACCATCCACACGGATGATGACTCTGGCTGAAATTAATGGCTGATCGCTGGCAGCTTCTGTCACCACACCGCTAATGGTTTGTGCTCCCGTCTTGAAAATCATGAGGCCGACGATGAATATCGCAACTCTACATCGCATTAGATTCCTCGAAAAAGTAACAACAAAACCCTTTACCTTTCTGAAATGTACGGATTATTAGGCAAAATTCCAAAACGTTATTTAGAAAATATGTGAATCATGGTGCTCTCTTTCCAACATTAGCCTACTTTCGATACCGCTGCCCTTGATTTCATTTTTACCGTTGGTTTCCCTAAATTCCAAAATGCCACAAAACAAATAAACTTGACGAGTTTGACAATGAATAGAGCGAGTTTGAAATTGATCTAAGATCGAAACAACTCAGACACTCCCCTTTGCTGAGACAACTACGCTCAATGTCAAATAAATGATCATCAGCAGGCATGAAAAAAATTGTTTTTATAGTAATTTTTTATTATGTTTAGTCGTAATGATTCAACAATTATATTTGCCATCTTCTGTTTGAGGGCATGTGGAAACGCTGCTTTTGGAAAAACTGTTCCGTCAATGTTATCACGAAACCCCTGACCGCATCAACCCTTTGAAGGGTGATGGGTCAGAGCGCCGTATTTATCGGCTGCAGAACGCCAATCGATCGGTGATTGGGGTCGTTGGCGACCATCGTGCCGAAAATGAGGCGTTCATCTATTTCAGCAACCATTTTCGTAGCTGCCATTTGCCAGTCCCGGAAATCTATGCTACCGACTTGGACAATGGCATCTATCTGGAACAAGATTTGGGTTATGAGACGCTTTTCGAGTGGATGATGCCTCTGCGGCAAAACGGTGGATTTCCCGAACGCGTCATCGAAATGTATCGGCGCAGCCTCTTCTGGCTGCCCTACTTCCAGATTCGCGCTAGCCAACAGATCGATTATTCCTACTGCTACCAACACGCCCGCTTCGGGCAGGAATCGATGAACTGGGATTTGCAGTATTTTCAGCATCGTTTTTTGGCCCTCTTTTACAAGCATTCCATGGACCGCGAGGCTTTGCAGCAGGATTTTCGAGTCCTCGTTAGTCACTTGTTGGAAGCTGATGATCAATATTTTCTCTATCGCGATTTTCAGTCGCGCAACATCATGGTATGGAATGAGCAGCCGTATTTCATCGACTACCAATCGGGCCGACAAGGAGCCTTACAATACGATGTCGCCTCTCTGCTATTCGATGCCAAAGCAAATATCCCCCAAGAGGTCCGTGAGGAATTGCTGGCATATTATCTGGACCAGGTGCAGCAACATAAAACCATCGATCGAGAAAGATTTCTCCATTATTTTTATGGCTTTGTCATGATCCGTATCATGCAGGCTTTTGGCGCCTATGGCTATTTAGCAGGGGTGCGTGGCAAAAAGAATTTTCTCAAGAGTGTGCCATTTGCGCTGAATAATTTGAAAATCATCCTCAAAAAAGCGGAGATATTATCACAGCTGCCGACATTGCGAACCATCTTCGAAAATTTGATTCAAGATAAAGAGTTATACGAGTTTTGAGGTGGATTCTGTGTAATCTTGCCAGTTGATTCAGAGATCACACCTAATAGATGAATGATACCGAGCTCGATGTGCTGCTTAACCCAGAATCTGGATTTTAAACGGGAGTTTTTTTCGGATGCATTCTGATCCTCTCATTATTACGATCTACAGTTTCGGTTACCATTTGTCCGGCATCCCCAGAGACAATGGTGAACACGGTGGCGGCTTTGTATTTGACTGTCGCGGGTTACCCAATCCCGGCCGGGAGGCTCGTTATAAAGATAAAACAGGAATGGATGCTTCGGTCGTCCGCTATTTAAAAAAATTCCCCATTGTCCATGATTTCCTGGAACACGCTTTTCGCCTAGTGGAGCTCACCGCAGAGAACTACCGCAGTCGTGGTTTTACCTCATTGACCGTGGCCTTTGGCTGCACCGGCGGCAGGCATCGATCTGTTTTCTGCGCCGAGACTATCGCCAAAAAATTAAAAAAAATGAAATTTAACGTTAAAGTAATCCACAAGGATATTGCCAACGTATTATGAATGCAATGATTCTGGCAGCGGGTTTTGGTACCCGTTTGCAATCGCTGACCCAAAATACCCCGAAAGCGCTGATAAAATTGGCGGATCGCACCCTATTGGAGATCGTTTTAGCCCGCCTGGTCAAATACGGTTTCAATCACATCGCCATCAACTTGCATCACCATGCCGAGAAGATGAAGGAATTTATTGACCAACTCAAGCTCGCGAATGTCAGCTTGTACCTATCGTATGAAGAAAAAATATTGGGCACCGGTGGAGGCATAAAAAAAATGGCAGAGTTTTTCGATGCCAACGAACCGGTATTGGTACACAATGTAGATGTGCTCACCAATTTAGATTTGTCTTCCTTGTTCCAAAAACATATTCACGCTGGGGCAGCTGCAACTTTGGCGGTGCAATCTCGAGATAGCAAGCGCTATTTACTGTTCGATGGGGATGGTTTGCTCTGCGGCCGTGTCACCACCGAAAATCCGCAACCGCTACTGGTACGCACCACAAAGACAGGATTAGGCTTTAGAGCGTTCAATGGACTGCAGGTCATCATGCCCAAGCATTTTCTATCCTATAAGGAGGATCAATTTTCGAGTATAGACCTTTATCTCGATTTGGCCGCTCAAGGCGAAAAAGTTTTAGAGTACCGCATGGAGGGTTGCTACTGGCGGGATCTGGGTAAACCTGAAGAGCTGCAACAAGCAGAGGAAGATATCCATAAAGGGGTGATCACCATCGAGTAATCCTTTTGCTAACCTCATGTTTAAAAATGACCGATGAGTAACATGGTAAAAAGAAAATAATGGTTAAAAGATACGAACTTGATATTTCAGCGAAAACGCCACCGTTCCCCCCAATTTTTCAAACTCTGGGCAGGAGTCGTTTTAAAAAGCCCATTAACATAGATACCCACTAGATTAGTGAACATTCTGAGCCATTGTCAGGGAAAATTGAGTTTACGGACTTTGATGGGGGAGGTAAAATAAAACCGCATCACTTCCGTGGGCGTAATTATTCATCAAGGGAAAGGAAATCAGAGGCCTCGCATCGTCGAAATAATCGGGTATTTGCTGTTTGAGTCTGTTAAGCTCCGCCACATTCTCGAGTAACATATAACGGGGTTTGAGTTTCTCTACGACCTTTGGCAACGTCTCCTGGCGGTACATGATATCAATCACCGGCACCGCCGCTTCCACAGCAAAGAGGGGAGCGCTATCGCCGATCAAAACCACCCCCTTCTTTCTATCTTTTTCGATGATGGCTACAACCTGCCGCATGGCGTTGTGTAGAGAATATTCCATCGACGCATGGTAGCGCACGATTTGTACCGACTGTAAAACGATGATCATCACAACCAATACTTCTGCTGCGGTCACTGGGTTGCAACGACCTTGTTCCAGTCGCCATAGAATAAACAGAACTACCCATCCTAGCCAAGGGAAGAAACAGCTAAGATAAAAATGATGATGCACGCTCATTCGATAAATGGCAAAAAGGCATTGCGCCGACAAGACGATGGGTAAAATGACTAAAATAGACAACGCCGATTGCGGTTTTTCATCCCTAAAGCCTTCATTAAAAAAAATGGAGGAAAGGGATATGATCGGCAATATTAATAGTGTATGATAACGCGGCGGCGAATAAGCAAAAAAGCCAAGATATACCATGCCCCAAAAAAGCCATGCGGCCATCAGCATTTGGATTATTGAAACATTTTGTCGTTTATACAATGCATACCCTGTTCTCAGCAACATATACAGGCCAATGAGATAGGTGATAGGCATGAATTCGAATAATTTTAAATGACCGAAAAAACTCAAATAATTGAGGACAATGTCCCGCGGGTGGAAAAGAAATCGACCGAAAAAATTCAATTGCTGAAAATAGCGCCAATCATCCAGATAGTAGGAAATCCATAAAAAATAGGCAATTAAAAATAAGACGAAAATAATAAAGCCTGATAGGTATAGCCATTGCAATTTTTTACCCCCTTTGTGCCACCAGATCATCGTCAGGAAAACCGGGATAAAAAACAACACACTCGCCTTGGTAAAATATCCGACAAATAAGATGAACCAGAATACACAGCCAAAAACAAGTCGGCGATGTTGCATCCATTCCAACAAGACGATACTGGCCATGAGGAGGAAACAAAGAAGCAAATTTTCGATAAAAGCCAGACGGTTAAAAATGATCAGAGGAAAGTTGATGGTGGCAATACAAGCGGCTAAGAGAGCTGTTTGCTTTCCTTCCCGTCGTAACAACAGATACAAAAGTCCAATGATGACGATCGCACACAGCAAGGAACCATAACGAAGCGTTTTTAATTGGATGCCGAAGGTTTTGAACAGGCTGTATTGATAGAGCATAAATACAGGGGTAGCCACATTGGGATTGTAGGCATCTGTTAGGTGCCAATGGCCCGTGAGCGCCCAACGCAAAGCCCCCACGGCCCAAATGCCCTCATCGGTGAGGAAATCGCTGGAGCGCGACAGATCGCCGCCGGGTGCATCACCCATGATCTGCGGAAGTCGCACTAACACAGATAAAAGAATTACAAGGATAACAGCCGATATTCGAATGATTTTCTTGGGCGAATTCACGTTTTCTATTTTATTTTAAAAATGACTCAAATCATTTGGGGTAAAGCTGGGGATATAAAGAAATAAAGTACACGAACATTGTTCACCCTGATTCTAAGTCGCGAGTCAAGTTCTTAAAACCTACCTAATAGATGAATTCGTTTGAGGTTAATATAAGGCTTAACACAAAATGGTGGTGTTCAAGCTTTCCACCTCGTTCCCACAATCTCCGTAGAAACGCCAGCTCACCGTTTTGATATGACAAAAACAACTGCCATATGCAGAGCGCCCCCCTCGGCGTTCCGCTGCAGAGCAATGAAACGAGCTTTAAGGAAACCCTCAAGAGCAGACTCTTGCAACGGTTTGACTATTGCATAATAAAGATGACTCGCCTCTGGCGATCCTTTACCCGACAGGATAGTTATGTTTGTCTAAAAATCGAAGGCACGTTTGCACTGCGCCTTCTCGGCAGCAATTTTTCAGCAAAACGTGTGCTGAATCGAAAATGATTATAATTGCTCACAAGATGTAAATTTTCGAAAACATTCGGCGATTAAATATCACTCATCCTTCACCAAAGCCTCCAAAGTAAAATATTTGGGTGCCTTATTTTATATGGGAATTGAATTGCGTTCTCGAACAGTCTTTTCCGCTTGTCAAAATATGTAATTAATTATTTAATTTCAATAGTTTTTAGCTATCTCCTAATAAGCGTTAAGAACGAAAATGTCAACCTTTATGGCATCAAGTCGTTTCGACGAATACCACAATGACGTGAGTTTATTTTCCAACCTTATTTAAGAGTTTCCATTTTTCGCACCTTGAGCCGTAAACCGGACATGGACTCGACGACAATGACGTCATCCATTTTGAGTGGCTGATCCGAATCGGCCTGCCATATCTCCCCCATCACCTTCACCTGATAGCCATCGGCATCGACTCTTACCACTCGTCCGGTTGCATGGATCAAACCCTCTGAACCAGTAGTAGGTTGTTGGCGTAAGGCTTCGAATGCCACGAGCGCTAACAACAGGCTGCCCACAAGCAATCCAAAATAAAAAATCCAATACCAGCTGCTCTGGTACGAAACAAAGTCCAGTTTTGACATGAGGTACATCATCACGATATCATCGCTGATGAAAAAGATCACCAAGACGACGATGACGACAACCCATCGCCATAAGGTCCAATTTTTACTCCATAATTGCATGTGATAAAAACCTCATATTTTTAGAGAAAATTTTTTAGTAAAACATTATCCTCAGATTGTGAGTGTTTGCTCCCGCAGAAAATTCTGACCTTTTCTCCGATGATGCGAACCATGGCAACAGAAGTGATGATGTAAATATGCCCTATCCTTTCACACTGCCCAGCGTCAAACCCGAAATCAGCCAACGGCTGAGGATCATAAATAATATCACCACCGGAATACTAACTATCACCGCACCGGCAGAGTACAACCCCCAAGCCACCTCCATATTGGATTGGAACATCTTTAGCCCTAACGGCAGGGTGAACAAATCCTGATCTTGGATGAGCACCGCTGCCACCAGATATTCCGACCAGGCCGTCATGAAGGAAAACAATGCGGTAATCACCAGCGCTGGCGCCGCTAATGGCAAGACGATCCGCCAGAAAATCGCCACCGGTGCACAGCCATCGATCGCAGCTGCTTCTTCCAAGCTGTAAGGAATGGTATCGTAAAATCCCTTCATCTGCCAGATGGTGAACGGTAATGCTGTGGCTGAATAGGCGACGATGAGCGCAAGATAGTTATCGTAGAGTTTCAGTTTGATTAATAAAATGAATAGTGGTAACAACAACATGGTGACCGGAAACATTTGCGTGGTGATCAAACCCACCATAGCGCTGTTGCGTCCGCGGAATTTATAGCGGGAAAAAGCATAACCTGCTGTAGCGGCCAGAGCCGTCGCTAAAATCGTCACCACCGCCGAAACCACCGCGCTGTTAGTCATCCAACGCAAGAAAGGTTCTTGAGTGAAGAGCCTTATATAACTCTGCAGCGTAGCATCCTCTGGAATAATGGCGAGAGATTTGCTTAAAAGACGATCTCCTGGTCGCAGAGAGATGGAAATCACCTGTAGCACCGGCCAGATGGCAAACAACGTAAAAATCGTCAAAAACAAATAGGCGAATATTCTGCCCGTTTTGGACAAGTCGCGTGGCTTACGCATATTACTCCTTAGGCACCAAGATTCCTTTTTTCACTTTTAAAAATGACCTTGGCGAAAATTATCGAGGTTCAATTCAAGTTGATTTTTCATTAATCGCCTTTTATAAAAATGGTCGCACAATCCACAATTTCTCCCCACGGGATATCAACTTGACTTATAACTTTTAAACCATACTCTTGACAGTAGGCTGAGAATAGTAATCGACTCATATTACTCCGCGCATGGGGGTTATGTTTTATATTCTTATGAGCTTTACTCCCTAAATCAGAATGGTGTACAAAGCCCTTTCCACCTGTCCGTAATACACGGGCAAATTCTGCGATATACTGCTTCAGTACTTCTTTATCGAAATGAACAGCCGAATCCCAACAATAGATGGTGGAGATGAGGCCATCACCAATCATGTGCAAATCTTTTCCATTATTTATGTGATATTCAATTTCACATCCATTATATGATTCACCTAAATTGCGACGGCAAAGTTCTATGGCATAGCGGTTATAATCTACAGCATAGATCTTTTTCGCTACGGTGCAGAGCTTTTTTGTATTGCGCCCTGCTCCAGGTGCAAGTTCTAATACCGAATCGAACGAAAAATCTTTTATTAGAGGCCAAATAATCGTCTGCCATTGTTCCTCCATGGCATCTTCAGCCAAGAGAAAATATTTATTCCAACGCCCTTCACGATGGCACAGTAGAAGATTAGCATATTTCGAAGGCAAGAAAAAGACAGCTATATTCTCGATTGCATTTTTAACCCTATTGATCATTGCTATTTCCTCAATACATGGGTAGTATCAGCTTGTAAAATAAGAAGATCATAAAGTGATTATCAAACTTAATACATGGTCTCTGTTGCCCGCGATTTCTTGATAAAGTTCCAGCTAAAAGCGAGCAAAATAGCAAAAATGACCATCGAAAAGGCTGCCGCATAGCCCATACGGAAATAGGTAAAGGCACTCTTATATATCCAAGAAACCAAGATATGTGTTGTATCCGAAGGTTCCCCGCCGTTGCTGACCAACCACACCACATTGAAATTGTTGAACGTCCAGATGACGCCGAGGGTGATGGCAGGCACCATCACCGGTTTGAGCAGCGGGATGGTGATGTGGCGCAGTTTGTGCCACCAGGAGGAGCCATCGATCTCCGCGGCTTCGTAGAGTTCATCGGGGATGCTCTGCAATCCACCTAATGCAATGACCATCATGAACGGAAATCCCAGCCAGATATTGGTGACCAAGCAAGCGGTGAAGGCGCCCCACTCGGTGGTCAACCAGGGGATGGTGATGCCCGTCCATTGCTGCAGCAAAAGATTGACCGCGCCATATTCGGAATTGAACATGCCGCGCCAGGTGAGGGCGGTGATGTATTGCGGCATGGCCCAGGGCAAAATCAATAACGTGCGGAAAAACGACTTGCCCTTGATATCTTTATTCAACACCAGCGCTAATGCCACGCCGAGGGTGACATGGAAAATCAGGTTCAGCCCCGTCCATAATACCGTTCTGAAAAGATAACGCCAGAAGAGGTGATCCGTCAGCACGGAAAGATAATTGCCCAATCCGATGAGGCGCCAATCGCGGAAGTGGGTCAGGTTCATGTTGGAGAAAGAAATGACGACATTATAGATAAACGGATAGACGATCATCATTGCCATGAGGATGAACGCCGGCAATGTATAGAGGTAAGCCAAATGCGTCGTTCTTATTTGTCCGGAGTTCTGCGCCATATCACTCGCGATTCTCCTTGATGAGTTTCAGCGCCAATCTCTGCATCTCCTTGGCCGCTTGTTGGGGCGTCACTTTGCCGGTGAAGATGCCCTGATAACTTGGCCGCATGGCATCCCAAATCCAGCGCATCTCGGTCACCGGCGGCATGATGCGACCTACCAACAGTTGATCCAGCGAGGCGCTGATGATCGGGTTTTCCTTCACTAACGGACTGTTAAAAGCATCGAGACGTGAAGGGATGGCGCCGGAGATTTCGGCAAAGCGTAATTGTACTTCACAACTGGTCAGGTAGTGCAACAATGCAGTGGCTATCTGGAGTTTTTCCCCTTTGAGGTTGATATTCAACGAATACCCCAACGGCGAGACCGCAGGCGTTGGCCACAATCCGGTCTCGTCGATCATGGGGATGCGGGCGATGCCGATGTCGATGCCATTTTCGATATAGGTCCCCCACGACCAGCTGCCGTTGATGATCATCGCCGCATAACCATCCTTGAACAATGCATTGGCGATCTCATAATCACATTCCGCGGGGATGATCTTGTACACGTTGGCCAGTTCCCAGATCAATTGGCTAGCTTTGACCACCGCTTCGGTATCGAGCGTCGGTTGGTTGTTGTCATCGATGATCCAACCGCCATACCCGCCGATGAAAGGCACCACGAAAAAGGGTTCGGTATAATTCCACACCAATGGATAATAGTTGACTTTGCCGCGATGCCGCGCCTTGAATTGTTCGCCGAAGCGGATGAGCTCCTTCATGGTGCGCGGCGGCTGCTGCACCAGCTTTTTGTTATATACCAGGCAGAGATGGTTGCCGACACGATCGGCGATCTGGTATAGATGGTCATTCATCCAAGTGTTGGCTTGTAATGGCTGGGTGAGGAAACTATCCAAAAAAACAGGTTGAAAGAGATCTTCCAATGGTCGGATGACACCCAGTTCGACAAAAGGGCCGATGTTGTCGTTGGCACCCCAAAACAGTTCCGGCCCACTGCCTCCGAGGGCGGAGATGATGTAGTTGGTTCTTGCCGTTTCCGGCGCGTAAAAGAGCTCCGCGAATTGCCAACCGGGATGGTTGCGGCGGAATTGTTGTAACGCTTCTCGCAGGATCTCTCGCTCCAGCGGCCGCAAGGAATGCCATACCATGATGCGTCGTTCGGCGCGACGGCTGCAACCATTCGTCATGAGGAGAAAACAGATCATCACTGTACCTATGATCCGAACGACGGCGTAGCAACATATTTGCTTACGGCGCAACATCAATCTCTTAATCTGCAATCTGTAATCAACATATGACTTTCAATGATTCAAGTAGCTAAAGACACGATCCTCTATTCCACTTTCACTTCTGTAGAGAGGTGACGATACCAATTGAAATACAAGCCAATGGACAATGCAATCAGAATCACTATCAGCCATGCAAAGTTATCCCAGCGCTGCATGACGATCATCATCATGGTTAAAAATAATACAATTTGCCAAGGCACGGCAAAAAAGGTGGACACAATATCGCGTCGATTTTCGCGATGAATCTGTTGCAACGCCTGTGGTGGCAGACTCTGGCGGATGCGTCCCCAAAACCCGAATGGTCGAGTTTTTTTATAGAAATTTTCCAGCGCTTGTTTTGGAGTTGGTTCAGTCAATAAGGTTCCCACGACCATGCCGATGAACGAACAACCCGTGGCAATAGTAAAGGCCACATATTCCGGAACATTGGGCAGCCACAATTTTTGCGCCACAGCTGCGACCATGCCGGCAACGATCCCCCAGGCAAAACCGTAGCCGTTCATGCGCCACCAATACCAACGCGCCAACATCGGGATGAGCATGCCAGCGCCGATGCTCATGGTGATCCACCCCCATATTTCGTTGATGTTCTTGATGAATATGGCGAACAGCAGGCCGATGAGCACGATGAGGATCGAAGCGCCGCGACTCTGGCGGATGAGTTGTCGAGAGGTGGCATTCGGTTTGAGGTAGGCTTGGTATATATCCTTGACCCAATAAGCGGCCCCGGCATTAACCGTGGAATCAAAGGTGGACATAGCCGCGGCCATCAGGCCTGCCACCAAAAAACCCTTGATGCCCATGGGCACCATCTGGTTGATGACGATGGGCAGCACCCGTTCGGGATCGCTGATGCCCTGATGGGTGACGCCATAACTGACGCCCATGATGGCGATGGCGGCGATGAACGGCCAGCGGAACGAAAGCAAAAATGTCCAAAAGAGCGACAACAGGCCGCATTCACGGTCGTTGCGCGCTGCCAAATAGCGCTGCAGCATGTAATTACCGGTGCCGCCGCTGCCTTCCAGCGTCACTTTGAAAAGATAGAAAAGGATGGCGATGCCGAAGAGGTTATAGATCGAATAGGAGCTTGCGGCTGGGAAATTCAGCTTCCATGGCGGCAGCACACTGGTCCAGGCCTCGCGGCTGGTGGCGATGGCCTGAAAGGTGCCGTCGCGCATGGGGATGGAGACGGAGAAAACCTCCGGCAACACAAATTTGGTCACTGCCATCGAACAAATATAAGCGATGGTTCCGAAGATGAGCAGCCCTTGAAAGACATCGGTCCAGACGACACCGTAGAGGCCGCTGGCGACGGTGTAGGTCATGGCCAAAACGATCATCAGCGTCGCCGCCCAGAACTCGGACGATAAACCCCAAAAGCTGGGGATGCCGAGGAATTCGGCGATGAATTTGCCCGAGCCAACAGCGAAATAGGTGATCATGGCAATGGTCATGATAATCGACGAGAGGGCGGCGATGATTCGGGCGACATCACCTTCGCGGCCGCTGCCGAAGCGCAGGTGCATCCATTCGGCCAGCGTCATCACCTCGGCGCGGCGGTTCCATTTGCCCATGAAGATCATCAGGAAAGCCATGATCAAAGTGACGCCGCCGCGGATTTCGATGAAAAAGCCGGTAGCGCCCAAAGCAAAAATAAAAGCGGTGTTGATCATGGTGCCACTGACGTCCAAATTGGAGGCCATGCCCGAAGCGCCCAAAGCCCACCAAGGTAAGCTTCGACTGCCGAGAAAATAGGCATCGATGTTCTGTTTGGCGCGGCGCTGGCTGTAGATGCCAATGGCCAAAATTCCCATTAGATAGACAACGACAATGATATAGTCTAAAAAGGCCATAGTAACTCCTGCTGCGCTATGATTTACCGTTGCAAACGTGTTATTCCGTCGTCAGGGACGACGGCTTGCCGACCATGGTATAATCGACGAATCCCATGTAGGCTCGTTTTCAAACAGTTATTTCTGATCGGATCGCTATAGTTTTTCTATAATGGTTGCGATTTCCCTTTGTGCCCTCTGTGAAACCTTTGCGTGCTTTGTGGTTTGTTTTCTTCACCGCAAAGGGCACAAAGAAAGCGCAAAGATCACGAAGCGTTTTTCTTTGTGCCCTCTGTGAAACCTCTGCGTGCTTTGTGGTTTGTGTTTTTCACCACAAAGATCACAAAGATATTTTCTTTTATTATTCTATAAAACCATTGTGGTTCAAATATCTATATTTTATTTTACCTCCATCGCAGTCAAAATTTGTGTTTGCAATTTTAGGAATCTCTCCTCTTCTGGTTTGATGCGGAGGGCTATTTCCACCTCTTTTTTCGCTTCTGGCAATTCGTCCAATTGCGCCAGCGCCACTGCCCGCAAATAATGAACATAGGCAAGATCATCCTGGCTAAATTCTCTGCTATTAGGTGCCAATTTGATGGCCTTTTCTAAAAAAGGTTTGGCTTTCTGGGCATCGTTGCGGCTGGCGTATAATACACCTAATTTAGCGTAGGCAAAAGGTAACTGGGGAGAATATTTCAAAGCCTGCAGCAGTGCTTCTTCGGCCTGATCCATTTTATTCTGTGCAATTAAGGTGTTAGCAAGAAAAATGTAAGGATAATAATTGGTCGGCATAACCCGCAGGACGGCGCGGTATTCACGTTCGGCAGCTGCAAATCTGCCGCGCTTGCCCAAATAATCGGCGATACGGTAGTGAGCCTCATTCCAGGGTGTCTTGCGTATCAAGACACTTTGAGCCATCTGGGTTAGCACTTCGGCATAAGCCGAGTCGGTGGTAACTTGCAAACGCTTCGGATAGCGGAAAGGATAGCGGCTTGTCAGCTGGAGGATACGGAGACTGGCGATTTCCATGTCCAATTCGGTCACATAGGCACGGCGAATAAGCTCCTCAGCTGGTAAATCCCTCTCCCATGGCCAATGTTCACGATCGACGATGATATGATTTTCAGCCATTGCACGACAAAAGGCATCGGCCATGAGAAAATACCCTTCCAAATTGGGATGCAGATGATCTAACATCAGCTCCTCGCCAATGATCCCATTAGGGGCATGATCCGCCAAGTGCTTCTCGATTTCCACCACTGGCACATTCGCTTCTGCACACACTTTTCTGATGATAGCGTTGAATTCACTTGGGGCACGAAAGCGCAACACATCTTGATCCTTGGCGCGGATAAAACACTCCAACGCGCGGTTATAATGCGCCAGAAAATGGTGACAAATTCCCAATTTGTACCACAGCATGGCTGGGCTATCATCGAGGTGACGAGCAGTAACATAAGCCTGAATGGCGGCGGCGTATTTGCCCTCACGAGCAGCGGCATCGCCTTGCTCCATAAGAATCTGCCATTCTCGGCGTTGGGTGAAACCCTCGGAAAAAGCAGATTCGAAAGGTGGTTGCGAGGCCAGATTGCTCACCAGCGTTCCCACCAACACCGGTACCTTGTGTTTGGTAATAATCTGGAGGATTTCCCGGAGATTAGCTTCGAAATGCGATTTGGCCCGAGAATAAATCGGACTGTTGGCGGGGATGACGCGTTCGCCGATCATTTTTTCCATCAAGGTGCGATTGGTATCTTTTATCGGCGTTTTTGGGCGAACCAACCCGATCCCATCCCGCAACAGCTGAAACAGCCGCAATTTCTCCATTCGGAGATATAATTTGATGAAACCTCGGCTGCTCCCGAAACGTTGTGTGGAGGCCGCACCCAACGCGCCGTAAAATTCGTTGTGCCCCATGTAGATCAAAAATAGGTCCGGCTGATAGTGGACCAACTCGCGAACGAAATCCAGTACCGAAAAACTACTGATAGCCGAAATCCCGAAATTGATGACCTCGAATTCGCGATCCGGAAAAAGCAGTTGCAATCGAGCTTCCAATTGACTGGGAAAAGTGGCGTTAAATTGAAAAGGCCACCCTGCGGTGGTAGATTCGCCCAGACAAAAAATACGCACCGTGTTCGGCGATTTTCGATAAGAAAAGACTTCACCAGTGGCTTCGGGAAGGGAAATCTCATCGTCGACAAAATAGCGTTTGGCTATCTGGCGGTTGATGGTGTAAAATTTCTGCCCCTGCAAAGTTTTTTCGAGAATGAGATCCCACTCTCCGCCATACCGCAAAAGCCGTAAACAACCCTCTACCACGCCCAAAAATAGAATCGGAAATAATATCATCAGGGTTGTGAACAAAAAGCGCCTGCGTTTATTCATTGGATGGTGACGATGGGAAGTAGAACGATGACTCTCCGAACCAGTCTTTTCTTTTTTCTGTCTCATCCAACTGACCCTCGAAAGTTTGGTTTTTCTGACGAAGTGATTTCGATGCCCGGATTATTGCCCTCTTAACCGATTTTCCCTCTTTATGGTGATTTCCATACGCGCATAATGAGTTGACATAAAATCTACGCTATATCCAGGCGGGGCCCTATCCATTTTAAAAATTACTAAAATCCATTTTTATCATCAACAGTTTTTTCGAAAAATGTCTGTCCTGCCGCTTCAGCGAAGGGGCAGATTCATCATTCTCACCGGCTCGCCCGTGGGTAATTCTTCGGCAATCTTTTCAATCAAGGGTTCGTTAATTTTAATCGTTGCCTTGCGCCGCAATTCTGCACGCATTTGCTGGTATAGATATTCTTCTTTCTGTTTCCTTGCATCATGGGTGATCTCTTGAATGGCCTCCGCGAACGTGCTGGGACGCGAAGCATAATAACCCTCATTTTTTACGATGGAAAATCCTCCCTGCACTTGTACCGGTCCACCGATTTCGCCCGGTTTCAGTTCAAAGGCTTTGATGGAAACATTGCCATAATCAAATCGTTTCAATAGTCCAAGATAACCGCCGTTATCGCTGGCACCCGGCCGTTTTGAATGGAGTCTGGCCAAGGCAGAAAAATCAGCACCACGGCGGATTTCCTGTAGCAACTGCCTCGCTTCAGCTTCATTATCCACGAAAATCTCCCGCACCGCTACCTTTTCCTCTTGGAGATATCTGCCTGGATGCTCAGTGAAAAATTGTTGTTTTTCGGTTTCACTCACCGTCAAGGTATCAGAGAAGGTTTGCCAAAATTCACTGAAGGTATAGTCATCGCGCCAGCGTTGCACGGCCTGGCGCACATCTGGATCTTTATGTAAGCCACGATTTTTTGCTTCTCGGGCCAGAAACTCGCGCATGATCATCACGCCGATGTCGTGGCGGAGATTAGCGGGGGTATCGATACGCGGCCGGTCGCTTAATGGCAATTGCTGAACACGATCGATAAAATCTTGCAATGTCCATTGTCCGCCCTTGAAGGTGACCAAAACTTGTTGACTTTGGGGAGATAGGTTTCGTCGTAGACGTTCTATCTCCAGGCTGCCGATCAAAGGCCGATAATTCGGCAGCAGTGATTGGCCTTCGAGGACAATATCTTTGATTTGTGCGGCCAGCAGCAAAAAGGTGGGATTCATCATTTTGACGTCCAGGGGTGCCATATAATTTTTTACAAATGCACCGGCCGCTTTTTTTTCTTTATAGCGCCGCACCTGCTTTTCGAGGGCGACACGTTGACGCAGAAATTCGGTATCGGTATTGAAAATCTGCTGCCGACGGCCATCCACCCGAAGGAGATGATACCCCCAACGGCTGCGTACGGGTGCTGAAGTCAAATATTCGGGCAAATCAAAAGCTACTTCTGCTAAATTTTCATCGATGTCATCATAGGAAACCCAACCGAGATCCCCACCGGTAGCGGCCAGCAGAGAATCTCGAAACGTTTTAGCCGCAATCGCTTCAAAAGGGACGCCGCGATCCAATTGCAGCTTTACGTCCAATGCTTCCGATTCACTGCGAACAAAAAGATGGCGCAATCGCACCTGCTCGCGGCCTTTAAAAAAAGCCTCCCGTAGTTCCTCCTCACTCACCTGCACCTTATTGCGAATTTCATCGCGATACAAAGCCTTGACCAATTGATCCTTCTCGGCCCAATCGACGATCTGCTGGACTCGCGGTGTGCGATCAAACCCACGCCGCCGACCTTCCTGGGCGAACAATTTCTTGTCGATCAGCAATTGCAAATGAGCTTCCACCAGCTCGCGACCTTTTTTATTGGCCGCGTATTGGGAAAAGAAATGGATGCTGTGGTATAGATCATCGGCGCTGATGCGTTCGCCATTGACCACAGCCGCTGTTTGCTCGTCGAGCCGGGAACATGACAAGAAACTCAACAAGACGAAAATGGCAAGAGCGATAAATAGGTCTTTCATCTTGATTTCAATTCGTATAAAAAACGGAATACCAATGTAAAAGGGGAGAAAGATGATTGCTTTCTCCCCTCATCTTCTTCGTTGTAAAGCGGCCTCCCTGATCTGCGCCTTACCATAATCTTTCTGAACATCGAAAAGTTTGCTAAGTATTGACCTCCTCCCGCTGATCCTTTGCGTGGATCATCAGTCCCCTATTTTAAGCGCCGCAATCGCCTACCCCCCGTAAAATCCATGAACCTATCCGGCCTTATTAAAGCTTTTGATCGATTTGGATCCTTCTGACCAAAGCGATAATAAAAAGATCCAACATTATATCTGTCTATATTTAAGCGGATGTATTAAAATGATAATATCAGAACGCCAAACCGAGTGTGAATTTTTGAATATAATCGAACCGGCCGAAGGATTCATAAGCATAATCCACTTTTAGCTTGAGCCGTTGGCCAAAGCCATAATTCAGACCTGCACCCAATGTCAATCCCTGTTCGCTGTCCTTGGAGAACAGCGAGGCATACCCGCCGCGGAGGGCAAACATGTTGGCGAGTAGGTATTCGGCGCCAAGGTTGATCATCTCCACATTATCACTGGGATGAACCGCATCGATGGACAACCACAGGTCGTGTTGTTTGCTATCCTGTAAGGCGTTGTACGATACCCCCACCCGTAAGTTCAAAGGCATATCATAAGCGTCGGTCTGGAGGTTAGCATTGATGTTCTCATTGCTGCCCCGTCGCTGGGGATCGACATCGTATTGTACCAACAGGTCGCGGCCACTCATGCGCATCTTGGTGCCAAAATTGCTAATGCAGGCACCTAACCGCAATCCACGAAATTGGGTGATGAAAACCGTCCCGATATCTACGGCGATGCCGCTGGCAGAAGAATTGAGGATATATTCGTGCACATATTTAAAGTTGAACCCGATGCTGAAACGATCGGTTAGCGAGCGTGCATAAGAGACACCCAAAGCATAGCTGCCGGCATTGAAGCGTTGGCCGGTTCCCTCGGGATAGAGTTCGGTGGTGACGTCCATCTCGCCCATGGTCATGAAATTGGCAAAAGCGCCCACGGAACCGATGCCACCCAGATTCAAGGCGAAACCGGCGAAATCGAAATTGATATCGGCGATCCATTCCGAGTGGTTGAAAATGGCCTCATTGCCGGCAATAAGGGCGATGCCAGCGGGATTCCAGTAGAGGGAATTGGCGTCGTTTGCCATGGAGACAAAGGCGCCTCCCATACCAATGGCGCGGGCACCGATGCCAACATTCAAAAACGGTGCGGCAGTGGTGCCGACCTTGGTGACGTTCTGAGCCATCACCAAAGTCGCCAGCAAGCTCACGATGACGATTACATTTGCAATCTTTTTCATATTTTCCTCTTTTGCTAACGAATGTTTGCCATATTTTTCAACGAGTTTTAAGGTGTAAACATGATCTATTTGATCACCGCAAATTTGCCCACATGTTGACCGATGCCCGGCACATCAATATGATAGACATAGACGCCATAGGCAATGTCCAATTTGTCTTTGGTGAGCATATCCCATTTGGCGGTACCATTATCGAAAGTGCTATGGTGTTCGATGGTAGCAACCAACTCGCCCTGCACCGTATAGATGCGGATGGTGCAGCGCACCGGCAGATGGGTGAAATGGATCTCTCGTGGCCCGCGACCGGTGGCAAATGGATTGCGCGGTTCCCAAGCCGCAGCTGCCACATAAGGATTCGGCACGACTTTGATCCGATTCAGTCTTTCTTTGGCCAGATCATTATCTATGGCTGCGGCCTTGGTGAGATAACGGAATCGGTCATTTTTCCCAAAAGGTCGAGTGGTGACGATCCGTAAGGTATCGCCCAATTTGGGTTGATAGCTGGTCGAATCAGTACCGAGAATCATCAATTTCCAGGTCAACTTTTGCTCCTTGCCAAAGGTCTCGAAGAAAAGGATCTGATCCTGATTCGACAACTGCCCTGGTTTGATGCCCGGCGGACGCAAGGCATAATCGATAAAGCCGTATGGCATTTCTTCTTTGGTATAGTTGTTGATAATCTTGAAATTGGTGGTGACAGCGGGAATGGTCAGAGCTGCTCCTTTTGTCCCATCATTATTGCGGCGATGCACGGTCACCGGAGTCGATTTGCCCGAAAAATCATCCAGCACCGCTATCGAGACATCCAGTGGATAGGCGATGCCTTTTTCATAATATCCCGCAGCCGAAAAAATGGAAAAGACGTAAGAATAATTCAGCGGTTTGACGGTTCGTTCAATATTCCATTTTGATTGCGAGATGATCCTTTCGATTTTCATATGGTTGACCAGTTGCAGGCGCATGCCGTAGAAAAAGTCGCGGCCGCCGTCTTGATCCAGCGTTCGATCGACCAAGGTAAAAGCATTGCCCGAGCGATCACGCATTATTTCGATGATGTCCGCTTCGACTAAGGTATCGGGCTGGCTTTCATTGGTAATGTCGTAGACGCCATAAAAAGTAGTGATTGGCGACCATTCGTCTTCGTCGTTGAGATCGAGGTTGGGCTCACCGGTCGTGGGCTTGCCATCGGCTTCGCCTGTATCGCCGGTGCCGGGCAAGCCATCGGCGCCAACATCGTGCAGCGCTGCATCCCAATCGCCGTCGTTATCGACGCCGTCGGAGGCGCTATCGCGGAATCGGACTTCCAATAGCCGACCCTCAGGTACCTTTCGCTCATCGATGATTTCCACAGCCACCTTGCCGGTGCCGAAGGTTCCAGGTTGAGGCGTCGCCAGATTGCGAAGTTCCCTCTCCACATATCCGGCGGCTTTGGCTTCCGGTTGCACCATGACTACGTTGCGTCCCAATTTCACATTGCCGGCACGGTCGACGCTGATATCGGGCACGTTGAACGAAGGCTGGATTTCCAGCGCGGCATCACCACGATCGTAGGCTACCACTGCGTAATAGTAGGTAAACCCATTGCTCACCGTCGTGTCGCGGAAACTGTGCACCAGACCGGTGTCATCGCCCAAGTAGAATTGAGCCCCTTTGAAGCTGATGGGGAAAAATCCCGTTACGCCATCGATCTTATCCCACTGCTTCATGGGCGCATTCATGATTCGGGCGCCAAAACGATCGGTGATGGGCTTGGTATCTTCGAAGCCTGGATCTGAGGCGCGGTAGAGAAGATAGCCTTCGAAATCGTAGCCACTGAGTACATCATAGGATCGTTCGGCGGCGTCGTCCCAGTAGATGGTTACTTCGCCATCACCGGCGACCGCCCACACCGTCGGCATGGTGGGTGCTTTGGCAAAGTTATAATTCTCGTCGTAGATCTTTTGCACCGTCCGTTTGGTGTCCAGGATCTTTGTCTTATGATCGCCAGGTAAATCTTCGGAGAACAGGATGGCAGTCGAGATGCGCTCGGTCTGTCCGGGGACCAGCGGGAAGTACCCGGAGCCATAGATCCAGTCGCCATCGACTTTGACGCCGGTGCCGCTGAAATAGCCAGGTGTTAAAAATCCCCATATCTTCTCGTCTTCCCGCAGGGCAAATTTATCAAAGGGGTAAAAATAATAGAAACTGGTGAGGCCTAGTTGGTCGGACTCGTTGACGTCAGTTTTATCGATATGGGGCTCACCAGGGGCATCGGTGCCGCGACCAGAGGTCGGCCGGCCATCGTTTTCGCCGGTATCGAAGGTGCCCCAAACGCCATCCAACCCCACATCATCCATCAGAGGATCCCAATCGCCGTCGTTATCGATGCCATCGTCGCGCCGCTCATCGATGAGCAGGTTATCCTTACCTTCGCCAGTTACATAATCGATGTATTTGTAACCCAAGTAGAGGTAGCTTTTGTCGGTTACTCCTTGGGTGATTTCCACTTCGCTATAGTTGTTTTCATCGATGATGCCATTTAGATTATCGTCGAAGAGATTGAATCGTAATTCTTCCACTTGTTGGCCGGCGGTAAAGACAATGCGATTGCCTTTGGGGCCTATCACGACCAAAGAATCGGCAAGCATAGGGACAACGGTGCGCTCATAAGTTTTATAATCGATGACCACCACCGGTTCGCCGGGGATGAGAACTCTGGGTCTGAACATTGATTCCGTAATGACGGGACCAGATCCAAAGCGGCCATCGCCGTCGTTATCGATGCCGTCCATAGAGTTGCCCGGGCTTTCGAGAAAGGCACAACCGGCTACTCCAACCGGCGTCCATCCGCCCTGGCCGATGCCATCAAAATCCCAGGAATAAGTTAAATTATCCAAACGAATAAAGTCAGCGCTATCATCGGCACCATCTTCACCCACCATATAACCACAGATGATGGCAAAGACTACTTTATCATACACAGTGGTGCCGATGTTAGTAATGTCGTACACAAAGAACAACGCGTCTTGAGCCAGAACCTGCGACCATTGGAAGCCGCGCGACGCTGCCTGCAGGCCGAGGCCGCGGCGGCTGAGATCGGTGGAATCAGGATAGAATTGATAACGTGCATCATTATAATCATCCATGATAAAATAACTCTCTTGATCGGCATTAAAGACGTTTTTACCAAAATAGCCATTCCACGCCGCATGCCGAGGATCTTTGTCTTCGATATCATTTCGCCATCCTGGATCTTCGGGTATATTTAATTTATCCGGCCAAAAATCCGGCCAGGAAATGACCAGATGACTCATGGCCACCAGATTGGTGTCTTTAGAAGCATATCCGGGTAGCGCCTCCCACGTCCACCATGTGGAACCATCGGGAGATTTATCGCCAGTTCGGCCACCGGCAATGGGTCCGCGAGGGGTGACGACCGAATGTTTCAATTCGCCGTTGATATCAATGATCTCGGCACCCACCATCATCAATTGATCGCCAATATATTGACGGCCGCTGCCTTTTGGCCACTCACCGCCAATGTCCTCCGGTTTGCTGACCACCCGGCCGATGAGACCAGAATTATAAAAAGTAGTCTGAATACGGTTTCCATTGTGGATACCTCGCCGCTCTTCCGAAAACATGCCGTGTGGTTTGGGTTGCGCCAAAACCACCTGACTGACGAGCAACATTAAAGTTATGATGAACAATCCTTTTTTCATGCTAAATGTTCCTTCTTTTATGTCTCCAAATTTCGATTCTCTCGTATAAACAGCTTTAAAATTCCATCGATGGTCGGCAACCAACACGGATGTTTTAGCCTTATCACCCAGACTGATCACCGATTCTTCCAACTACCTCGAAGCTCACCATTAAAAGCTAAGCGAGACACCCACCTGCACCTGTCTTGGTTCGGAGAACCATTCCGGATGACTGGCATTGTCCTCCAGGGTGCTCACCCGCTTGGCATCAAAACTGGCATTACGCGTTTCCAGGGTATAATAGGGACTACCGGTGTCGCTCCAGACGCTGTGGGGTGCCCGTTGGTCGAAAACATTGAATACGTACATGAACACCGCCAGATCCATTTTGCTCACCCTAAATTTCTTGAACAGGCGCAGGTCGCTGGTATTGACGCTGGGTTTACGAGCGCTATTTTCCGCCAAGCCGCTAAAAGCGCCGCTGCCCGCTGCCTGTCCCACGGCAAAAGTGGGTGTATAGGGCGTACCCGTCCAGTAACGGACCAGGAGGCTGGCACGCCAACTATTGGTACCCACGCTGATATTTCCATTAATGGTGTGCCGTTGATCCCACCCCAGCGGTATCATTTGAATGCGCGGAGCGTTATTGTTCTGACGATCGAAATAGGCATCCTGGGGATTGGAGGCCGAGCCTTCCGCCACCATAAAGCTGTAATCCAGATTGGCTTCGAAATAATTCGAATACCGTTTAGTCAACGCCACCGTCACCCCTTTGACGTTGGAATAGTCTTTATTTTCGAATTGGGTATAAGAGACGCTGGGCAAATAGGTGGGTATCAACGTACTGGCGCCAACCCAATCGCGCACATCTCGATAGAACAGCGTGACTTCCAAACCGAGAACATCTGTCATCTGTTGCGAGAGGCCAATTTCGTACATCACGGTGCGCTGCGGTTTCAGGTCGGCGTTGCTCAAGAAGGCAGTGTTGCCCGAAGTTTTAGAAACCTCCAGATCCGGATTGGAATTGTCGGTACCGTCGTTGGCGCCATAAAGAATGCGAAAAGATGGCATCTGAAAGAAATGCCCGTAGGAGAAATGGATAACGCCGCGATCGGTGATGGGATAAGCGATACCGAAGCGTGGACTGAGCTGCATTTTGGGCTTGGCCTTTTTGAACCAAAATGCGCGTCGTTCGGCCACTGTATATTCCACTAATTCAGAGTCCGGTGTGGTCGGTGAATAGTTTTTATAGCGATGCTCGGGTTTGAAGGGATCATAGAGACTAGGGTCCTGCGGATCAGCTAAAATTTTCCCTTTGGAATCAAAATAATCTAACCGCAGGCCTAAATTGACGATCATGTCGTTGAATTCCATCTTGTCTTGTACATAGGCAGCAAATTCCAACGGTTTGTAATGATAACCGTTATGATCGGTGGTACTGCGATCGGGAATACCCGGCAAGAAGGGGATGATCTCTTCATTGTTATCCCTTTTAGGCTGGATATAGAATTCCTTCAAAGTCAGATCATAAAATCGCGTCTCCAGTCCTGCTTTCAGTTGATGGGTCTTGGTCACCTGACTGGTAATATCGAATTTGGCCACGTCGTAGGTGGTGTTTCGCTTAAAGTGCTGCATCTGTGTGCCGGCATCGGCAAAACTCCAACTGGCAGGCGCATTGAGCGAATCAGGATGTACATAGCCTTTGGTATCGCCAGAGATAACGAGTACCGGTTTGAGCGTAAAAGTGCCACCTATATCGACCGTATCCACGCGCACTGTATCATAGGTGACAGCATTCAAGGGATCTTCGTAAACATAATGTTTATAATTGGTCGAAAAATGGGTCAATTTTGCTTCGTAGAACGTCTTGCTATTCACGGTATGGGTCATCGTCAGCGTATGGCTCAAACCGTCCTCGAAGCGTTGACTGATTCCGTCGGGATTGTACTTGAAGTAGCGATCGTACCATTTGAATTGATTATCGTTACCCATGAGTCCATAAGTGAGTTTTAAATTGGGTTTGAGCATATAGGCAATTTTAGCCTGACCGCTGAATTTGCGATAGGGGTTCATGGAGACGATCTCGCCATCACCCTTGAGGCCTTGAGGGGTGAACCAACGTTTGCCATAGAGATAGCCTTCGTTGCTGAAGTAGCGCGCTGTGGTGAAAAAAGTCAATTTGTCGATAAATAAAGGCCCACTGAGGCTGGCCTGGACATTATAAATGGAATTAAAGTTGCGCAAGGGATTGGTCTTCTTGTAGGTGCCAGGTTGGGGATCGCGGATGGCGTTAATATCATCACTCAGAGGTTCCAGAATCCAGTATGTATCATCATCGAAAGAGATGTAATCGCCGATATAGGAGGATATTTCGCCATGCAAGGTTTCGCCACCTTCTTTGGTGACGATATTGACCACCGCCGACATAGCCTGGCCGTATTCGGCGTTGAACGTGCCGCTGATGACCTGCAGTTCTTGAACCGAATTGTTTTCCACTTGGATGCCGAGGTTACCGGAATAATTGTCGGTGGCGGCGATGCCATCTACCCAATAGGCTACTTCGCCGGTACGACCACCGCGAACATGAATGCCACCGTAGCCGTCGCGTACCAATCCTGCTTGCAGCGCCAGCACATCGGCTACTTCCTGCACTGGCATGGATCGGATCTCCTCGGACCCAACGGCCGCCAACGAAGAAGTTTTATCTTTCTGCACAATGGGGCGCTCAGCCACCACCGTCACCTGTTCGCCAACATCGAGCACCGTCTGGCTGAGACGGAAATCCACGGTCGTGGTCATATCCACCGAAACTTTGACGTTACTCACGGTCTTGGTCTGATAGCCGATCAAAGTGCCGCGTACTTCATACGTTCCCGGTGGCACATTGAGGATCAAATAATAGCCATCGAGATTGGTGATGGCACCCAGCGTAGTGCCCAACACCATCACGTTGACGCCGGGTAACGTTTCGCCCGTGCGTTCATCCTTCACCGTGCCCACTATTTTGCCGGTTGTGCCGGCAAATAACGACACGATAAAAAGACAAAGTAACAACAGCGCCATGACAAAAGTTAGAGAGGATTTTTGTGGCATATTCTGGTCCCTTTTTTTATTTAAATATCACGTTTCCTGAAACATACGCCTATTAAAATATTCATTCCACTTGTACACAAAAGGCTTTTTTGGAACCACAGCTTTCACGCACGATCAACTCTGCTTCTAATTCGGTATATAAGCCATTCATGGATTTTCCATTCACGATAGCCAATAAATGATCAACCGCCATCTCCCCCATCTGAACAATGGGTTGACGCATGGTGGTGAGGCCGACGAATTTGGCCAGTTCGATGTCATCAAATCCAACGATGGCCATATCCTCGGGGATACGTATGCCGGCTTCTTTGGCGGCGCGCATCACCCCCAGCGCTTGCACATCACTGGCCACAAACAGAGCCGTTGGCAATTGATGATTCTGAGCTATCAACCGTTTCATCGCCGCGTAGCCCGCTGCTTCGTTGAAACCATGTTCCCCGCTGGTAGCGTCGCAAATCACTACATGCCGATCGTCGAAAGACAAGCCCGATTCCTGTAACGCCTGTTGGAAACCCTTCAACCGCAACATTGCCGGATAACTGGAAAGATGGCCATTGATCATACCAATTTCCCGATGACCCAAAGCGATCAGATGACGTGTGGCAACATACGCGCCTTTTTGATTGGCAATGACGATGGAATCGATTTTAGGATGCATATGATCGACAATTACCACTGGAATGTTAGATTGGATGAAGCGTTCGGCATAATGATCGCCCACCTGCAGCGAAAAAATTAAGACGCCATCGGTGCGGCGCTGATGCAACACTCGATCCAATGTGCTGTCGCGTCGATCCATCCGATGAATGTTATAGAGTATGAGATCATAGTTATTGCGCGCCAAGGCCAGCTGCACACTCCTGAGTAATTCGACGAAAAAGTAATTGGTGAAAAATGGAACCACGGAGGCGATGGTGAAGGTCTTTTTCCTGGCCAAACTCTGCGCCAAGGCATGGGGTTGGTAATTGAGCTCTCGGATCACTTGAAGGATGCGTTCCTTGGTATTGGGATGAATCAGGGGGCTATTGTTGATGGCACGCGATACGGTGCCCACCCCTACGCCGGCTTTTTTAGCTACATCATAAATGGTGACAGGCAAATTTAACTCCTATGGACAGAGTGAAAAACAGTAACCGCTAATAGCTCGATTCCGCCTGCTTAAGGAAAATAACGCACCATTTTTTTTGGAAACGCTTCCATTTTTTAAATTTTACAAATTCTTTTGCAGAATGTCAAGATTTTTTTCAATTTTGATAGATATTCTCTTCTGATTTATCCATTTTTTCCCTCATGCTTACCCCTTGAATCACCCACAACATCCACTTTGGACTGGTTCGTTGTGGACGGTTTGGACTTGATTCTCAATTGCAAATGAGTTATATTAATTTGTCATGAAGAGTTTACGCTATAAAATTGGCTTTGGCTACCTGGTTTTGACCGTCGTAATTATTTTACTCGGCATTCTGGCTGCCATAAATTTTTTCCGCCTAAGTCATGCCCTTCGTTCCATCCTTGAGCAGCATGCCCCCCGTGCCTTAGCCGTGCAAAACATGATCTCCGCACTGGATGATCAGACCAGGGACCAGATTGTCATGCTCTCCGGGGATGTCGACGCAGCAGATGAGTCGTGGGGTAAAAACCGCGATCGCTTTCTCAATTGGTGGCAAAATGCCAAAGATCTCTATCCAACCCATGAAGAACAAGTGCTCATGGATAGCGTCTTGATCGCCTATCGATCTTACGTCACCAGCTCCAGAGCCTTTTATCGTCTGTGTCGCCACGCTGATCCACTGGCACGACCCTTCCACATCGAGAGCATCGTACCATTACAGATCAAAGTGCGGGCTTTATGTCGACGCATGTTCGAATGCAATCAAAAATCATCGACCCATAACCTCCGGATGATCAAAGAGATCACCGATACCAGCCTGATTATCATGACTGCAGCGGCTACCATCGCCATCTTGTTTGCACTTTATGCGAATTCCCTGGTAACACGACACATTATCAAACCGGCAGAGAAATTGAGCCACACCATCCGGCAAATACGAGCCGGCAGCATGAATCCTAAAATCGACATCACCAGCGACGACGAATTCGGGACCTTGGCCAGCGAGTTCAACAAGATGACGGAGAGATTACGCAGCTATGAGGAGACCAATATCCATGAGTTGATCGCAGAGAAAAAAAAGTCGGAAGCCATTGTTCAAAGTATCGCCGAACCGGTGATCGTCACCGATGAAGCCGATAATATTATTTTGATGAACCAAGCTGCTGTGAGCATGTTAAAACTAACAGATAAACGTTGGCAGGGACGATCCATTCAGACGGTGATCGGTGATCACCGAGTGCGTAGCCTCCTCAGTGTCAACCAATTTCCTCCTCATGACACCAGCCCCGTCGACCATCTCATCAGTATAAGCAGAGGGAATGATACATTTTATTATCGTCCGAAGCAGACGCAGATTTTCGACGAAGAAGGCCGTTCGCAAGGCATTGTCACCCTGTTTGAAGATGTAACCCGTTTTAAGGATTTAGACCGTTTGAAATCCGACTTTATCGCTACCGTTTCCCATGAATTCCGCACACCATTGACGTCGATCCACATGACCATCGATATCCTCTCTCGCCAGTTGATCGGACCTATCACCGACCAGCAGGCAGAACTCTTGGCAAACGCCAAGGAAGATTGTGATCGACTGACTAAATTAGTGAAGAATCTATTGGATCTGTCTCGCCTCGAATCGGGCAAATATCCTTTTAAGAAAGAGCCGTTGCAGATGGATAAAATCATTCGTTCGGCGCTTAAACCATTGCAATTGCAATATCAGGAGAAAGGAATTCAGTTGATAGAGCGTCTGCCAAAACGGTTGCCGATCATATATGGCGACGAAGAGCAGATTCATTGGGTTATCACCAATATAGCTCAGAATGCCCTAAAGCATACGCCTCCAGGCGGTCGCGTCATAGTTAGCTGTAAACGCAGTCATCATGAACTAATTCTATCCATAAGCGACACAGGACCAGGTATCCCCGCCGAAGCCTTGGCAACGATTTTTGATAAATTTGTACAGGTTAAATCTGACCATTCATCGACGCCGGGCAGTGTCGGGCTGGGGTTGGCCATTGCCAAAGAAGTCGTCGAAGCGCACGGTGGTCGCATCTGGGTCGAGAGTATGGTAGGCCGGGGGAGCACTTTTTACTTTTCATTGCCAATGATGAGGGCTCGCTAATGGAAAATCGCGCGGCAAAAGTACTGGTGATCGACGACGAGATCAACATCCTCAAAACCGTTGGCATCTGCCTGGAAGCCATCGGTTTCGAAGTCTATCCCGTGGCGAATCCAGAGCAAGCGCTGGAGCTGGCGCGATCGGTGCCGTTTGATCTGGCTTTTGTGGATCTGCGCATGCAGCCGATGGATGGCATGGAACTCTTATCCGCCTTGAAGAAAAGCCAACCGTCGATAACGGTGATTATCATCACCGCCCACGGCAGCATCGACAGTGCCGTAGAGGCGATAAAAAAAGGCGCCTATCACTATCTGCAAAAGCCATTTGATTTCAAGGAATTGCAAATTTTCGCCCAGAAAGCATGGGAATACCATCAGTTGGTCGTAGAGGTGCGCGACCTACGTCAGCAATTATCGGAGAGGAGAGGATACGGCCAATTTATCACTCGCAACAAGGAGATGTTAGCGCTATTGGAGCTGGCCGCTCGCATCGCCGATAGCAACATCAGCGTATTGATTGAAGGAGAAAGCGGCACGGGGAAAGAATTGATCGCCCATTTTATTCACGAAAATAGCCCGCGGGCTAACAAGCCCTTTGTAAAGATCAATTGTGCGGCTCTGCCTGCGGAATTGCTGGAAAGTGAATTGTTCGGACACGTCAAGGGAGCCTTCACCGGCGCTTTACGTGACCGGCAGGGCCGCTTTGAACTCGCCGACGGCGGCACGGTTTTTCTGGATGAAATCGCCGAAATCTCCCCCTCCATCCAGGCAAAACTGTTGCGTGTCATTCAGAGTAAAGAGTTCGAACGCGTCGGAGAGAGCATCTCCCGCAAAGTGGACGTGCGCATCATCGCCGCCACCAATCGTAATCTCGACGAAGCGTTGCGCGAGGGCACCTTTCGTGATGATCTATTTTATCGTCTCAACGCTGTGCGCCTGAAAGCCAGCCCCTTGCGCGAACGACCAGAAGATATCCCCCTGCTGATCGAACATTTTATCCAAAAATTCAGCAAAGAGCCCCTCACCGTGACGCCGGAAGCCATGAAAGCCCTGCGTTCTTTCCGCTGGTTCGGCAATGTGCGCGAGCTGGAAAATGTGATGGAACGCGCGGTCCTTTTGGCTCAAAATGGTCGCATCGAACTCTCCCATCTGCCAGAGGAAATCCGCTCCGCCACTGATCCCCCCCCTCATATGGCCTCTCTGGAAGAAGTCGAAAAACAGCACATTAAATATGTCCTCCAACACAGCAAAGATTATGATGAAGCGGCTAAGATATTGGGCATCGATCCTGCGACGCTTTGGCGCAAGCGTAAAAAATATGGCATCCAATAATTAGTCCAGCCGCTCGTCATCGCCTCGATCCATCCGACCATCTTTTCTCGGCGCTGACGACCTCGGTTGATCCTCTAGGAGGGTTGCATCATACCATAAATAATGAGCAGAGCATTGAATGGGAATTGCATTTTGCAATACTTTGCTTATTTATTGTAAATACATCAATAAAATAATATTTTGGGATCTCCTATCTATTCGGGATTGCATTCTGCAAAAAGAAAAACCCGATTGCAAATTTTTCTCCCATTGTTTTCATTATACTTAGACAATCTTCAATTTTGGCATATTTTTTGTGGAAATTAAGGTTGAATTGAGATGAAGATAAAGCCCGAGGAGAGAAACCGTGTCGGTGAAAGTCACCACCCTTGACAATTTAGACATTGCCATTCTGGAGCTGCGAGGGTCATTCATCGGCGGTTCAGAGACGGATCAGCTGAAGGCGGAAGCTGCCGATCTATTCGAACAAGGCAACAGGAAATTGATCATTGATTTAGCCAATGTAACGTATTTCAATAGTCTTGGCATTGGCTGTTTAGTTAGCATTTATACCATGTATTCGAAAGGAAATGGCAGAGTAAAGCTCTGCAGTATGGGCAAAGGCATTGAAAATGTGTTTGTCATCACCAAGCTGATGAGCGTTTTTGATGTCGAAGAAAACAGAAGTGACGCAATTACCAATTTTAAAAACCAAAAGTAACCCTAACCAAAACAAAAAGGAGAAAAAATCATGAAACAAGGGACTTTTATCACAATCCTCATCGTTGTCGGACTCATTGTTTCCTATCTCATCTTTGAATATGCGATGCCGGATTACATCAAAGCTGGTGGGCCGCTGGTGATTGTGCTGATCCTTTTCTCGCTCATGGTCGTAACGTTCACCATTGAACGTCTTTTTGCGTTGAATAAGGCCAAGGGTAAAGGTTCATTGACGAGCTTTTTACGTACTGTTCAGCAAGAGATCAACAAAGAAAATATCGATGGTGCGATTGCCGCTTGTGACAAACAGCGAGGTTCCTGCGCCAACGTGTTACGAGCTGGTCTGGAAAAATACAAAGTGCTGAAAGCCTCTGGTGCTCACAAGACCGCAAAGGAGACGATGGAAGAAATTCAACGCGCTATCGAAGAGTCGATGATGTTAGAAGTTCCACTATTGGAGAGGAACTTGGTTGGTTTGTCTACTCTGGCTTCTATTGCGACGTTGACGGGACTTTTGGGAACGACCATGGGAATGATCCGCGCCTTCAAGGCGTTGGCCAAATCGGGTGCTCCGGATGCCATTCAATTGTCCTTGGGTATTTCCGAAGCCTTGGTCAACACCGCGTTTGGTCTATTCTGCGCCATTATGGGTATCGTCTTTTATAATTACTTCACCACCCGCATCGATAATTTCACCTATATGATCGATGAGGCCACTTATTCCATGGTTCAGACGTTAGCCGAAAAACAAGCCAAATAAATCGAGGGAATTGTCATGGTAAAAAAGAAAGGTCGTATCAACATCTTTATCGACATGACGCCCATGGTGGATGTGGTGATGTTGTTGTTGACGTTTTTTATGTTGACAACGCATTTCAAACCGCCTGCGGAAGCGGAGGTACTTTTGCCGTCATCGCACTCCCAATTTAAGCTACCGGAATCAGATGTGATGACGATCACCATTACCAAAGACGAGCGAATTTTTCTCGGGTTGGACTCGCAAATACTCCGTGGCCGTTTATTTGGCGAGGAAAACGCGCTCAAGTCTGGAATCGAAGTACAGGATAAGCAAACGCTGGCAGAGCTTTTGGTGCAAGCGCGCATCATGAATCCGAAACTGCGGACGGTGATCAAGGCGGACAAAAACGTCCTCTTCGGGCCGATTGAAGATATCATGAACATTTTACAAAAAGTGAAAATTACAAGATTCAATCTTGTAACGGAACTGGAAAAAAGCTGATGGAGTATAAACTATGGCAGGCGCAGATGTTGCTGCCCCTCAAAAACAAGCAAGAAAAAAGGGCAAAAAGCATAAAACAAAAAAGCGCGTTCCAGTACGCATCGACATGACGCCGATGGTGGATGTGGTGATGTTATTGATCACTTTCTTCATGTTGACGACGGTGTTTAACACGCCGCAGACCATGGAGATCAACTTACCGCCTGATTCGAACGTCAAGGTCGAAGTAGCAGAGTCAAGCCTGCTCACCATTCGCTGTACTGAGGACGGCACCATTTATTGGAACATGGGTATTGAAACACCCCAGATGATTGAATTCAAAGATTTGCGTCCCCTGTTGGTCGAAAAATTGCGCGCCAATCCCAAACTGATCACTCTGGTTAAAGTGGAGCGCAATGGGACGTATGAGATGATGGTCAATATCATGGATGAACTGAACCTGGCAAACATCACGCGTTTCAGTATTGCACCCTTTAAGGATATTGACCGTCAAATGATCAATAAAGCAATCACAGGCTAATTAAAGGAGCAAATACATGGCTAATGCTGCCGTACAAGCAAGACCCCAATATGGAGCGGCGGAACTCAAGCAGGTCATGCAGAAATATATGGCCTGGGCTCTGGCGATATCGGCTTCTATTCATGTGGCGGTCATGGGCGCCTATTGGGCTTCGGTCTATCTGGCAAAAGAGGAACCACCGCCAAGGACCGTCAGGATCATGAAATATACTGACCTGGGCCCGCCGCCGTCGATTGCAGGTGCGAGCGCAGCTGTCGCACCTTCCGTCTCTGCCGCTGCGCCCTCTGCGAAACCCAGTGTGGGTATCCCGGTACCTGTACCCGATGCAGAAGTCAGTCCGGAACAGACGTTTGCTTCCCAGCAAGAAATGAGCGCTGTGACCGGACCGGTGGGTGAAGGTACGGTAGGCGGTGGCACGGTAATCGAACAAGATGTGCAAATCGAAAACATCGAAGAAGAAGAATTGCCGCCGCCGGATTTTGTGCCCTTTGAAAAAGAACCACAAGTTATTAAACGCGTCGAACCCATCTATCCAGAATTGGCGCGTAAAGCCGGCCTGGAAGGCACGGTATGGGTCAAACTGTGGGTAGATAAAGAGGGCAAAGTAAAAGACGTGGTGATCCTGAAGAGCGCCTCGGAGATATTCAACCAACCGACCATCGAAGCTGCCAAACAATGGTTGTTTACCCCGGCAATGATGAAAACCGGGCCGGTGTCGGTGTGGATATCGTTATCGTTTAACTTTAAATTGAGCAGCGGTGGTTAATGCCGACTTTTGAAGCATCAAAACTAACAGCCTACGCCATCGCTGTCGTAAGTATCAGCGTTGGCGTAGGTCTGCTAACCGGTTTGTTAGGATATGATGTGCCGCCGCACTTTCGCTACACTTTCGGAGTAGTGTTGCTGTTGATGGGAATCTATCGATACGTAGTCACTCGGTTCCGACCGAAACCATCAAAATGGAGGCGATTTACTAATGTGGATGAAGAAGAATAAAAAAAGGCTGCTCTGGCCTTTGGTGGGGATCCTCCTCGCCTGTCAACCTCCACAAGAAGAAACGCCTACCAGTGGCCAACTCAAGGTTTTGGTCTCCGAGTCGCATCAATATGTTATCCAGAAAGAAGCCGAAGTATTCCAGAGTCTTTACGAAAAGGCGCAGGTGTCGTTTGCTGGTACTTCCACCCGCGAATGTCTGGTACATCTAATTAACGACAGTGTGCGACTGGTCATGGTCGACCGCCGCCTCAACGACGAAGAACAGCGCATCATCCGACAAGCGGAGCTGGAAATACAAGAAATTAAAATAGCCAAAGACGCGCTGGCTGTGGTGGTCAACCATCTTAATGAGATGCAAAGCATATCGATGGAAACCCTGCAAGGCATCGTCAAAGGAGAAGCCAAAGACTGGAATCAATATCCGGAATCCCGATTAAAAGGCCCTATTCTTTTGACAACAACCGACAAAAATTCTGGCGCCTATGAACTACTTAAAAATCATTTTTTCAATCTAGAGGAAGATTTTACACCGGCACTCATCGCGGAGAGCCAAAGCCAGGTGATCCAACAGGTTGCCAAAAATCCTTTAGCCATAGGTATCGTTTCCTTCGCCTGTTATCTGGATAGCACAATGAGAATGTATACCAAAGGACCGGAAGCCAAAGTCCGGGTGCTGCAAATGGCTGGTGTCGATTCCACCGGCAACCCAAAGGATTATCAATTGCATCAATATTATGTGTATACAGAGGAATATCCTTTAACCTATCCGATTTATGTTTACTTTAACAACAAATCAAAATTGGCACTAGGTTTCAGTGCTTTTATCGCCAGCGGTCCAGGACAAAAAATCATCACCAAAATCGGACTCGCTCCGGCCACCATGCCTGTTCGTTATGTTCAGCAAAAGTAAAAAGGAGTAGTGAGAGAATGAAAAGAGTTTTCACACTGGTAACAGTTCTATTATCGATGATGGTACTCATAGCTCACAGCGAAGACAAATTAGCCACGGGCAAAACCTTGCTCAAAGAAGGAAAGATCTGCCAAGCCATCGCCATGCTCTCTAAGGTAGTGGAACAGAGTCCCAGAAATATCGAAGCGCTGCAATGGCTCGGAAAAGCCTATCTTCAAGCCGGAAAGCCCGATTCTGCGGAGATCATGGGGAATAATATACTCCTGGTGGATGGGAAAAATGTTGAGGGATATCGACTGGTGCTAAAAGCACAGACGATGCAAAAAAAGATCGCTGAAGCCTATGCCACCTACCGCAAGGGTTCCAAGGATACCAAAAATAATCCTGCCTTGCTAATTGAATTGGGCTATTTACATTTGGTGGCTGATTCTGTTCACAAAGCAGAAGTCGCCTTTTCCCGCGCGTTACAATCTCTGCCAAAGGATCCGGATATCTATCGCGGTTTGGGGGAAGTATATGAAAAAATGGGCGCTGAACCGGTGGCGATGATGAAATATGAACAATCGCTCGAATATGATTCGGTTCAAGTGGATTTGCGGATGAAATTAGCATCTATGTACCTTAAAGAACGCCGTTACAACGATGCAGCGAAAATGTACATGGCCATCTTGAACCACGATCCCGGCAATGACACGGCGGCGCTTGAAATCGGAAAAATTTTCACCCTCTCCAAACAATACGCCAGTGCCGTCTACTATCTGGAACCCTATGTCATGCGCCATCCCGAAGACACCCAGGTATGGGCTATTTATATGGTCAATCTAGATAAAAGTCGGCAATACGAATCTGCCCTGAAAGCAGCCGAGCATTTGCTGAAATCGGATCCGAATAACACCAAGGCATTAAGTCTGGCGGGCAAGGCGAATTTCATGAAAAAAGAATATGACAAGGCGCTGGAGTATTATCTAAAACTTGAAAAAATAGATACCCTGAGCTTTGAAGACGCAAAATACATGGGCAAAGCTTACATTCTTCAGAAAAACGACTCGCTGGGCGTCCATTATTTGCAGAAATCGGCGGACATGAATCCCGAGCAGACGGATGTCTACTCCGATCTGGGTTCGGCCTACATGCGTCTGAAAAAATACGATAAAGCCGCAGAGATGTTTGAGAGAAAAATTCAACAGGATTCTACCTATGCTACTGGGTTAGTGAATCTCTCCCTTTGTCGCATGGCGCTACAACAATGGGATAAGAGCTATCAGGCCATCAAGAAAGCCATTGCTCTGCGGCCTACTTATGCTGCTGGCTATATCTATTTAGCGCGAACACTGTCGCAAATGGATTCGCTAAAAGCGGCACGAAACGCCTACCTCACAGCCACCGTTGTTGCAGATTCTCTGGGAGAAACGGAAAAATATACCAACGAAATGGGTGAGGCTTTCCGCTACATTACCTTTACCTATTTAGTCGACAAGAACTATCCTCCCGCCTTGGATGCGGTGACAAAAGCAGTCCAATTCCGTCCTACCGATGTAGAACTTCATCTCTGGCGGGCGCAAATCCTACACGCATTAGACAAACGCGAGGAGGCCAAACGCCAATATCAAAAGGTTTTGCAGCTGGACCCGAATAATAAAGACGCCAAGAAGGGTTTGGATTTGTTGGAACTCTATAATTAATCTGAAAACTGAGAAAATATTGCTGCTAAAGAGGAAAGGGAAAGCCATGAAAAAAAGTCTGTTGATTATTTTTCTGGTTGTTATCATAATCGGATGTGCCAAGAAACAAGAAGTATGGATCACCGAGTGGGAAAAATTTCAAGATCCATACCTGCGAATCAGCTTTGTGCATCCGCGCAATTGGTTATTGCAACAAGAAGGTTCCACCATTTCCTTATATTCATCACCTGAAGCATTGGTAAAATTCAACCCCTATTCTGTGGAAGGTAAAGATGCCGCCCGCATCATGGTCATCGTTCAAAAGGACTCTTTGAATTCTCTGGAAGAAAATGCTCGCTTGGTGGCGAGCGACCTGAATACTTCGGGATTCGAAGTCAGTCCAACAGAAGAGATCGAAATGGCTAACACCACGAGCAAGAGGATTCATTACCGCGGTGCCTTGGATACTAAAAACATTATCGAGGGCGATCAGGTTCTGGCCCTTCGTGATTCCATGCTATACGTAGTAAAGTATGAAGCTTTCAACAAACTATATACTGCTCACCGAGCAGCCTTGGATTCGGTCATTCATTCTATCCGACTGCCCGCACCGAAGGTGGTGGCTAAAGATGTAGATCCTTCGATCCCCTCTGAGGAAACAGAAGTCTTTGAGAACGAATATTTGAAAATAACCTATCCGGCCAATTTCACTCCCTCTTCCCCAAGTTTTAAAGAACCGATCGTCTTTTCACTGGATCTCATGGGTTATCGCAAGGACAGCTATATCCATGTGGATGTGATGCCATCCCAAGGCCTGAGCAGTGAAAAAGTGGTAGAGCAGAATGCTAAATTCTTCAAGGAGACTTCCCGCGGTCAGGCGGTCATCGACGGGGTTCCCACCACTTATTTAAACTATTCGCCCATGCGCGATATTCAGAGTCGTGTCTATTTTCTGGTAAAAGACGATAAAATTTATCGCATCATTTTCAATTATTATCAACCTATGAAATCGGTCTTTTTACCAGTATTCGAAAAAACGGTCAACTCTCTGGCCGTAAAATAAGCTAAATTTCATGCGAAAAAGCCGCGTGTCGAATTTACTTCGACCGCGGCTTTTTTATGTAAAACACCTAATGGTATCCGATGGCAGCTTTCAAATTGCCAACAACCCATGGCTATGGTGAAAAGTTAGTACCATTTTAAAAATAGATATAGGCTTACAAAAATTCTTCTGTAAAAAGCTTGAGAACGCCGACTCAATTTACCCTATAAAACATCGTACCGAAAGGCTATCATTAACAGGCCGATGGCATTGCCATGATCGAACCAGGCGGCCATTACCTCGATTAGGTAGACTGGAATCAATCCAAATATGCATGGGTCATAAAACGATACCACCAGGCTGAACCAGATCTCGGCAAAAAATCGACCAGCAAAACTTATCCCTCATCTTTAACGACTATTCTCCTTGGGTAAATATTTAGCCATCACCAATCGATTACCGATGGCGGCCACATTTTCATAATGTACCTCATCCATAATCGTGCGGATGATATAGACGCCCAACCCTCCGCGGCGGATATCATCTAATCGGCGGGGTTTGATGCTGGACACATCCGCCGCTTCCCCCCTATCGATCATGGTGATCTCTAATTTGTCGGAAAGAATATGACAGGTAACGATGATCGGTTGTCCGGGTTTGTTCTTGTAGGCATGGCGGATGATATTCGAACAGGCCTCATCCACAGCCAGAACGATCTTACTACTCTGCATCTTTGAAAACCCAGCCACACTACAAACTTGGTCTACCATGGAACGCAATACGCGTAAAAAAACCGCATCGCTGGTCATGTGTAACTCTATCACTCTACCATCTTTGGTTGCCGGGCTCAGGTGCATTTTTCCAGACAAAAACAATGATATACTTTCACGAATTTTCATCTGCCTAAGGTATTTATGTTGACCAGCTTTGAAGAATTATCATTGTTAATCCTCTTATCCCGATAGAATTACCTCCTAATATGATCTGCAATTTTTGTGCCGAATAAAGTATGAGATTGTCGTGGATGCACGCAAAGATTATAATTATTTATTAATTAATGATTTAATCAGTTTTTGTTTTGGCCTTTATCGCCCACCATCCTCCGCTTGAGGTTTTCATTCTGTATCAACTGTCTACAATTTCACGCTTTTGCCTGTAGCCAATTCTCCCCAATGGAGATATCTACTTTAACCGGCACGTTCAGGCGGATGGCAGATTCCATCTCCGTTCGTACCAGATCTTTCATCAAATCTAATTCTTGCCTGGGCACTTCGAACAGGAGTTCATCGTGTATTTGCAGGATCATCTTTGATTTCAGGTGCTCTTTTGCCAAGCGCTGGTGGATGCGAATCATGGCCACTTTGATCAGATCAGCGGCGCTGCCCTGGATGGGAGTGTTGATGGCAGTGCGCTCGGCGAACTCGCGCATGCGGCGGTTCTCACTGTTGATCTCCGGCAAGAGACGACGGCGTTGCAGAAGCGTGGTCACATAGCCCTGCTGGCGTGCCTCGCGCACGGTCTTGAGAATATACTCCTGTACCCCCGGATAGGCAGCAAAGTAAGCTTGAATGAATCCTTCTGCCTCTTCTGGTGAGATATCCAGCCGTTGCGACAGCCCATAGGCACCCATGCCATACATGATGCCAAAGTTCACCTCTTTGGCCTTGCGTCTTTGTTCGGGAGTAACCTCGGAGGCCTCCACTCGGAACACCAAGGCTGCAGTCTGAGTATGGACGTCTTCATCGCGTGCGAAGGAAGCAGACAAATTCTTGTCACCCGAAAGATGTGCCATGATGCGCAGTTCGATCTGTGAATAATCCGCATCGAGTAGAACATGATCTGGATGACCGGTGATGAAAGCACGACGGATCCGCCGGCCGATGGGGGTGCGAATAGGAATGTTTTGCAGATTAGGATCGCTGGACGACAAGCGGCCGGTGGCGGTGACCGTTTGATGGTAAGAAGTATGCAAACGTCCGGTATGGGGATTGATCATTCGCGGTAGAGCATCCACATAAGTGGATTTAAGTTTGGCCAACTGCCGGTATTCGAGAATCAGCTTGGGTAAATCATGTTGTTTAGCCAATTCTTCCAACACCCCCACATCGGTGGAAAAGCCGGTCTTGGTCCGACGCGCCCTGGGTAATTTCAAGGTTTCGAAAAGAACGCTGGCTAATTGTTTGGGTGAATTGATGTTAAAGCGCATGCCAGCAATTTCGTAAATACGTTTTTCAATCTGCGCCAATTCATTGTCCAGCTCGTTGGACATCTCAGCCAGATAGTTTTCATCCAACGCAACGCCATTCTCTTCCATGCGCTTGAGCACATAAATCAAAGGGAGTTCTACTTCACGATAAAGCTTGTCCAATTGCAACTCGGCCAATTTGGGGTTCAATATTTGTGCCAGCCGCCAGGTATAATCCGCATCTTCGCAGGCATATTCTGTCACCCGCTCCAGCGGCACCTGATCCATGGTCCGTTGGTTTTTACCGCTACCCAGAAGCTGGCTGATGGGTATTTTTTTAAGCCCCAGATACTCAAGACTCACAGCATCGAGGTTGTGTTGATGCGACGACGGATTGATCAAGTAGCTGGCTACCATGGTATCCCCTTGCAGGCCATTGATCTCGATGCCCTGGCGCGCCATCACGATCATGTCGAATTTTATGTTGTGACCAATTTTACCTATCTTCGCATCCTCAAGAATCGGCCGCAACGCCTGTAAGGTTGCTTTTTGGTCAAGAACGGCGGAAGTGCTGGTCAAATCTTGAGGGGCGCGAAAGGGAAGATAGTAGGCCACTCCAGGTTGCCACGAAAAAGACAACCCCACCAGTTCGGCGCGCATGGGATCCACCTGGTTGGTTTCGCTATCAAAGGCAAATGCCTCGGCGGATTGCAGTGCCTGTAAGAATGCTTCGAATTGTTGAGCATTTTGCACCAGACGATAGTCGGTTTGGACCTTACTGCGCTCTGTAAACCGATCGACCAAGGAGGGGATTTCCATCTCACGGAAAAAAGCAGCTGCACGTTGGTGCGGTATGGGGCGTAGCACCAGATTTTCGATTTCGATGTCCAGCGGCACATCGCAATGAATGGTCGCCAACTCTCGAGATAATCTTGCTAACGGTGCATGCTCTTCAAGGGCGGCGCGATATTTTTTCGAGGATATTTCCTGCACATGATCGAGAATATTCTGTAGAGAGCCGAATTGTCGCAACAAAGCCAGCGCTCCCACTGGGCCGATTCCCGGCACACCGGGAATATTGTCGCTGGCATCACCGCATAAAGCCAGATAATCCACCATTTGTTGTGGTTTGACGCCCATTTTTTGCACTACAGCCGCTGCATCGATCCATTCGGCATTTTCTCCTGCACGGTGCGGCTGATAGATGAGCGTCGATTCATCCACCAATTGCATCAAATCTTTATCGCTGGTCACCAAAATGGTCAATATACCCTGTTTGGCAGCGCGTTTGGCTAGCGTACCCATGATATCGTCCGCTTCATAACCCGGCAAGCGAATAAGCTCGATATCCAGAGCCGCAAACAGTTGCTGCAAACGCGGCAGTTGCACAACCATCTCCTCGGGCATCTCTTTGCGTTGTGCTTTATACTCTTCGTAAAGTTGATGCCGAAACGTGGGCTCCTGCGAATCAAATACCACGGCAAAATAATCCGGTTTCTCCTGTTCCAAAAGATTGAGCAAGATTCTGCTCATCCCGAATATGACGCTGACGTTCTCGCCGCGCGAATTCACCAGCGGATTGCGAGCAAAGGCATAATAGCTGCGGTAAGCCAAGGCTGCCCCATCGATTAAAAATAACCGTTTTTTCTCCTTTAAATTGGGCATGGTTCATCTCCTGCACGATTGCTAAAGGCAAATAAAATCATTTAGGGAGTAACTATTCTAATGTAAGCAAATCCCTTCTCGCATGCAATTGAAAATTATCTCGAACGTCGATACTTTTCAATTTCGCCAATAGTAGTGGATTTACGAAGGTTTTAGGATCTTTGTAACACGTTTTCCTTTTCTCGGGATGAAAAATTACTTGGTAAATTTCAAAAAAATGATTATACTTTATATCATTTAAAAACATTCCATATTAAACGTCATGTTCCCATCCATGTTCGCTAATTGCACAATTTTCAGAGTGATGGAGAATTTGAGTATTCATCCACTTTTTAGAGTATCATTACGAGGAGAAAAGCTATGCAACAGAATCCTCCGCCCCAACAGATCAACATTGAATTGAATGAGAAGGAAGCCGAGGGGATCTATTCCAATTTGGCCTTGATCTCCCATTCGGCCGCTGAATTTGTGCTGGATTTCACTCGTATGGTCCCCGGCGTGCCCAAAGCACGTGTCTATGCGCGCATTATTATGACGCCACAGCACGCCAAATCGCTGCTGGCAGCGCTCAAAGAGAACATCAGCAAATATGAAAGCCAATTTGGGGAGATCAAAATCTTCAATGAACCACCAAAAAGCCAACGCTCGATTGGTTTTCAGGCCGGAGATCAGGAATCAGAAAAGCACTCCTCTGAAAATTTATGAAAGCTCGGCATATAATCATTGCAGTCATGCTCTTGTGCGGTATAACCAAAGGGCTGGCTGGATCCAAAAACTTTTGGGGCTATGGAAGTTTGGCCTTGGAGGTCGGCGTCTGGAAACCGTCGGCGATCGATCCGCATCCCAGCAAACCATTCGCTAACTTGGAAGGCGCCGATCCTCTGACAGGGGTGAGCGTGGTATCTCCAACCCTTTGGGGTTGCGCCATACAATTGAGTACCTTGCATTGGCAGCAAAAAATAACGACCCCAGAAGCGGACCTTTCCATTTACTTGCGGCAAATTCAAATAGATTTTAAACATCCGCTGGTAAGTCACTCGCGAATCTCACCATTCGTCACTTATGGCGTGATCTTATTTTGGTCGAAACAAAGTCAAAATGATTTATCCTCAGAACAGGTAAAATTTGCTTATGAGGGTTTGGGAGCAAACGTCGCCACAGGCGTTGATTTCGCTCTATCTCGCCATTTCGGCATCGCTGCAGAATACCAGTATATTTATGCCGAGTTTAGAGAGAAAATCGGTCTCACTTCTCATTACAGTGGACCAAAACTGGCCGCAAAACTGCTGATTTTCTTCTAATTGCCTCCGTCGGCCGCTATATGTACAAACATGAAGCAGTTTGTTTATCCTTGAAACATAATTCCTTTCAAAGCTCACCCCAAAAGCATTGTCCATAAAACAGCGAAGACTCAGTGATGGAAAACGGTTTATCAATTATCCATCATGATTGCAAAGATATTTTTTAAGCTATTATTATTTAATTATTTATTAAACTTTACATATTTAACGATTATAAACTCTAAAATACTCTAAATAGCTCCCATAGTGGCGTTGGTAAAAAAATGATCCACAAAAAGGGTATAATATTTGCGAATGATGATGTGAATATTATAAATTTTCTTTTTTTCCTTTTGAGGAGGAATTCATTTGAAAAGACATAGATCGACCATTTTAAGACATCCCTTCCTCTGGGGCAGGGCTATTATTTGTATTTTATTTTTACCACTTATGACCTACGCTCAGTGGACGATCATGCCCATGGGTAATTCTATCACCGCTGGCGTCGGTAGTTCTAGCGGCAACGGCTACCGCAGTTATTTATTGACAAAATTACAGGGCACCGGTTGTTCGTTGGTAGGACCGCACGGTGTTTCTCCTTATAATGGATATTTTATTCCTGGAGCAAAAATTGAAGATTTCTATTCCGGCGGCTATGGAAATGGCACTTTAGACATCACGTCGGCAATGAACACCTATCGACCGCAGGTAGTGATCATCCATATTGGCACGAATAATATGAATCGCGATGCCGCTGGCCCTTATTCCAACAATAACGGCATCACTTTATTAAACACAGCTTCTGGTAAACTGGCGGAATTCTTGCGGTATGTTTCACAATGGGCGAATGGTACCCGTGGTGATTTTTTACAGCGAATCATTGTCTGTAAAATCATTCCGCGTTTGGCTGACGGCACCATTGATCCCAAAGTGCTAGACTATAATGCCGAGATCGATCGCATGTTTTTCGAAAGACCACCAGCCATTGTTTTCAGTAAGATTACCCTTGTAGATATGTATAACACTTTGACGTTGTCCGATTTGAGCGATGGCGTGCATCCCAACGATGCTGGCTATAACAAGATGGCTGAAGAATTAAATCGTGTGATCCGCGGCATTCTTGCTGGCGATAATACACCGCCGGGCATGATTGCATGGCGACAAGCAGAGGCTCTTGGTGGTCAATCCGCACTGTTGCAATGGGAAGCGGTGGGAGATGATGGTTATAACGGTCGTGCAAATTTATACGAGTTACGATACGCCGCCTTCGAGTTGACGGCGGAAAATTTTTCTCAAGGTATTCTAGTTTCATTACCCAAACCAGCAGCCTCGCGCAATATCGAATCGGCCACGGTGACGGGGTTGATACCGGGACTCACTTATTATTTTGGCATCCGGGCATATGACGAATTGAACAACCGTGGTCCTCTCGCCTTCTCTCCGCCAGTGGACATGGGGGATACAACGATCACCGAATACTGCGACGATTTTGACGATCCAACCGCACCCAATTGGCATATGCATTCAGCTTATACCGTGGATGCGGCTCGTGGGGAACTTCGCAATAACGCCACCTCTGGGGGATGGAGCTATCTGGCTGCTTATAAATCTGCAAGCTACCATGCTACGGCTCGCGGGGTACGGGCGAAGATGAAATGGTCAAAATTGGCCGACAATGACGGCGTCAATGCCAGCGGTATTGCCATGATGTTGAATCGCGCTGATGCCTATGCCAATGGCTATCTGGTTCGTGTGCGCAATAGAATTGTCTATTTGAATGAGGTGCGCGATGGCATTGCCACCAGTAAAGACCTCTATCGTTCTGCTTTTCCTGATGGCGCACCAGACCCGAAATCAGGCGACGAACTAGAAGTACGATTCACTCCCAGTAGCACTTATGGCCACCAATTTAACGTCTATCTCAATGGCAGTTATGTTGGCGAGGTGCACGACGTCCTCAAGAAGCAAGGCAATGGTCCCCAGCTTTACTCGGGCTTGATGCTCTATGGAGGCTTGAATAATCCCATCGATAAGTTCTGCCTCAATGTCCCGCCATTGACGCCCGATTCGATGTTCATCATCGCCGGCAATGGCAAACATGGTCGTGTCATGCAACGGATGGCTGAACCGCTGGCTGTTCGAGTCATCGATGCCAATGGTGTGCCTGTAAGTGACGTGCAGGTGGCTTTTAACGTCACCAGCGGCCAAGCTACCCTCAGCACCGATTCGCTGGATGTCATTTTTAACGGCAATATTTGGATAGAGGCAGAAAAAGGCGACCTAACAGGCCCCTACATTACGGGCAACAGTGCCAATGCTTCAGGAGCTGAGTATATCTACGTCCCCTATGTCAGCGGCAACAATTACAAAGGATTGGCCACCTACCAAATTTTTATTCCCAAAAGTGGCTATTATAAATTTTGGATGCGGGCTTTTGCTCCTGATGGCTATCAAAACTCCTGTTTCTTTCACCTTGCCGGTACCGACACCATACAGATGACGTTCACCACCTATAATACATGGATATGGGCTGCCTATAAAAGCAGCATTTATCTGAACAAAGGTTTCGTAACTCTGACCGTCAAAAACCGCGAAGCTGGTACCCAATTGGATAAATATCTGCTCACCATGAATACCAACTATGTTCCTCAAGACAAAGGTTCAACCACTCAGCGGTTTTCGAATATCACCGATGTCACCGGATCTGCTTATACTTTTGTTTATTTTTCGCAGCAATCCGGGATTGTCACCGTGCAGGCATCATCACCGGCGGTTCCAAGAGGCAGTCCACAAACATTCACGATATTTGCCGATGCTGCCAACCCTGAAGAGCTAAAGTATGCGTCCGAGTCGATCCTCACCGGCAAGGCCGGCCAGCCCCTGAGTAAAGAGTTTGCCGTTTTGCTGAAGGATCCCTATGGCAACACTTGTGTGGGAGTGCAGGTGGATTTTACCGTAGTGGAAGGAGATGCCACCTTTTCCCAACAAAAATCGATCCGTGTCTCTTCGAACAACGAGGGTATTGCGTCCGCAAGGTTAACGCTCGGATATGACTCGCGTCCAAACCGTATCGAGGCCAGATTGCCGGATGTGCCGCAGGTAGCACCGTTGACCTTTCAGGCCATTGCCGGTGAAGGGATTCCCGTCTCCATCTCTCTGCTCAGCGGTGATGCACAAACTGATACGGTTCGGCGGACGTTGAAAGTGCCCATCACCATTCAGGTACTGGATGAAAAAGGCCTGCCAGTGGTAAAATATCCGGTCCCCTTTCAAATCCTGCGCAACAATGGTCGCCTCAATGGTCAAGCAAATGCGGTCATCGATTCCACCGATACTTTCGGCAAGGCTGAAGTTTATTGGACGTTGGGGGATACAGCGGGTGTCGATAACAACATTCTTGTCATCGATGTCAAATTGAGTGGCTCACCGATCTATTGCAAGGCTTCTGCTCTGCCGGATAAACCCAAACAAATGACCATCATCTCAGGCGACAACCAGGTAGGCTATGCAGGAGAGCCCCTACCAAAACCATTACAAATTAAGATAAGCGATGAATGGGGCAACGGTATTAAAGAGCGGCGAGTCAGATTTTCTGTGGTATCTGGCAATGGCAAATTCGATGGTGAAAATACCAAGACAGTAGCTACGGATGATGCCGGAATGGCGACTGCTATTTATACGGCGGGCACAGCACAGGGCAACAACCAAGTGAAAGTAGATCCTATCGATGATCCGCGGATCGATTCCAAGGTCTTCGCCAGTCTGATGATTCAACCGCCACGGCCCAACCGCATCATCGAAGTATCTGGAGCTGGTCAAGAAGCCATTGTCATGACGGCTTTGGCCAAACCTTTTAAGGTTCGCATAACCGATCCATTCGGCAATATTTCGCCCAACGTGGGGGTCCATTTCAAGGTTGTGGCAGGAGGTGGCAAGTTCAGTGGCAAGGATTCGATTCAGACGGTGACCAACGCGAACGGTGAAGCGGAAGCCATCTTGCAACTGGGGCCAATCGCCGGCTATCTCAATCATAAAGCCATCGCCTATGCTCCAAGCTATCAGATCCCACCCATCGAATTCAGCGCCTCGGGTCTACCGGCCACGGCGGACATCATGGAACCGGCCAGTGATCTCTCTTTCTCGGAATTGGCGGAAACCAAAGTCAATTTGTCGGTGCAAGTAAAAGACACTTACGGCAACCCTAAACCTGGCCATCCAGTCACTTTTTCGGTCATGCAAGGTAATGGCTCCTTTGCCAAGGGGGCTACATCGGCAGAAGTGACCAGTAATGGTAATGGCATCGCCACCATCGAATATCAGATGGGCACGCAATCGAAAGACATTAACCTCATCAGTGCATCTTCTGTGAAACCGAACAGCAGCCAGCAATTATCCGGTAGTCCGATCCTCTTCAGCGGCAGAGTGCTGGCAGGCGCCATCAGGCAAATAGCCAAAATTGATGGCGATCATCAGAGCGCCAAAGCTCTCAGCACGCTGGGTAAACCATTTACCATTGAGTTACGGGATCAATTTGGCAATCCCACCACCCAAAGTGCTCTGGTGACGTTTAGGGTCATCGCAGGCGGTGGCCAATTTGGAAATGATACTGAGATCGATGTGCTCACCAATCCCGCAGCTCAAGCTTCTGCATTGTTGCGTGTCGGAGCCGTGGCAGGGATCAACAACAACATTGTCGAAGTATTTATAAAAGAACAACCCCAGATCGCACCTGTGCGCTTCACAGCTTCGACCTTAGCCAGTGATCCGGATATCCTCGCCATTGTCGGGGATGGTTCATGGACACGGAAGGTGAAAGAAACAGTTGTGCCAACCGTCAAGGTCTCCGATCTGTTGGGTAATAACATCGAAAACTTTCCAGTTCTCTTCAAGGTCATCCGCGGAAAAGGCAGAGTACGGAGCATCGCTTCTTCCTCCTCCGCCGATACAGTGACCGTATGGACGAATAATGTTGGACAGGCTTTCGTCTATTGGACCTTCGGTGATGCACCGGATACCAATGTACTATATGCCTATGCCAATTACCAGAACAGTCCATTACGAAATTCGCCGGTCACATTTACAGGTGTGACCACTCCGGATAATCCCCAGAATCTATTGCGTCTTTCGGCACCTGTGGATAGTGGTGTTGTAAGACAACCCTTAGCTTCCCCCCTTCAAGTAAAAGTGTTGGATGCCAATGGTAATCCGGTTCCTAATCATCCGGTAACTTTTCAGGTCATTTATCCGACGATTCCGGAACTTCAGGGTAAGCTTTTCAGCAATAGCCTCGCCGATACGGCAACGGTCAAAGTGGTTAATACGAACAAGGATGGTATTGCAGCAGTCTATTTCCTTCTGAGTAGGGAACGAGGACCGAATCATATTCGCGCCACTTCGCAATTCAATAATCAACCGTTGTTCGGTTCTCCGGTTACTTTTTACGTCGAGGGGCTGCCCTCTCCTGCCAAACGGTTAGTATTAGTGAGCGGTGCTCAAGTTACCGGTGGGGCAGGACAAACGGTTATGGTGCGTGCTCGTGCTGAAGACGCCGAAGGCAAACCTGTCGGCGGGCATCCAATCCAATTCTCTGTTTTGGATGAATATAGTTCGCTCGAACATTCCGGACTCAAATGGGTAACCATCAACACTTCTGCCGGCAGCGGGGAAGCAACCGCCCGCTGGATATTGGGTCGCCTCGTCGGCCAGCAAATCAACCAATTACAAGTTTCTGCTCCCTCCCTTCAAGGTTCTCCTGTGGTGGTAGAGGCGAACGTTACCGCAGGTCCTCCCTATCCGCCCGCTTGTAGGATCTCCGCCACCGATTCGGTGATTGCCGATAATAATCAGACCGCCAAACTCACTGTAACCGTAGTGGATAGTTTCAACAATCCTGTGCCGGGGCAGGTGATCCAGTTCCAGAGTGAGGATATTGGTTTGACTTTTAATCAGCCGACCTCCTATACTGATCAAAATGGTAGAGCCAGTGGTAGTGTCCGTTCCAACAAGTCGGGTAAAAAACGTATTTCGGCGCGAATAGTAGGCGCCTCTCCATTTACCATCTGTTGTGCAGAAGTCCATTTTCTGCCGGGGCAACCGGTGCAGATGCGGCCGTATGCTGGCAATGCACAATCCGGCAACCGCGGCACGTGTTTGCGCGATTCCATTGCGGTGTTGATCGTCGATGCGCTGCAAAATCCGGTGCCAAAAGTGCCGGTCACTTTTACCATCACCAATGGCAACGGTTATCTGTTGGAGTCGAAACTGTCCACTTACACCACACAGACCGATGAGAACGGCATCGCTGCAACTCATTGGGTGCTGGGGCAGCAAGCTGGCATCCCGAATATACTCTATGCCACCAGTAGTCACCCCAACCTGGCTGCGGTGCAGGTTACCTTCACCGCTGAGGCCAAGAATTCATCCGGTGTGAGGGTGGAAAAGGTTTCGGGAGATCCACAAAGTGGCACCGTTGGTAGTGAACTCCCACAGCCACTGGTGGTACGGGTGGTGGACGAAAAAAATGATCCAGTTTTTGGCACGTTGGTTATCTTTACCCCACAAGAAGCAGATGGTGTTATTACCAGCACCAATCCGATCGCCACTGATTACGCGGGCATGGCATCGGCACGCTATCGACTGGGTCGTCGTGCCGGTGATCCTCCACAGATCATCAGCGCCCGGATCAACGGCACACCCATAGGGACGACTTTCATCGCTTATGCTCTGGGCAAAAATCCAGAAAAATTGACGTTAAAGGCGGGCAACAATCAGACCGTTGTAGCCGGCACTACCCTAACCGATCCTTTGCAGGTAAAAGTGGAAGATGAATTCGCCAATGGTGTGAGCAATATAGCCGTCATCTTTCGCATCGCAGATAGCTTTGGCAGTCAACAGGCAAAACCCGATACGATAATGACCGATCTAAACGGTTTGGCCTCTGCTTATATAAATGTACCGAAAAAAGTAGGGGAATACATCGTGGTCGCCACTGCACCATCGTTACCGGGTCAAGAAGTTGCCTTTCATCTTTACGTGATTGCCGATCGAGCCTATCGGCTAGAAAAATATGGACCCGATTACCAAACCATGACCGCTGGCCGGGAATTGATCTATCCGGTAATGGTGAGGGTATTGGATCCATACAACAATCCTGTTGCCGGAGAGGTGGTCAACTTTGTCGCTATGGAAAACAGCGGCCAAGCGCTTACACCCAAGGTGGCCACCGATGATTCGGGATTCGCCGCCTGCCGCTGGGTCATCTCCAGGACGCCCAAAACCAATACTTTGATGGCTTATAAATTGGGGCTGCATAACAGTCCGATCCAATTTACGGCGATCGGTGTCATGAACCAATTCCCCGAATTCATCAACTTGCCACCACGCGATGTGCGCATCGAATACAATCGTACCTTTCAATTCTTCGTTCAAGCGCAAGATCTGGACGGCGATCCTCTGCGTTTCACACTGAGAATGTCACCCAAGGCTGCCAATGCCCAGTTCGACTCTCTCTATACTCGACTCTTCAGTTGGAAACCTACGGTTCATCAGAAAGGAAAATATAAAATCTGGCTAAAAGTGGACGATAATCGTGGGGGGTTCGATGTCGATTCGCTGCTGGTTACGGTGACGGGCGATTCAGCTCCTAACTTTACCTCGCTATATCCCGAAAACAGACTTGTCCCCCTGACCATGCCCGGCAGCCAGTTGTTCACTTGTGCCGCCAGCGATCATGATAACGATCCCATCTTTTTCACCTGGTATGTCAACGGCATAGCTAAAGCAACTGGCCCCCGTTTTGTGCTCAACAGCCTGGATTATGGCAAAGGCATTCTTAAAATATGGGTGGAAGCGTGGGATGGCGTCAAAAAAACCACGTCCCCTGAATGGACGATTATCGTGGAGAGTGTGGAACTGCAATCGTTCACCGCAAAAGCCGATCCTTACCGCGGGGTCATTTTGCAATGGATCACAGGCGATGAAAAAGGCAACATCGGTTTCGATGTTTTTCGCAGCCGTAGTCTAAACGGAAATTATGAGGTCATCAACGAAAAGATCATCCCATCTCGCATGGATCATCACTACCAGTTCGTCGATAGCACCACCCGCTCTGGCGAACGTTATTACTATCTGCTGGAAGATATCGGTAGCGATGGACGGCGTAATCGACATGACGCAATAGAAGTCAATATCGCCCTCCCAGAAGATTTCGCGTTGCTGCAGAATTTTCCAAACCCATTCAATATGGAAACGACCATTCGTTTTCAATTGGCGCGCTCACTGCCGACAAAGCTGGTCATCTATAACACCCTTGGGCAGCAGGTTCGTATTCTGATGGATAAAAAGCTTGACGCTGGTTATTACGAAATAAAATGGGACGGTCGCGATGATGCCAAAAACCTGGTGGCTTCGGGCATCTATTACTATAAATTGTTAACGTCGGAATACAAATCATTGAAAAAATTAATGGTACTTCGATAGTTACGAGATCCCGGATTCTGTGTTAAGTCAGGTTTAGAAATACCATCACACGGGTACAGAGATGGAAATGAGGGCGATATGTGAGAGATAATCGCAAAGTATTTGCCAAGTATGCATTCGAATGCTTCTCAATTCTCTCATGGTGCGAAGAGCGGTCCGTTCAGCATGGTTTTAACACAGAATCCGAATGTATTTAACAAGGCTTTCTTGGGAATCTTGAGTGCATAACCATCATATCATTGTTTGTGCCTCAGTAAGAATATATCTGACAAGGCTCTCTTTGGGATCTTGAGAGTTACAAATCATTTGGCCTTCCGTGATTTACCTTTTTATCCGTGAAAGCGATCTCGGACAATTGCACACGGGTCTACATTGAGACGATGTGAATCGGGATAGCCAGAGGAATAGTGTGACTGTCGCAGAGTGTATGAGGGATGATCCAATTACCACTCAACGAGAACAAGTTTTTCGCGGCAATAATCCAAGCACATACCAGCGGAAAAATCGCAAATCGAAAATTTTTTGTAAAAAACATTTGTGCTTTTGTTTTTTTTTCGCTATATATTGAATAAAATTCAGTGGCCTCTGATTGTTCTGATTCCCTCAAAAGGTTTTTAGTTTTAGAGAAATATCCAAGTCAAAAACCCTCATTAGGTAGGGGCGGTTTCGAATCAAAAAGGAGAACCCATTCATGATCCTCCATCACGAATTCATCAGAAAAGCAAAGCAAAACAGCAAAAAAATGGCGATCATCGATCGCACCACCGAACGGCGCTTGACCTATTCCAAGACGTTGATCGCCTCTTTGATCCTGACGAAAATCATCAAAAAATATCGCGAAGGGTTCATCGGCATCATGATCCCCACTTCGGCGGGCTCCATCCTATCGACGCTGGCGACGGTGATGGCTGGCAAGGTGCCGGTGATGATCAATTATTCCACCGGCGCTGCAGAAAATTGCGAATATGCCCAGAATAAATGTGGTTTCCGCACCATCATTACTTCTCGTGCACTGCTGGAACGCATCGGTTGCCGTTTGGTGCCGGGCATGATTTTCATTGAGGATATTTTAGTATCAGTGCGCTTCGGTCAAAAGATCGCCGCTGCTTTGAGAGCCAAATTACCGGCTGGGATGATCATTCGTTCGCTGCCACCGGCGCACGAGGATGATACCGTCGTGATCCTGTTTACCAGCGGCAGTGAAAAAGAGCCCAAAGGAGTGATGCTCACTCATCGAAATTTTTCGTCCAATATCAATGATTTGATCCAGGTCTATAATATCTATCCCAACGACCGCATGATGAGTGTGCTACCGTTGTTCCACGTCTTTGGTCATAATGCCAATTTCTGGTTGCCGCTGACCACTGGTATGACTAATATTACAGTGGCCAATCCATTGGAGTATAAAAAGATACCCGTTTATGTTCGTGAAGAACAAGCGACGATAATAGCCGCTACACCCATTTTTTTCGCTGGTTACTTGCGCGAATCGACCAAGGGGGATTTTGCCTCCTGCCGTATCCTGTTGGCCGGTGCTGATAAAGTGCCGGTATGGTTGCGTGAGGGTTTTTATGAAAAACATAACGTCACTTTGTTGGAGGCCTATGGCACCACAGAGACCAGTCCTGGCGTGTCTGTCAACACACCGGAGAATAATCGTCCAGGTAGCATCGGCAAACCACTGCCAAGCGTGCAGGTAAAAATTGTCGATATCGTTACGGGCAAGGAACTACCGCGAGGAGAAGAAGGCAAAATCCTCGTCAAGGGCGATCTGGTGATGAAGGGTTATTTCGACGATATCGAAGAGACTTCATTGCGCATCAAAGACGGCTGGTACGACACCGGTGATATGGGGATGTTGGATGAAGATGGCTATCTGTGGCACCGTGGTCGCTTGAAGCGCTTTGTGAAAATAGGCGGTGAAATGGTCTCGTTGGTGCGCACGGAAATGGTGTTGGAAAAACTGGTGCCCGAAGGGGTGGCGGTGTGCGTGGTCGAAGTACCGGATTCGCTCAAAGGTGCGCGCATTGTCGCCGCGGTGACAAAAAAGCTCAATGAAAGAGAGATCATTAAAAAAATGGCGAAAGAATTGCCCGCCATTGCTATACCGAAAGAATTCATCGTGTTCCCGGAATTGCCAAAAATGGGAAGCGGTAAGGTGGACTTTCGCACCATCACCATGCAGGTGCGGGATTATCTGAAGGATAGGGGAAGGATCTGAAAAGAATGGATTCCTCTGCGGTTGGATGATATACCATGGGCTGCCCAAAAGGATTGCAACAATTCAAGCCAATAGGTTAATAAAGAAGGCATCCTCTTCCTGATAAAAAAGTTTATCCCAAGAATACAAGGGAAATAGATGTAATAGTATTTCAAACATTTCTTTGGGGATAGTTAAGGTTGTTCTGCCAGTCAGCGAGTTTGCTGGCATTGTTGCCCTGTCCAGCCGTTGAGGCCGCAAATAGTCATTTTCTCGAGCAATCATTACCTCATTGGTCATGTCGATAAACACAGCGACGATAAATTTTTTATCTCACCGCAGAGCGGCAAGTCGTGCGCTAACACGGAGACCATGGGAGCGAGATTAAAAAAGAATCATTGGCAAAAAATCGTCCCTGACGACGTTACCGGAGATGAGGACTATCCTTCTCGTTCCATCGATCTGCGGTGGAAAGGAAATGAGGACACTGGGCATCAAATAAAAATTGTCATGTCGAGGTACGATAGCGACAAACAAGTCCCCCTTTCTCAGGAATGTTTAAAAAAATTATAATAACGTCCAAGTATGTTGTTCAAGCTTTAGCTTGGACGATTAATGGCAAATCTATTAATTAATTAAATTCAATAGGATATAATTAGTTGATATTTTCGCCTGTAGCGTGAAGCAAATATCTTTGTTGTAGATTATTTCACTTTTTGGACAGTCTCTTCAAAAGGGGATTTAGGGGGATTCGTCTTGAAGCAGTTCTCACAATGACCCCATTTCAATCTAGTTCCATCGCTCAGGAAGAACGGAGATGAGGACACGCTGCGGCAAATAAATATTGTCGTGTTTAGGCAAAAATGAGACGAATGAAATATTGAACAACATACATGCAGACGGCGGGGACGCCGTCCCTCCCAATATCTCATGGAAGAAATTTTATCATGTCACCCGTTCCGGGTTGAAGGTCTATTTTAGCTTTTGCTATAATCATCTCACGCCTTTGGCGTTTTCGTATTTTCTCTTCGCAGAGCGGCGGGGTTTGCGCTCCCAATGACAAATAGTTTTTGATGGAAGTTTTTGAAATCTTTACGTTGATTGTATCATTTATTATCCACACCAAGACACCATTGCATAAAAAGCAAATTCTTTGTGCCCTTTGTGGCTTTGTGAGATTGAATAGCGTTTTCATACACTCACGAAAAGCAATGAATGGCAAAAAGTATTCCCTGACGACGTACCCGAAGTTGAGGACGCTCTTCAGTTTTTTCTTTCACCTTGGGGGGCTCTGTGCGCTCTGCGGTCTCTGTGGTAGAAAATAAAGCGCCCCCGAGGCGGCACAGTCCAAAAGCAATTGTTTACGATAACAAGGAAAGTAGGCAAGAATTAAAATGGCGGACAAGAATGCCCGCCCTCCGGTTGCGCTCCCACGGAGACCATGGGAGCGAGATTAATCAATCTCCATTTCCTAAAAAACCCATCTAAAACGTGCACCATAAACTCCAGCATTCAGTCCTCTATGCAAACCCTACCAATTTTCCAACTGCAATGGGCATCATAATAGATCAATTCAAAACTTCCCGATTCTCGCGTTGCCACATGAAAATGATGCACGCGATCCTGCCCTTTGCGATCACACCAACTGCCGTTGATTCGCACAATATGATAGGGCCTGCCACGCCAGCGAAACCGTATGGGTTGCATCTTGTGGCCATCGAAATAGGTGATCACTTCCACCGCTTCATTTATGATTTCAATATGCATGCAAATGCCCATTAAAAAGGTGTCTTTTTGTTCACCTATAAGGTAATCCTTTTTTCCATAGAAAGCAAGAAAAATTTTTCAGCTATAAGGATTTGAAGAAAACTCACTATCACGATCATCCCTCGGTTCTGCAAAACGGCTTTCATCTGGTCGATAAATCAGAATCCAGAAAATTTGAAAAAGTAATTAGGTTTAGGGTTCTGCGAAACGACTTTCGTCTGGTCGATAAATCCTTCCCAAAAATCTAAAGGTTCACCAATAATCATACTATTTTTTTAAGGCGTTATCTTTTATCTATTAGCTAACTGGATTCTGTGTCAACTCGCCAGTCGAGTTTATAAATCCCACTTTAGTGAATCAAATTGAACCTAAGACGATATGTAACACAGAAAACAAGAGCCATACGATGCGATAGTTATACTCAACCCCTGGTCCTAAAACAATGAAAAATATCTTGACATTGCCGCCTCGCTTTTCTAAATTGCTGCCATACTATCGATGGAGTTATGACAATACCAACAAATTCGTATCATCATCGTCTATTTCTCAGCGCCATCCTGACTGCCCTGTCGGTCGCCGTCGGTTATGCGTTGATGTGGATTCCCAACATTGAATTCATCACCGCCACCATATTCATCTCCGGATATGTGACCGGTCGACTGAACGGGTTATGGATTGGTTTCTCGGCAGCGTTGATTTATTTCACCTTCAATCCCCAAGGCGCTTCGCCTTTGCCGTTACTATTAGCGCAGATGGCGGCCATGGGGTTGGCAGGATTTTGTGGTGGTGTTCTGAAAAAGTGCCTATGGCTTGCTTATGGTAAATGGAAAGTGGCTTTGTTGTTCGGTGGTGTCGGCCTACTGCTTACGGTATTTTATGATATGCTGACAAATGCTGCCACCGCCTTCATGATCGCTCAGGGGGATTGGCAAAAAATGGTATCGGTCTTTATCGCCGGCTATTTTTTTTCATTGGTGCATCTAATTTTCAACGTCATCGGCTTTGCCGGGTTAGTGCCCATGATCTTGATTCGGCTCGAGCGGCTGAGGCCATTTGACGTAAGACATAATTAACAAGTTAACCAACCGCTCGGTTAAAAATATAAAACCTATCCAATCGACGAACAAATGAAACGCAATAGGATCTATCTGTTAATTTTCCTTTATGCCTTGTATGCATGGCCGCAAGAGCCTACAAACGCCAGGCCCGATTCAGCCAGTCAGGTTCCAATGGATGCGGCCTCATGGTGGTGGAGCGATTCGACGTTTATCTCCGGCAGCGCCTATGGTTCTTTTGCCGATATTTTTCATCTCATCCCCGGGGCTCACTTTTTTGATCGCGGCAGCGTCGGCCAACCAGCCTACGGATTTTTATTTGCGGGCACGCCTTCTTCGCTAACCATCGATTATGATGGTCTGCTGTTGACCGACCCCATCAGCGGCAACGTCGATTTGAATTGGATCCCGGTGGAATCGATCCATCGCATGGAATTATTACCAGCCACGGACCGCTGCGCTGATGGCGTTGTATCGTTTGGGCAAACCCTTTTCATCCGATCCAAGGATCTATCTGGCGTGCCGGTGCGATCTGCGGTGGCGTATCGTACCGGCGGCAACAGTTACGACGACGTCGATGCCCGGTTTGGGCTGCAGGCTTCGCGACGACTGCGCATCAATATGGGTGGGGTGATAAAAAATTACGCCGGCACCGTGAATGTGCTGGAAAAGTACCGCGCACAAAAAGTCCATATTTCGCTGCAAGGTGATTTGGGACGAAAGTGGCAGTCACGTTATGTGCTTTTGCGTAACCGCAGCGATCTCAACCTGCCCCTCTGGCAACCATTGCCTAATTATCCATCGGTTAATCGTCTGCATCAAAAAGAGGGGCGGTATGATCATGGATTTTTCATCGAAAAAGATCATCGTTTCTCCTCTTCGCTACAAATTACCGACTTGCACCGCGAATTGAATCATCGCGGCAGCTCGCTGCTCAATCATCGACAGGATGTTTCCCAAGCACTCTGGCGTACAAACTATCGAAAACAAATACATAAATGGACGATTCAAATCGGTAGCGATTGGCGCTGGGCAGGCTATCAAAGCAACAGTGGCGGCGAGCGCCATCGTTCGGCCATGGGCGGTTACAGCCGTTTTGACTATGCCTTTTCACCTCGGTTGCATGCGAACACCACCCTTGCTCTGCAAAAATGGCAAGGTGGCGAATGGGTCATCCTGCCTTCGGTGCACTGGCATTTTCAACCCAACTCTTATTGGTCCTGGCGACTCTGGGGCGAACGCCTGCTCATCCCCGTCGGATTCGCTCATCTCTGCGGAACCGGACCATTCGCCATCGGCCAAGCAAACCTGGGTGATAGTTGTCACGATCTCGTGGGATTGGCGGCCTCCTTCAACTCATCGCGCATCCATATCTTTGCTTCTTTGAGTCACGCTTCCTACAAAGATGGCATCTTGGCGCAGATACGAGCGGGCGAAACCATCCCTCTCTTCCGCAATCAACACCTGCAGCGGCAATCTGCCGTGGATGTGGCTGCCGAAGGTCGGCTGTCGTCATGGATCACCGTGAACCTCAAAGCCAAGGCGATGTATTTCATCGATCATCAGCTGCAAAACCAGCCGAAGGGTATGGCCTCTGGCTATCTGCAGCTAAACCATCACTTTTTCGAGCATGCCTTAGATGCCCGTTTGCGCTTTGGGTTTGACTTTCAGAGCTCGCTAAAGGCTTCTTTGCCGTATTACAGTGATCTTTCCTATGAAACCATAGATGTTGGCTCGGCTTTGACGCCCTATCTACACGCCATTTTCGTCATCAAGGATGTGACCCTGTTCGCGGCGATGCAAAATCCTCTGAATCTGAATTATACCCTGGTCTATCCTTATCCCATGCCTCGCGGTCTGTTTCGCTGGGGATTTGTGTGGAATTTTTATGATTGATGATTCGGAACTCAAAAAACTAGCGCCGTCATCACAAAACCGTGTTTTGAATGAGGGATGCAAGTCATAAAAGCCAGAGTGAAAAGGAAATATTTTCCTAATGAATGACAGATAAACACTGTTATTTTGGCGGCTTAATTTTTTAATATTATCAATAAATTACGAATATAACAATTAAAGATGTCTCGTCGCTGGCGCTCCTCGACGTGCCACGTTTTTAGAGGTTTTCAAAGTCACGATAAGCAACCTTGCCTTTGTAGAAGTTGCAATTTTGTATATATGAATGAATCCAAAATAGATTGGATTCTGCCGCAAATATTTTTTAAACTCTAATCGCCTTCAACCAAGTTAGTAAGTAGCTCCAAAATTAGCAGTACCTTGCTGTAAAAATCTTTTAGACTTGAATCGCCTTCAACCATTGAAAGGGTGGTTTGATTTATTTTACTAAGGAGAATTGGCTTTGCGTCTTGCGTTCATCCAGATGAACTGTCGATTCGGCGATAAAGAGGCCAATCTGCAAAAAGCCGAAGAGATGTTGTCTCGGCAGCCGGCAGATCTTTATGTGCTGCCGGAGCTGTTCAATAGCGGCTATTTTTTCGCCAGCCGAGAACAAGCAGCAGAATTGGCTGAGGAGATTCCCCATGGCCAGACCTGTGATAAACTCGCGCAATGGGCGCAGAAGCATAAATGCTTTTTGGTGGCGGGTCTGGCGGAGAGAGCAGGGCAATGCATCTTTAACAGCGCTGTGCTCGTTGGGCCGCGTGGTTATGTGGCGACCTATCGCAAGGTGCATCTTTTCGATGAAGAAAAGCTGTGGTTCGACGCTGGCGATCGACCGTTCGCTGTTTATGATATTGGCGTGGCGAAGGTCGGAATGATGATTTGTTTCGATTGGATTTTCCCCGAGGCCATGCGTTCTCTGGCGCTGTTGGGAGCCGATATCATCTGCCATCCAGCCAACTTGGTTTTGCCCTTTTGCCAGGCGGCGATGACCACGCGCTGTCTGGAGAACGGCGTTTTTGCCGCTACCGCCAACCGCATCGGCAGAGAGCGTCGCGGCAACAAGACGCTGCACTTTACCGGCGGAAGCCAGATCACCGGCCGAAAGGGGGAAATTCTTTTACGCGCCCCAAAAAGCCGAGAACAAGTCGGCGTCGTTGAAATAGATCCCTTTTTAGCACGAGATAAATGGTTGACCTCGAGGAATCATTTGTTCGCAGACAGGCGCCCGCAGAATTATTTCTTATCAACCTAAATGATTCTGTGGAGTGTGCTCTGCGTTTCAGACCAATGAAGGGCTGCGGCAGATTTATTCCTTGGCAGACGGAATGGGTCGCTCATGGATTCTATGTTAGCTCCCTATTTGAATTCATGAGTACCACCCAATAGCGGAATCAGTACGAGCTTGGGAAAATACTTAACACAGAATCCGAGTCTCTCTTACATCAATCGTAAATCGTGGTCGCTGTTCTCCAGTTCTTCGTATCCGTAACAACCACTTGCCATATTAATCCCTCGTCAAGTAGTTCCCTTGACCATATGAAATTTGGCAGCAAAATGTCTCCCCTTTCAAAAGCTACCATTTTTCTATTCCAAAAACTTCAAGACTGTATGAGAAAATCCATTTTAGAACAACATCACTAATCTCATCAACAAAGTTTTCCATTCCCAAGATCAAATCTTTATAAAAATTCTTTTTCGATAGAACCAGTACAAAATTCCCAACCAAATTAGGATGTACAATATCGGATGTATGAGGGAAGCGCCCCAGTCGCCTGCCCACGGGTGTAGCAGATGGTCATGCAGCCAGCCTTTCATGGAAGTGACGGTGCCGTCGGCTTGGGTGAAGGTCCATTTATACATGGTCTTAGCCATGATGCTGGAGCCGAAATACGCCAAGATGGCGTTGCTGCCGTAGATGACGAAGGGCTTGGCGAAACGGGTGTAACCTTTGATGTCAATGAGCCAGTAACTGACGGCCAGAAAATTCAAGGCGATGCCGGTGGTATATACCACGTAGCTGCTGGTCCACAATTGTTTGTTGATGGGCATGAGAAAATCCCATAGCATGCCCACCACAATCATCACATTGCCGACGATGAACATGCCATTGGTCTTTTGCAGATCCTCGCGTTGCGAGCGCAGCCACTGGCCGGTGAAATATCCCAGCATCACTTGGGCGATGGCGGGAATGGTGCTGATGATGCCCTCGGGGTCAAAGTCGGATTTATACATGTGGCCCTTTAAAAGAAGATTATCGACGTATTGGGCGAAATTACTGCCCAACAGCCAATCGCCTGCGCCCTTGCCTGGGAAAGGTATCAGGGTCATCAGCGGCCAATAGCCCAACAAAAGGATCGCTGTCCAGAGGATCTGACCGCGTTGTTTACAGTGCAAAATAATCATCGAGGCGAAAAAGTAGCACAAGCCGATGCGCTGTAAAACGCCGGGATAGCGCAGGGTGGAAAGGTTCCAGTCCCAATAAAAAGCCATGAACAGTCCGAGGAAAATCAATAAAAATGTTCGTTTTAATATTTGCAGATACAGGGGCCATCGGCGGCCGGCCTCCTGCAGTCGCCGTGCAAACGAAAAAGCCATGGCCGCCCCCATGATGAAAAGGAAAAAGGGAAAAACCAGATCCGTTGGGGTACAGCCATGCCACTCGGCATGGCGCAGCGGCGGCCAGACGTATTTCCAGCTGCCAGGGTTATTGACCAGAATCATCAACATAATAGTGAGGCCGCGGAAAGCGTCTAGAGAAATAAGGCGCGATGGGGATTTCATACCATTCCTTCCCGTGTTTGCTTGCAGATTAAAAGTTAACGATTAGATTGAATGAAAACAATTGAAATGTAAAATAAACTCGCATCAAAAGCAAGCCAATTTCTAAATAGAACTAATTCGGCAATCTCAAGGTTGTATTTGAAAAATCACTTGCTTTTATGAATATTTTCTTTAAATTTGAGTATCAAAAAGAGAAGAGTATGGATCTTCAAGCCAGTATATGAGGATTTGAATGCTCCACGACATAGTGCCGATCCTTTTGATGTTCATCGTCGCCGCGGGTATCGCGGGTGCCATTCTTATTTTGACCCACCTCGTCGGCCCTCATAAGCCGGGAAAAATCAAATTGATGCCCTATGAATCAGGTAAAGATCCAGTCGGCAGCCCACGTATCCGATTTCCTATTCGCTTCTACATCATTGCCATGTTATTCGTGTTGTTCGATATCGAATTGGTGTTTTTCTATCCGTGGGCGGTGGTGTATAAACAATATCTGTCGTTGGGGAATTTTATTTTAATCGAAATGATCGTCTTTATCGCCTTATTAGTGGTGGGTTATGTTTATGCCTGGAAACGAGGAGTTCTCGAATGGGAATAGAGAACCGATTACCCGATAATATTTTTACTACCAAATTGGATGCCCTCATCAATTGGGGCCGCAAGAATTCCCTGTGGCCGATGCCCTTTGGCACCGCCTGTTGCGCCATCGAGTTCATGTGCGTGTTGGGACCCAAATACGATATGGCGCGATTTGGTGCCGAGGCTATACGCTTTTCACCGCGGCAATCGGATTTGCTGATCGTAGCAGGGAGGGTAAATATCAAAATGATGCCGGTGCTGCAGCGAATCTATCGCCAGATGCCGGAACCCAAATGGGTGATCTCCATGGGCGCCTGCGCCTCCTCCGGCGGGGTTTTCGATACCTATTCTACCATCCAGGGCATCGATAATTTTATACCGGTGGATGCCTATGTGCCAGGATGTCCGCCGCGGCCCGAGACGTTGATCGACGCAGTGATGAAAATTCAGGATAAAATCAAAAAAGAACGCTCCGCAGATTATCGCTGACAGAAAAGAAACAAGACCATGGCCACAAACGAACAAATCATTGCAAGACTGCAACAGTTAATCGGTGATAAAATTTTAGCGGTGGAAGAGTCTTTTGGTCAACTATGTATCACCATCCATCGCGATGACAATATCGCCATCTTGCAGCTATTAAAAACCGATCCGGAACTATCGTTCGAGTTTCTGATGGATTTATTCGGCGTCGATTATCTGGAAATGGGTGGCAGTGAACGTTTTGCCGTCATTTATAATCTTTATTCGCTCAAACATGGCCATCGCTTGCGCGTGAAGGCTTTTGTGCCAGAGTCGCAGCCGCAGATTCAATCGGTTTGCAGTCTGTGGTCAGCTGCCAATTGGGCAGAAAGAGAAGCCTTCGATCTCTATGGCATCCTCTTCGAAGGGCATCCGAATCTGACGCGTCTGCTCTGTCCTGATAATTTCGAAGGGCACCCTTTGCGTAAAGATTTTCCGCTCAAGGGCATCGGCTATCGCGAGAGTTTCGAGAAAATCACCCGTAAAACGGCACAATAACCTCGATGATTTATTTGATAAAATAGATATGCCAAAAGACAAACTACACCATCCATCCAAAATTGAAGAAATCGATTTTTACGATTATGTTTATGAGCCGAAAGCGGAACGGATGTGGCTCAATTTTGGGCCATCGCATCCAGCCACCCACGGCACCCTACGGTTGTTCCTCGAACTGGATGGCGAGCGCGTGGTGGACTGCATCCCAGAAATTGGCTACCTGCACCACGGTTTTGAGAAATTGGGCGAATATCGCACTTATAATCAAGTGGTCACCATCACCGACCGCATGAACTACGTCTCGCCATTTTGCAATAATCTGGCTTATATTCTATCGGTCGAACAACTCTTCGGCATCAAAGTCACCAAGCGGGCGGAGTATTTGCGCGTCATCCTCGCAGAGCTCAGCCGTATGATGGATCACATGGTATGTTTGGGCACCCATGCCATGGACTTGGGCGCGTTCACGGTGTTGCTGTATTTCATTCGCGAACGAGAGAATATTTATAACTTGTTCGAATTGCTTACCGGCACGCGATTGACGGTTGGTTATGCGCGCGTCGGCGGGTTTGCTCGCGACCGCGACATACCAGAAGGCTTTTTCCCGATGTTGCGTACCTTCCTCAACAATGTGGGCAAGACCATCGATGAAGTGGATCGCCTGCTGTCGCATAATCGCATTTATCTGAACCGAACCAAAGGCATCGGTGTGCTCACCCCAGAGACCGCGCTGGATTATGGCATCACCGGACCCTGCCTGCGCGCCAGTGGCATCGCCTGGGATATTCGTCAGGCGCATCCCTATTCCTCATACGAAGATTTCGAGTTCGACATCCCCATCGGCGAGAACGGCGATGTATACGACCGCTATCTGGTGCGCATGGAAGAGATGCGCCAGTCCATGAGGATCATTCAACAAGCGATGGAAAACTTCCCAGAAGGCGAATTGAACGTCGATTCAGAAACCGGCGTAATGTTACCAACCAAAGATGAAGTTTACGGTTCCATCGAAGGGCTCATTTATCAATTCGAAATCATCATGAAAAACCGCGGCGCAAGGGCACCCAAGGGCGAAGCCTACATTCCTACAGAGGCGCCCAATGGCGAACTAGGGTACCATGTCATCAGCAACGAAGGCATTGGGCCGTATCGCTTTCGCGTGCGACCGCCGTCGCTGTATAATTTCCAGGTCATCCCTGTCTTGCTGCGCGGTGGCATGCTCTCCGACGTGGTGGCGGTGCTCAGCAGTCTCAACATCATCGCCGGCGAGCTGGACAGGTAGAATGAGGCGCAATTCTGACCATATTTCTTGAAGAATGAAAGGTGGTAGAAGAAAAAGGGCGTACAGATTCGGTTAAATATCTTTTGAATTTCACAAGGAACAATAAGTGATTATCGAAACGACAAACGCAGATTAGCCTGAGTAAAGTGAGTGACTCATCTTTGGAATTAATGGATTGATAAGCATTAGAGACCCTTTCCATGTTGTTACCCAAAAACATAGAAGCCGAAATTAGTAGAATAATAACAAATTATCCCGACAAACGTTCTGCTCTGTTGCCAGTTCTGCACATCGTCAAGGAACACGTCAAAACTTTTACCCCAGAAGTAGTGACTGGCGTGGCGGAACGGTTGGAGATCGAACCCATCGAAATTTGGGATGTGCTCAGTTTCTACACCCTCTACCCGCGTGAGGAAGAAGGCCGCTATGTGATTCAAGTTTGCTCCACCTTATCCTGTGCGCTCATGGGTTCGGAATCCATCGTCGATTATCTACGTCAAAAATTGGGCATCGATGTGGGTGAGACCACCGCGGATAGAAAATTTACTCTGAAAAAAGTGGAATGTTTGGGCTCGTGCGGTACCGCACCGGTGATGCAAATCAACGACGACTATTACGAGAACCTGACGCGCGAAAAGATCGATGAGATTTTAGCTAATTTAGAATGACAATTTATTGACGATAACCTGCTGGACAAAATTAACGAGGGTCTGTTTCTTCGAGATCGATTGAATTGAAACCAACATCCGCGTGAATAAGCGGGCAGTGATGAAAACGTGATGGCGCAGAAATATCTCTTACATAATCAGGGTAAGCCACAATCGCATACGCTGGATTTTTATCTGCAACAGGGCGGATACCGAGCTTGGGAAAAAGTACTGCGGCAGTGGCAACCGACGGAAATCATCGAAGAAGTAAAGAAATCGGGATTACGAGGCCGTGGAGGCGCTGGTTTTCCGACTGGGCAAAAATGGAGTCTTGTTCCGCGCGAAGACCATCGGCCCAAATACTTGGTATGCAACGCCGATGAATCAGAGCCTGGCACTTTCAAAGATCGCTATCTCATCGAACATGAGCCGCATCTGCTGTTGGAAGGGATGGCCATCGCCGCCTATGCGATCGGTGCCCATAAAGCGTACATCTATATCCGCGGCGAGTTTGCCTACGGAGCAAAGGTGCTCCAGGCAGCCATCGAGGAGGCGCGACAAAAGCATTTTCTCGGGAATAACATCCTCGGATTGGGTTATGACTTGGACATGGTGATTCATCGCGGGGCGGGCGCGTACATCTGCGGCGAAGAGACCGGGTTGTTAGAGTCCTTGGAGGGCAAACGCGGCTGGCCGCGGTTAAAGCCACCCTATCCAGCCACAGTGGGCGCCTTTAAGATGCCGACGGTGGTGAACAACGTGGAAACTTTGGCCTGTGTGCCATTGATTTTCACCCACGGCGCCGATTGGTTCAAGTCGCTGGGACCGAACGCGAGAAATACCGGCCCTAAATTGTATTGTCTCTCCGGTCACGTCAAGCGGCCAGGACTTTATGAATACCCGATGGGAAAGAATCTCAAGGAGTTGATTTACGAGGATGGTGGCGGCATTCGCGACGACAAGAAATTAAAGGCGGTGATCCCCGGCGGCTCCTCGGTGCCGGTGCTGAAAGCGGATGAGATCGATGTGGCCATGGATTTCGATTCTCTGGCCGCTGCCGGCAGCCAATTAGGTTCGGCCGGAGTCATCGTCATGAATGAAGACACCTGCATGGTCAGCGCCTTGTTGAACTTGGAGCGATTCTACGCCCATGAATCGTGTGGCCAATGTACCCCCTGCCGCGAAGGCACGACGTGGATGGTTAAGATTCTCAAACGCATTGAGGATGGCAAAGGCCGCCCAGAAGATATCCCCTTGCTGGAGGACATCGCCCGCAATATCAATCAACGGACCATTTGTCCCTTGGGCGACGCCGCTGCCATGCCAGCCGAGAGTTTTCTCCAAAAATTCAAGGACGAATTCGTAGACCATATTCAACAAAAAAAATGTCCCTATAAACGCGAGCGGTGAATTTTCATGCACAAGGAGCATCAGCACAATTATCGATGTTCATTCAAGATCCATGTAACTTTTAACTTTTAACCTGTAACCTGTAACATTCAACTAGCAACCTGTAAACTGTAACATTCAACTAGCAACCTGTAACCTGTAACATTCAACTTGTAACCTGTAAACTGTAACATTCAACTTGCAACCTGTAACTTGTAACATACAATCTTAAAAATGCCGACATTCAAAATAGACGGAAAAGAGATCACCGTAGAACCGGGAACGACGATCCTGCAGGCGGCGTTGGCCAATGGCATTGAGATTCCTCATTATTGCTATCACCCAGCTTTAAAGATTGCGGGAAGTTGTCGCTTGTGTTTGGTGGAGATCGATAATAATCCCAAATTACAGCTCTCCTGCGCCACCGAGGTTCGGGATGGCATGGAAGTGCGCACCCAGACCGAGCAGGTGAAGCAGGCACGGCGCAGCATGCTGGAGTTCTTTCTCATCAACCACCCGCTCGATTGCCCCATTTGCGATAAGGCGGGTGAGTGCCTGTTACAGGATTACACCTATCAGTATGGATCGTCTCACAGCCGCATGGTGGAGGAAAAACGGGTGCGGCCCACCAAAGACTTGGGTGGCAATATTCTCCTTTACCGCAATCGTTGCGTCTTGTGTACGCGTTGTGTGCGTTTTTTCACCGACATCGTCGGCGAGCCGTATCTGATGGTCGAACATCGCGGTTATCACAGCGATATTTCCATTTTCCCGGGCAGAGGGCTGACGCACAAAATGTCCGGTAACGTGGTGGAAATTTGTCCGGTGGGTTGTTTGATCGATAAAGATTTTCTCTTCCATGCGCGGGTTTGGAACCTCAACAAAACCAAAAGTATTTGCAGCGCCTGCAGCAGCGGTTGTAATATATGGCTGGAGCACAAGGGCAATAAAATCTATCGCATTCGCTCGCGGCATAATCCAGCGGTAAACGATCACTGGATTTGCGACGATGGACGATATTTTTACCATCGTTTGCAGCAAACGCCGCGATTGCTGGAACCGCAAGCGGGCAAGAATACGTTGGATTGGGAACAAGCTCTAAACCGTGCTGCAGAACAGTTGAAAAAATGGCATCAGAGCGGAAATATGGGGCAGGTCGGTGTGGTCGGTTCGGCCTTTGCCACGGTGGAGGAGAATTACCTGTTGCGGCGGTTGTTTGCGGATGAATTGGGGGTGACGCAATTTTTCGTCTATGCTCCGCCTGTACAGGGTGAGGATATCGTTTACAAGAGTGGATTCACCATTCGCGCCGATAAATCTCCCAATCGCCTGGGCGCGACGATGATTTTAGGTGAAAAGGAAAATTTCTGGCAGGCCATCAAAAAGGGCAGCGTAAAATCGTTGATCTTCCTGTGCGGCGATATTCATTTGCAAATCACCGACGAACAAAAGCGATTGTTGGCAGAGTTAGAATCGTTGTGGGTGATGGATATAGCCCTGAACGAGCTCAGCGCTTTGGCGCATTTGCTATGGCCGATCGCCTTTCCGGAGGAAAAACAAGGGTGCTATGTTAATGTGCAAGGCCGTCTGCAGCGTTTCGATGCGGCGCTGACGCCACCGGCGCAGGTGCGACCCGCATGGCAAATCTTGCTGGCACTGTGGAAAAAAATCAATCCCAAGATCACCCTGGCCACTCCAGCCGATATCATGGAGGATATGGCGACGAAATTAAAAGTTTTCAAGGAAGCTTCCTATTTCAAGATCGGCGATATGGGGGTAGCCCTTAAAAAAATAGTGTGATATATTGGAAGGTATCCCAAAAAATCTTAGAGTCGGAGGGCATGGGTTTTTCGTAGATATCGGGCGAGAGGGAGATTGAGGATTGAAGATTGAATAATTTGGAGGGGGCTATCTAAAAAGTAATAGTAAAGCAGGTTCGTCGTTCAGGCTTTAGCCTGTGGTATGTTGTTCAGCCTTTAGGCTGTCGCACGTTGTTCAGGCTTTAGTGAGTGTGTGAAAACCTCTAAAAACGTGTCATGTCGAGGAGCGCCAGCGACGAGACATCTTAAATTAGAAAATTCGTAATTAATTGATAATATTAAATATATTTAAAGATCAAACTGTCAAAATAACA